>Ga0182032_10001002_pt1 | contig 12304 bp, 10 predicted proteins | sample tim00Cox00000000_FD_125970 | JGI IMG/M metagenome (GOLD analysis project Ga0182032, IMG submission 125970) | Lab enrichment of tropical soil microbial communities from Luquillo Experimental Forest, Puerto Rico - timezero.00C.oxic.00.000.000 | ecosystem: Environmental > Terrestrial > Soil >... | reverse complement strand
TCGCCGCTTAGGCAAATGCGGAATCCCATCTCTGTCACTGAGACCCTGCACTTGGAGTTCTGCTGTGGAAGGGTCGGAATTATCCGTTGGCTGAAACTGCCGTATGGTCGTGCGAGACTTACATTGATGACATCAGCTTGAGCGCTGCGGTCGCCCCGCGGTCACCGAGCCTTTGACGCCGCCGCCCGGCCTTATCACTTTGCGCGTACCGGGCGATTGAGATAGACAGGACGCGCAGCTTAATTTCCAGTACATGCCGAAGGACTGGATCACCTGGCGGACCGAGTCACCTTCCGTCACTCGGACGTGCCCGATTGGTCGGAACCCGGCGGCGTGACGCCGCCGCCGGGCAACACCGGACTTCGCGTGCAACAACGGCGCTGTCATTGGCAGCGATGCCGGCGAAGGCGGTGTGTGGTTTCCAGATCTGCGTACGCGCGAAGTGATCTGGGGCGCGGGCGTCACGGTCAGATTCTGACCTGACACAGGCCTCCGCCCCGAGGCGAGCGAATCTGATGGGGCCCAAGGGTGAGAAGGCCTGCGGCTACGACCGCACGAGCGGGCAAGCGCCGCCCGCCGCTCCGGCGCTGCAGATCGTGTCAATGACGTACCGGCGATGGCCAGCCATCGCGGTCCTACACCCAGGTCTCACCCATGAATCAGGAAGGGCAAATGTTTTGCTACCTAAAGACGCCTGGCATTTTCGCCCACTGTTGCCAGCTTATGTTTGGATCTTGTGGAAGCGACTTTAGAACCCGCCTCTCTCCTGCGGCACGACGCTTCCGATTGTCGTCCCACGCACCTCCTCCTCCCACCTCTACCACCTTATATATCGTCTCCCTTTCAATGGTGCCTATCCCAAACTCTTTCATCGCATAGAGCAAGGTAAGGTCGGCCTTTTCCTTTGGCTCCGGCTGAAACCAGTAAAGATAATCGTGAATGATGGCGGGAAATGCATAGTTTCCATCCGGCCGTTAAGGTGACCAGAACACTCGCGGGATGCTCGCGAGATCGGTCACGAAGCCGATCGGTTGCTGGTGCAGTGTGCAGACGATCTTGCCGCTTAACCGTCGGGCCGCTTACCAGCGCTGCACGCTCACACGGTGGTGACTCAGAACGTCGCGCGCAGCGCCAGGAAGACCTCCCGGCCCACGATGTCGTACGTCGTGAAGGTATTGAGCCCACCGACCTGATAGATGTCCGATGAAGGGATGAAGGGGGGATCTTTGTCGAATGCGTTGTTCACCCCGGCGCGGAGTTGCACATGCCCGGTCACGTCCCAGTTGGTTGCCAGATCGAGGTAGCTGTAGTCGGGGACGTGCGTCAGCACCGGATCAAAGAACCCCATCTCCTGATTCTGCAACGCGATCTGCGGGGAGTTATTGTCGAAGCCAGCGCGTCCGATGAAGCGCCACTGCGCCGAGAGCTGCAGGTTCCACGGCATCTCCCAGGTCACCCGCAGATTATGCCGCCACGTCGGGTTGACCGAGTTGCAGGTTTGGCCAAACAACCCTGCACAGTCGTAGCTTGGCGTGCCCTCATAGGGGGTGGAGGAATTGTGCTGTAACCAGCTGCCGTTCAGACTCACGCTGAGCGCACCCCAACGTCCGGGCAGCAGCTGCCGATAGTTCGCCTGCACATCGATTCCGGCAACGAGCGCCGCGCCAGTGTTGACATCCCTCCGCACGATGTAGCCGCCGCCGGCAGCGGTGGCTCCATACAAGGCGCCTGCGGGCGTGCGGACGATCTGGTTGCACCATCTTTGATCTAAAGAGGCGAGACACCGTTCAAGGGTGATGTCTTCGGGAATCGTCCCGATCTCGCCCTTGATACGAATGTGGAAGTAGTCGACGCTGGCTGTGAGGCTTGGAATGGCGGTCGGCGTGCGCGTCACTCCCAGTGACCAGGTGTCTGCGGTTTCCGGAGCAAGCCCCGGATTGCCACCGTATGCGACGCCACACCCGGCCGGGCACTGCCTGATGGTGTTCGTGCCCCCGAAGGCGGGAGCGATTCCGTTCCCGTACTGCGCGGTGGTGACTCCCATGTGCATGCACTGGGTCAGGCTCGCTGTGGCATGCGCCTCATTGACGGGCGCGCACGGGTCGAACCCTACAGCCCCCAGGGTGTAGACCAACGGGCTATAAAGCTCGATGAGGTTCGGGGCGCGCACTACGTGATCGAAGGACGTGCGTATGCGCAGGTCCTTAACCGGCGCGAATTGGAGATCAACCTTGTAAGTGTTGGCCGTACCGGCGGTCGAGTAGACCGAGTAGCGGTATCCGGCGTTGACCGTGAGGTCATTGATCAGCGGCCGGTGCTGCGCTATCGGGATGCGGAACTCCAGAAACCCTTCATCGACAGTGACTCGGTTGTCGATGGTGACGATCCCATTGTCGCCACCGGCCAGTTCACCCGACAGTTCGGCCGCATCCGGAGCATATTGCAGCGTCTCCGCGCGATGCTCGGCTCCAGCATTGACCGCGACCGCCTCGCGCGCCCACGGCGTGATGAGTCCATATCGACCGAGTGACCCTGTGACATCCGCCTCGATGATCTGCTCAGTATTGGCCCCGTCATCGGTCGCGGATACGCTCAGGTAAGCCAGCTGTTGCGCGGTGACTGCGCCAGTTCTGAAAATGTTGTACGGCACGCAACTTCCACCGCTGATGCACACGGGACGACCGGATCGATCGGTGGTCACCTGCAGCGCTTTGTTGACTGCGGCATAGTTCAGGAAGTTTTCAATCTTTCGGACCGAGGAGGTGTGGTAGTAGAGCGCGGAGGCATCGTAGCTCCACGCATCGCTCAGCTGGCCGCCGATACCGCCCACGGCGCGATAATTCTTGTGTACAAACGTGTTCAGGCGTGGGCGGCCTTCGATATTGCGCCTGCCGATATCCACGTCCGCACTCACAGCGCCAGGATGCGCCGTGTCGGCTGCAATCTCGGCGGGTGTACACAGGATCGTGGCTTCCTGGGCGCTGAGAAGCGGATTGCTGCAATTCACGCGATAGGTACCGTCGGCGGTCAGGTGATTGTCCAATGGGAAGAGTGCCGAGGGCGCGAGCTGCTGACCCGACTGATCGTCCATGAAGCTGAACTCGAAGTAGGGTGTCGCAGCCGGACTGAGGTCGACATGGGCGAGGAGACCCGCCTGGTACCGGGTATTCTGCCGCTGCAAAGACTCATAAGCCGAAGAGTTGAAAAAGGGGGGCGGAACAGAGCCCGCAGCGGGCCACGGAACGAACTGGTTACCGACGACGGAATACGGGTCCCCAAGGCCACCGTTCGTAACAAACAGGTTTGAGGTAAAAAGCCCAAGACACATGATTCCGGCCTGATGAGGCACGCCGGTCCACGAATTCGCGCTCCGGGCGGGACAGTTCGAGAAGTCCCGATCGGATCCGTATAGCGCGTCCTGGCCGTGATAGACGAAGTACCCGATGAGGTGGCCCGCGCCATCGTGGAATCCGGTCCCGGCGAGAACTGACAGATCACGCTTGGAGCCATCGAGCGTTGTTCCCGTGGGAGGCGTAATGCCGCTGGCCGCCTCGAGGCCCTGTATGTAGTAGTTGTGCTGAGCGTGCTCTGCGAATCCATACTGCCCATCGATCTGCACCCCCTGCACGTGGTCCTTCAGGATGAAATTCACCACCCCGGCAACTGCGTCCGAGCCGTAGGTCGCCGACGCGCCGCCAGTGAGCACCTCCACGCGCTCGACCATGGGAAGTGGGATCTGGTCAAGGTCGGGCGCCGGATACAGATTGGCGGTGTTGGGATCCCCGAGTCCCAGACGTTTACCATTGACGAGCACGACCGTGCGGTGTGGGCCGAGGCCGCGCAAGTCGGCCGTTGTAGTGCCGCCACCCGCGGCACCGTAGTTACCGCCGTCGGCAAAAGTGTTGATCATCTGCGGCAGGGCACGGATGACGTCGCCTGTATCGGTGTGGCCCGCCAGGACTATGTCCTGCGCGGTCACGACCACGAGCGGGCTGGTGGCCGTGATGTTCGCCGGCACGGGTATTCGGGAACCCGTGACCATTACCGATGGCAAGGGTGGCTGAGATTCGTCCGGCGCGGGGGACGACGGCCCGGTCGGTCGCTCGTCAGCGAGAATCCGGACGCTGCTCGCGGTGAAGAACTCGAACTTAAGTCGCGTGCCTTGCAACAAGCGAGCGAGCGCTTCCTTCGCATTCAATCCCGCAGGAACCGCTTGGGATGTTTGATTGCCTACAATTCCGGAGACGTACACAACATGCAGGCCGGTTTGCTGGGCAAGAACTTCCAGCGCTTGCGCGAGAGGCTGAGCGGCTATCGGGGCGGTGAGCGTTTCGGAAGCATGGGACTCGGCAAACGCGGCAGGAACGTCTCCAAGCGCAAGCGCCGCGCAGACTGAGAGCACACGCAGCAACGCCAACACCAAGGTCGCGATCTTTCGCAATGAGCGACGCAGGCGAGCCCCCCATCTACCATTTTTTGCGCCCGCTTCAGCGCCGAGTCTAATCGGCACTGTGCGTTGCAGCAATGCCTATTTCTTCGACACGCGAATCTGCGTGGCAGTCACATCGACGCGCACGCCATCGAGGGTGCGCAGAAACGCGAGGAATTCTTCGGTATCGTCGATGGAAAAGACCCCGGTGATTTCTAATTTCCCCAGCTCTAGAGTCGTGATCTCAATGGGCTTCGGAGCGTAGCGATTGAGTTCGGCCGCGACTCGCTCCAGCGGTTCATGGTTGAAGGCAATTTGTCGGTGCAGCCAGGCGGTAGTGCGCTTGGCGTCGATGGTTGTCGGAGTGGCGGGCCACTCGTCCCTGGATACGCTGACCTGCTGATTGGGACCGAGCTCAACCAATCGCACCGGCGGGCGCGGATTCGAGCTCATATTGCGGCCTTCAGATATATCAGACGGTCCGACCGCGACGCGGCCTTCGACCACCGTCACCACCGTCGAGTCGCTCCGCAAGCGCACATCGAACTTGGTTCCAAGATCAATGACCTCGGCCGGCCCGGCGAATACGTGAAATGGACGCTTGGCGTCGTGCGTGACCTCGAAAGCCGCCTGGCCGGATGTGAGCACTAGCTGCCGCTGGGTGTTGCTGTAGTGGACGGTTACCGCCGTGTCCGTATTCAGGTGCAATACCGAACCATCCGCCAGCCGATGGGTCTGCTGTTCGCCGTGGCGTGTCGCAAAATGCAGCGCTGTGGCGGCGGCGGGACTCACCTGCCGTGGAATGGGTCTAAACTTCCACAAGAAGAGCAGGCCAAAAATCGCCAGACCCACGGCTGCGATCGCAACTGCTGAGGTTTGCCAGCGGCGGACACGGAGATCACTGACGGCAGCGAGCGCCCGCGGCCAAAGGGGCCGGACTATATCGCCGCCGTCGGCACGCGCGCGTGCGATGAGAGCTTCGACGGAGTGCTCAGAGTCGGGCCCGGCCTCGCGTAAATCGCGCGCGATGGCGGCCACGCCGAGAAACTCTTCGACGTTGACAGGGGAAGCCCTGTACCACGCCATGAGTGCCGCAGATTCCCGCGTATCAAGCGGTCGCTCGTCGCGTTCCAGGAACCAGTCGACCGCCTGTTCGGCAACCGCGGCCCGCATCTGCTCGTCTTTGGAGATCATAGAAATCACCCCAGCCGCGCCATACGGCGTCGACAATGGAGCAGCGCCTGCGCCACGTACTTCTTCACCATCTGCGGAGACACCTCAAGGCGCGCTGCGATCTCACGGTAGGAAAGTCCATGCGTGAAATAAAGTTCCACCGCAGCTTGCCATTTGGGACGTAGCTGCTTTAACACGACCCGGAGCCGGGCGACTCGCTGCTCCAGATCCAGCTCCCCATCGAACTCGGGCAGTGTCTCGAGCTGCTCGTGCGCTGCAACTTCCCCGATGTCGATGCCGCTTGCCTGCCGCCGGTCGAGCACCGCGTGCTCCTTCACGAGGTTGTTGGCGACCGTGTACAGGTAGAGCACGGGATCACGGATCGCCTCCTGGTTGCTGACTCGCAGCATCCGCAAGTACACCTCCTGTGCCAGATCCTGTGCATCGGCCTTGCTGCGGATGCGCTGTCTGAAGAACGCCTGTAGCGCAACGCGGTGCTCGGCGAACAGTCGCACCACCAGGGACGGTTTCGGATCAGCCATGGCCACAATGATGCTCTCCCTCTAGATAAGAGTGTCGCAGCTCCGAAATGGCAACGGTGACCTTGCATGCCACCGCGCGGAGCCGCCCGCATCGTCATGTCCAGGCGGGTTATACGGACGTCAGGGTGTCCAGTTGGTTATTCGAGGACTCGTTCTTATTGAATCGGGAAGTTGGCAAATCGAAATCCAGATCCAGCACCACGGCTTGCATCGCCCGGGACCGAAAACCTCAAGAAACCGAAGGAGACTGCCATGAATCGACTGACGACCGCGATAACCATCTTTGGCCTGGGGCTGGGCGCTCAGCTCACCTATGCCACTCCGTCCCAGGATGTGCATTTTGTCGAGGTGCGCTTCTCCGACCTCGACCTGACCCGCAGCGAGGGAGCCGCGGTGCTGTATCAACGCCTGCAGGCTGCAGCCAAGACCGCGTGCGCTACGCTCGACGCGCGCGACCTCGCCAGCCAGATGCGCTTCAGGGACTGCGTGCAGACTGGCATCGGTTCAGCGGTCGCCGAGATCGACCGGCCCGTTTTGACTGCATATTACAAAGCGCACACCAACGGTCGCGACATAACAATTCAGATCGCCAAGAATCAGAACTAGCTCATGATCGCGTGCGACCGATCAGGGCGGCTGCTCGCGAGCCGCCCTGCGTCTCTACTAGGTCTATCCGCGACTAAAAGAATTTCGCTGTAGTGAGGGTATGCGGAGGGTAGTTTTCGGAATAACTTGGAATCATCGGCGTAGGCCGGGCTCCCCGGGCAGCGCCTGGGCCCTCGCGCGCGAGAGATGGACATACACGGTTGCCGTCGGACTCATTTATACCTTGTGGATACTGGCACTGGACTAGGTCCACCACGCCGACTTTGCGGCTCCGGCGCCCGTCCATGGCATGGCCTCGTTCCCAGAAGATTCCCACGACAGAATTGGTGGGGTTGATTTGAATCTAGTTGCTTGTTTTTATTGGTGCTCCCTACCGGATTCGAACCGGTGTTACAGCCTTGAGAGTTCCGGTCTGGCCGTCGACCGACACCCGAACCGATGGGCCACGTAATGAACGGTTGGATCACGGTGACGTGCTCAGCTGGTGCACAAACCGGTGTGCCACTTTTTGTGCCCCCTCAACGGGCATCCAGTGGAAGACATCCGGCCACAAACGGCCGAAAGCTAAACGGCGCACTATGCAACTTGTTGTAACTGCTCGCCTTTCTTCGCGTCATCGGACCTCATAATGCCGGGGTCAAGGGTTCGAGTCCCTCCCTTTCCACCAATAAAATCAGCTAACTACCGCGAATAGAATGATAACAAGCGTCGGCATCGTCTGGCGGCGCTCGTTAGGATAGGCAGCCGTGAACGACGACGACTTTTTGCGGTGGCTAAGGGTAAAGCAGGAGTGGATGCGGATTGCTTTTCTGCTCCCCTCACGCGTGGGAGGACTGGCGGTTCTGGTCGCGATCCTGATCTTCATCGTCATCATCGTTTTGAAGCTCGCGATGAATACTCACGGAGTGTGACGATGCACTACATCCTCGATGGTCAAGAGGTGAGGCCGGCGAAACACAAGAGTGAGGTCGGATCGAAGATCGCCCTGTCAACGCTTGATCGGTGACTAGAACGCAACAGGTTTAGCGTTCGTTACGCTCCCACCGCGGGAATCTCGGTCGCGGATACGCGGAATAGAGATTACGATGACCTCCGCGCCTTTCGTGCCGCATTTTGAGCAGCGCATGCGCCGGCTCACGGTCTCGAGTGTTGCCGACGACCCACACAGGCGCGCCAGCGCTTGCTGTTCCGCGATGCGCTGCGCCCCGCACTTGCAAGTGATCTGCACGAGGAAGTGACCAAGTGCGTCGTCGAGTTTCTTGATATGCGGCAGCACTCCCATGGCGCGCCATCGTGCCGCTGAGCCCTGCGGCGCGTCCATGCAGTCCGTGATAGCGTGCAGTACTGTATGACGCTGAGGGGGTCGGCAGTGCGACAGTTGCGCTGTCTCGGCTGGACTTGTATGACAGAAATGTCGTCGAAAAAGTAGTTAGCCGGAGTCGCTCAGCGCTTCGATGGAATTCGTAGCCGAACTGCTAATCGCTTTAGTCCAGTTCATTTGCGAGGTGCTGTTACAGATTGCAGGCGATGTCTTGGCCGAACTCGGCTGGAACGCCTTGCGCGAGGTCTTCCGGCCTTCGCACCCGCCGTTGCGAGGGTCTGGTCCTGGTTGGCTACTCGATCATCGGCGCTGCGCTCGGCGCTCTGAGTCTTTTGGTCTTTCCGAGACATTTCGCTGCGAGTATGCCTCTTCGGCTCGCGACTCTAGCGCTTGCGCCCATAGCTTCGGCGCTAGCCGTCGCTCCAGCACTTCTGCTCTTGCGCCGCTCGGCTGAACCGGAGGATATTTGGCGGCGCTTCTGGAACGCCTATGCTTTCAGTCTAACTTTCGCGCTGATTCGGTTCGCGTATGCGGGGCGACCCGGCTAACAATCGTTGTTGGAGGGGTCCGTGAACGGTCTGTGGCGCTTCTGGGCGGCCCCTCAACTTCACTGTAGGTTGCTTTTTGACGGAGTAGGCACATGAAAGCCCACCGCTTTGCTTCCCTTTTGCTGCTTGTTACGCTCGCCGCCTGCGCAACGACCCCTCGAGCAACTGCCGCCAGAATCGATGGGTCGAGCCCTGCCGCCTACCAAGCGTCTTGGAAAGCAATGGAAGCGACTCTAAACCAAGAGCAACAAGCCAAGCTCAATACGGCGGTACTGCTGATCGGCACGACCAAATCTTTCAACGCACAAATGCATGGAGGGGAACCCATCGATACCATCGAGACCTTCGCGCCGGAAACGTTGCGCAGCTACCTCGACGGAAAAACCTATGACGAAATTATCAAGGCGGCGGCGGCGACCGGCACAACAATAACTCGCGTTGAACATCACCGTGGCGCAACCTAACAACCGTTGGAGCGGTCCGTGAACGGTCTGTGGCGCTTTTGGGCGGCTCCTCAACTTCACCGTTAGACACCAGTCATGGAGCGCTTTCTGGGTCGGGCGCACCGCTGGCTAGGCATCGCAACGATCGCGGTGTTCTTGATTACCGGTGTAGTCCTGCGCCGTCACCACCTGAATCTACTGGCGCTTGATTCTGGGTTGCGGCTCTTGTTCCGGTCGCGGCACGTTTACCTACTCTTCAGCGGTCTATTGAACCTCGCCATCGGCCTTCGCTTCGCGTTACCGCCGGCGGGCCGCGGAGCCGTCGTCGCGCTGGTAGGTTCGATTCTCATGCTGACCTCCCCGTTCCTTTTGGCGGCGGCCTTTGTTCTTGAACCTATGACATCCGGCACAGTCGGGCTTGTCAGCACGCTTGGCGTAGCTGCGGCGTTCTCGGGCGTCCTGGGTTACAGTCTCGGCATCTGGAGCCTGCGTTCCCGGACTGGTGTTTAACAATCGTTGGAGGGGACCGTGACCCCGTGGGTGGTTGCGTGCCCACCTTGCGACGCTCAGCCGCGACGCCTGATTACCGCTCCCGCGTCGGCACTCTCGGAGCGATTCGCCCGCGCACTCCTCGGCAAAGGGTCTGCCGTCGGCCCAGAAGCAGCCGCTCCGCGCTCGCGCGTAATTTTCTCCAAAGCGGACGCCCCGCGTTGCTGCCACGACAAACGGATCCAGATATCAGGACTTCCTGAGAAGTCCCTAAGGAATCGCCCGCGAGTCGGTAGCTATTCTCACACCCGAGGGCTGAAGGACTGTTGACAAGCGGATTCCTAAGGCGATTGTGCGAAGCAACAATCCGAGCCGTTGACGTCGGACAGCGGGGGGTTCATAAGGAGCTAGACGCGGGCTATTACAAGAGCACTCCACCAGTTCGAGAGAGGAGTGTCTAACATGGGTCGACTGCGTTCTTTTGGGATTGTTTTTCTGGCCACTGGCGCTGCTGCTGCTGCAGACACGACCCTCGTGAGCGGAACCGCAGAGCCGAGTTCGAGCCCGCCCCCACCCCCCGACGATCATTAATCCGTTCGGATGAACCGGCAGACCGATTTTGCCTTTGAGGGAGAACCCGAATGAAAAACGCCGAACCTGCCCGACGTTCCGGAGGCCAGCCATGAAACGCGTGTGTGCGACCCTGCTAGCGGGATTTCTCCTGATCGTGACCACTTACGCATTGGCGGACAGATCCGCCGATGTTGGCGCGAAACGCCACGTCCTGATCTACACGCCGCACCGGATCATGACTCCAGAGGAGCGCGCGCGCGCCGCGGCCCAGACCGCCGCGGGGCAGACCATCCCGCTCTGGTCGTACTCGATCAAAGCCTACGACGGCAACACCTACTCCGGTTCCATGGTCGGCCGCGCGCCGTTCGCGCACGGCCACCGCACAACGACGATTCCGACTTACGTGATTCCGGTCACGCTTACGTTCGCGGACACCGGTACAGTGTTTGATCCGACGCAGCCGGACCACTGCGCGGCCAACTCAGACAGCGTCCTAAATCTGATCCTGCAGTCACCGCTCATCCACAACACGGCCTTCACTATCAATGGCGTGGACGTCGGGACGACGCAGTACCTCGACGCGTTTCAGCGCTCGAACTTCTGGACCTACGTCGCTGGCACGCCCTATCACGCAGTCTTCTCGACCTCACCCACCGTTCTGCCTGCTGTTCAGGTGACAGTGCCGACCACCGAGGGCTCGACCCAGTCTGGCGTCTGTGGCGTGTTCGGTCAGATGAACTTCGACTGGTGGGACAATCTCGTCCAGACGCAAATCATTCCCAGCCTCGCCTCCAGCGGTGTGGGTCCGGCGAATTTCCCGCAGTTTCTCTTCGACAGCGTGGTGATGTACCTAAACGGCGATCCGACGCAGTGCTGCGTCCTGGGTTATCACAACAGTATGCAGAACAACGGCGTGTTCCAGACCTACTCGGTCAACAACTACGACACGTCGGGTGCATTCGGAGAAGATACAAGTGTCATGAGCCACGAGCTTGGCGAGTGGCTCGATGATCCCAACGGAGTGAACCCCGTGCCCGTGTGGGGAGACATGGGTCAGCAGAGCGGCTGCCAGAACAATCTCGAGGTCGGCGATCCGATGAGTCCGGGTGGCGTGTCGGCGACGAATTCGTACTCGATCTTGATGCCAAATGGCGTGACTTACTCGCTCCAGGAGCTCGCCTACTTCTCATGGTTTTACGGCGGCAGCTCCTTCGGTGCGGGTGGCTTCTATTCGGACAACGGCACTTTGAAGGGCTTTGCCAAGCCATGCCCGCCCGGTGGCACGAACTGAACCGGTTCGCTGTTGGTTCTCGGCCCCATTATTAACGATCCACCGCGAGGAATCAGACATGTTCATCGTCCGCTCGCTGCTCAGGCTCGTCGCGATCCTGGTCGCGTTGGTTGCCGGTCCCGCGGCGGTCGCCGATACGCTTGTTGCCATCGCGAGCCCAGCCGCCCAGCGAGCGACCGACATGATCCACTGGAATACGCTCGGACCAGACCAAACGGTTCTGCCGGCGACCTTCTCCGTGACCTCGACCGGCGGTGTGAAGGACTCGGTCGCGCTCACCGGCCCGAACAGCGTCCTGTCTCTCGTGTGTGCGACGACACCCGCGAACTGCAGCTGGACGGGCAGCACCGTGGGTTTCGCTGTCCACGATACGCTGCTTTGGACCTCGGATGCCGGCAACCTCGGCAACGGACCCGTTACGCTCACATTCGCGAAACCAGTCGCCGGTACCGGCGCTTTCATCCAAGCCGACCTGCCGGGTCAGTTCACGGCGCGGCTCGATCTCTATAACAACGCTACGCTCCTTGGCACCTTCAGTGTCGCGAGCGACGCGAAGGGCGACGCCGTATACATCGGCGCGATGGACACGACCGCGGCGTCCATCACGTCGGCAAAATTCAGTCTTACGGCCTGTGCGGCGCTGTGCACGGACTTTGCGGTCGATACAGTCTACGTGACGTCCGCATCCGTTGCGTCGACAACTACCACGCTGACCTCGTCCGCGAATCCGGCGCACTTCGGCGGCAGCGTGACGTTCACGGCGACCGTGACCTCGACGGCGGGCACGCCGACGGGCACCGTAACGTTCAAGGACGGCGCGACGACGCTTGGCATGGGGACACTCTCCGCCGGCAAGGCAACTTTCGCGACTTCTAAGCTCGCGGTTGGC
>Ga0182032_10000989_pt1 | contig 12369 bp, 10 predicted proteins | sample tim00Cox00000000_FD_125970 | JGI IMG/M metagenome (GOLD analysis project Ga0182032, IMG submission 125970) | Lab enrichment of tropical soil microbial communities from Luquillo Experimental Forest, Puerto Rico - timezero.00C.oxic.00.000.000 | ecosystem: Environmental > Terrestrial > Soil >... | reverse complement strand
CAATCTGACCGGGATCGACATTTTTACTGGCGAGTCGGTAGCAAAGCGGCTGGAAGTGCTCCGTGATCTGTTACCCCACGCCGCGCGGATGGGCGTGCTCGTTAATCCAGCCGATGCAGGTGCCACTGATGCTCAATTGAAGGAAATAGACGCTGCCGCTCGCGCAATGGGATTGCAAATCCAGGTTCACAATGCAGACACGCGCGCCGAGATCGATGCAGCCTTCGAGGCGATGGGTCGTGATCGCCCCGATGCAGTCTTTGCCGGCACTACCGCGTTTTTGAACGGTCGGCGCGTCCAGTTGGCTCAATTGGCAGCGTTTTATCGACTCCCTGCCATCTGACTGTCGCGGAGCAATGTCCGCTTTCGGGGGTAAAGCGGACATTACGAGAATGTCCCGCAATGTCTGTTAAGCGGACTTGTCGCTGACAACCGGAATCCGCATTTGACCAGTGATGGTTAGCTCAAGATCAAGACCGTGCGACGAAGCGACGATTCGCGCAACTCTAGCGACTGGAGATTGCGCGGCCGCTGCGAAGCCGTGGGTCTTGCTCGTCTCGATCCTCGCATCGAGCATCTCTTACATCGACGAATCTGTCGTCAACGTTGCCCTTCCAGCAATCGAGACCGATCTCGGCGCGTCGGTCGTTGTCATCCAATGGCTGGTTAACGCATATACCCTCACGCTTTCGGCGTTTCTTTTGCTTGGTGGATCAGCCGGCGACCTTTTCGGTCGTCGCCGGATCTTCATTGCAGGTCTTGCGATCTTTGCAGCGGCATCACTTTGGTGCGGCTTCTCTCCAAACATCGCCCAGTTGATCCTGGCGCGCGCAATTCAGGGAGGAGGGGCTGCTTTGCTGATCCCATGTTCGTTGGCGATCATTGGCGCAACATTCGACGATTCTGAGCGCGGCAAAGCAATCGGAACTTGGGCTGGCTTCTCTGCTGTTGCAGCAGCCGTCGGTCCGTTGTTAGGTGGTTGGATTGTTGATCATGTCACTTGGCGCTGGATTTTTCTCATCAATCCATTACTTGCAATCCCAACGATCGGGATTGCTCTCTATCGCGTGCCCGAGAGCCGCGACGCCGAAGCAAAATGCGGTCTGGATTGGCGTGGTGCGCTGCTCGCCTTTATTTCGCTTGGAAGCCTTATCTTTGGCTTGATGGCGGCACCAGTTTCTGGCTGGACTGATAAAATAGTCCTTGTCGCGCTTCTCGCAGGCGTGCTGCTCCTCGCGGTCTTTGTTTGGGAGGAAGTGCGCAATCCTAGCCCGATATTGCCGCTCGAATTGTTCCGATCTCGCGCATTCAGTGCGGTCAACTTGTTGACGCTTGCCCTATACGCCGCCCTGGGTGGCGCATTATTCTTTCTGCCCTTCGCCCTCATCCAAGTGCAGGGATTTTCGGCCGCGCTGGCGGGAACTGTGTTCCTGCCATTGACGCTCATCATGGGGGTGCTGTCGCGCTGGTCGGGCGGCTTGCTTGATCGTTTCGGCGCCAAATGGCTTCTAGTCGTTGGTCCGACGATTGCTTCCTTTGGCTTCGGCCTCTTGGCACTTCCCATCGGCGGGCAATCTTATTGGGCATTTCTGGTGCCCATGACAATACTTGGACTAGGCATGGTGGTAACCGTGGCGCCACTTACGACCACGGTAATTGAGGCGGTGCCGGCTCATCAGACCGGCGTAGCCGCAGGCATCAACAACGCTATTGCCTCGCTGGCAAATCTCCTCGCGGTTGCCCTTCTTGGCGCTTCGGCGCTGGGAATCTACGATCACGCGCTAGCAAGCAGACTCGCAGCCGCAAGGGTTTCCCCTCAAGTGCAGCAAGCGGTCCAAATTGCCCAGCGACAGTTTGTAACCGCGCCAGCGTTGTCGACGGTTCAAGGAAATGATCGGCAGATCGCTGAGACCATCCTTAAAGGTGCCTTGGCGGAAAGCATCCAAGTCATGATGCTGGTTTGCGCGATACTCGCATTGGCAGGTGCCGGGACCGGCATGCTATTGCCGGCCTCGTCGCCCGATCGGCACAAGCCCCGATGATTTCATTGTCCTGTGCGCTTGGGGGAGCGATGTCTGCTACTGGCACTTAGCGGACATGCAACCGTCACCCAGCAATGTCCGCTTTTGGGGGTAAAGCAGACATGGATCGCTGTCTTGATATCGCTTATTGACCCCAACGTACATTCGTCAAACTCACGCCGCCAACAAACATTGTTACGATAGCGGGGCAGGTCACCACGCACGGCCATTTCACCGACAACATCGTTCGCGTCGGGCTGAACTGTCAATGCACTGATCTAATTACGGCTTGCGCAATAGCTCAGCAGTAGCGCGCCGCTTTGCCCCTACGGGCCAACTTGTTCAATACGTGCAGTTCGCGACGGCGAAGAAACATTGCTCGCTTTCGGATAACAGACCGCCGGTTGGACCAACATAGTTCATCCGTTTCACTCTGCCGTCCATCATAGTGACGTTCACAGTGCAAAATCGGCTTTCAGATGGATAAGACCAGACTTCGGTTGCACCCTCTGTTGCTTTGGAAGTTGGCGTCCCCATGCAAGCAAGGACTTGCTCCTTGGTGAGACCGATCATTTTATTTTGGGCGTAATTCGCAATTTGTGCGCGCTGACCAGCGCAGTCAGCTACGCACGCTGCAATAACAACTGCGACCAGAGTCCTCTGCGGCGACATGGCTTCCTCCCAAAGGTGGCCACGACGCCAGCCTACAGCCGAGAGGTACTCGACGTTAAGCGGACATGAGGGGCTTAGGATTGCTGCGCTGCAAACTGACCCTGAAACCCATTTCGCCGGTCGTAAATCCCTGCTGTAATCACATAATTGGCGTGGTCCTGAGCCTTGGGGAAGGCAATGCGACGACGCGATTTCATCAAAGGAATTTCTGTTTGGACCGCATTGCCACGCGCGGCCCGCGCGCAGCCGCGCGAGCAAAAACGGCGCGTTGCAGTGCTGATGGGCGGGCTTTTTTCCAACGATACTAGCGGTCAGGCTGAGGCTGCTGCCCTTGAAGCCGGCCTGACGGAACTCGGTTGGAAAGTGGGCGGCAATATCGAACTTGAATATCGCTGGCCAGGCGCCGAGCTCGATCAAGTCAGCATCGCTGCGAATGAGATTGTTGCAATGCGGCCTGATCTTGTGGTCAGCCGCTCAACGCCGACCACGGCAATCATGATGAACCGAGGCCTGCCCATTGTTTTTGTGTTGGTGACCGATCCGCTTTTTTCGGGCTTTGTGCAAAATCTGGGCAGGCCCGGCGGCAGCGTCACTGGGTTCTCGCTTTTCGAAGGTTCTGTAGGCGGCAAGTGGCTCGCGCTGCTGAAAGAGGCCGCACCGGCGGTCTCCCGGGTCTCGCTGTTATTCAATCCCGAGACCGCGCCTTTCGCGGAGAATTATCGGCGATCAGCGGAGGCCGCGGCGCCAACACTCGGCACAACCGTTGTCGCTGCGCCCTGTGGCAACGCGACCCAAATCGGAAGCGCGTTTGACGTGCGGGCGCATGAAGGCAGCGGCGGAATCATTGGCATTCCCGATACGTTCATAGTTGAGCACCGCGATCTCATCATCGAGCTTGCGGCCCGTCACCGCTTACCTGCGGTTTATGGCATTCGGGATTTTGTCCCAAGCGGCGGGCTATTGGCCTACTCAGCCGACTTTGTGGCAATCTTTCATCGGGCGGCCGGCTATGTCGATCAAGTGTTACGCGGCGTGCGCCCGGGAGAGTTGCCGGTGCAAGCTCCGGACAAGTTTACTCTGTCAATCAATCTCAAGGCCGCTGGAGCAATCGGTCTTAGCTTGCCACCAAACCTGATTGCCCGCGCCGACGAGGTGATCGAATGAGACGGCGCGAGTTCATCACGCTTATTGGCGGAGCTGCGTCGGCGTGGCCTCTTAAGACACGGGCGCAGCAGCCTGCGCCGCCGACGATTGGGTTCCTCGGCAGCCCCTCCGCGGATGATCCCGAAGCATCACGACGCCTGACGGCATTCGCACACGGCTTGGAGGAACTAGGCTGGACAGATGGTCATAACGTGCATCTTGAGGTCCGCTGAGTCGGCGAGCGGACGGATCGCCTTCGCGAGTACACCGCAGAGTTGATCGCGCTCGCGCCGGAAGTGATCGTCACCACTGGCAGTGCAACCGTGTCCGCTGCGTTACAGGCAACCCATACTGTCCCAATCGTCTTTGTGCAGGTTGGCGACCCCGTCGGCGGTGGCTACGTCGAGAGTCTCGCGCATCCGGGCGGCAATGCTACCGGGTTTACCACGTTCGACTATAGCTTCAGTGGAAAATATCTGGAGCTACTCAAGGAGATCGCCCCAAGCCTGAGGCGGGCCGCGGTTCTTCGTGATGCTACAATCGCCATTGGGGCTGGCCAATTGGGCGTGATCCAGTCCCTCGCGCAGTCGTTGGGAGTGGAATTGCGCCCTATGGACGTGCGCAATGCAGACCACATCGAGCGCGCCGTTGCGTCTTTTGCACGCGACTCCAACGGCGGCCTTATTGTGTTAGGCGGAGCTGGGACAGTTACTCACCGCGCGCTGATTATTCAACTCGCAGCCAAGTACCGATTGCCCGCGGTATACCCCTACAGCTATTACGTCGCCAGCGGCGGCTTGATCTCCTATGGACCTGACAATATCGACCAGTACCGGCGTGCGGCTGGTTATGTCGACCGGATTCTCAAGGGAGAAAAGCCCGCCAATCTTCCGGTGCAGGCACCGACCAAATACGAGCTGGTCGTTAATCTCAAGACCGCCAAAGCACTGAGCCTCGTTATTCCCCAGTCGGTGCTCACCCGCGCCGACGAGGTGATCGAATAACGAAGTTCTTTCCTGCAGTGCAGAATGTCTGCTTTTGGCACAAAGCGGACATGGCGATCGTGCTCAGTGATGTCCGCTTTCGGGGGAATAGCGGACATGAACCGCCGCGTGCGTGCCACCTAGGCAGCACTATTAGCAAGCGCGAGCGCGCTCCGAGCTTGATGTTCTTTGCGAATCCCGGGGTATTGTTGAGACAGCAGCGACCCCTCGTAAAACGCGGCGCTGTACGATCGCCGATTCTTCATCCGCACGATCCACGCGGCAACGCCGGGGCAGTCCTTCAAGAGAAATTCGTAGCCAAGGTCCTCCATCCGGATCAGAGAGGCCAAAACCGCGAAATCGGCCAATGTTAGGTTTTTGCCGAGCAAATATTCCGATTGAGAAAGCGGGTTCTCCATACGCCTAACGGTTTTGCTTATACTGTCTTCGGCTTGCTTAAGCCTTTCAACGCTGAAGCCCTTCTTCTTGTCCATCTCGCCGAGGAATTTGTCGCGAAGTGGCTTAGACTTAGCCAACGCCTTGAACTCTTCGTCAGACATTTTTTCGAAATGGCGCGCAAAGGCCGCATTGTAGGACGGAAACCGTACGGCGACAGTCGGGACCTCTTCGAAGAAGCGAAGCCATGCCCTCATGTGAGCCCGCTGCTTCGGTTCGGCAGGGCTAAGTGCGATTTCGGGGTAGACCTCGTCTAGGTATTCCATGATCACTGATGAATCGATGATCGGCGTGCCGTCATCCACGAGCGTTGGTACGACGCCGTTTGGATTCAATTTTAAATACTCCGGCTTGAGCTGATCATTCTGAAAAAGCTTCATCTTGTGCTCGACAAAGTTGAGGTTCTTTTCGGCGAGCGTGAGCCGCACCTTCTGGCTGCAAGTGGATTGGGGCGCGCTGTATAGCTCAAGCATGCTTCACTCCTACGATTTTTATTGATCAGTAGGCATTAGCAGACGCGGTATCGGTGGCGCCTATCCGGGCGAGGCCAGTGACTGAAAAGGCTGCAACCCAAAGCATCGGACCAAGCAGGCCGGGCCACCATGGTGCGTATCCGGGGATCAAGACAAAGAGAATGAAAGGAATGTCGGCGATGCCGACCATCACCCCGTTGACCCAGAGGCCGAGCCGGTCGTTACGCCAATTCGGCGTAAATGCGAGCAGGATCGCGGTCGCAGCAAACGCCGCCAAATAAAACGCCGTCTGCATCAAGCGTCCTTGAGCCATAGTTGCCGGCGAACCCTGCGCCAACTTGTAAACACCATAGGCCGCGCTGAAGTGCAGGAGTCCCCAACACACGTAAAGCGCTGCGCCAAGCTTGGCGGTTATCTTTTCCATAGTGTGCTCCGACGAAGGCGGCCAGTCCCAGAGGACGCAGCGTTCACGCGGCAACGGCTGGCGTGGCGACTGCGGCCGACCTGACGGCGGCGCCGAACACCTCGACTGCCGTTTCGCCCGCGGCGCCGGCACGCGCGCGCCCAGCAAGGATGAATTCGACGTCCTTGATCCCAATCCAGGCCAGGACTTGGCGAAGATAGCCGCTGGCCTGGTTGTATTTCTCTACGGGCGAACCCGGGCTGAAGTCGCCGCCGCTTGCCAGGATAACGGTCGCTTTCTTGCCGGTCAGCAGTCCGACATTATTCGGCGACACCGTCACGCCGACCCGAACGATCTGGTCGATGTAGGCCTTGAGGACCGCAGGGATGGAGAAGTTGAACATCGGCGTACCGATCACGATCTCGTCGGCCGCCTTGATCTCGGCGACGAGCTCGTCCGAGACTTTTATAGCGGCGGCGCTTTCCGGCGAATGCTGCTCACGCGGCGTGAAGGCACCGCCGATCCAGGCATGATCGACAAACGGCGGGGGCGTCTTGATCAGGTCGCGGACAACGACAACGGAGCCAGGGTGCGCGGCTTTCCACGCGTCGATGAAATGCGCGGTGAGCCTTCGGGAGGTGGAGAAGGCGTGGCGAGGACTGACCTCGATCACAAGCAGGGTGGGCATTTGAGGTTCCTATGCTGCTGTTAAGCTCGCCAGCACTTAGTCGGTGCTGAGCATCAAAAAAAGAGATGAAGTTTCGATAGAGATATTCTACATATACGATTATGTTGGACTCGCTGACCCTGGACCAAATCCGGATTTTCCTCACAGTCGCCGACACCGGCAGCTTCTCAAAGGCTGCGAAACAGCTCAACCGCGCCCAGTCGGCAGTGACTTATGGAATCCAGAAGCTTGAGGCGCAGTTCGGCATTCCGCTGTTCGATCGCACCGCCTATCGGCCGGCGCTGACGGAGGCGGGGCGTGCACTGCTGCCGCGAGCGCGCCGGATCGCCGAGGAGACAAATGCTTTCCGTGATACCGCGCGAAGCCTGGCCAGCGGATTGGAAGCGGAGTTGACGATCGTCCTCGACTCCATGTTCCCGATGAGCGCGGTCGTCGAAACGTTACGCGTTTTCACTGCTAAGTTCCCAACCGTTCCGCCGCGCATCTACGTGCAGTCGCTCGGCGCGGCGGCAGAGCTGGTACTCGACGGCACTTGCATGATTGGATTGCTGCCGCTTTTCTTCAGCGACATGGCGCTCCTGAAGCGCTTCCCCTTGCTCACCGTCAATCTGATCCCGGTGGTGGCACCCGAACATCTGCTGGCGACGCTCGACGGCCCGATCGATACGCAAGTCCTGCAACAACATGTCCAGCTTGTGCTCACCGATCGCTCGTCGCTCACTGCAGGACGTGACTATGGCGTATTGTCGGGCCGCACGTGGCGTCTGGCGGACCTCAGCGCGAAGCACTCGATGCTGCTGGCGGGTCTCGGCTGGGGCAACATGCCCTCCCATCTGGTACAGAGTGATGTTGCACGAGGAAGACTGAAAGCCATTCGACCGGTGGAGTTCGACTCGAGAGTTGCCCAACTCGTGATGTGTGGCGCCTACCTCGCCGACCGTCGGCTAGGCCCGGCAGGTCAGTGGATGATCGAGCATTTGTCGGCCGTTGTCGGCGGTTAGTCCGAGCGCATGCAGCTCACCATGTCGCTTATTGGCACAAAGCGGACATTCGGTGAGGGTCATTCAATGTCCGCTTTTGGGGGTAAAGCGGACATTGACCAACCGTTGCTTATCGACCTCGATTTATGAATACACGCCCTAGAACAATCCGACGATGCGGCCGTCAGGTCCAATGTCGATCGATTCTGCCGCAGGTACTTTCGGCAGTCCGGGCATGGTCATGATCTCCCCGCAGATGGCGACGACAAATTCGGCTCCCGCCGACAATCGCACCTCACGCACATTGATGACGTGATCGTTCGGCGCGCCCTTGGCGTCCGGATTGGTCGTGAAGCTGTATTGCGTCTTGGCGACGCAGATCGGGAATTTGCCGTAGCCCATCGCCTCGAAACTTGCCAGCTGGTCGCGCACCGATTTATCCGCCGTGACGTCCTTGGCGCGATAAATTTCCCTGGCGATGGTGCGGATCTTCTCGAACAGCGGCATGTCGTCGGGATAGAGGAATTTGAGCTTGCTCTTGCCGCTTTCGGCGATCTTGACCACGGCGCGGGCCACGTCGGCGGCGCCGGCCCCGCCCATGGCCCAGTGATCGGCCATCAGCGCTTCGACACCGAGCGATTTGCACTTGTCCTGCACGAGCTTGATCTCCGCCTCGGTGTCGGCGGAGAAGCGGTTGATCGAGACCACCGGCACGATGCCGAATTTCTGCACGTTCTCGACGTGACGCTGGAGATTGGCCATGCCGGCTTCGAGCGCCTTGAGGTTCTCCGCCTTGAGATCCTCTTTTTTGACGCCACCGTGCATTTTCAGCGCGCGGATCGTCGCCACCAGAACCATGCAATCGGGCGCGATGCCGGCCTTGCGGCATTTGATGTCCATAAATTTCTCGCCACCGAGATCGGCGCCGAAGCCCGCCTCGGTCACCACGTAATCGGCAAGCTTTAACGCCGTGGTCGTCGCCAGCACCGAGTTGCAGCCATGCGCGATATTGGCGAATGGCCCGCCATGGATGAAGGCGGGCGTGCCTTCCAGCGTCTGCACCAGATTGGGCGCCAGCGCTTCTTTGAGGAGCACGGTCATGGCGCCATGCGCCTTGAGATCGCGGGCGCGAATCGGCTTGCGATCTCGCGTATAGGCGACGACGATATTGCCAAGACGATTTTTCAGATCGTCGAGATTGCGCGCCAGGCAGAAGATCGCCATCACTTCGGAAGCAACCGTGATGTCGAAGCCGTCTTCGCGCGGAAAACCATTGGCGACGCCGCCAAGCGACGAAACAATCGAACGCAGCGCCCGGTCGTTCATATCGAGCACCCGCCGCCAGGCGACGCGGCGTGCATCGATCCCGAGCGCGTTGCCGTAATAGATGTGATTGTCGATCATGGCGGCGAGCAAATTGTTCGCCGAAGTGATGGCGTGAAAATCGCCGGTGAAGTGCAGATTGATGTCCTCCATCGGCACGACCTGTGCATAACCGCCGCCGGCGGCGCCACCTTTCATGCCGAACGACGGGCCAAGCGACGGTTCGCGGATGCACAACATCGCCTTCTTGCCGATATGGTTGAGCGCGTCGGTAAGCCCAACTGTCGTCGTCGTCTTGCCCTCGCCCGCCGGCGTCGGGTTGATCGCGCTCACCAGGATGAGCTTGCCGTTCGGCATGCTCTGCAGCGTGTTGATGAAATCCATCGACACCTTGGCCTTGTAGTGGCCGTAAGGTTCGAGGTTCTCGGGCGCCAGCCCAAGCCGCTCGCGCGCGACGTCGATGATCGGCCGTTTCTTGGCGATTTGTGAAATTTCAATATCGGTTTTTGGCGACTGATGTTGCGAGGCAGGCATTGCTCATTGTCCGTGTAAAGTTGAAGTAGAGAATAATCGCTGCTTAGTTTCGCTGGCGTCATACCCGGCCTTGTGCCCGGCATCCACGTCTTCAATTTTCGGAAGACGTGGATGGCCAGGACGAGCCCGGCCATGACTCGGTGACTATGTGAATCTGACCTTTGGTTGGAGACTGGTTGACTTCGCCCATTCGGCGGCTTCGATCTTCTTGCCGTCGGCAGGCTGCACGCGAGTTACCTTGAAGCGGCCATCGGCGCAAACCACGGTGAAGCCGTCGGCTTCGACAGCGACGATTTCGCCGAGCTTGCCGCCGATGCCTTTCGGATCTTTCGCCGGCAGCGGCTTGGCATCGAAAATCTTGAGTGGCTTGCCGTCGAGCAGGGTCCAGGCGCCCGGCGCTGGATTGCAGCCGCGGATCAGGCGGTCGATCTGCTCCCAGGGCTTGCCCCAGTCGATCTTGGCGTTGTCGGGGCTGCAACGGCCCTCATAGGTGGCCTTGGATTCGTCCTGTTTGATCCGCGGCGCCTTGCCGGCTTTGACCAGGTCGACCGCTTCCAGCATGGCCTCGACGCCCATGGGAAACAGGCGATCGAAATAGACGGTCCCGAGCGTGTCGGCCGGACCAATCGGCGTCTTCCTTTGAATGAGGATGTCGCCGGTATCGAGCCCGTTGTCAGGCCAGAAAATCGAAAGACCGGTTTCCTTCTCGCCCTTGATGATGGGCCAGTTGATCGCGCTGGCGCCGCGATAAGCCGGCAGGAGCGAAGGATGGTACTGGATCGAACCGTAGGTCGGGATTTTGAGAAATTCCTCAGGAACAAACAATGTAACAAACGCCATGACCTGAAGATCGGGTTTGAGCGCTTTGAATTGTTCCCACACTTCCGGTTTTTTGTACGAGTCGGGCTGACACACCGGCAGCTTGGCAGCAAGCGCCGCTTCCTTGAGCGGGTCGGCCTTGGCCCCCGGACGCTCTGGCGCAACGTAGACGGCGACGACATTCTCGCCGCGTTTAAGCAGAGCTTCGAGCACCGCCTTGCCGAAGGCCTGCTGGCCGTGAACAACGATACGCATTCGAAAATTCCTCTCCAATCTATTGACCTCTCCCCACTTGCGTGGAGAGGTCGAGCGAGTAAAGCGAGCGAGGATGAGGAGGCATTCGGAAATTCTCGGACCAGCGATCCGCGCCCCTCACCCCATCCCTCCCCACGCGCAGCGGGGAGAGGGAGATAGAAGTTATGCCGCCTCGGCTTTGGCCGGCTTGTCCGGCGCGGTGATCGCGCCCGACAATTTGATGTCCGCGATTTCCTTTTCGGAATAGCCGAGCGCTTTGCGCAAAATCTCCTCGGTGTGCTCGCCCAGAAGCGGCGAGCGCCGCACGTCCGCTGGCGAATCCGAAAGTTTGATCGGATTGCCGACAGTCAAATACTTGCCGCGGGTCGGATGATCGACCTCGACCACCGTACCGGTCTGGCGCAGCGATGGTTCTTCCGCGATTTCTTTCATCGACAGGATCGGGCCGCACGGAATGTCATATTTGTTGAGGATTTCCATTGCCTCGAATTTGGACTTGGTCTCCGTCCACCTCTCGATCGTATCGAAGATTTGACGCAGCCGCGGCAGCCGCGCCGGCGGCGTGGCATAGTCCGGATCGGTTTTCCATTCAGGCTTGCCGATGACGTCGCAGATCGCGCCCCACACCGGCGCTTGGGTGATGAAATAGATATAGGCGTCGGGGTCCTTCTCCCAGCCTTTGCATTTGAGGATCCAGCCCGGCTGGCCACCGCCAGAATCGTTGCCAGCCCGCGGCACCGCCTCGCCGAACGGTACGCCTTCGCCGTATTGGCTGTATTCGCTCAGCGGACCATGCTTGAGCCGCTGCTGGTCGCGCAGCTTGACGCGGCAGAGATTGAGCACGCCATCCTGCATAGCGGCGAGCACGCGCTGGCCGCGGCCGGTTCGCATGCGCTGATAGAGCGCGCTAACGATCCCGAGCGCCAGATGCAGACCGGTGCCGGAATCGCCGATCTGCGCGCCGGTGACGAGCGGCGGTCCTTCGCGGAAGCCGGTCGTCGACGCGGCGCCGCCGCCGCATTGCGCCACGTTCTCGTAGACTTTGCAGTCTTCATACGGTCCCGGCCCGAAGCCCTTCACCGAGGCCAGGATCATGCGTGGATTGAGCTTGTGGATGTGCTCCCAAGTCAGTCCCATGCGGTCGAGCGCGCCCGGGGCAAAATTCTCCACCAGCACGTCGCAGTGCCGGATCAGCCGATCGAGGATTTCCTTGCCCTTGGCATGCTTGGAATCGATGGTGACGGAGCGCTTTGATCCGTTGAGCATCGTGAAATAAAGGCTGTCGGCGCCTTTGACATCGCGCAATTGGCCGCGCGTAATGTCGCCGACCCCGGGCCGCTCTACCTTGATCACATCGGCGCCGAGATAAGCCAACAATTGTGTGCAGGTCGGACCGGATTGCACATGCGTGAAGTCCAGAATTCTCACGCCATCGAGCGCCCTCCCCGCCAGACCCCACGGCTTCGCGCTCGGCCGCGGCAGGCCGTTACTGGAGGATTTCGCGCCGCCATTCTTGGCTTTCAGTTTTACAACTTTCTTCGACGATTTTTTCGCCGAAACCTTGGCCTTCGCCGCGTTGGATTTTGCTTTTGCGACTCTCTTGCGCGTAGCCATTGTTT
>Ga0182032_10000988_pt1 | contig 12376 bp, 9 predicted proteins | sample tim00Cox00000000_FD_125970 | JGI IMG/M metagenome (GOLD analysis project Ga0182032, IMG submission 125970) | Lab enrichment of tropical soil microbial communities from Luquillo Experimental Forest, Puerto Rico - timezero.00C.oxic.00.000.000 | ecosystem: Environmental > Terrestrial > Soil >... | reverse complement strand
TTCTCCTTCGCCTCCGCCCGTCGGAGATCCAGGGGAAAGAAACTGTTCAACGTTCCTGGGAACCAAGGCCGGGCTCTTGCTCCGAAGTTGACAATTCGATCAGGCGCAAGCCCGCGCTTGAAACCTGGTGCCGGACTTTCGCCGATTGCCCTGGGGATCGCAAAAAGGAGAGTTCGCATGAAATCCTATCTCACCAAGGACATCCGAAACGTTGGCATTGTAGGTCACGGCGGCACCGGAAAGACGCAACTGGTGTCGTCGTTGCTGTATGCCGCGGGCATGACGCCGCGGTGGGGAAAAGTTGCGGATGGCAGCGCCGCCACCGACTGGGACGACGAGGAAGTGGCGCGAAAAATATCCATTCAGACGGGCCTCGCTTACGCCGAGTGGCCCGCGACGCCGACCGGCCCTTCCGGCTCGTCCGACAAAGTTAAAATCAATTTAATCGACCTCCCCGGCTATTCCACGTTCATCACCGAAACGAAAGCTTCGCTGATTGCAGCCGATGCCGCGCTGATTGCCGTGGACGCGCACGTGGGCGTGCAGGTCACCACGGAAAAAGTCTGGGACTACTGCACCGAGTATGACATTCCCCGTGCGTTTGTGCTCACCTGGATGGATCGCGAGCTTTCCAGTTTCGAGCGCTCCATGGAATCACTAACGGAAGTTTTTGGCCGCAATGTCGTTGCGCTGCAATTGCCGATTGGTTCGGAAAAGGGATTTCGCGGCGTCATCGACCTGGTGGCCATGAAGGCCCACACGTACAAGCCGGACGGCGATGGCCAAGCCACGGTTGAAGAGATTCCCGGCGCGCTCGCCGACGAAGCCAAGGAAGCGCACGAGAAGCTCGTGGAAATGATCGCCGAAGGCGACGACGCGATGATGGAGGAATTCTTCCGCGAAGGCACCATTCCCATCCGTGATTTGATTCCCGCTGTGCGCAAAGCCATCGTCGCTGAAAAAATCTTTCCCGTCTTGATGACCTCCGCGCTGCACAACATCGGTACCGCCAGCCTGCTCACGTTCTTGGCCGACGCTTTTCCACATCCGGACGAACACGCTCAGGTTGGTTATAAAGAACCCGGAGGAAAGGGCGACCGCGTCGAGCGCAAATACGATGACGCCCAGCCGGTTTCTCTGTTCGTGTTCAAAACGCTCGCCGATCCGTTCGCCGGGCGCATCAACTATTTCAAAGTGAAGAGCGGGGTGCTCAAAAACGACGCCACGCTTCAGAACTACAACCGCAATGTTTCAGAACGCCTTCAGCATATTCAAGTGGTGCAAGGAAAGCAGTTCACCGAAACCGGCGAGTTGCATGCCGGCGACCTTGGTGCCATCGCCAAGCTGAAAGAAACGACCACGGGCGAAACACTTGGGGACAAGACCGCGCCGATTTATTACACGCCGGCGCGCTTGCCCGAGCCATCCATTACCTTTGCCATTGAGCCCAAGACCCGCGCGGACGAAGACAAGATCGGTGTGGCCATTCACAAGATTCTCGAAGAAGACGGCGCGCTCCGCTTTTCGCGCGACGCGCAAACGAAAGAATTCTTGCTCGCCGGCTCCGGCCAGCAGCACATCGAAGTCGTGGTTGCCAAGCTTCAGAAGCGCTACAACGTCAATCTCACGCTGAAGCCTCCCAAGGTTCCCTACCGCGAAACGATTCGCGGCAAGGCCGACGCCGAAGGCAAGCACAAAAAACAGTCGGGCGGGCACGGCCAGTTTGGCGTGTGCCGCATCAAGATGGAGCCCATCGAGCGCGGCAAGGGCATCGAGTTCGTCGACGATATTTTCGGGGGCGCGATCCCGAAAAACTGGATTCCGTCGGTCGAGAAGGGCATTCGTGATTCCGCCGCGCGCGGCTACCTCGCGGGATTTCCCGTGACGGATTTCCGCGCCATTCTCTACGACGGCAAATATCACGACGTGGATTCGTCGGATATCGCGTTCAAGATTGCCGGATCGCTGGCGTTCAAGGAGGCCATGAAACAGGCGCGGCCGGCGTTGCTCGAGCCCATCATGAACGTGGAAGTCTACGCGCCGGATCAATACTCCGGCGACCTGATGGGCGACCTTAGCTCGCGGCGGGGCCGCATCTCCGGCAGCGAAACCCGCGGTCACAACGTCATCATCAAGGGCCAGGTGCCGCTCGCCGAGATGCTCAGTTACGCGACCGACCTCACTTCCAAAACGCAAGGTCGCGCCAGCTATTCGATGGAGTTTTCTCACTACGACTACGTGCCGAACGAACTCGCGGAAAAGGTGATCGCGTCCCACAAAGCCGCCCACGGCGAAGCCCTCGTCGAAGAAGAGGCCTGACCGGTCTGGTTCGGGCGGCCCGGTCCGCACCTTGGTCCTTTGTCGCTTCGCGTTGGGGCGTCTTCGATCGGGGCCTTCCGGGAACGCCGCGTCGCACCTAGCGGGCAGGTCCGGCCCTCGGAGACGCTGTTCCATGGCCCGCGGCGGAGGGATTTCATTTTTTTCGTTTTGCGCGGGCGAGTGAGGCTTTTATGGCGACCTTGACCGAGACAACTCCTGTCTCCGAAACGACGCCAGCCGTACGCGAGGCCGCCCCCGTCGTTGTCGTGTCCCCGCGCAACGTCGCCGTGGATGCTTACCGCGGCTTGGTCATGTTGTTGATGATGGCGGAGGTTCTCGAGCTTTCGCGCGTGTCGGCGGCGTACCCGACGAGCCTGTTCTGGAAAATTCTGGCTTACAACCAGACGCACGTGGAGTGGTTTGGCTGCTCCCTGCACGACACCATTCAGCCGGGCTTCTCTTTTCTGGTTGGCGTGGCGCTGCCGTATTCCATCACCAGCCGCATGGCGAAGGGAGCGCGTCTCGCGGATCTTTTCTGGCATGCACTGTGGCGTTCCTTCGCGCTGGTGGCTCTGGGCGTATTTCTCCGCTCGATGGATCATTCGATGACCTATTTCACGTTCGAAGACACGCTCTCGCAGATCGGCTTTGGATACCCGTTTCTGTTCCTGCTCGGATACGGTTCCTCGAAAGCGCAGTCGCTCAAGTGGGTTTGGACGTCGCTCGGCTGCATTCTATTCGCCTATTGGCTGGCTTGGGCCTGGTATCCGGCAGCTCCCGCCAATTTCAACTGGCCGAGCGTGGGCGTTTCCTCGGCGTGGAACACGCAGCACAACTTCACCGGATTCGCCGCGCACTGGAATAAAAACTACAATTTCGGAAACCGGTTCGACCAGTGGTTCCTGAACCTGTTCCCGCGCGAACACCCCTTTGTGTACAACGAGGGCGGCTACCTCACGCTGAGTTTCATTCCCACGCTGGGGACCATGATCCTTGGCCTGATCGCAGGGCGCTGGCTGCGCGAATCGCGTTCCGGTGAATCCCGGACTTCTGAGCCATCGGTCCCGATGAACAAGCTGGTGCTTGCCGGCGTGTCGGGAATTGTCCTGGGCCTGGCGCTGCATTACTCGCACATTGGCCCGGTGGTGAAGCGCATTTGGACGCCGTCCTGGACCATCTTTAGCGGAGGCATTTGCTTTTTGTTTCTCGCCGCATTCAGTTGGGTGGTCGAAGTAAAGGGCTTCAAGAAGTGGGCTTTCCCGCTGGTGGTTGTCGGTATGAACTCGATCGTGGCCTACTGCATCGCACACTTTCTGGAAGGCTTTCTAGAGAGCACCTTCCGGATCCACCTCGGTCCCCATTTCTTTCAGTTCGCCGGCGTAGGGCTTGAACCCTTTTTCCGCGGCACCGTCATGCTCCTGTGTTATTGGCTCATCCTGTTCTGGCTGTACCGCCGCAAACTCTTCTTGAAGATCTAAACTGCGCAAGCTCTGGACGCCGGAGTGGTACAATGCGGCCGTCGAAGGCTCGGAGCTATGTCCAGACGATTCCTCTTTCTTCTCGCCGCCGTTGTGTCGCTCCCCACCCTCGTTGTGGCGCAGCCAGCCGGCAGGCACGATTCCGGGGCATGGTCGGGCACCATTGTGTACAGCAGTTGCAACGCGGACGAGGCGTTCAACGAATCCCCGGAGTGTTTCCGAGCCGCGCCGGGCGCGAAGCTGTCTCTCTACGACGACACCAACCGCGTCATGTACAGCCTTGAGCCGCAAGAGCCGGCTGCCGCTCATTTGGGCGACAGCGTCACGGTGCGCGGGACTCTCGATGGCGAAACGATTCACGTGGCTTCGCTCGAATTAATGTCCATCGGCCTCGCGCCGGGTCAAAAAGCGCCGGACTTCTCGCTTCACGACCAGTTTGGACGGAAGCAAACTCTGGACTCCCTGAAGGGCGCGAACGGCACGGTTTTGCTCTTTTTCCGTTCCGCGGACTGGTGACCCTTCTGCAAAGGGCAACTGGTCGAGTTGCAAAGCGCCATGCCAAGATTCGAGAAACAAGGGCTCAAGTTTGCGGCCATCAGCTACGACTCGGAAGAAATCCTGAGATTTTTCTCCGACCGCCGCAAGATCGACTACCCCATGCTCGCCGACCCAGACTCGGAAACCATCCGGGCTTACCGCGTCCTCAATAGGGAAGCGACGGGAATGCAAAAGGGTTTTGCGCGCCCCGGATACTTCTTCATCGACCCTGACGGCATCATTCGAGAAAAATTCTTCGAGGCCAAATACCGGGAACGGCTGACCGGCAACAGCCTCCTCTCCAAGCTTTTTCCGGAACTGGGCGAGGAAGTGGTGGACACCGTCGAAGCCCCGCGTCTTCAAGTCGCTCTGGAACAATCCGACCGCGCTGGCGTTCCCGGCGCGCGCATTACGTTAGCCGCGGAAATTCGCCTGCCTCAGGACGTGCACGTATACGCGCCCGGCGTCGAGGGCTACAAGCCCACCCATCTCGTGATCGACCCGATGCCACAAATGGACTTCCAGCCCGCGGTGTATCCGCCGTCCAAAATTCTTTATTTGCCCGCAATCAAGGAGAAAGTGCCCGTCTTTGAAGGAAGGTTCCGCATCCGCCAGGATGTGAAAGTCAGCTCCGCAGCGGAGTTTTGGGGCTCGCTCGGAAAAGAGGGGAAAACCTTCACGATTTCCGGAAAGCTCGAATACCAGACTTGTGACAAGACGATTTGCTACTTGCCCACCTCGGTTCCGCTGAAATGGCTAATCCAAGTATTTCCCTTGGATCGCACCCGCGCGCCGGTCGAAATTCGCCATAAGTGAAGAAGGATTTCGCGAGCCGCCCAATTTGTCCAGCCAAGCGGCTATTTGGAAGATGCTTTTTTCTCGAGAATGGGAGCAAACTGTTGGTCATGAAAACGGCAAAACAGCCCGGGCCTGCCACACAAGCCAAGCCTGATGCCCGGTCCAGGGATGAAACGCGAGGCAACGCAGGCTTGCCAAACAAGCTCGGGCCGCAAACCAGAGCCGTTCATAGCGGGGAGCCGGAACGCCACGGGGTGAACGGCCCGGTCGTCACCGAAATCATCCGCACCTCGACCTTCACGTTTTCCAACACGGAAGAAATGAAGGAGTGGGCCGAGGGCAAGAACAAAGCCTATATCTACACGCGCTACGGCAATCCCACGCTGAGCGTGGCGGAAAAGAAAATTGCGGCACTCGAAGGCGCGGAGGCTGCGGTGGTGGCCGCTTCGGGCATGGCGGCGATTTCCTCCTCGCTTCTGGCGGTGCTGAAGGCTGGAGACGAGGTGATCTCCACGGCGCAACTTTACGGGGGCACGTACCGGCTCATGCGCGACGTGTTTCCCAACATGGGCATTACTGTTCACCATGTCCAGCCCGATCTTGGCGGCATCGAAACGCTCGTCAATCGACGCACCCGCGCGCTGTACGTCGAAACGCCGACAAATCCCACGCTGCGTTTGGTGGACATTGAAAAAGCCGTAGCGTTCGCCAACAAACACAAGCTCGTCTCGCTGATCGACAACACCTTTGCCACTCCCGTGCTGCAGAATCCCATTGCGCTGGGCTACGACATGGTGGTGCACAGCGCGACGAAAGCGCTGGCAGGCCACTCGGACATTCTCGCGGGCGTCTCCGTTGGCAGCCAGGCGTGGATGGACAAAGTGCGCCAGATGATCATTTATCTTGGCGGGTCGATGGATCCCGGCGCGGCCTATCTGCTGATTCGCGGCATCAAGACCCTGGGCGTGCGCGTGGGGCGGCAATGCGAGAACGCGATGGCCGTGGCCAGCTTTTTGGAAAAGCATCCGAAAGTCGAGCGTGTGCATTATCCGGGGTTGCCGTCGCACCCGGATCACGAGCTCGCAAAAAGGCAGATGCGCGGGTTTAGTTCGATGCTGGCCTTTGATATGAAAGGCGGCTTGCCGGCAGCGCGGCGCTTCTGTGATCGCGTGCGGCTCTTTCTGATGGCGGCGAGCCTGGGCGGCGTAGAGTCGCTCGTGATTCTGCCGATTTACAGCTCGCACTACGACATGACCGATGAGGAGTTGCAGCGCGCGGGCGTCAGCCCGGGGACGGTGAGGGTTTCTCTCGGATTGGAAGACAAAGAGGATTTGATCGAAGATTTGAAGCAGGCGCTCGAATGACGCGACTCGCGATTGGTACTTGACGATCCATGTCGAGAATTTAATTGACCTCCTCGGGCTCTTCTTGGAGACGAACGGCAGTGCGCCTGGCATTTAATGAATCCCTTCCCGGCAAGACCAGGCGAAAACCCGAGGCGGTAAAGGGAATCCGTCGGACCCAGCTTCCGGGACATGGCCTTGGCGCCATCGCTCCATGCCGCGTTGCGGCCGTGCTTGTCTTGGCTTTGTCTCGGCACTTTCCGGGCTAGGCTCGTGAAGGGAAAGTAGACGACCATGCTCATGGTCCCGCCGAAAATCGCCGGCAAGCAATGGAAGTGCCGCTCTTTTGTGACGGAACGCTGCGGTCGTTTCGCGCGAGTGAGTTGGCGAACGAGTCCAGTCTTGAAACGGGCGCCACGCCTGGAGAAGCAAGGCGGTCTGGCCCGGCGATATCAGCCGCCGGAAGATGGGAGCACGTTTACGCGAGAATGCGAGTTTCGACCTTTTGCGCGGAGGCATACTGTGAGAGCAGCGTCGACATGCGCTGGGTCCAACGGTCCAGACCCTCGGCTCCGCCGAACGAGACGATGACGGCGAGAATTCCCTCGGTTTTTGAAGTGACCATGGTGCGCTCGGAATCGCTGGTCGCGCTGCCGTGAGGGCCCTGGTCATCGGCGAAAAGCGGCAGGCCCTCGAGATTCAAATCATATTTACCGATGCCCTTGTAGGATTCGCCCGTTCGCCCCGCTCGAAAAACGACGTCACCCCGCACATGCGCGGTGTCGTACAAGCCCACAGGAAGGCGGCTTTCAAGGGAAACCAGATTGATGATGTCCACGACGGCGTTAATCTGCGGCAGGCCCTTGCCAGCAACCACTCGGCGGAGGAGCGCCTCGGCCGAGCCACGATATCGCGCGGGATCTTTCCCCAGCGCTTTGTAGGCCCGGCGCGTCATCTCGATTTGTGGAGATTCCAGTACGCTGCGCGGGAAAGGCAGGCGCTCGATTTCCAGCGCGCGCGCTTTCATCTCGCCGAGCAGCTCCTCCGGCGACGGGCCTGTTTTGACTCCCGCTGTCAGCCAGCCCAAAGCCGCGCGCGGGCATGTTTTCTTTAAACCTGCGTCAATTTGAAGGTTCACTTTGCGTGCGAATCTGCCTCATCCATTGTATTGGATGCGGGGAGAAAGGAAGACGTGCGAGGCAGCGTGCCGTTTAGGAGTGTTCTTCCGGCAAGGACGAACGAGATTTTCCCTTGGTTTCCTGCTTTATCGCGGGATTTGATTGGACTTGTGGGGATGCCTCGTCCTTTACCGCAGTGACCAGGCCGGCTCGCCCGAGCGCTCGCAGATAGGCGGGCCGGGAGCGGCGGTAATGATCCGCCGGAACTTTGCCGTCGAGCCAGGCGGTGTCCATGGGATAGACGAGCGGATCGAAGATCACCATGTAGAAATGCCAAAGCAAAACGGAAAAGGTCGCGAGCAGGGCTTCGTACCAGTGCACGGCGGTGGCGGCGTCGGTGATCCACTTCGGAAAATGACGAAGGGCAAAATTGTTGAACCACAGCAGAAAACCGGAAATGGCCATCACCGCCGTACCCCAGAGAAACGCCCAGTATTCCATTTTTTCCGCGTAGTTGAATTTTCCGAATTGCGGTTCTTCCTTCCGCAGGTTCAAGTTGTAGCGCACGACATCGGCGAGGTCCGTTGCGTCTTTCCGTTTCGGAAGCACGGCTAGAAGCAGTCGGCGGTCACGCTGGTTTAGGGCGAGATGAAGCAGGTGATACAGCGTCGAGGCCAGGAGTACGATGGCGGCGATACGGTGCAGGAGGCCGCGGAAGGCAACTTGTTTTCCCCAAAGCAGGAACGGCGCCGACCACCAACTGTCCGGATATTTCAGCGCAAATCCAGAGAATACGAGCGCCGGAAAACTCAGCATCACGCCCCAGTGCGCGATGCGGAACCAAACGTTCATGCGAAGGAGGTGTTCTTGGCCGTTGCCGAGGCGGGATCCCGGCCTGTATGCGGAGCGGCGATGGCGGAGCAGTTTCGCAAACCAGTCGAGCAAGTTGTGCAGCAGCATGAAGCCCAAGGTCAGCGGAATGATCGCGAGGTAAAGCCTGCGAATCCATTGAACAACGGGGTGCGCTCGAGCGGTGGTGATGCGCACATGAACCGGGCCGATGGCGAGCTTCTCGCCGATGCCCTCATGGCACTGGCCGCAGGTTTTTCCGAGGTTGGCGGCGTTCACCGTCGAGCGCGGATCGCTCGACTGAAAGATCGCATGGACGCCATGGCAGGAAGCGCAGTTGGCGGCGGTCAGCGTGCCTTCGCGCACGGCCAAGCCGTGGAAGCTGTCGGCGTAGGATGGCAGGCGATCGGCGGGCAAATCGTAGAGCCGGGCCATACGGGCATCGGCGTGGCATCGTCCGCAGGTTTGCGTGGAGATGTTTGCCGCGTTCAGCGCGGACGCGGGGTTACTCGGTTCAAGAATCAGATGTTCCCCGTGGCAATTGGTGCAGTCCGGTGCGTCGCGCACACCCGCTTTCAGCGCTTCGCCGTGGACACTTTCGTTGAACTGCCGCGCGATTTCATGGTGACACCTGGCGCAGGTCCCCACGACGTTCCAGTGGCTCACCGTTGATTGGGCGTCGCGCGCGGGAAGGATGCGGTGGCCACCGTGGCAGTCGGCGCAAACCGCCCCGTTTTTGCCCCCTGACACGGCGCGGCCATGCACGCTCTCGAGAAATTGCTCGACAGGGTGAAGAACCGGAATCTTGTGACGCGACAAGAAACCGGAATTCGCATGACATTGCGCGCAAGCCGCGGGCTGACTCTTTTTCACAACCTTGGAACTTTCGTTCCTCGAAGCCTCGATCTTGTGCACTGCGCCGTGGCAAGAAACGCAAGTGGGGGCGTCGGGATCGCCGGCTTTGGCCGCTTGACCATGAATGCTTTCGGCAAGGTCTTTTACTTCCGATGCATGACATTCCGCGCATTTTCCGGGCTGTAACCTGGCGGCGGTCACCTCATGGACGTTCCCGTGACAGGAAGTGCAGGGGTCCTCTCCGAGAACTGCGTGAATGCTTTTGGAGGCGTCGGCCACCTCCGCTCGGTGGCAGGTTTCGCACTTCACCTTGGCAATCTTCGCCGCGTGAGGGAAATCCTTGATGGTGGTGTGGCAGTCGGTGCATCCAAGAGCGCCATGTATGCTCGAGGCGTGCTGGTCCGGACGGATGGAAATACTTTTGCCTTTTTCGGATTTCATGTCCGGCTGGCCGTGACAGGCGAGGCAGACCTCGTCCTGCTTGAGAGGCTGAGCCGGTTTCTGCTGCTGGCGCGCCGGCGCGGGATTCGAAAAAAATGCCAGGAGGAGAAGGAAGCGCGAAAGTGAATTTCTCGAGGGAGATCCCCTCGATGAGCTTCGCGGACTCTCTGCCTGCACTGGCATACCGGGCTCCGTCAGTCAAGGTTTCACGGCAGCAGTAAAAGGGTTCCCAAACGGCTTATTTCAGTCCCAGATCGGTCAGAACCTTCGGGTTTGTTTCTTCCACCGCCAGCAAATTGTGACAGGCCGAGCAGTCGTTCGTAATGCTCTGGCCGTCCGCGCTCGTGTGGCTTCCGTCATGACAGCGGAAGCAGCCGGGAAAATCCGTATGCCCAATATTGTTGGGATGGACGCCCCAAGTCACTTTCATGTCCGGGAAAATGTTTCGCAAATAAATGGCGGCAACGGCATCGGCCGATTGTTCCACGAGCGCGCGCCGGGCGTCAGCGATGGCCGGATAATTTGTCCGATAAAACGACTTCACTCCTTCCACAATGCGTTGCCGCGCCGTAGCCCGGTCGGGATAGTCAGCCTTCAGCAGCTCCACCGCTTTTTTTCGGATGAAGGGCAGTTCCGGGCTGATGTGCCCACTGGCCATCTGCTCGTTCACCGCGTTTTCCGGTATGTCGAACGCATGCGTGGGCCGGTTGTGACAATCCACGCAATCCATCGAGCGATGTTCGCCGGCTTCGAGTTGTTGTTTCGTAGCCGGCACGTCGCTGGAGACGTATTCGACGGTCTTGCCCTGGTCATCGGTGTAATAGACAACCGGGATGACCTGCCGTTGACCGTCGATGGAGATGTAGCGGATGCGCGAACCTTCATCGAGGTGCCTTCCATGTATTCCCACCGACCCTTGCCAAGAGTGGCCGCCAATCTTGAGCAATATCGCGGTGGTCTGCGGTGTGTTCTGCTCGTCGTCCTTGTAAGTGGTTTTCACCACGAACTTGTCGCCGGTGAAACGCTGCGGCCAATGGCACTGCTCGCAAGTCTCCCGGGCCGGACGGAGATACTTCACCGGAGCGTGAATGGGCCGTGAGTAAGTGTGAAAAGTAACCGCAAAAACCTGGCGCACGCCGGAGAGCTTGGAGCGAACGAACCATCCCGCGCCGGGACCGATGTGGCATTCCACGCAGTTGACGCGTGCGTGGGGGGAATTTTGATAGGCCGTAAACTCCGGAATCATGACCGTGTGACAGGTTTGGCCGCAGAATTGCGTGGAGTCCATATATTGCACGCCGCGGTACGAAGCGGTTCCAAAGATGAGGACGTTCACAAAGGTTGCCGCTCCGACGACGAAGACGCCGTGACGGACCATCGGCTCGCGAAGATTGATCGCCGGATAAATGACCGGAAGCCTGCCCCGGGCCTTGAGCTTGTGGCGTCGCAACAAAATGCCGACGGGGATGAGCAGCAAACCAAGGACGAAAACTCCCGGCAAAATCAGGAAAAGCAAAATCCCTATGTACGGATGGGGCGGTCCAGGAAGCAGAAAATCATAAAACCAGAAGGAGACGAGCGTTACTGCGCCGCTGGTCGTAAGCGTGGCGCCAATGAAGCTGATGGGGTTTTGTCCCAGATAGTAAAGAAGCCGAATCCAGCTCCGAGGCGTTTCACGAAGTCTCATCTGGTTAGGTGTCCGCCCTTCTGCTCATTCGGGAAGAGAAAGTCTCCCCTCAACGGCGCGCCCGGTAGACGCTTCTCGCCTGCAAAACCGGCCCTTGCCGTTTACTTCTTCTTTCCGAACGCCCGGACATACGCCACCAGGTCCTTCACTTGGTCCGCACTGAGGGTTTTAGACGGCGGCATCTTGCCTTTCCCGGAACTGATGACCGAGGTCAAGTCCGCATCGCTCATCTTCTGGACTTCCTCCGAAGAGAAATCCTTCACCTTCATCACCTTGCCCGTGGCCGTGTCGCCCTTGCCATCCGGTCCATGGCACATGGCGCACTTTGCTTTATACGTCGCTTGGGCAGCGGCAGCATCCGCCTTTGCCGCGGCACTCAGGACCATCATGGCTGCCAGCACAACGGCAATGACCGTGATTCCTGCGATCCAACTGGCTGTCTTGCGCATGTTCCCTTCCTCCTTGGAGATGTCAGCGCCCGGTGGATGCCGTGCGCCATCGGTTGTCAAGTTGTACTACATTCAAATTACCGGGGCCCGTTCCCCTTCCTTCCGGATTGTCCTTTTCTAAGCTATACAACACTCCTTTCTGGCCTTCGTTCCAACTAGCCCTTCCGAGGGCAGCCTTCCGCCGCTCTCACGATTTCGGAGCGTCCCGCTCGATTTGCCGGATATACAGAACCATTCCAAGCACGGTCATGAAGATGAAAACGAGCGCTAGTCCCAGTCCTTTGCGCCGATAGTCGCGTTCGGCCAGGGCCGCCCGCCCCGCTTGCCAATTCTTGGCGGCAAGCTTCAAACCTTCTTGGATATCCTGCTCGACCAGTTCCCTCCTGAAGCTATGGATGGTGACGCGCGCTTTGGTCAGCGCATCGCGGGCCTGATCCTGATCCAGCCGCGCCTGGCTGACTTCCATACCGGAGGACTCTGCCACGCCTAGCACTTGGTCGGC
>Ga0182032_10000985_pt1 | contig 12383 bp, 10 predicted proteins | sample tim00Cox00000000_FD_125970 | JGI IMG/M metagenome (GOLD analysis project Ga0182032, IMG submission 125970) | Lab enrichment of tropical soil microbial communities from Luquillo Experimental Forest, Puerto Rico - timezero.00C.oxic.00.000.000 | ecosystem: Environmental > Terrestrial > Soil >... | reverse complement strand
GCGCCGCCTGTTCAGGCTCCGGCGATAGTCGTCATTGGCGAGGTCGTGCGGCTCCACGCCGCGCTCGATTGGACCAGTGGTCTGCCGTGACCGGGGGTGGATTGATTTTGTCTGCGCCGGCCTCGGGAGCCGGCAAGACTTTGATCACCGCCGGCTTGACCCGGCACTTGTGCCGGCGGGGGTTCAGGGTCGCCACGGCAAAGGCCGGCCCGGATTTTATCGATCCGACCTTTCATGCTGCCGCCACGGGCCGGCCTTCGCTCAACCTGGATGTCTGGGGAATGCGGCCGGCGACCCTCACAGGGCTCGTCGCCGAACTCGAGGACCGCACCGATATCGTCCTTTGCGAAGGCGTCATGGGATTGTTCGACGGGACGGGCGCCGAGGGCGAAGCCGGATCGACCGCCGAACTCGCACGCCTCACCGGCTGGCCGATCGTACTGATTGTCGATACGCGCGGGCAGGGGGCTTCGGTCGCTGCGTTGGTGCGCGGCTTTGCGACACACCAGGCCCGGCTGCCGCTCGTTGGGGTGATCTTCAACCGAGTGGCAAGCGACCGCCACCACTCCCTCCTTGCCGGCGCGGTGGCCCGACATGCGCCGTCTGTTGTTTGCCTCGGTACACTGCCCTCCGATCCGGCATTTGCTCTTCGGTCTCGTCATCTCGGCCTCGTGCCCGCCGGCGAAGTCGAGATGGCAGACAGCGTCATCGACCGCTGCGCCAGCCAGATCGGTGCAGGCATCCATGTGGACCGGGTTCTGGGCCTGGCGCGCAGGTCGGTCCTGCGCGCTACGGGCGCAGCCGCGCCGCTGCCGGTTTTGGGTTGGCGGATTGCCGTCGCGCGCGACGAGGCGTTCTGCTTCGCCTACCCCGCTGTGCTGCAGGGTTGGCGCCGTCAAGGCGCCGAGCTCACGTTCTTCTCGCCGCTTGCCGATGAGGCGCCCGATGGCGCTGCGGATGCGGTCTACCTCCCCGGCGGCTATCCGGAGCTTTGGGCGGACCGGCTCGCGTCCGCGGAAAAGTTTGGAGCCGGCCTCCGCAAAGCCGCAGCTGATGGGAAGACCATCTACGGCGAGTGCGGCGGCTATATGGTTCTCGGCCGGGCTCTGATCGACGGCGAAGGAGTCCGGCATCAGATGGCCGGTCTATTGCCGCTGGTCGCGAGCTTTGCCCAACCACGCCCGTATCTCGGCTACCGCTGCGTGAGCTTTTGCGAGGATGGACCATTCGGACCGTCGGGGTCCCGTTTTCGCGGCCACGAGTTTCACTACGCGGCGGTTGTCGAAGAAGATACCGAAGTCCCGCTCCTGTCGGCGCGCGATGCGGCAGGAACCGATCTCGGCGCCTGCGGCTCGCGGCGCGGATCGGTCTCCGGCTCGTTCATCCACCTGATCGATCGCTGCGATGAGTGAGAATTTGGTCCATACTGCGGGATAAACCTGCCGAGGGAGGAGGTTATGGGAGAATTTCCGCAAATCGATCAGGTGTTGCGGGCTGCGATCGATCGGGGCGACATGCCAGGGGTTGTCGCGATGGCGGCAACAGCCGCGGGTCCGGCCTACCAGGGCGCCTTTGGCAGGCGCGTGTTGTCCGGCGCCGAGATGACCGCCGATACCGTATTCTGGATCGCTTCGATGACCAAGGCGATCACATCAGCGGCGGCGATGCAGCTGGTTGAGCAAGACAGGCTCGCGCTCGACGGCCCGATCGCGAGTGTGCTGCCCGAGCTCGCCTCGCCGCAAGTGCTCGAAGGCTTCGATGCCGCTGGCGAGCCGAGATTGCGGCCGGCGCGACGGCACATCACCTTGCGCCATCTGATCACCCACACAGCCGGCTTCGCTTACGACATCTGGAGCCCGGAGATCGGCCGTTACATGGAAAAAAGGGGCATTCCCGGCGTCATCTCGTGCGAGAACGCCGCGTTGGCCCTGCCCCTGACCTTCGATCCCGGCGACGAATGGGATTACGGCATCAACATTGACTGGGTCGGCAAGGCGGTGGAGAGGGTCAGCGGCCAGGTCCTCGGTGAGTATTTCGCCGAACATCTGTTCGGCCCGATCGGCATGAACGATACCGGCTTCAAGCTGACCCCGGAGCACCGCGCGCGGCTGGCCGGCATGCATGCGCGTGCACCGGACGGAACGCTGGCGCCGATCCCGTTTGAGCTGCCGCAGGAACCGGAGTTCCAGATGGGCGGCGGCGGGCTCTACGGTACCGCGGCAGATTACCTCGCCTTTCAACGCTTATTCCTGAACGCCGGCCGCGCCGACGGCCGGCAGGTGTTGAGCCCGCAGACTGTCAGCCTGATGTCGGAGAACGCGATTGGCGATCTCAACGTGCGGCCGCTCAAAACCGTGGTGCCGGCCTATTCGAACGACGCGGAGTTCTTCCCCGGGACGGTCAAGAAATGGGGGCTCGGTTTTATGATCTCGACCGCCCAGGTGCCGGGTGGGCGCAGCCCCGGCAGCCTCACCTGGGCGGGGTTGGGCAACACCTATTTCTGGATCGACCCGGCAAAGGAAATTGCCGGCGTCATCCTGATGCAGCTGATCCCGTTTGCCGATCCCAAGGCTCTGGCCCTGTTCGACAACTTCGAGAAGGCGGTCTGTGCGGCATTGGTTTAGTCGAAGAAGCGATTCGGGAAATTGGTAATAGGGTATCGCTAACCGTCGAATCATCCCTAAGCTTTCTTGGGGCTTCCGTTTGCCCTTCTCGACATCGTGCTGGGCCGATAGCTTGCGGTCGTTTGCCGCGGAGGCTGAGCATTGGTTTTCGAGGATATCCGACGCCAGGTGGCGGCGCTGGATCTGGGTGCTCCAGTGTCGATACGGGTCAGCGCGAGGGCGCGGCGGATCGGATTGCGAATCGATGCCGCCGAACGCCGGGTCGAACTGGTCCTGCCGCGTGGCGTAACGGCGAGCCAGGGCTTGCGCTTTCTCGTAGCTAAGCGCGAATGGGTCGCGACCCGTTTTCGCACTCTGCATCCGCCACTACCGTTTGTTGAAGGCGCGATCGTGCCAGTGTTCGGGATCCCGCACCGCATCCGTCGCGAGTTCGACGCCGGAGCGCCGCCGGTGGCGATCGTCGACGGCGAAATCCGAGTGCGAGGAGAACCCGAGCATCTGGCGCGCCGTCTCCGCGACCATCTTGTTGCGACGGCGCGCAGGGAGTTTGCCCATCGGGCTCGTCGGCTTGCCTTTCGGATCGGGAAGAGCGTGGCGCGGGTCAGCGTGCGCGATACGAAGAGCCGATGGGGGAGCTGCTCGGGGCGAGCCAACCTTTCCTTCAGCTGGCGATTGATCTTTGCGCCCGAGTCGGTCGTCGACTATGTCGTCGCACACGAGGTTGCGCATCTCGCTGAGATGAACCACGGGCCGCGTTTTTGGCGTTTGGTGGAAAGGCTCTCACCCGGCAGCGCGGTGCCTCGCGAATGGCTCAGACGGCACCGCAATCGGCTGTTTTCCTACGGCTGATCATGCGGTTGCAACCGCATGATCAAGACAAGCAATGCGAGACCAGGCAGGCAAGCTGCGGTAGCGAGGACAAAGAACAGCGTCCAGCCGAGCTGATCAACGAGAAAGCCTCCCGAAGCCGACAGCACGTTGATGCTGATCATCGCGAGTGATGACAACAGCGCGTACTGCGTCGCCGTAAAATCTACGCTGCAGAGTCCAGAAAGGTACGCAACAAACGCGGACGAACCCATCCCGTTGGTCAGGTTTTCCGTACCGATGGTCAGGGCGAGCACGGGTAGGTCGTGGCCGACCCAGACCTGCAGCATGTACATCAAGTTCGAGGCCATTTGCAGAACGCCTGAAACGAGCAGCGCGCGGAGGACCCCGAGGCGAAGCACCAGGATCCCCCCGAAGGCCACTCCGGCTAGGGTGGCACCTACTCCATAGACCTTGGCGACGGTCGCGATCTCGACCTTGGTGAAACCCAACAGGACATAAAGCGGGCTCGACATCGTCCCAGCGATCGCCTCGCCGAACTTGTAGAGGACGGAAAAGAGCAGGATCAGGACCAGGCCGGCCGCTCCGTTCCGTCGGACCAGATCGGCAAAAGGGGCGAGAATGGCGCGGCCCAGCCATGCCACGAGGCGTTCGGCCGCGCTTTTGTCGGGGATCGGCTCGAAGCCGCCCGTTGCTGCTGGCTCTGCGGTCAGACAAACCGCTGTCATGCCGACCAACATCAAGACCGCCATCACCGTGTAAGCAAAGGTCCAACCACCAAAACTCGCTGCATAGAGCGCTCCCGCACCGGAAGCGAGCATGCCGAACCGATAGCCCCATTGCGTGGCCGCAGCACCGGCGCCCTGCTCCTCCGGCCGCAACAGCTCGATCCGGTAGGCGTCAATGACGATGTCTTGGCTCGCCGACAGAAACGCGACGACGACCGCCGCCAGCACCGTGGACCACGGGCTCGTTCCGGGGTCGGTCGCACCCAGCCAGAGTATTGCGAGCACGAGGGCCGTCTGAATCACCAAGGCCCAGCCGCGGCGCCGGCCGAGACGCGGGGTTAGCAGCGGGATGGGCAGCCGGTCGATCAGCGGTGACCATAGGAATTTGCAACTGTAGGAGAAGCGGACGAGCGTGAAGAGGCCGATTGCGGTCAGCGAGACGCCGATATCGGCGAGCCGCAACGAAAGCGTGGCCCCCGTCAGCGCGAACGGCAAGCCGCTCGAAAATCCCATCAGCAGGACCGCGACGAGCCGCGGCTCGGTATAGACCGAGAGCGACGAAAACCAGCCTGCCGCCATCCGCCGCGCCCAGTATCGGCCCCCTGCTAATCTTTCCTCCGCGTCGCGGGGGAGGACGGAGGCATCTGCAGGGTACCGTTTCAGGGTTTCTTCTCGCCGTTCTCGGCGTCCGCGGCGATCTGCATCTTAATGATCTTATCGGGATTGGTGGCGATGCCGTTACGAGCGGGATCGCCCTTCTTGATCTGGTCGATGTACTCCATACCCGAAGTCACCTTGCCCCAGATCGTGTATTTGCCGTCAAGCGACGGGGCCGAGGCGAACATGATGAAGAACTGGCTGTCGGCGCTGTTCGGATCGGAGGCTCGCGCCATCGAGACGACGCCACGCACGTGCTTCTCATCGGAGAACTCGGCCTTGAGCTTATGCCCAGAACCGCCGGTGCCGTCCCCCTTCGGGTCCCCGGTCTGGGCCATGAAGCCGTCGATGACGCGATGAAAAACGATCCCGTCATAGAAGCCTTGGCGAACAAGTCGCTTGATCTGCGCGCAGGTTTCGGGAGCGAGGTCAGGGCGCATTTCGATGACGACGCGGCCATAGGCCACGTCGAGATACAGTGTGTTTTCCAGATCCGCAGCCATCGCCTTGCCTCCCAAGATGAGCGCAGCGATGAGCCATAGAGCCTTGCTCAACGCAGCCATGATGTCTCCCCAACAGGACTAGCGGCCCGACGTTATCGGAACGGGTCGGGCGATGAAAGGCGGCTCACTCCGAGCCCTGCCCTCGGTACGACCCGCCGCTGCGGAAGCGGTCGAGATAAGTCGGCAGAATCGCCTCGACCGGGGTCGGCGCGATGCCCAAGCTGGAAAGAGTCAACGCTCCGTGAGAGACGACATTGTCGCGCTTCAGGAGCTCGACCTGATCGGGGGTGAGAGGCGGGTTTGGGAGAATCGACATGAATTTTGCCTGCAGCTCGGCGATCGGGAAGGGAAGATTGATCAGCCATCGGTGCCGACGGATATCGTGCAACAGCAATTCGAACGTTTCCCGTAAAGTATAGATTTTCGGGCCGCCGAGTTCATAAGTGCGACCGGCGGTCGCCGGATCCTCGAGACACTTGATCACCGCGTCGGCCACATCGCCGACATAGACCGGCTGAAACCGGGTTTCACCGCCTCCGATCAGCGGCAATACCGGCATGAACATCGCCATCGTGGCAAAGCGGTTGAAGAACTGATCCTCCGGACCGAACACTACCGAGGGGCGCAAGATTGTCACGGTTGGGAACGCGTCACGTAACGCCGCCTCGCCGGCCGCTTTGGTGCGCGCATAAGCGGAAGACGAGCGCGCATCTGCCCCGATCGCCGAGACGTGCACGAATCGCTCGACACCCGCGTCACGGGCGATTCGGGCGAGCAGGCCCGGCCCGGTATGGTGCACTCGTTCGAATGTTTGCGAGCCGGTCTCATGCAGAATCCCGACGCAATTGACGAGCGCACTACAGCCGGCGAGAAAGGTGGGCAGCACCACCTCGTCATCGATCGCGACGTTCAGCGGCTCGACCTGCCCAACAGCGCCCATCGGCCTCAAGAATTTCCCTTTTTCGGCATTGCGGCAGCTGACCGGAACGATGTCGCCGCGAGCGGCGAGCCGCTTGACAATATAGCGGCCGATGAATCCCGATCCGCCGAGCACTGCAGTTCGCCGACTTCTCATCCCTTGCCCCACTGTATCGGCTTGCTAGTGACCCGAATGTCTTATTCTCTTTCATCACGTAGTCGGATGGAGAGCTAATGCTGGTCCCTCGAGCTTCGCCGACCCATGAACCCTGCAACACAGGTTTCGGATTGAAACGAAAAGTCTAGCATCCCAAAATCCTCCTTGTCGCCACCATGGCCGAGCTTGACATGAACCAACCCTTTGCGATTCGGAGACCGGACGGCCGAGAGGATAATCGATTCGCGCGTTCCGGTTGACATGGAAGGAGGTCGGAATTATTTCGGCTGTCCCGGGACGCCCAGGTGGCGGAATTGGTAGACGCGCTAGATTCAGGTTCTAGTGGGCGAAAGCTCGTGGAAGTTCGAGTCTTCTCCTGGGCACCATCTCGGGACGCCGCAACCGCTACCGTTCGCTACTTTGAATGACATATCGGCTTTACCGCGGTGATCTCCCCGAAGGCATCGACTTCGGATCGGTTGTCGCCGTAGACACAGAGGCGATGGGCTTGAACCCGCATCGCGACAGATTGTGTCTCGTCCAGCTCTCGGCGGGCGACGGGGATGCGCATCTCGTGCAGTTCACGCCCGGCCAGTACGAGGCTCCGCGGTTGAAACTGGTGCTGGCCGACGCCGGCGTAACTAAGCTTTTTCATTTTGCACGCTTCGACCTCGCGATGATTTATCATCATCTCGGTGTCATGGCGCTGCCGGCCTATTGCACCAAGGTCGCGTCGCGGCTCGCGCGTACGTTCACCGACCGGCACGGCTTGCGAGATCTGTGTAAGGATCTGCTGAACATAGACTTATCCAAGCAGCAGCAGAGTTCGGATTGGGGCGCGGGAGCTCTGACCGAAGAGCAACTTCGCTATGCCGCCGCCGACGTTGTGCACCTGCACGCCTTGCGTAGCCGCCTCGACGCGATGTTGGCTCGCGAGGGACGCGAGGAACTGGCGCAGGCTTGCTTCGAATTCCTGCCGCATCGTGTCTTGCTTGATCTCGAGGGGTGGGCGGAGCAAGACATCTTTGCACATTAGGGGTATTGGGTCGGGGGCGCGGGTCTTGGCCGACTTGCGAATTGAAAAGGGCAGCCGAGCCCGATGAGCGTGCCGTTGTCCGCCTCCAACCGGATTGCAGGCGCGACGGATCGTGTGACCGCGGGCCCCGGCTCATCCGACCGTGCTGATCTCGCGGTGGCCCGGCGCGTCATTCGCGCCGAAATCGCCGGTCTTGAGAGACTTGCGGATGCGCTTGACGGCGCGTTTCAGACGGCCGTCGATACCTGCGCCGCCGTGCGGGGCCGAATCATCGTGGCTGGCATCGGGAAGAGCGGTCACATCGCCCGGAAGATCGCGGCTACGCTCGCGTCGACCGGCACGCCTGCCCAGTTCGTTCACCCGGTCGAGGCCAGTCATGGCGATCTCGGTATGATCGCATCCGAAGATGCCATTCTTCTACTGTCGAACTCGGGCGAGACGAGCGAGCTTGTGGACGTCATCGCTTATTCGCGGCGTTTCAAGATCCCATTGATCGCGATTACCGGGGGTCCGCGATCCACCCTCTCGGGGGCTGCCGACGTCGTGCTGCTGCTGCCGCGTGCCGACGAGGCCTGTCCGATGGGATTGGCTCCGACGACCTCGACAACGATGATGATGACCCTCGGTGATGCGCTGGCGCTCGCTCTCCTCGAACGCAAAGGTTTCTCCTCCGCCGATTTCCACGTCTTCCATCCCGGCGGTAGGCTCGGCCGTCGACTGCTGCGGGTGCGCGACATCATGCATCGCGACGAAGAGATACCGTTGGCCTCGCCGGGCGCGCGCATGTCGGACGCGATCCTGGTGATGACGGCGAAGAGTTTTGGCTGCGTCGGCGTCTGCGATGCGGAACACCGCCTTTTAGGGGTAATCACGGACGGTGATCTGCGCCGGCACATGGGGGATGCGCTCCTCAATCAAGCTGTCGAGACGGTGATGAACTCGAACCCGAAGACGATTGCGCCGGCAGCACTGGCGGCGGACGCATTGGGATTGATGAACCGGTTCACGATCACCTCGCTGTTCGTCATCGACAACGATGGACGACCGATCGGGTTTCTACATATGCATGACTGCCTGCGCGCCGGTGTCGCATGACCGGGGGGGCTGCCGGGCGCGTCAACGCATCGGACTCGCCGCTGGAGCGGGAAGCCGCTGCGTGGCCGCAACCCGCTCCACCCGCGCCGCGCTGGCGCGCGCGTCGCAAAGATGATCGCTACAGCCGCCGCGTCGCGCTGTTGAAGCGCGTTTTGCCGATGCTGGGACTGGTGCTCGTGACGTTGGTCGCGATTTGGCCGCGGCTCGGACCGCTGTTGGAGAGCGTTCGCCTGGTCTTGCCCGTCATCGACCTGCGGGAGGCGCGCGATTTACGAATGTTGAACCCTCGATACGCGGGGGTCGACCGTTTCAACCGGCCCTATGTCGTAACGGCGGCGATCGGCCGGCAGGTGCCGAACCGAGACGATCTGATGTCTCTCGAACGTCCCAGAGCAGAGATGACGCTACGCCGCAACGCCTTGATCGTGGTGACGGCGGCGACCGCGATATACCAATCCCAGGCGCAGTTGCTGGACTTGTTCGATGACGTCAACCTGGTCCACGAAAACGGCACGCGCTTCACGACTAGGACGGCTCATGTTGATGTGGCCGCCGACACCGCCGAAGGCCACGATCCGGTAAGCGGGCGCGGGCCTTCGGGGGACATCGATGCGCAAGGTTTCCGGATTCTCGACAAGGGTGACACGATAATCTTCACCGGCGAGTCAACGCTGCTCCTCAAAGGGAGCAAACCGAGCGACCGCCCCGCCGTGAATCCGCCCGGTCTACCCCCGGGGCTCGCCGAAACCGCGGCGCGGATCGAGGCGGCGGCGACCGAAGCCGCGCCAATTCCACCCGGGCCTTCTACGACTTCCAGCGGGTCGGTTGCCTCAGCCCCCGCCAACTCGCCGAGTGGGGCGGTTGAGAAACCCGTCCCGGTATTGCCGGCTGCGACCCCCGCGGCGAAGCGTGATGACAGCTAAGCTGGCGCCCGAAGTTAGCCGTACCGTACGTGCTGCGCTGCTGCCCTTCGCTCTCCTCGGCTTGCTGCCGGCCCATGGACAAGGACTGAGCCTTGGCGGCGTCTCGGAGCAACACCCGATCGAAATCTCGGCCGACTCCGGAATCGAATGGCAGCAGAATGCGCAAGTCTACATCGCCCGCGGCAACGCGGTGGCCAAGCGCGGGGCGAGCGAGGTGCATGCCGATACGCTGACGGCGCACTATCGCCCGAGCAAGTCGTCGGGCGGTGAAAACGAGATCTACCGGCTCGATGCCGACGGCCATGTCATGATCAAGGGCGAAAGGGAAACCGTTGTCGGGGATCAGGCCGTCTACGATGTCGACCAACAGATCGGCATCGTGACGGGCAAAGCTCTTAAACTGACAACGGCAACCGATGTCGTCACCGCGCGTGACAGCCTCGAATGGTACGACCAGAAGCAGATTGCGGTCGCTCGCGGCGATGCCGTCGCCGTGCGCGAGACAAAGCGCGTCCGCGCCGACGTGCTGACGGCTCACATGACAAGGGACCAGCCCAAACCAGCCGCCGCACCGGCGAAGGCATCGGTAAAGTCGGGGGGTTCGGCAACGGATCCTCTCGGTGATGCGGGATCAAAAATCAGTCGGATAGACGCGCAGGGCAACGTGCTCGTCTCCACCGAGACCGACATCGGTCACGGCGACTACGGTGTCTACAACGCCGATGCCGGAGTGGCTACGCTGCTCGGCAACGTCACGATTACGCGCGGGCCCAACGCGATTAGAGGGCAATACGCCGTCATAGACCTCAACAACAATATCAGCCGCATGATGGCCGCGCCGTCGGCGCCGGACGCCGCGCCCACGCGCGTCGAAGGTCTGTTTGTTCGTCAGAACCAACCGGCGGCAACGGCCGGTGCGGGCAACGGCAATTTGCCGAAGCGATGAACACGGGCGGCGAGCGCAACGATTCAAGAGTTCGCGGGGTCGTGGCAGAGCGGCGTCCTCGATTGGTTGCCGACAATCGTGGGCTGCTGGGGTGGGGACTGGGTAAGAGCTTCAAGCGTCGGCCCGTATTGCGCGACGTCAACGTCTCCGTTCAACGCGGTGAGGTGGTCGGGCTGCTCGGGCCGAATGGCGCCGGCAAAACCACGTGTTTCTATATCATCACCGGACTCATCGCCGCTGACACCGGGATCGTCACGCTCGACGGGCGCGATATTACCGATCTTCCGATGTACCGCCGTGCCCGGCTCGGCATCGGCTACCTGCCGCAGGAGGCCTCGATATTTCGCGGTCTCACTGTCGAGCAGAATATTCGCGCGATACTCGAGATCGCCGAACCGGCACCGGATTTGCGTGAGACAATGCTCGATTCATTGCTAGCGGAGTTCTCGATCACGCATCTGCGGCGGGCGCCGGCGATGGCACTGTCGGGGGGTGAGCGTCGGCGATGCGAAATCGCGCGGGCGCTCGCAACCCAACCACATTTCATTCTTCTCGATGAGCCGCTGGCCGGCATCGATCCGATCGCCGTTACCGATATCCGCGAGCTGGTTGCTCATTTGAAGGACCGCGGCATCGGCGTTCTGATCACCGATCACAACGTACGCGAGACCCTCGAAATCGTCGATCGCGCCTATATCTTACACGAAGGCCGGGTTCTGATGGAAGGTGCGCCCGCTGAGATCGTCGCCGACGTCAATGTCAGGCGCGTTTACCTGGGAGACAGGTTTAGCCTATAAGCCGCTCCTGAACGGAGCGCGATGTGAATAGAACGGGTTACTCGCAGCGGCTCGAGCTTCGCCAAGCACAGACTTTGGTGATGACGCCACAGCTGCAGCAGGCGATCAAAATGCTGCAGCTGTCGAACCTCGAGCTGACACAATTCGTCGATGCCGAGATCCAGCAGAACCCGTTGCTGGAGCGGCGCGAGCCGGCGCTCGGGCCACCGATATCGGCCAGCGCGACATCGGCCAGCACCGCGGACGTCTCGGAGAAACCGACGCCGCCGCTGCCGGAAGCGGTTGCACAGGACTTCACACCCGAGGCTGCCGAGCATTGGCACGCGGCATCGGGCGCGGAGGGAGACGGTTCAGTCGATCTCGGCGGCGAGCCCTACCAGTGGCACGGACGCAACGGGGCCTTCAACGGCGGAGATCGCCCCGATATCGAACAGACCGCGACCCGACAGCGCACGCTACGCGAGCATCTGCTGGAGCAGATCAGAACCGATCTCAGCGATCCGGCTGACCGGGTTATTGCGCTCCATCTTCTCGACCTCCTCGACGAGGCGGGTTACTTGCGCGGCGAGCTGGAGGGGGTGGCGCACTTGCTCGGCTGTGATCTAGAGCGAGTGAGGACTGTGTTGGGGCGATTGCACCAGTTCGATCCGCCCGGCGTTTTCGCCCGCGACCTGCCGGAATGCCTGGCCCTGCAGCTGCGTGACCGGAACCGGCTCGATCCAGCCATGCAGGCCTTGCTCGACAACCTGCCGTTGCTCGCCGCGCGCAATATCGCAGCGCTCGTTCGGGTATCCCGGGTCGATGCTGCTGATGTGGCTGATATGATAGCCGAGATCAAATCGCTCGATCCGCGGCCGGGGCTCGCTTTCGATCCGCCGCTCGCCCAACCGATCGTGCCCGATATCCTGATGCGCGCGCCGCCCGCAGGCGGCTGGATCGTCGAGCTCAACGCCGAAACCCTGCCCCGCGTCTTGGTCAACAGCAGGTATTGCGCGCGTATCCGCGAAGCGACCCGCAGTAAGGCCGAAAAAGACTACCTCACGGAGCAGCTGCACGCGGCGAATTGGCTGGTCAAATCGCTCCACCAGCGGGCCACCACCATTCTAAAGGTGGCTGCGGAAATCGTCCGCCAGCAGGACGCCTTTTTTCGTCACGGCGTGCAGTCGCTGCG
>Ga0182032_10000983_pt1 | contig 12398 bp, 11 predicted proteins | sample tim00Cox00000000_FD_125970 | JGI IMG/M metagenome (GOLD analysis project Ga0182032, IMG submission 125970) | Lab enrichment of tropical soil microbial communities from Luquillo Experimental Forest, Puerto Rico - timezero.00C.oxic.00.000.000 | ecosystem: Environmental > Terrestrial > Soil >... | reverse complement strand
GGCCCCGGCGAGCGCATCTGGACCTACCTCTCCGACTACATGCGAGGCAGCGACCAGCCGGGCTGGCGCCTGCCCGTGCCCTACTGGCTTGCCATCAGGGTGGTGCGGCTGGCCTTCGCCACCGTATTCAGAAGCGCCACCAAGGTGCCCAGCATCCTCATCCCCCGTCGGCTCGAGTCGCGACTCAAGCCACTCCGCTTCGAGAACCGCATGCTGCGGGAGACGCTGGGCTGGACCCCGCCGCTCGGCTACCAGGAGTGCCTAGAGCGGACCTACGGTCCGACAGCGCCCACCGCAACCGGGCGCCCAGGTGCAGCCTCCTTAGCCGTCGCAAACCGCCGTTTCAACTTCAGGAACCGCTTCTCGAAGAGCTCGTAGCTCAAGTAGGCCAACGTCAGCGAGGCGGACGCGCCCAGCGTGGCCTGCAGCGCCACCGCTGCCGAGTGAGAGCCGAGCCAGGCTGCCAGCTCCAGATCGGTACGGTTGATGGCCAGATAGTACGAGATGAAATGATGGTACACGTACAGGCCATAACTGTATGTGCCCAGAAAGACCATGGAGCGGCTACAGAAGAAGCGTGAGGTGGCCGAACGTTCGGGGGCGATGAGGGCCCACACCAGGAGGCAGCCCAGCAGTATCAGGATCAGCGCCGCCCGGACCGGTAGGACCAACTCCAGCCCCTCGCGCGACACCAGGCGGGTCCAGACGAATGTGACCGCCAGCAGCCCCCCGGCCACGGCCATCACCAGCGGCAGCACCCGCACCAGCCGCTCCAGGCCCCGGGGCTGGCGCGCCGTTACCGCGAGGAAGGCGCCCAGCGCCAAGCCGTCCAGCCGGAAGGGGGTGAGGGTGTACGTGGTCCACCAGCTCAGCCCGATTAGCGAACCGATCAGTCGGGCCAGCATGGCGCCCAGCGAGGTACCCAGGCTCACCGCAATGAGCGCGCGCGGCCGGCGCGCCAGCACGAAGACCACCAGCGGCCAGAAGAAATAGAAGTGCTCCTCGATGGCGAGCGACCAGAAGTGGTCGAGGTAGGAGAAGGACCACTCGCCGTGCTTGGCGATGTAAATGTTGACGGCGTAGAGCCACGCCCACGCTTGGCGGTCTACCAGATAGTCAAGCGTCGGCCCCCGCAGCAGTGGGATCAGCGGGGCCACGAAGAAGAAGAGCGCCAGCACGCCATAGTAAAGCGGGAAGATGCGGAGGAGGCGCTTCATGTAGAAGTTGCGGAAGTAGTGCGGCTCGTTGTGGGTGCCGTAGAGGATGCCAGTGATCAGGAAGCCGGACAAGACGAAGAACAGCTCAACGCCATAGGATCCGTAGTTAGTCACGCCGCCGATGGCGCGTTCGACCCAGTTACTCGGCGGCACGGTGCCGAGGAAGTGGAACAGCAGGACCATCAGGATGGCCAAGCCTCGCACCCCGTCCAGCACCGGCAAGTGTCCACGCAGGTTGGGCCGCGGGCTCTCACTCGCTGGCACCGGGAGCTGTGCGGCCGGAGGCACGCTCGCACGTCTGAACTTGTGGACCGGCCCGACGCAGATTCCCAAGCGGCTAGTCACGAGAGCTACTGCGCAGCCGAGACCTCGGCGCCTGGTGAGGGGCCAAGACTGCCTAGTTTTGCACGCCTCAATCTGGAAGCCCCTCTTCTCAACGGAAGAGGCCGCCAGTATCGACCAATTTCGACAGCGAGAATAAGAAACACCACCCACAAAAATTCGAAGCCGCGCATCCACAAGCTTTCAAGATAATTATAGAGGATAATAAAGAGGGCAAGTGAGAGCACGAGTCGCGCCCGAGCGGGGTCGCGGTCTGCGACGCGCCCAATGGCGTGGAGAGTTGCGGTGATGAAGACTACGAGCAAAGCAAGGCCCACGTACCCCATCTCCAGCATTGTATCATAATAGCCATTGTGGGCATTCGGCATCATCTTGACCCAGCCTGGAGCTTCAGATTTGGGCGAGTCAGGCACGAGCCAAAAGGATTGGTATCCCCATCCCAAGAGCGGCCTACGTTCGATCTCATCCTGCGCGAAATCCCATATAATAGTACGACCCGTGAAGGTCGAATCGCCGTATAGCATGTATGATACGCGATCCATATTGAAGTTAGATACGCTGGACAATACGACGTAGCAAAATGGTATGGACAGTAAAATGATAGCCGGAGAAATACGAGTTATCTTTCTAGCAACCAACGTAAGTATAGCCAGGAATGGAGATATAAATGCAAGGCCAAGCGCTGTTTTAGAATCACTCAAGAAGACGAGTAAAGTGGCGATGACAACAACAATGATACCCAACGCTCGCCGCCAGCCCCGACAGAGCATTTCGTGAAATGACAACAGAAAAGCGACCGCTGCACATTCTCCGAGATAATTCTTACCTAAAAAATATCCTTGATAACCTATATTCACAAGCCCCATCGAACCATACGGGACGATTGTCGCGGACCCGCCGAATACGAAAAAGACATTCAAGATCGAAGCAAATGCGAAGCATAGAAACAGGCCCCGCATCATATCCGCTGTTCGAGCCGCCAGCATGGCAGGCAGAACAATGGATGTAACAATCATCACTTGCTGAACAAATCTAGTGAGTGATTGCTCCGGGCTGAAAGCCCACAGGACGCTTGTTCCGGCAAACGCAAGATACGCGAGGAGACAGATGATGTGGGGAGGAAAAGTGTGTCTACCAAGGCGAGAACGATTTTGTACGACCAATACAACGGAAATAGCAGACAGGGCAGGCCAGAAAATTCTATTCTCCGGGCGGGCCTCCATTATGCTCTGCGACGTCCAGACGTCAGGGGCGGTGAGAAAGACCAATACTGGGGACACGATTAAAGCGAAAACGCATGCCGAGATTGGGACGATTGCACATTTGTCAATCGTTCGAGTGGAGACTCTAGGCCGACCCAATTCGCAGGAATGCATTGAGGCTTTGGACATTCTCTCACTCTAATGGCGTCCACATTGGATACCCCTAGCGGTGTGAGGCGCACTGGAAATGAATTGAGTGATTTGAGCTAGTTGTGACTGTACGGTTGTGTCGAGCAAGCCACGGGGCACACTACGTGGACCGAAATCACTCGTCTGAAGTATGAGCGAGCTGAGCAACGTTACGCAAGTGGCCCGACCGGTGCGGAGTGGCAGCGTCATGCCCTGCTGAGCGTTAGCGGCGTCGTACATGTCGACGTGAATAGCGGCAAACCCGCTCAGTGCGCCGGGTTCATGCGTTGCTGAAGTACTTACCGACAGACCGATAGTGATACCCGCCGCGATAACCATACCCCTGCAGCTGATTGAGATCGACCTTATTTAGGACGATGCCGGCAACGCGCTGCGCCTCCGGCCGCAAAACCTTGAGCGCCTCGGAGATGCTGGCGCGCGGCGTCTGACCCCACTCGACGATCATCAAAACCTTGTCTGCGACAGTCGCGAGAGCGAGTGCATCGACGACCGGCAGCAACGGCGGTGCGTCCATCACGATATAGTCGAACTTGCCCCGCAGTTGGGCGATGAGATCCCTCATCCGCTGAGACATCATCAAGTCGGCCGCATTCGGCACCATGGATCCGGCGGCGATCACATGAGTCTGCGTTGCCATATCTTTGGTGATTACATCCATCAGTTCGGCTGTGCCGCGGAGTAACTCGGACAAGCCCGGCTGGCGCTTGCTTCGGAACGCCTCGGAGGTCGACTGCTGGCGCAAGTCGCAGTCGAGCAATACGGTTCTCTTGCCTGAACTGGCGCTGGAAGCCGCGAGCAACATCGCGGCGGTCGATTTGCCTTCCGAGGGTAGCGCTGAGGTAATTAAAATAACCTTTGGATTAGCGCTCGAAAGCTCAAGGCTGATCCGCATTGCATGCACTGCCTCGGTGAATTGCGAGAGGGGCTTATCGACCATTCTGTGGAATAGTCGGTCATAGGGACTGCTGCGGAATTTCTGGTGTTGCACTAAAGGAATAATGCCCACCACCGGTCGGCCGAAGAATTGCTCGATTTCCGTAGCAGTCTTGACACCGGACTGAATATATTCCAACAGGAAGGCGAGCAGAAATCCGCAACCGAGACCCAACATCCCGCCAAGCGCATAAAAAAGCACGCGACGCGACGAACTGGGCGACCTCGGAAGCGTCGCCGGTGAAATGATCCGCGCACTTGCGTCCTGTAGAGTGCGCCGCTCTGCGATGTCGTTGTACTGTGAGAGATAGCTCTCGTAAAGATTGCGATCTGCGTCGGCGACGCGTCGGAGCTGCTGCAACTTGCCATAGGTTTCCGAATTGCCGAGCGCGGCGGTGCGCCTCTGCAGATTTGCCTCTAGCGATTGCTCCCGCCGCATAGCGATGTCGTACGTGTTCTGCATGTTGCCGAGGATGTGCTCCGCCTCAGCGTTTATCTGCTTGTTGATGCCGGTAAGCTCGGCTCGGATAGCGATAACCTGGGCGTGACGTTCGCCCACCTTATTTTGCAGGTCCGCAGCACGCCAATTCAATTCCGTCTGTTTTTGGCGTAGCTCTGTGAGCGTCGCGGAAGCGGTGAGCTCCGGGATACTCTGAATATCCCCATTGGTATCGATCACGCGACGCGCCTGCTCGAGACGGACACGTTTCTCGTCGACCTCGGCGCGGGCGGTCATGAGCTGGGTATTGAGCTCGCTAATCTGCTGCTCGCTGACATCGTCCAATCCAGTGTCACGGATACCGCTTTCGGTCTTCAATTTCGCTATCGAGGATTCGGTTGCTAACACGCGAGATCGCAGATCGTCGACACGGTCCCTCAACCAAGTAGCCACCCGCTGCAGCGCCTCTTGCCGTGCTTCCCGCTGGCTCGCCAAATAATCGTTGGCGATCGTCGACGCCAGGCGCTGCGCCTTGATCGGGTTCTGCGATATAGTAGAGACGTATATGATATAAGCTGCTTGCCAGACATCCAGCCTGGCACGCAACACATCTGCTGCTTGGTCCAGCTTTTCGGCCTTCTCCTCTTCCGTGCCACCGATGATCTGGGCGCTATTATTATTGGCTCGATCCAGGCGGAGAAAACCAAGCCGTTCCACCAATTCCGTGAGCGGGTTGTGGGATTGGAACTCTGGGTCCTTGTGGAGGCCGAGCTCCGTGGCGACGCGTAACGCGACCGATTTCGACTTGATGACCGTGATTTCGGTGTTCATCGCATCTGAACTGACGGCGTCGACGAAAGGAGAGATCGGTTTCTGAACCGCTGCGTCGATTTGCCGTTGCGGATCGAAGACAAGTATTTCGACCGTAGATTTATAACGTGATGGCACGAACTTCAGCACGCCATGTGTCGCAATTAATGTGGACAGTGTTATAGCGGTAATCAGCTTCCAGCGTCGCAGTACGGCTGCGAGGACAGCAAAGAGGTCTATCGACGGAGCCGGCGCGCCGCCCGCATCTTCAACGTACTCGAGTGGGACGGCGGGAACGTACTCCATTGGTGCCGCGGGAACTTTCTCCTGCAATGGCTTTATAACTCCTCGCCTTTATGGCAGCTACCTCGAGCTCTGGACCAGGATGCCAGGCGAGGTAAATCAGACCGGAATTCTAGCAGGTTACTCCTTCCAAGACAAGCGAATGAAGCATTAACACAGTGGCCTCGCGCGCCTTGCAAAAACCCTATTATACAATTCCTTTACCATAATTTTGGCAAGAGCGGTATTGGTTCGCAGATTGAGGGTCCTAACCTTAGAGGTTATCTGAACGGTAAGGAATAACCATTCGAAGACGATACTTTGGATCATAAGGCGCTCTGACGCGCGTCACGGGAAATCAGCCGTACGGAGGGAGTGTCCGGACCAGAGGAACGGACCAATGAAGCGGTCGCGGGATACGGAGGAGCAACTTATCGGGATCTCAAATGGCAGGAGGCCGGACACCAGTTGCCGAGCTGTGCCGCAAGCATGGCGTGAGCCATGCGACTTTACACCGGACGCTTCCAATAACCCGATTTTGAGCGGTGGTTTGAGTTTTTCCTAGTGCGCCGACGCTATCGTTGGAGGGCCGGACAGCGCCGCTGTTAAACGGCTTTCTTGTTGAGGCGGGCCTTGATGCGAGTTCGCATCACGCGGGTGCGTTTCGACGCTGGAGCCAGGCCAATCGGGTAAGTTGTAGGCGATATTGTCCAGGTCGATTTTCACCGGGGCACGTACTACCCCGACGGAGTGCACAATGAGCCCGAGGCGGCATTTCTGAGCGGCGGAGGACGTGCTGACCCGCGAGCGCACGTGGCTCGGGTGGCGTTGCCGCGCGCGATAAGGGCCGGCATCTTCTTTGCCTCTGGGCCTCTTGCGCTGGGGGCAGGTCATTTACTGTAAAATATTTACCAATTAAAGGTGTCTGAAATATTAACGATCGAATCTGACATATTAATGATAGAATCCTGAGGATTATTGTACAATTTTCTTGACAAACTGTGGAGCCGTATGGCGAAGTACTTCTCCGTAAGAGGACGTATCCGAAAGGGGTTGTAATGGCAAGGACGGGTGTGCTTTTCGCAACCGCCGCGACTACCATTCTGTTACTCGCGGTTCCGGTCCGGCCGGCGTCGGCGATCGCAGTCGATTTAGGTGCAGCGTCCAACTGGGCGGTGCTCGAGATCGGCTCTGGGTTAGTATCAAGCAATATAGGCCCAGGCGGCTTGGTCGTCGGCGATGTCGGGATAGCCTCTGGCCAACTCAATCAGACACTCTCCGCCATTGACGGCAGTGTGTATCTCGGCTCCGGAGCGACATATAACCTGGGTTTTTTGAGCTCCGTAACGGGGAGCATTCTTTACAATCAGAATTTGACCCAGTCCGTGAGTGCTGCGAATGCAGCGTCGGCTGCGGCATCTGCATTGAATGTCGGCAGCCCAAGCTCGATTTCGCTAACCAATGGCTCCATGATTCTCACCCCGGGAGTATACGACCTTTCAAACCTTTCCTTGACCAATTCAGTTCTAACCCTAAGCGGGTCAGGGAATTATACTTTCAATGATTCCGGCGTAATGCAGCTCAGCGGCAGCCAGATCAGCTTGGCTAATGGCGCCACGGCGGCGAACGTCTTGTTCAATGTTACCGGGAACCAAGTCTCGGAAGCCTCTTCCATCGTCGAGGGAACTATTCTTGCCCCAAATGCGTCGGTCCTAATAAGTTCCAGCTACGTGGTGGGCGAGGTCATCGGCGGGGGGAACATCTCGCTCGCCCCGGGGGCGGTCGTCGGCAGCGCCCATGGCGCGCCCGGGCCGATTGTCGGAACAGGGCTTCCTGGGTTCGCGTTGCTGGGCGGCGGCTTCTTGCTTGTCTGGCGGCTGCGCCGGAGGGCAGACGGAGAACAATCGACAGCCCTGACCACTGCGTAAGCCGATAGGCTTGGCGCTTCCCATCCGGTGCGCGTGTATCCGGCGAGGCTGGAATTGTCTGCACACCGGCAGGAGGTGCCCACGTCCGCGGGATTAGCGGGGGCGCTTCGAAGGTCGATGGCCCGCGACGAGCTTTTCGCGGGTCTTTGCTTTCTCGCTTGCGCTAACGGGCTTGGCGGGCGAGTAATTCAGTCTATTAATCGGCTTGGGTGGACGGACGCCCTGCTGGACAGCTTTGATACCAGTGCAATCGCCTGGTTCGCCTGCTTAGCCGGCCTTTTATTCATATTACGCGAGAAGCAGGAGCCAATCCAATCGGCCGACTTCGCAGTGGCTGCGGGCTCGCTGATTCTCATCACGCTTCCAGCCGGCGGGATGAGCTGGGTGGCAGTAACGGGTCTTAGCCTTTACATGAGTTTGTTCACGAACGCTCCTTTTTCACGTCGCCGAGGTGCCGTGATCCTGCTCGCCACCACGGTGCCGATGTTGTGGACGGGCTTGGCATTTCGTTTCTTTAATAATCAGATCTTGGACATCGACGCATCCCTGGTGGCATGGGTACTGGGCACTGCTCGTCTCGGTAACATGGTTAGCTTCGTCGACGCGTCGGGCTACTTAACCATTTGGGCGCCCTGCTCTTCCCTTGTAAACGTGCCGTACGCATTCCTGACCTGGGTTGTCGCAGGTCAGGTGGCGGGCCGCCCCTGGTCCTCGCGGGACCTGTTGTGGTGTGTGGCCGTCTGCGCCGCGGTGATCGGCGTAAACGTTATACGGCTGAGCCTAATGGGGTTGAACGTCGCCTATTATACGGCAATCCACAATCAGTGGGGGGATACCTTCGTGAACCTGATCGCCCTCAATCTAGCGGTCGGGATTAGTACAGTTGGTGTGAGGCATGAGCTGTTCTCCCGCGCTTAAATGGTTCATAGTCATATTACTGCCGCTGACACTGGGCTGGAAGCTGACTGTCCGTCCCGATGACCCAAGCGAACTGAACGACAACCTTGTCGAGTTCTTTGCTCGACATCATTTTGGCGTGGTCGTGACCGAAGACGATATGGGTCAATCGCCGATCATTCAGGCCACTGCAGGTGCGTGCCGCCTGCTTGCCGGCAAGATTTCGTCCGACGGCGGGAATTGGCAGCTGCCTCGCCGGTTTGCCGCGCCGACGGACCATGTCTTCGTGGTTTTTCACGGGCGCGTCTATTCTAATCAACCAATGTTACTGACGGCCGCCAGCGATCTATGGTCGCGGTTTCTTCGCCGGACAGGGCTCTTGCGCCAGCAAAGCTCCGTGGTCGCAGTTGTGGCATCGGCGACCTGCGATGCAGAAGGATTGCCTTGGGAAGAGCTTCGCGACGCCGGGGCGCATTAATACCTTTGGGCCTCGATCTATGACGCGGGTGATGCCTCACCACAGCCCTCAATGGCAACTATGATACGAACAAAGACGCGGCGAGTGTTCGGCGGGAGAATTTACTATAGGCTCAGGATGATGATTGCGCGAAGGCGCCTGTCGGTCATTCTAGTTTTTACTATCCTGCTCGTTACGAATGCTGGGGATGCTGGCTTCTCAAATGAAGCTCGGTCAAACCTCCATCTTTTCCGTGGTGATCGCGATTTCGCAGCACAAGATTATGCTAGAGCGGAGGTCGAATATCACGATGTCCTTCAGATTTTTTCACGCCACCCGGTAGCGACCCGACAACTCGGCCTAATCTACTTCGAGCAGGGCCGGTTGGCCAAAGCCTATGAATATTTGCAGAAGGCCGCATCACTTGAGCCCGAAAATGATGTGGTGCAGCTGAAGCTGGGCGCGACTTTCCTGGCGGTCGGTGGTTATGGCGAGGCCCGGAATATAGCAATGCGTGTACTTGCGAGGGAGACGGGGAACGAAAAGGCGGTGCTGCTCTTAATCGATGCTGTCCGCTCGTCGCGAGAGATTGACGAGACACGGCAACTCATTGAGACGTTTCGTCAAAATCGCGGGGACTGCGCCGCCTACCACGTGGGCTTAGGTATGCTGTATTTGCGGCAACAAGATGCATCAAACGCCGAAAACGAATTTCGCATAGCCTTGCAGCTGGATCCGAAGTCTGGCGCCGCCCATTTCGCGTTGGGTCACATTTACTGGATGCGCAACGAACTCAAGGAGGCGGATCATTTCCTTTGGGCAGCAGCTCAGCTCGCACCCCTGCGATCTCCATGGCGTCTCCGGTATGCCGATTTCCAACGTCAAACCGGAGCAATCGAGGCGGCGAACAAATCCCTGGCAGAGATCACCGGGAGAACGCCGGATTACCTTCCGGGCTGGATCGATCTGATGAGCGTCGCATGCAAGGAGAAGCATAATCACGACTGCGCCGACATCATCGGAAAGGTTCTTGGGCAAGACCCCCTGAATTATGAAGCACTATTGTCGCAAGCTGAGCTGACGCTTGCCGAAGGCAAGGTCCTCGAGGCGCTGGTAGAATTCGATCGAGTGCGTGCATTATATTTCCGCGTTCCTGAAGTGCATTACCGTCTAGCGCTTGCCGAATTGGCTAGCGGCAACGCCGACGCGGCCCTGCGTAGCCTCACCCAAGCAATAACGTTGGCTCCAAATTTCGAAGACGCCGTCTTGCTGCGCGATGACATTAACATCGCACGCGGCGAGCTCGCTTCTGCCATTGCTTCGCTAACGCATGTGGTCAGCCAGCGGCCGCAGCGGATCAGCGCGCATCTGCTGCTGGCGGGCGCCTATCTTCTCCAAAAGCACAGCGAAGAGGCTTTGGCGGTCTATCGTCAGATGACCGAGCTATTTCCCCGAAATCCCCAACCGCCGTTTCTGATCGGAATGCTCTTTGCCCGGCAAAATCAGCTGGACGATGCTCGAATGGCCTTCGAGCAGTCTCTGCGGACCGACCCCGTTTATCTGCCGGCATTGGAGCAGCTCGTAGGCTTGGACCTTGCTGAAAATCGGAATTCGGCGGCGACGAAGCGGGTGCAGGCGGAAATCGAGAAACATCCGAAAATTGCCGGGCTTTGGTGTCTCGAAGCAAAGATCGACATGGTTAAACAGGATTTCGCCCGTGCGGAAACGGCCTTGCTGAAAGCTATCGACTTGGATGGTGATCTCGAAGCGGCTCACCTGCTGCTCGCTGAGAATTACATTGCTGCGCACAAGTATGAAGAGGCATTGCTTGACCTGGTGCCGTTCGCAGCCAAGAACAATAGCACTGCCGCACTGATGCAAAGCGGGATGATCCAAACCAAGCTCAAGCAATTTGAAGCGGCCCGCGATGCATATGAGAGGCTGCTCACCATCGAACCGAACTTCGGGCCCGCGCTAAACAATCTAGCCAGCATATATTCCGAGCAGCTGCAGCAGCCGGCCAAGGCGTACCAGCTGGCCGAGAGGGCGAGAAGGGCTCTTCCCGACGACCCCTACACCGCTGACACCTTGGGCTGGATTTACTTCAAGAAGGGGCTATACCACAGCGCCCTTCCTCTGCTGGAAGAAGGCGCTACGAAACTGGCTGTCGAGCCCGAACCCCAGTTTCACCTGGGGATGGCACTGTCCGTACTGGGCAGAAGAGAGGAAGCGATGCTCGCGCTACAGCGGGCCGCAGGAGCGACCAGGGATTTTCCAGACAAAGAGGAAGTGCGTCGGCAGCTTGACCAGCTCGCCAGAGAGCCTGCGCATGTCGAATGACGCACAAATGGCTGTGGTGGCCTTGGCTTAACCTAGGGGCGGTCCCTACGGACGATAGTCTTCCGTCGCCGCCTCGCGAGCCCGGACGAGATCGCGCAAGATTTCGTGACTCTTGATGTGCTCGCGGAAAATCAGCCGTGCGAAGTTCCGGCACCACCATTCTGCGTGAGGATAGGCCTGGCCAACCCGAGCGACCCTCGTCATAGAGCAGCGTCGGACCGCTCGAACATCCAGTCTTCGGTCTTAACAGGGTGCGGAAAAAAGCAGCGGTCCGTAAGGTATTTAGTCGAACTACGAAGAGCGCGCTCGTCAAGGTTGTGGAAGCCTTAGGCTGGAAGGCATTTGGGTTCGATTGATCAGGAGCAATGTTATTCGTTGGGCACCATCCGGGCGTGGCTATGCCACTGCTTCCACCAGCTTGGGCAGCCGAACGAGGTCGTAAGCCGTGGCGGTCAGCGTGAACATCCAGCCGACGCAGGCGAGACCACAATGACGGGTCGTGCGGAAGCCGGCGGTCGCCTTGGTCCAGCCAAACACCTCCTCGATGCGCTTGCCCACCCGCCCACTGACGGCGTCGCCGGGATGGCGGGTCGCGCGAGCCTCGATTGCCGAGCGCCGATGGGTGGTGTTCTGCGCGATGTGCGGCGTCTCGTTGTAGTACCGCAGATCGGCGACAAAGCCGAGGACATCATAGGGCTTGTCAGCAGCGAGCGTCATCCGGTGATTGCCGCGTCGTGTCGCCGCCATGTCGAGCGCGACCTCGCGTTCCGTCATACCGGTGGCCAGGGCCAGACGCATGTCGACCACCAGAGCATGTCGGTTCTCCATCAAAACATGGCCCAGATAGGCCAGCTTGGCCGGCTGGCCCGGCCCTTTGCGCTACAACCGAGCGTCGGATCGGTGGTCGAGGCGTGCGGCTGGTTGCTACGCTTCTCGCCGTGGAGGTTGCCTTCGCCCCCGGCCTTCGCTGGGGCAGGCTATTGGCTCCTGTCGAGTCTAGCTACCTCCGAATAACCGTAAGCGATGAGCCGTGGCCACGATCTGTACGGCTTGACAACGGGTTTTGTTTGTCGCCGCCGATCAGAGTGCGCCAGCCCAGCCCCAAGGCAGGAGTTCGGCGAGCCGGCTATTGGGCCAGTTGTTGACGAGCTTGGTCAGCACGTTGGTCAGATATGCTTCCGGATTGACGCCGTGCAGCTGAGCGCATTGAAGATGGCCTGGGCGATCGACGAACTGCCGGCAACCGGTACCAGGATCTTCTCGAGCCATGCCTCAGCATTTCGGCGAGTCGTTTGCTCTTCTACTGTTGCACCGCGCGGCGCTCGTCGGCGCTCTTGCCGC
>Ga0182032_10000981_pt1 | contig 12408 bp, 8 predicted proteins | sample tim00Cox00000000_FD_125970 | JGI IMG/M metagenome (GOLD analysis project Ga0182032, IMG submission 125970) | Lab enrichment of tropical soil microbial communities from Luquillo Experimental Forest, Puerto Rico - timezero.00C.oxic.00.000.000 | ecosystem: Environmental > Terrestrial > Soil >... | reverse complement strand
GGCGGCTCAAGGCCTTGGTCGAAGCGGGCCTGCTCGAACGCCGCCGCTACAGCGAAAGACCGCCGCGCGATGAATACGTGCTGACCGCAGCCGGCCGCGAATTTCGGCCGGTGCTGTGGGCGTTGCTCGCCTGGGGCAACAAGCATTTCGCTCCCGAAGGAGCGAGCGTAGTGGTGGTCGACAGCAAGACCGGGGCACTTGCCGATCCCGTCCTGGTCGACCGCAACAGCGGTCGCCCGCTCGTGCCGCCGGACTTCCGTTCGGCCGCGGGGCCGGCCGCCGATGCACGAACGCGACGGCGCCATCCGATTGTGGGCGAGCAGCCCTAGCCGCGGGACCGAGCAAAGCTTTCGACGATGGAGATTGTCGTGGAAACCGTCGTGCTGGAGCGCGCGGCGAGTTCGGCCCCGGTGAAAAGCCGGCTGAAATTCGCCCGCAAACATTTGGCGATCGCTGGCCTCGCCCTCGCCATTACCTTGGGTGGCATCGGATACGGTCGCTATTGGTGGAACGTCGGCCGCTTTATCGAGAGCACCGATGACGCTTATGCCGGGGGCAACGTCACTGCGGTCGCGCCGCATGTCGCGGGCTTTGTTGCAGAAATCCTGGTGACCGACAACCAGCATGTCCAAGCCGGGCAGTTACTGATCCGTCTCGACGGACGCGATTTCCAGGCCGCCCTCGATCACGCCCAGGCGGTCGCCGCCAAGCAGCAGGCTGCGCTCGCCGGGCTCGAAGCAAAGTACGTGCTGCAACAGGCGATGATTAACCAGGCCGAGGCTGATCTCTCCGCCAAAGCTGCCCGTGCCACGTTTGCCGGCGCAGACGCCGTCCGCTATCGCGACCTGGCTTTGACCACCTTCGGCACGCGGCAGAACGCCGAGCGGGCGTCGTCAGTCGACGAGGAGGCCAAGTCGGCCACCAAATCGGCCCAGGCGGCCCTTGCCGCTGCACGGCAGCAGCTGACCGTGCTGGATGCGGAGATTGCCGAAGCCCGTGCTGGTGTCGCCCAGGCCAAGGCGGATCTCGAAACCGCGCGCCTAAATCTCGGCTACACCGAGATCCGCTCGCCGATCGAAGGCTATGTTGGCAACCGCGCCGCGCAGGTCGGCGCCTACGTTGCGAACGGTGCCTACCTCGCGAGCGTCATCCCGGCGCAAGGGCTGTGGGTCGACGCCAATTTCAAGGAGGATCAGCTGGCGCATATGCGACCGGGGCAACCGGCCTCCGTGGTCGCCGACGTGTTGCCAGGGAAGATTCTTCAGGGCCACGTCGAGAGCCTGGCGCCCGGGACCGGGGCGGTCTTCAGCGTGATCCCACCGGAAAACGCCACCGGCAACTTCACGAAGATCGTGCAGCGGGTACCGGTCCGCATCGCGCTCGATGACGGCGAGGCAAGGCTCGGCGCATTGCGGCCGGGCCTGTCGACGACGGTCAGCGTCGATACGCGGCCGGATCCGCAAGCCGAGAGGTAACGGCGATGCCCCCTGCCGCCGCCTCGCTCAAAGGCCTGCTGCCGTTCGTCGTGATGTGTTTTGGCGGGTTCATGGCACTGCTCGACATCCAGATCGTCGCCTCCTCGCTGCAGGACATCGGTGGCGGGCTCTCGGCGGCACAGGACCAGATCAGCTGGGTACAGACCACCTACCTGATCGCTGAGATCGTCGTGATCCCGCTCAGCGGCTGGCTGACCCGCGTGTTCTCGACGCGTTGGCTGTTCGCCGCTTCTGCCGCCGGCTTCACCGTGAGCAGTCTGCTGTGCGGCCTCGCCTGGAATATTGAGAGCATGATCGTCTTCCGCGCGCTGCAAGGGCTGCTCGGCGCCTCGATGATCCCGACCATGTTCACTTCGTCATTCTATTTTTTCCAAGGACCGCGCCGGGTTTATTCCGCTGCCGTGATCGGGACGATCGCCTCGGTGGCGCCGACCTTGGGGCCGGTGATCGGCGGTTGGATCACCGACACGTTAAACTGGCACTGGTTGTTTTACGTCAACCTCGTGCCGGGCATCGTGGTCACGATCCTCGCCGCGTTGCTGGTCGGCATCGACGAGCCGAACTGGAAACTGCTGAAGGATGCCGACTACCCCGGCATCGCGCTAATGGCGGTCGCCCTCGGTACCCTCGAATACGTGCTGGAGGAGGGCTCGCGCTGGAACTGGTTCGACGACGCGACAATCCGGATCTGCAGCTGGGTGGCGGCGATTGCCGGTGTGTTGTTCGTGGTCCGCAGTTTGACCTTCGCGCGCCCGGTTGTCGATCTGCGCGCGCTGAAGAACCCCAATTTCGCAGTCGGCTGCTTTCTATCGTTCGTGACCGGCATCGGGATCTTCTCGACGACCTATCTGACCCCGCTGTTCCTCGGCTATGTGCGCGGCTTTAGCGCCTGGCAGACCGGGCTCGCGATCTTCTCAACCGGCGCTGCCTCGCTGGTCGGGACCCCCGTCTATGTTTTGCTGGCGCGCAAATTCGACACGCGCTGGCTGATGATGTTCGGCCTCGCGTTGTTTGGCGTCTCGATGTGGGCCTTCAGCTATATCACCAGCGATTGGAGTGACGGTGAACTGCTGGTGCCGCAGATTTTGCGCGGCTTCCCGCAGGTCTTCGCAGTAGCCCCGGCGGTGACTTTGGGCCTCGGCAGCTTGCCGCCGGACCGCCTCAAATATGCGAGCGGGCTGTTCAATATGATGCGCAATCTCGGCGGCGCAGTCGGCATCGCGGTGTGCGGTGCGATCCTTAACGCGAGGACCAATTTTCACTTCGATATGATCGCGTCGTACCTGACGCCGGCGAACGGCCCCATGACGAGGCTAATTGCCGAGGCCGCGCAGCGCTACGGTGCGATCCCGGGCAGCCCGGAAGCCGGTCATCACGCCGCCCTGAAAACGCTCTGGCACCTTGCCTTTCGCGAGGCGTCGACCCTGGCCTATGCTGATGCCTTCCGCGCTATAATGGTCGCGTTCATCATCGCCACGCTGCTGGTTCCGCTGCTCCGCAACGTCGCTGCCTCCGCCGCGCCCGGAGCGGCATCGCATTGAGGTACAACATGACAGTTTATTACCTCGACGACTTGCATGTCGGACAGCGCTTCACCAGCGGCTCGCAGGTGCTCGACGAGGCACAGATCAAGGGGTTCGCAAGTGAGTTCGACCCGCAGCCGTTTCATCTCGACGAGGAGGCCGCCAAGGCGACAGTGTTCGGCGGCTTGGCAGCTAGCGGCTGGCATACCGCCGCAGTGACGATGCGGTTGCTGGTGCAAGGCGGGCTGCCGATCGCCGGCGGCATCATCGGGTATGGCGGCGAGTTGAGTTGGCTCAAGCCCACGCGACCGGGCGATACCCTCAGCGTGGTCAGCGAGATCGTCGAAATCACACCGTCGCGCTCGCAGCCAAATCGTGGCAGCGTTCGTGTCTGCAGTGAAACGCGCAATCAGCATGGCGAGGTCGTTCAGACCTTTACCGCGCGACTGGTCGTGCCGCGGCAAATCGGTTCGACATCAGGTGATGCCGCCGTCGATCCGGGGCCCTGAGCGATCAAAATTAAGCCCGCGGCTCTGTAACGCTCTCTCTGCCGCCAGGACGCGACCCGGCCCCGGGCACGGAAATCCTCTGCAATTTCCTCGAAGCCGCACACCACAAGAAGCGGCGCGGAGTGTTCCGCGAGCCCGAGAATAAAGCGCTGGGCGAGTTTGACACGGCAGTCCGGTGCGCGCGAAAAAAACAGAAGCTGGTGAAATCAAGATGAGCGGACGCAGATGGCGCGCTGGCCCGACAGCCGCTTGCGCAGCGGTCATTTTCCTGTGCGGGGGCGGCGTGGCGCTGACGCGGGAGCTGGGTCAGCCCGACGACTACACGGCTTCGATCCAGCAGATTTGCCGGTATTACGCCACCGCCCAGACGGGAATGCCGGCCGATCTCATGTTCGCCCAATGCATGTCCGAGCGGCACTGCCGGTTGTCTCCCGGCTCTACAGCCTATCAGTGCGAAATGCCGGGGCCGATGAGTTGGCATGGCGGCGGTTACTGACGACTACGCGGAACATCGTCAACCCGGCTGCTCGCAAATTCCAGCCACGGCTCCGAGCTGGCGCTCGGGGTTACCCGACCAGCCGCACCACAATGTGACTGGCGTCTGCCTCTGCGAAGCCATTGAGAAATTCGGCTGTGCCGGCAGCCGCCCCACCTTTCTGCCGCCTAATAATTCGTGCTCAGGGCTGTCCAAGCGCCGCGTGCCGAAGGTGGCCCCGGTCATTTCGCTTGGCCGAAATGCCGGTGGTGCTTCAATCGGCACAGGTCTGGTCGGGGAGAAAGGAAGCGTCGCACTCCGCCTAAGCCAGCGCGTAGTCGTAGCGGATGAAGCCGTTGAAGCGGGCGATCCGGTCGTAGAGCGACCGTGCGGTCGTGTTGTCCTCTTTGGTCGTCCAATAGAGCCGGGTACAGCCGCGCTCGCAGGCAATTGCAGCGACGGCTTCGATCAGCTTGGCGCCGCAACCTTGCCGGCGGACTGTTGAGTCGACAAACAGATCCTGCAAATAGCAGACCTCGCACGTCATCCAGGCATGGGCGTGAAAGAGGTAGTGGGCGATGCCGACGAGCGGGGCGGTGCTGGTGCCAAGCCGGGCGCCGAGCCCGCGGACCGGACTCTCCGCGGCAACCAGCCGTTGCCAGGTATGATCGTAAATCTCCGCCGGCAAGTGGGTTGCGTAGAAATCGAGATAGCCGCGCCACAGTTCGGCCCAGCGCTCCCGGTCGCCCGCGGTGATCGGGGTAACGACGATATCGGCCATACAGTCTCTCCGCTTTTCCACCCGCCGATACTAAAATGATCGGCCACGTCACCGGGAGTTCCGCGATGCTCGTCTTCCGACAGCTCTTTGATCCGCCATCCTCCACCTATACTTATCTGCTCGCCGATGCCCGCAGCGGTGCGGCGGTCATCATCGATCCGGTTTTCGAGCAGGTGCGGCGGGACGCGGCGCTGATCGAGGAGCTCGGGCTGCGCCTCGAGTACGTACTCGAAACCCACGTCCATGCCGATCATGTGACTGGCGCGTGGCTATTGAGAGAGCGGACCGGGTGCCGGATCGGACTGTCCGCCAATGGCGGGGCCGAAGGCGCCGACCGCTATCTGGTACAGGATGACGTCGTCGCCTTTGGCATCCGCAACCTCCAGGTACGTGAGACTCCCGGACATACCAGCGGTTGCCTCACTTATGTGCTCGACGACCGCAGCATGGCGTTCACCGGCGATTGCCTCTTCATCCGGGGCACCGGGCGGACCGACTTCCAGGGCGGCGATCCGCGCGTCATGTACCGCTCAGTGCACGGGCAGATTTTTACTCTGCCGGACACCTGTCTGCTCTACCCCGCCCACGATTATCGCGGGCTCACCGTCACCAGCGTGCAAGAAGAGCGGCGTTTCAATCCACGGCTGGGCGCCGAAATCGGCGAAGGGGATTTTGCCGGCTATATGAACAATCTTGGCCTCGCGCATCCGAAGAAAATGGATGTCGCGGTCCCCGCCAACCTCAAATGCGGCCGACCCGAGAGCGGGGTCGGCATGACGGCGCAGCCGGGCTGGGCCCCGCTCAGATATTCATTCGCCGGGATCTGGGAAATCGAGCCGCACGGCCTCGAGGAACTTGTCGGCGCTGCTCAGATCCTCGATGTCCGCGAACCGCAGGAGTTCACCGGGCCGCTCGGACACATTCGCGGCGCGGTTCTGATCCCGCTAGGCGAACTGGCCGCGCGCGCCGGGGAGCTGGCGCGCGATCGCCCGGTTGTCGCCGTCTGCCGCGCCGGCAGCCGTTCGGCGCAAGCCACCGTCATCCTGAAGGAGGCCGGCTTCGGCGAGATCGCCAATCTTGCAGGCGGCATGCTGCGCTGGCGCGCCGAGGGCCACCCCATCGAAGGCGGCAGCGCTTGAGGCGCATACCAGCCAAGACGCGACAAATCGTCTCTCGACGGCCGGGGGCGTGCTACAGTTTCGCCGGAAATCGAGAGTGGTGAGCTGAAGCGGAGAAAGGGGCAACGATGGCGTATGATCTGTTGATCAAAAACGGTCGCATCGTCGACGGTTCCGGCATGCCGGCTTTCCGCGGCGATGTCGGCATCAAAGGCGGGAAGATTGCCGAGATCGGCAAGCTGAGCGGTCCGGCCAAACGCACGATCGACGCCGAGGGGCGGGTGGTTGCACCGGGTTTTGTCGACAACCATTGTCACTACGACGCACAGGTGACCTGGGACCCGCTGTGCTCGTTCTCGCCCGACCACGGCTGCACCACGGTCGTCTTCGGGAACTGCTCGCTGGCGCTGGCGCCAGTGCGGCCGGGCAACGCGAAGCGGGTCGCCGAGTTCCTGTCCTATGTCGAAGCGATCCCGATGGAGGTGTTGAACACGGTCGAGGTCGATTGGGAGACGATCCCGCAATATATGGACCGGCTCGACCAAAATCTCGGGGTCAATGTCGGCAACCTGATCGGCCACTCAACCGTGCGCTATTACGTGATGGGCGACGACAGCCAGAAACGCACCGCAACCGACGACGAGATCAGAAATATGCAGGATGTCGTGCGCGACGGCATCAAGGGTGGCGCACTAGGCCTTTCGGTGTCGCGTAATAAGGGCCATTACGACCCGCAGGGCGTCCACATCCCGGCATTGTGGGCCGACGAAAAGGAAATCTTCGCGCTCGGTGACGTGCTGCGCGAGATGGGCACCGGCATCATCCAGAGCGGCGGCGGCCGCGCGGCCGAGCTAAAGGACGGCCTGATGGCACGCCTCTCGGAGGCGACCGGCCGCACCGTCATTTACAATAACCTCGGACAAACCGTGCGCGAGCCCGATGCTTGGAAGAAGCACATGGCGCGGGTCGAAGAGACCTCGAAGGCGGGCATCCGCGCCTACCCGCTGTGCAGCCCGAACCGGGTCACGCAAACCTTTACGATGCGCAACTGCCAGGTGTTCCGCGGCTCGCCAACCTGGCACCCGATCTTGCTGGCTTCCGATGAAGAGAAGCTCCGCGCCTATGCCGATCCGGCGATCCGGCAAAAGCTCCACGATGAGGTGATCGAGCACAAGATCGAGGTCCCGGCCGCCGGTTATTCGCGCCGCTGGTACGACTACATGTGGGTCGAAACCCCGGTTCTGGAAAAGAACCGGGGGCTAAAGGGCAAGACGATCGGTCAGATAGCCGAGGAGCAGGGCAAAGGCATTATCGACGCCTTCCTCGATCTCGTCGTCGAAGAAAACCTCGACACCGGTCTGATGCAGTCCGAGAACAACGTCGACGACGAAGCAATGGCCAAGATCCTGACCTATCCGAATGCCATCGTCGGGTTGTCGGATGGCGGGGCGCACGTGCAGTTCCATGGCGGCTACGGCTACAGCACGCGGCTGCTCTCGGAATGGGTGCGCGAAAAGAAGGTCATGACCCTCGAACATGCGGTGCGGCGGCTGACTTTCGACTCGGCTTCCGCGCTCGGGATCTATGACCGCGGCCTGCTGCGCCCGGGAATGGCCGCAGACATCGTGATCTTCGATCCCGATACCGTGCGGCCGCTCCCCGAAACCGTCGTGCACGATTTCCCGGCGGGCGGCTGGCGCATGAAGGAGCCGGCGGCCGGCATCAAGGCGACGATCGTCAACGGCGAAGTCTTGATTGAAAACGGCAAGCACACCGGCGCTCTGCCCGGTCGCGTGCTCCGTAACACCTATTACCACAGCAACGCTTAACCATTTGTCCCTGCTCCCTCCTCCGGTCGCGGGAGGGAGCAGGCTAGCCTCAGACGGCGAGCTCGGCGAGCTTGCCTGCTTGCGGCCGCCACCTTTGGAAATCACTCCGCTGCCATCAGCGGCGCCGCCGGACTGCCCGATTTTTCGAGCTCGGCGGGCGAGCCCTGATCGACGAGCCGGCCGTGCTCCATGACCATCACCCGGTCGAAGGCCGCGGCGAGGCGCGGACGATGCAAGCTCCAGATCAGGCTGCGCCCGGCGAACTCTGCCTTCAGCCGCTCGAGGATCGAGGCCTCGGTAGCGCCGTCGAGCACCGCGGTTGCATCATGGAGCGCGAGGATATCGGGGCGCTTGAGGATCTCACTCGCAATTGCCAGTTTCTGCCGTTGCGCCTCCGACAGGCGCGAGCCGCCGGTCCCGACAGAATAGCCGAGCCCGACCTCGATTAGGATTCGGCGCAGCCCGAGCTCGTCGAGCACCTCGGTCATGGCAGCGTGAACGCGCTCGCGCCCGCCCAACTCGCCGCGCACGATGGTACCGAAGAGGACGTTTTCCTGCACCGAGGCCGCCGCATTATAGCGTTCGGGGTCGAAGAACTCGACCGAGGCCCGCAGATCCTCAGGCAGACCTTCGGCGAAAGCGCGGCGCGCCTGCAGGATCCCCGCTTGTATTTTCTCGTCGATCAGGTCGAGCGGGTCGCGCGCGGCAATGAGCTTGAACGCCAGAGACAAAAGCCGCTCACGCGGGGGCTGCAACAGGCTTTGGATACCGGCCGTCTCCATCCGCTTCAGGATGCCTTCGAAGACCGGCAGATCGTCGGAACTGAGAAAGCCAAACTCCTCGAAGAACTCGTGCTCCGGCCGCAAACCGGAGAATAGCTCGATCATCACCCGCGCCACCCCGGCTCCAACTTCGATGAGGTCGTGGGTGAGCTCGAGCTTATCGAGCACGCTCCGCAGGTAGGCGTTACGGGCGATCCCGTCGCCCTCGAACGCCGGTCCGATCGGGGTACCAAACAGCAAATTCAGCGACAGCGGAGAATTCGCGTTATAGCAGGCGGGGTCAAATCGTTCGACCAGATGCCCCAGCCCGTCTGCCGTAAGGCGTTCAGACAGGACGCGGCGCGCCTCGAGGATACGTTTGGCGGCTTCGGGCTGGCGATCCGGATCGAGCCGGCCGCGCAATCCGAAGAGATGGACGTCCTCGTCGAGACCGACGAGTTGCAGCACCTCGACGATACGGGCGTCGAGTTCGGCGGCACCGGCCACTCCCGCCTGTTGGTAGTCGAGCCAATCGCCGGCGACATCGAATTCGCTGTTGCCCGATTTGCGCGCCTCGTCGACCGCGCGGCCACGCGTCTGCCCACCGGCCAGACGGTCGCTCGGTATCGGCTGCGGGCGGTGCCGCAAGCCAATCAGCAGGTTGTCGCGGACGGTGGTCGAAAACAGATAGGTTATCGGCCCGACATATCCGATCCGACGGCCGCTAACCGCCAACGGTATGCTGTTGATATCGGTTTCACCGATCAGTAGGCGCCCGCTTGTCGGGATTACGAGTCGGGGAAACAACTGCGGCACGAGATTTCGGCCGCTGCCGCTCTGACCGAGGATCGCCACATCGGTTCCGAGTGGAAAGTCGAAGCTGATCGCTTCGAGCAAGGGGATGCCATCGCTGTCGACGAGACTGAGATTGGTCGCGGTGATCTCGCCGCGCAGCCGCTCGACATCTTCCCGCTCGTCAAGCAGCAGACGTTTGTCGAGCATATCCGGGACGTTGAACTGCTCGACGACCTGCTCGTATTTGATCGCGACGTCCTGCTCGTTCTGGTAGAAATCGAGCAGTTCCTTCCACGGCGATGAGATATCCTTATAGGCGGCGAGCACGGCGACCAGCGCGCCGAAAGAGAGCTCGCCCTTGATGACAAAATATCCACCGATCAAGAAGAAAAGGAACGGTGTGAAGTTGCCGATTAGGTTGTTCAGAAACTTGACAAAGAATTTTCGATTATAGACTTCGAATCGAATGTCGTAAATCTCACCCAAGCGGTGAGACATGTCGGCGAGCTGATAAGCGGCGGCGTCATTGGCGCGAATTTCGGTGCGTGCGGCGATGGTTTCGGCGATGCGGTCCGAAAGCACACGTACCTTGCGCACCCGCTCGCGCCCGAGCCGGCGAATGATCCGCTGCATCTTGGGGATCAGGTAGCCCTGCAGCGGAAAGAATGCGACTGCGGCGGCGCCGAGGATTGGGTCCTGCACGAACATGAATATGAAAATCGTCAGCAGGGTGCCAGCTTGTGAGATTGGCAGGGCGAAAGCCTCGCCGATAAAGCCGCCGACCGGTTCCAGCTCACCCGTCATCATCGCAATGACTTGGCCGGTGGCGGTCCGATCGAAATGGCTCAACGGAAATCGCAGCACCCGCTCATAAAGTTGGTACCGCAGACGACGCAACATTCGCTCGCCGACCTGCCCCTTCTTTACGTTGATGTGCAGTTTGAACCACCCATTAATCAACACGAGAGCAAGAAAAATGCTACACAAGACGATCAGATAGGGGATCTGATTGAACTCCATTCCCATGAATTTCTGCGGATATTCTTTGCCCGAAATCGCTCGATTGACGATCAGCTTTGGCAAATCGAGAGAATAATAGAGAAATGGAAAAGAGAGCAGGGTCACCACCACCAGATATATCTGCTCCCGCAGGCTATGACGCAGGATGTATCCATAGATCGATGGAGCGAGCCCGTCCGTCCCGGTTTCCGGCAACAGGCCTCGCAAGAAAGCCGAGATCGGCCGCAAGGCCGATCGCAGGAACGCGGCGAGGTTGTGGAAAAATCCCATGCGGCTAGTCTCTGATCCCTGGCGTGACATGGCGGTCAGGCTCCGCGCATCAGCTTCCCGCTCTTCATATCGGCGTACGTCAGCATCAGACAGGTTCGTAAGTCCAACCGCGTGTGCTAAGCGTAACCAATTCATCTTCCACCCCTATGTGATACATCTCCTAATACAGCCTCCACAATACTGGTGATCTTTGAGCGAATTCGTTGAATAATGTGGGACCACGCTGTGCCGATTAGGAAAGTAAACACGTATACGTATTGATTTTCTTGGAAGGCATAAACCAGGCACGTGGCCGTGATCGCACCGCCAACTACCTCGATGCTCGATTTTCTGATATAGTGATCGTTCTTGTAATGGTCCTGCTTTAGCGCGACTAAAAAAGACGTCAGGCCCCCGGCAGCTCCCAGAGCCACGAACAACTGTATCCGAAGCAGATCAGGACTCATTCGCGGGTTCGTGGGCTCGTGAATCGGTCAAATTCAACGCCGGACTGGCCGCCGCTATCCTCGGCAAATAGTCGCCCTTCCCGGCGCGCGGAAGATCCAGCCAGCCGATCTTGACAGGAAATTGATCACCCCGTCTCTGTTTGAGCAGCCGGCTGCAAAGCTGACCGCGCCGGAACCTTTTGTCCGCATAGCGCGATCGTCTTTCGAATACCGGCGGCGACACGTGGATCGCGCCAGTCGATAAAATGCTCTCATTCGAAGGCTGGCTCAGATCGTCAGCCGCACCCGATCGATCCTGGCAGGCGCAGCCTGCACGGCTTTGCCTCTTGTGCCGGTTTATTCCGGTGCTTAATCGCTGTCTCAGAGCGGCTGCAACATCGGCCGCTACCTCACGCGGCAAGCTCAAAACGAGATCAACGTCGCGTTGCCGAGCATTGCTCCGCTCGTCGACCGCGTCACGCCGGCCGTCGTTAACATTTCCGTCGAGTTGAAAGTGCAGACGTTCGGCTCCAAATTTATCATCGATCCCCGCGGTTACATTGTCACCGACAACCATGTCGTGGAAACGCCGACAAGGCGGCCGCGATCTTTCAGGCCAACAGCAATCGGGAACCAGCGACAGGGACACTCGCAGCGTCGGTCATGCCTGACAGCCCCGCCGCAAAGGCAGGCATCATATCCGGTGACATCATCACCGCTGCGGGTGACCGCGAATTCGAAACCGCCCGCGACCTTCCGCGTCTCACGCCGGTCGGGAGCAGGCTGGATCTAACGAGTTCGCAACGGCATGGAACAGACGATCGAGGCGACCATCGGCGAGATGCCTAACAAAGAGGCGTCTACGGAGCACGCCGGCGAGCAGCCCCCAATTGCGCCCGACCTTTGACACTTACGGCACCGGTGTCGCTGCGGTGCTGGCGGATAATCGTTAAAAAGTCTCGTAAAACTAAAAATGTCGTTCCACGGAGATAGGATCACTTTGTGGTTGCGGCCCGGATCTGCGAGTCTACTGGACGGCTTGCTTCGATCCTGCTATCGTTCAATCTAGAATGCCAGCCATTGATCAGGCTGTTCGGGCGCACGGATTTCGGGCGCACGGAGCGTTCATCATTTTTCCAGTTCGCGATGCAGCTCAGACTATTCCGACATTTTGTCCCGGCCTCGGTCGTATTTCTCGTGTCGTCGGACGCCTTGCTGATTACGGCGGCCTTTTATCAACTCTTGTCGCATGCGGAGATCGGTACCCCGATCGTCTTTGGAGCCTCCAGCTTTAGCGCGCAATTTGCCGGAGGATTGGCGGCGGCCACGGTAACCGCGATGATGTCTGTGGGGTTATACGGACAGCAGCGCTTTCTGGATATTGCGTGGCGACTCACTAAAATCGT
>Ga0182032_10000978_pt1 | contig 12422 bp, 10 predicted proteins | sample tim00Cox00000000_FD_125970 | JGI IMG/M metagenome (GOLD analysis project Ga0182032, IMG submission 125970) | Lab enrichment of tropical soil microbial communities from Luquillo Experimental Forest, Puerto Rico - timezero.00C.oxic.00.000.000 | ecosystem: Environmental > Terrestrial > Soil >... | reverse complement strand
GGGGTGCCATTTGGGTGCCAAGTTTCTATTTTTGTTCTATCGGACGGCGATCTAACGCATTGAAAGGATTGCACTGGAAGGGTGGCCGAGTGGTTTAAGGCACCGGTCTTGAAAACCGGCAGGGGGCTTTGCTCCCTCGTGAGTTCGAATCTCACCCCTTCCGCCAGTTCGCCTATCGCCGTCATTTGCCGACATGCACGCTCGTACTTTAAGCTCCTTAGGTGAGGCCCCACGAATATCTCCCCTTTTTTCCATGAATAAACACAATCCCGTCGCTCGCACGATTAAGGGTGGTGCTTGATGGATTTGCAGCTCGCCGGAAAAAACGCCCTGGTTACCGGCGCCTCGAAGGGGATCGGACGTGCGGCGGCCGAGTGCCTCGCAGCCGAAGGCTGTAATGTGATTTTAGTATCGCGCACCGGTGCCGATCTCGCCGCCGCAAAAGAGGCGATCGCACGAAAATCGAAGGTGCAAATCCGCACTGTCGTGGCGGACCTTTCGCAGAGCAGTGCGGTCGATCGACTCGCCCGCGATTTTCCCACGATCGACATCTTGGTGAACAATGCCGGCGCCATCCCCGGCGGAAATTTGCTCGAGGTCGACGAGCCGACTTGGCGCAAGGCCTGGGATTTGAAGGTTTTCGGCTATATCAACATGTGCCGTGCTTACTACGCGCCGATGAAGCAAAGGGGCTCCGGCGTGATCATCAATGTCACTGGAAATGCGGCACAGACCCATGATCCGGAATACATTTGTGGCGTTGCCGGCAATGCCGCGCTGATGGCGTTCAGTCAGTCCCTGGGCAGCGTCAGCGTACGCGACGGCATTCGGGTCATTTCACTTAATCCGGGACCGGTCGAGACCGAGCGGCTCGTTAATCTCATGAAGAAGAAGGCGAAAGACCGTACAGGTCACGCCGATAATTGGCGTGAGCTTTTCAAGCCACTACCGTTTGGCCGCGCCTGCGCGCCAGAGGAAGTTGGTGCCATGATTGCGTTCTTGGCATCGGAGCGCTGCAGCTACAACAGCGGTTCGGTCGTTACGATCGATGCCGGTCTGTCGGCACGAAGCTCTAACTTCTGAATTCAGTACGCGAGGGAAAATATGCCGCATCTGACGACAGACGACAAAATCAAGCTGTATTACGAAGAGGTCGGGAGCGGAATTCCGGTTGTCTTCGTCCATGAGTTTGCCGGCGATGTTCGCTCCTACGAGATGCAGATGCGCTATTTCGGCCAGCGCTATCGCTGCATTGCGTTTAACGCGCGCGGCTATCCGCCATCGGACGTTCCCGAAAGCGCCGAGCTTTATTCGCAGGAGCGCGCCCGCGACGATATCCGGGCGGTGCTGGATGCCCTCAAAATCGATAAGGCCCATATAGTCGGTCTGTCGATGGGCGGATTCGCGACTTTGCACTTCGGTTTTACTTATGCCGATCGCACGCGTTCGCTGGTGATAGCCGGCTGCGGTTATGGCGCGGCACCGGACAAACGGGCGCAATTCGCCGGCGAAGCTGAGGCCGCTGCCAAAAATTTTCAGCAGGTTGGCATGGCAAAAGCGGCGGAGGGTTATGCATTGGGACCGACGCGAGTGCAATTTCAAAACAAGGATCCACGCGGCTGGCAGGAATTTGCCACTCAACTCGCCGAGCACTCGACCGAAGGCGCGGCCCAGACCTTGCGCGGGGTACAAGCCCGCCGGCCGTCTTTATTCGACCTCGTCGACAAAATGAAAACCATCACTACGCCTACTCTGATCATGACCGGCGACGAGGATTGGCCGTGTCTAGAGCCCGGTTTGTTGATGAAGCGCACGATTCCCACCGCGGCACTCGTCGTCATGCCCAATGCCGGTCATGCCATCAATCTCGAAGACCCAGGCGCGTTTAATCAGCACATCGCAGACTTTTTCCACACGGTGGATGTCGGCGCTTGGCGCAAGCGCGATCCGCGCGCGATGGTCTCAACAATCCTGGGACGCTAACCGCACGGGCCGCAGTCGTCACCTCAGGCCAGCCGCCGGCGCAGCGGCGCGCCCGAGATAAGCCTCCTGAACCCGCTTGTCGTCTCGCAGCGTTCGGCACGAGCCAGATGTGGCAATCGAACCTGTTTGCAGGACATAACCTCGTCGTGCGGTCTGCAGCGCGTAACGCGCATTCTGCTCGACGAGCAGAACGCTTGTGCCACTCGCGTTGATCGAAACAATGGTTCGAAAAATATTTTCAACGACTCGCGGCGCCAGCCCCAACGAAGGCTCGTCCAGACAAAGCAAGCGCGGTTGGGACATCATGGCGCGGCCAAGTACTAGCATTTGTTGTTCGCCGCCGCTGAGCGTTCCAGCGCTTTGTGAGGCACGGTTGCGAAGCTGCGGAAACATTTCAAACATCGCCCCGACCAGGCTGCGAACCTTGGCGATGTCCTTCCGGTATTTGAAAGCTCCGAGCTCCAGATTCTCGCGTACCGTGAGGAACGGAAAAACACGACGCCCTTCGGGCACAAGCGCGATGCCGAGCCGAGCACGTTCATAAGCCGGGAGCGTGGTGATGTCCCGACCATCGAAGGTAATATTTCCGGCGCGAGGTGTCAGCGCGCCTGCGATTGCGCGCAATATGGTCGTCTTGCCCGCTCCATTGGAGCCGATTAGCGTGACGATCTCTCCCAATCCGACAGTGATCGAAATATTATGGCACGCTGTAACTTCGCCATAGGCGAGTTCAAGCCCCTCAGTAGCGAGCAACGCCGTCACAGCACATTGGCTCCGAGATAAGCCGCGATCACGTCGGGATGGGCTTGGACGTCTGCCGGCGCGCCCTCGAACAACTGCTGACCGTAATCCATGACGAGAATGCGATCGGCGACGCTCATCACCAAATCCATATTATGTTCGACCATAAGCACGGTTACGCCGCGATCGCGCAAACTGGCGATCCGGCGCAACAGCGCGGATACTTCGGCCGGATTTAGACCGGCGGCCGGCTCGTCGATCATCAGCAAGCGTGGCGCGGTGGCGAGCGCTCGCGCGATTTCAAGCAATCGCTGTTCACCGTAAGCCAGTGAATCGGCGGTAATATGGGCACGGTGCTTTAGTCCGACGAAATTGAGCAATTCGATCGCCTCGTCGCCGCAGCGCCGTGCATCATTCCGAAAAGCCGCAGCGTGGAAAACATATTGCCATGCAGGAATGGCATGCCGCGTGTGATAGCCGGCAATAACATTTTCAAGCGCGGACAATTGCTTGAACAGACGGATCTTCTGAAATGTGCGTCCCAATCCCTGCCGAACGCGGCGTTGGGCGCTCATGCCAACCAAGTCGACGCCGGCAAGCGACATGGCGCCGGCATCGGGTTGATAGATGCCGCTCATTAAATTTAGAAGCGTGGATTTGCCGGCCCCATTTGGACCTATGACCGCAAATACGATGCCGGGCGCAACATTGAACGAGATCTCGTGCACAGCACGTACTCCGCCAAAGCTCTTGCACAGGCCTTTGGCACTGAAGAGTGTGGCACCACCCGTCTTCTCGCGCGCGACAATTCTTTCAACTGCGACAGTCACCGGTGACCCTCGGGCTTAGCGCCTGCCCGAAACGCACGGCGCGCCACAAGACGACGGGCTCGAACGAGACCGCCAGGCATAAACAGCACGACAAGCGTCACCGACGCCCCATAAACGATGAGTCGAAGATCGCCGAGGCCGCGCAATAGTTCCGGCAGCATGGTGAGTAGAATCGCGCCGAATACGGGTCCGATCAGCGTTCCCATCCCCCCGACAATGACCATGGCAAGAATGCTGAACGATTCGGTGATGAAAAAGGCATCGGGGACAAGCGTGCCGACGAAGCTGGCGTAAAAGCAGCCGGCGGCTCCTGCAACCGCCGAGCTAACGGCAAAGGCGAACGTTTTCCATTTCGGGCCGTCGATGCCGAGCGATACCGCCGACAACTCGTCCTCACGGATTGCTGTCAAGGCTTCGCCAATCGGCGAGCGAACCAACTGATCGAGAATAAAGTAGACCAGCACGGCGAAACCCGCTGTCAGATAAAACAGATTGGCGAGATTGGTGAATACGATGGGCGGCAGCCAGGGCAGCGTGATCGCCGGTGGTGGGGCAATTGCATAAATACCCAGCGGCCCTTGAGTGAGACTGATCCAATTGAGAAGGATCTGATACGTAATCACCGCGAAACCAAGTGAGGCGATGGCGAGATAGTGTCCGCGTAGACGGACTGCGAACAAAGAAAGTAGCGCGCCGGCTATTGCGGATATCAGCACGCCGAGCGCAAATGCGAGCCAGAACGGCAGCGCGAGTTTCATAACCAGAAGCGTCGAAGCGTAAGCACCGATGCCGTAAAAGGCGGATTGCCCAATATTGAGTTGTCCGGCATAGCCGAGAACAAAGTCCAAGCCGATGGCAAGGAGAACATTGATCGCGCAAACAATCAGATTCGTCCGCCAATAAGAGCTGGAGAAGATCAGAGGCAAAAGGCCGATCGCGATTACGACCACGAGAAACCACAAGCGCCGGGATGTGATGAATGTTGTGGCGGCAGCACGCGATGATGCCTCAATGGGCGAGAAATCAGACATTTTCGGCGCGTTTCTCGGCGATCAGGCCTGTCGGCCGCACTGCAAGCATGACGAGGAGGAGCGCAAAGACGACAATATCGATCAGTCCGGGATCGAGAAATTGCGTGGTGTAGCTTTCGATCAAGCCGACGATCAGACCGGCAATGATTGTTCCTTCGACATTACCGAATCCCCCAATGATGACGATCGCGAAAGCCTTGACAATGACTGAGGTGCCGGCAAACGGCGTCAGCACGAGGACCGGGCCGAGCAACGCTCCGCTCATGCCCGCCAACGCCGAGGCAATAATGAAAGTCAACATGATAAGAATATTGGGATTGATTCCCATAAGGGCGGCCGTTTCGCGGTCCTGCGAAACCGCCCGCAGCGCTTTCCCAAGAAAAGTGAATTTCAGAAAGGCATAGAGCAACGCGATAGTGGCGCCTGACACCAAGATGATTAAGAGGCTTTGCGTCGTAAAAAAGAGGCTGCCGAAGCGGATTACCTTGTTGCTGTACGGCGTATCGAAGGCATACGGGATGGGTCCGAACAACAGCAACATCGCGTTTTGCAGCATGATGGAGACGCCGATGGTGGCGATCAGCGGCAGCAATTCGCCCCCGCGCTCCCGCAATGGCGCGAAAATCCCTGCATTGATGAGATAACCGAGCAGTCCGCCTACAATGAGTGCGGCGACAATACCGGCAAAATAATTGCCGCTGAGGAGATGAGCGACAAAGTAGGCGGCGAAAGCGCCTGACGTTACAATGTCGGCGTGGGCGAAATTAATCTGCACCAGGACACCGTAGATGAGCGTGAGTCCCAGTGCGACCAGCACATAAAGGCTGCCTACAACAATGCCGTTTATCCCCTGCTGGAGGACGACGGTCAGCATGTCAGCAGGGTTAGTTCCACTTCAAGGATTCCCACGACAGGTCCGGTTTGGTCTCCATGTAATGGACCGTATCCATTTTGATATTTTGGTTACTCTTGTCGAATTCGACGCTCCCCGTCACGGCGGCGAAATCCTTGGTAGCGGTCAGCCCATCTCGGATTGACGCCGCATCCTTCGCGCCTCGCTTCACCACATCGGCGATCAGCATAATCTGATCATAGGCGTGAGCGTTAAGGTGCGTCGGATCACCGTTGAACTTAGCCTTAAATCCCTGAATGAAATCGTGGACCAATGGACGCCGGTCGGTCGGGTCGAATTGAACGATCCGAATGTAACCGATCGCGGCCTTGCCGGCTTTTTGCTCGAAACCAAACGGCAGCCAGATCGCGCCCAATTGGATCGCTTTGCCGCCACCACCTTTGACAATGCCAGCCTGCATCAAGGCTTCCGTGATCTTCAGGCCTTGACCCTCGAGCGTGTAGGTTGGAATCACGTCGACGCTGCCGAGTCCGGCAATGCGAGTGGCGATTGCAGTGAAGTCGTTGACGTCCCGCCCGAAACCGATGTCCTCAAGAATCTTGCCGCCCAACTTTTCGAACGTGTCCGCGAACACCTTGGCGTTGCCGATACCGGCATTTGTATTCTCATGCAGCAAGACGGCCGTACGCGCGTTTAATCGCTTGTAGGCATTGGTCGCGAGATCGACGCCCTGCATGACTTCATTGGGCATGATCCGGAAGGTCCACGGATTGCCCGGGTCGGTGATCTTGATGGACGAGGAGCCGGCATTGAGAAGTGGAATTTTAGCCTGGTCCATGAGCGGCATCACGGCGAGTGTCGCGTCCGAGCATTCCTCGCCGATCACAACGTCCGGCTGATATTGGTCGAGCAGGCGTTTGGCGGCTTGCGTTGCGGGCAATGGACTGCATGCTGAATCTTCGTAGTGAACGTCGAATTTGTAGCCATTGACGCCGGTCTTGAGACCATCGAGTGCGAGCTCAACCCCTTGTTTGTCTTGCACACCGAAATAGGAGCCGGGACCGGATATCGGAAGCAGTGCACCAATCTTGATGAGATTGTCTGCCGCGCGTAACGGCGGCACCGCGAAAATAAGGATAAACACTGATAGAACGGCGAGCAGCAGCGGAATTCGGAGCGGCACTTTCATAGCAGACTCCTTTCACTGCTCTACATTACACCTAAATTCGAGACGGATTGGCAATGGCGCATGGAGAGGCCGGCGGTAGTGAAGATGCCGATGCCCGCTGCTCGAATGTTGGACGCCAATTTTACGCTACAACCGTGAATTGCGCGGGATTGATTTGGCTAATGGATGGCGTCGAGCACGGATTGGTCGACGGTCACAGTGTAGCCGTCTGCTCGCATCGCCGCTCGCGACCACAGCTCCGCCAGGACAAGATAAGCGCGCCGAACATCCGCGTGTTCCACTTTTTCCGCAGCGTCCCTGATGTCGGCGGACATTGCGCGATACGAATTGGCAATCGACATGCTAACCCCAGCTCAAACCTTCCAAGGCTTTTCACAATAGCGGTTGACCAGCTTTTCGAAGCTAGGTTCACAAACATATCCACATCAATTTCAGATCAGGATCGCGCTCTGGTTGTGGTGGCTCAACTGCAACCTCTACGAGCGCTTTCCTCGGTTCGACGAGCATCATTTATTCACGCTGCGCCGAGAGAAGAGAGAGAGAGAGAGAGAAATTTCCGCGCCGATGCGACCTCGTCGACGACAATTGTCGTCGATGGCCTCACCAACAAAACCTTGTCCTTGCCTTTCACGAATTTTAGCCCTTGCAGCCCGATCGTGTAACCGCAATCGGCCGCAATCGGCCGCTTCTACTTTGACGAATAGCCTGAGCGATTCTCAGGTCTTGTAGTCAGGTTCCGTCCTGTCGAGGATACGCTTCAAAGCGTCGAAGTGCCGCTGCGCCGGACTAGGACCGTTGTAAAATTTGGCGCCGCCAATCTCGCTCTTGGTTTTCTCGACCACAGCGACGGGCAGCTGCTTCAAAGGCTGGCTCGTCCACATGGCATAGATTTGAACCTGTGCCGCGCGCTCAATGTAATAAAGGCGGTTATAGGCGTCGGCCACGGTTGGACCGAGCGTCGTGACGCCATGATTGGCCATGAACAGCACACTTTTATTGCCGATCACCTTGGCAAGGCGCTCGCCTTCGCAGGGATCGAATGCGGGGCCGGTGTATCGGTCATCATAGGCAATCATATCAATCATGCCGACTTCGGTCTGACCAATCTCCTTAATACGCGGATCTTCAAGGCGGGTGAGCGCGCTGGTGAACGGCATGTGTGTATGAAACACCGCGGCGGCCTGCGGCAGTGCTTTGTGAATCGGCGCGTGTATGCAGTAGCAGGAGCGCTCGACATCGCCGCTGCCGCGCTTGGCCCTGCCGTCGTCGATGCCGACTTCCATAAATGACGAAGCCGTTACTTCCGACCAATGCATACCGAACGGAATCTGATAATAAACGTCGTTGCGCCCAGGGACGATAAGGGTCAGGTGATTGAAAATACCTTCGTTGAAGCCGTGCATGTATGCGAGCCGATGCGCGGCGGCAAGTTCAATTCGCGCCTGCCATTCTTCGTCGCTGTATTTCAAAGTCGCTGGTGAGACCCTGATCTGCATTGCGGCCCTCATCTACCCTTTATTCAAGCACAAAATTCCCGGCAACGTCAGCCTTCGGCCTGCCGGGTTGCAAAATTGTGATTCGATCACTACGAGCGCCCGGCAGCCGGATGCTTGCGCGCCGCGCGCCACTCCTCAAACCGTTGCGCCACCACAAAGAGCGAGGGCACGAACAAGATTGCAAGACACGTCGATGCAATCATTCCGCTGAATACGGTGATTCCAATCGATTTGCGCGCACTGGCGCCGGCGCCGCTGGCGATGACGAGCGGCGCCACGCCGAGGATAAATGCAAATGACGTCATGAGGATCGGCCTAAAGCGCGCGATTGCGCCATCGACCGCGGCATCGAACAGCGACTTGCCTTCCCTCACACGGTGCTCGCGCGCCACCTCGACGATCAGAATCGCGTTCTTCGCCGAGAGTGCGATCAGCAAAACGATACCGATCTGTGTGTAAAGATTGTTGTCAATGCGAAGCCATTTGAGAACCAGCACCGGTCCGGTGAGCGCAAGCGGAACTGAAAGAATGACGGCGAGCGGCGCGTACCAACTCTCATATTGGCCGGCGAGCACCAGATAGACCAGGAGCAAAGCCATGGCAAAGACAAAATACATCTGATTGCCGACGAGCTTTTCTTGGTAGGACATCGCGGTCCATTCACTGCCCATGCCGCGTGGCAACGTGTGCGCTACATCGGTCTCCATGAGATGGATCGCTTCTCCGGAGCTGAAGCCCGCCGCAGGCAAGCCGATAATGCTCGATGAAGGATAGAGATTATAGAGACTGATCAAAGGTGCGCCGACCACGGGCTCGATCGTCACCATGGTTCCAAGCGGTATCATGTCGCCGTCTTGGTTGCGCACGGAGAGATTCTCAATATCGCGCGGACGCAACCTAAAGCGCGCATCGGCCTGTGCATAGACTTGAAACACGCGGCCGAATTTGTTGAATTGAGACACGTAATCAGAACCAAGGTAAGTCGACAGGCTCGAGAATACTTGATCGATCGACACATGGAGCGTCTGCGCCTTGACGCGATCCACGTCGATTCTGAATTGGGGGGCAAGTGCCCGGAACGATGTTGAGACCCGCTGCAATGCGCTCTGCGACTGCGCATTGGCGACGATCGTATTGGTAACGTTTTGCAACTTGGCAAAATCCGTACTGCCATCGCGCAGTTGAACTTGCATTGTGAAGCCGCCAGCATTGCCGATGCCCTGGATCGGCGGCGGCGGCAGCACAACGACACGCGCGTCAACGGCGTCGAGCGCCGGCGCAAGTCGCGCTAACACGGCGCGCAAATCGTCCCGCTGGCTCCAGTCCTTTAGCACCACATAGGCAACGCCGGCATTGGCCAAGGTGGCATTGTTGTCGAGCGCGGACACTCCGGCGATGCTGATCACTTGAGCGACGCTGGCGTCCTTGCGCGCAATTATCGATGCCTGATCGAGGGCCGCTTGTGTGCGAGCCAGCGAGGCGCCGTCTGGCAACTGCACACTCACCAGTACGTAGCCTTGATCTTCGATCGGCAAAAAGCCAGTTGGCACACGCGCCAAACCCCAAAACGCCAAAGCCATGATTGCGAAAGCAACGAGTGTCATGACTCCGGCATGAGTCACCATGTGGCGAACAAGCCTGGCGTAGCCACGCTCAAGCCGGCCATAAGCCGCGTTGAACGCGCGATAGAATGCATTGCGCCGTTCCAGCGGCACAGCGGGGCGTAGCCATAACGCCGATTGGGTCGGCTTGAGCGTTACAGCATTAATTGCCGATAACAGCGCGGTGGCGGCAATGACTAGAGCAAATTGCGCATACATTCGACCGGTCAAGCCCGGAAGGAATGCGGCCGGCAGAAATACCGACATCAGCACGAGCGTAATGCCTATGATTGGGCCCAGAAGCTCCTGCATCGCGCGGATCGCCGCGTCATGCCCGCTCATTCCCTTTTCGACGTTGTGGGCGGCGCCCTCGACGACCACGATGGCGTCGTCAACGACGATTCCAATCGAAAGCACGATGGCAAACAGCGTCGAGAAATTGACGGTGAAGCCGAGCGCCCACATCATGGCGAAAGCGCCGATGATCGTAACCGGCACTGTCGTTGCCGGGATCAACATCGCGCGCCAGTCTTGCAGAAACAGGGGAATGACGATCAACACCAGCACTGCTGCCTCGACCAGGGTTTTATAGACTTCGTGAATCGAGGCGTTCACGAATACGGTCGTGTCAAATGGCACTGCGTAAACAATGCCCTGCGGAAAAGCACGCGCCAATTCCTCCATTTTGGCCTTGACCGCCTGCTCGACTTCAAGCGCATTGGCGCCAGGTGATTGATAGATGCCGATGCCAGCCGCTTGCCTGTCGTTGAGCGAAAAATACTGGCTGTAAGTCTGGGCACCGAGTTCAACGCGTCCGACGTCGCGCACACGTGTAACTTCGCCATTGCTGCCAGTCTTTACGATTACATTCTCGTATTCGCTAACATCGTTGAGCCTGCCCTGCAGTTGGATCGTCAATTGAAAATCCACACCGGGAGGCGTCGGCGGCATGCCGACCTGGCCAGCGGCAACTTCCTGGCTCTGCTGCTGCAGCGCCTGCACGACATCCTGGGCATTGAGGCTGCGCGCTTTCAGCTTTTCCGGATCGAGCCAGATTCGCATCGAATATTGTCCGGCACCGAACACGTTGACATTGCCGACACCCGGTAGCCGCGCCAGTTCGTCTTTCAGGTTGATGGTCGCGTAATTGGCAAGATAAAGACTGTCATAACGGCTCTCAGGCGATGTCAGGGTGACGAACATAAGAACGGCGGTCGACCTTTTCTGTACGGTGACGCCCTGCGCCTGCACTGCCTGCGGCAGCGACGCCAGCGCGCTCGCGACGCGATTCTGCACCAGCACCTGCGCGGCATCGAGATCGGTGCCGATCCTGAAGGTCACGGTCAGCGAATAGCTGCCGTCACTTGCGCTCGTCGATTGCATGTAGAGCATGTTCTCGACGCCGTTGACCTGTTGCTCAATCGGCAGCGCGACCGTATCCATGAGCGTGCGCGCGCTGGCGCCGGGATAGCGAGTTGTAACTTGTACGGTTGGTGGTACGACGTTCGGATACTGCGCCACCGGCAAACCATAGAGCGCGACCGCGCCAACCACGATCATCAGAATGGCGATGACGTTGGCGAGAACCGGCCGCTCAATGAAAAATTTGGAAAGCATTGCCGTGACGCACTAGTTCGCCGCCGAGGCCGAGTGCAGTTCGGCGTCTACTTTCTGGCCGGGAATCGCACGCATGATGCCGCCGACAACGATGCGATCGTCCTTGCCGAGGCCGCTTTCGATGACCCGCAAATCGCCGACGACCTGCCCGGCCTCTACTTGGCGCTGCTCCACGACATTTTCCTGATTCACCACAAGCACGTAAGGCCCGCCTTGATCGCTACCAAGCGCGACATTCGGCACGAGCAATGACGGTTGCTGTCGGCGCGAGGCAATGCGCACACGCACGAAATAGCCGGGCAGCAGCGCGCGATCGGCATTCTCAAGAATGGCGCGGCCAGCGAGTGTTCCCGTCGAGGCATTCACGGTTGGAGCGACGTAGTCGAGCTTGCCTTCATGCGGGTAGCCCTCTTCGGTTTGCAGCCCGACTTCGACCGGAATGCCGATCAGGGAGGCCGTCGTTTCGCCGCGGGCTGCCAGAGCGGCCCGCACCTGCAATACGTCACGCTCGCTGGCGTTGAAATTCACCCAAATCGGATCCAGTTCGACGAGCGTGGCAAGCACTGTTGGTGATGTAGTCGCGCCAACAAGTTCACCGATCGAGACTTGCCGGGCAGACACGACGCCATCGAAGGGTGCGGTTACGTTGGTGTAACCGAAATTGATTTCCGCCTGTTGTTCGTTGGCTTGCGCCGATTGCAGATCGCCTTGCGCCGAGTCGCGCTGGGCCAGCGCTTTGTCGTAATTGGCCTGACTGGACACTTGCTTGCCGACCAGAGCAGCTTGGCGCTGATACTCGGCCTCCGCCTGTGTCAACGCCGCCTGGGCGCTGACCACGGACGCTTTCGCGGCGTCGACTTTGAGCTTGTACGGCTCCGGCTCGATGGTGAATAGCGAAGTGCCCTTCTTCACAAAGTCCCCATCGTTGTAGCTGATCGCCTGAACAAAACCCTGCACGCGCGCCACCAGATCCACTGCATTGACAGCCGCCGCATTACCGGTCGCTTCGAAATAGCGCGGGATCGGCCGCTCAATAGGTGCTGCGACCGTGACCTTCGGCGGCGGCGGCGCGGCGTATTCG
>Ga0182032_10000977_pt1 | contig 12431 bp, 8 predicted proteins | sample tim00Cox00000000_FD_125970 | JGI IMG/M metagenome (GOLD analysis project Ga0182032, IMG submission 125970) | Lab enrichment of tropical soil microbial communities from Luquillo Experimental Forest, Puerto Rico - timezero.00C.oxic.00.000.000 | ecosystem: Environmental > Terrestrial > Soil >... | reverse complement strand
CCTCTCAAGATACTGCTGCGCACGTATCGCGGCGAGGCGCAGCTGCGCACCGTTCCTATCGACATCCCGCCTAATGCGAGCGGTGCCTTGACGCTCGTCGTGTCCGACGGCGCCCGGCTCGGCCTGGCGGAACAGCGCGAGACGCGTTCGGGCGTCGGCACCTCGCGCGGCATCGACCAGATGATCAAGGCCGTCAACAAAGGCCGCCGCAACGACACGCTCTACGTGAAGCTCATGAGCTCCGAGTCGGGAGCCGTGGTGAGCGGCGAGATGCTCTCTTCGCTGCCGCCTTCGGTTCTGGGTGTGCTCGAGGGCGAGCGGAACGGCGGCAACTTCAACCCGCTGCACAGCGCGACGCTCGGCGAATGGACGCTCGTGACCGAGGACGCCGTCACCGGATTGAAGACCTTGACGATTACCATCTCCGCCGGGGGCTAAGGCTACTTTGTCACTCTCTTTGAGTGTTGCCGGAAGACAAGCTTGAGGCCCTCCTTTCGGCGCCGCGCAGGCATGGTCTGCGCCGTTGTCGCGTTCGCACTGCCCCTCGGTGCTTCCTCAGCGAAGTTCTTCCAGACAGCCACGCAGACGGATTTTCTGAAGGGCGACGTGGAGAATTTGTCGATCGACAACCGAGGCGAGCTGACGCTCGGTCCGGCGACCGAGCTCGTCTACGAAACGTCTGCGCCCTTCCTCTGGTCGATCGTCGGGCAGCCCGACGGAACGCTCTTCGCGGGCACGGGCAACGAAGGCAAGGTGTACAAGATCGACCCGCAGGGCAAGGGCTCCGTGTTCTTCGACAGCACCGAGCTCGAGGTCCACGCGCTGGCCGCCGCCCCAAACGGCGGTCTGTACGTCGGCACGTCGCCGGACGGCAAGATCTATCAGATCGATCGAAACGGCAACAGCCGGGTGCTCTTCAGCAACGAGGACAAGTACATCTGGGCGCTGGCCGTCGACCGCCACGGCAATGTGTTCGCCGGCACCGGCGACAAGGGGATCGTGTACAAAATCACGCCGGACGGAAAGGGCGAGCCTTTTTACAAGACCAGCGCCACGCACGCGACAGCCCTGTCCTTCGACCGTCGCGGAAACCTTCTCGTGGGGACGAGCACCCCAGGCCGGGTGCTTCGTGTCGACGCGGACGGCAAGGCGTTCGTGCTCCTGGACTCGCCGTTTCAAGAGATTCGATCCTTTCGCTTCGATGACAAGGGCGTCGTGTACTTCGCGGCGCTGAACGGCAGCGCCTCCACATCTTCGCCGTCGACCCCGACCGACACGGGAGAGCGCAGCCCGTCGGAGGCTCGAGCGCCGGTCGCGTCCGTATCCGCCGAGGTCACGTCGATGTCGATCGCCGACACCGCCGGCGGCACCACGTCCTCCCCTCGTGAAGATCGGCGCGCTGCCAAGGGAGCCGTTTACCGCATCTCGCCCGACGGCGTGTGGGACGAGCTCTGGGATTCACGCGACGATTCGCCCTACGATCTCACGTTCGACCAGAACGGCGCTGTGCTCGTCGGCACCGGGAACAAGGGCAAGTTATATCGCCTCGAGGGTGAGCCGTTGCGACCGACTCTTGTCGCGCGCGCACCCGCGCAGCAGATTACGACGTTCTTCACGGACACGCGGGGGCGCTTGCTGTACGCCACGGCCAATCCGGGCAAGCTCTTTCGCCTCTCGACCGCCAGAGCCTCCCGCGGCACCTACGAATCTGAAAGTCACGACGCGCAGATCGTCGCGACTTGGGGTGCGCTGAGCTGGCGCGGGACGACCCCACCGGGCACTCGCGTGGAGCTGTTCACACGATCGGGCAACACCGACACACCGGACGACACGTGGAGCCCGTGGTCGTCGGCTTACACGAAGGCCGACGGTTCACCCATCACCAGCCCCAAAGCGCGCTATTTGCAGTGGCGCGCGGTGCTGACGGGACAGAACGCGAGCCCCGTGCTCACGTCGGTCAGCGCGGCCTATCTTCAGCGCAATCTTCGCCCGCAGGTCCGTTCCATCACGATTTACCCGCCCGGTATCGTGTTTCAGAAGCCGTTCTCCGCCGGCGAGCCCGATCTGGCGGGGTTTGAGGATCAAACGACACCGGAGCGAAAACTGGCCGCACAGGCCGCGGCACAGAGCAGCGGCGCGTCGTCTCTCGGGCGTCGCACGTATCAGAAGGGGCTCCAGACAGTCGCCTGGCGCGCCGACGATGAGAACGACGATGAGCTGGTGTACAACGTTCTCTACCGCCGCGAAGGGGAGGGGACGTGGAAAACCCTTCGCAAGGCGATGTCCGAAACGATCCTCGTCTGGGATACGACGACGGTTCCCAATGGCACTTACTTCATCAGGATTGTCGCGTCCGACGCGCCGTCCAACTCCGCGGCCGATACTCTCGCCGGCGAGATGGACAGCGTGGCGTTCGAGATCGACAACACGCCGCCCACGGTGACGATAGGCAGCGTGCATGCGGACGGCGGCCGCACGGTCATCACGTTCGACGTGAGGGACGACCACTCACCGATTCAGCGCGTGGAGTTCTCGCAGGACGGCCTCAGGTGGCAGTCCGTATTCCCGGTCGACGGCATCTCGGACTCGCTCAGCGAGCACTACGAGCTGACGATCGACGGGGAGATTGGAGAGCGTGGGGTGACGTTGCGCGCGACCGACGCGATGAACAACGTGGTGTCAGCTCACGTCGAGCGGCCACGGCGGTGAGCTTGGCGGCTTGGCTTAGGCGCGGACCGGTGCCGAGGCGTTCTCCGACCAAAGAACGGTGCGCTCGGTCGTCAGCGGCTGAGTGCCGGCACGCTTCTTCAGCACCGGGGGCACAATCGGTTCGAGAGGCGGCTTGATGACGGTCGCCCGAACCGTGGCGTGCTGCACGAGCCACAGGACACTTCCCGGAAGCGCCATGCCAGGCGGGGCGCTCTCGAGGCGCAGCCGTGTAACGGAGTCGAGCAGGGCTTCAATCACCCTCGCCTGCCCCGTTGCCGCAGCGTGGCGCCCGGCGCGCAGGACCTCCAAGTTCGCGAGTTGGCCGCTCTGATGGGTCACGACGGCGTCGAGCGCGAAGACTGAGTCTTGCTCCGCCGACTCATTGGCGCGCTGGAAGCGCGCTTCCCACCTGGCCCGGCAGCCCGATGAATCCAGGACGTCGAGGCCCGTCTCGCACTCAAGCGGCGTGGCCACAAGCGTCACAATCGCTGCCAGGGAATCTGGCCGTTCGCTCGTGGCAAATCGCATCATGCCGAGCATGATAACCACGCACACCACCGTCGCGACAGCCGCTCCGACGCCGGCATACACCAGTCGAATGTCGTCGAACATGTCCCGCAACCGCGCGAGCATCGACGCGTCGTTCTCCGCTTTCAACCGGTTGACGACCGTCGCGTTGAATGCCGCGGCTTCCTCGCGTGACAACACACCGTGGCCCGGCACGACGGCGGCGATCGTCGACCCGATGGTGCGCAGCTCAGCCAGCGACCGGGCGCAGTGATCGCACCATTCCAGATGCCCCGTCATCGCGATCTCGTCGGCGACCGGCAGCTCGCGATCGTAAAATGCCTGAAGAAGACGCCCGGCCGCCGCGCAGTCCAGTGGCCTCATCCCACCCTCGCCTCGCGAAGCTCTGCGCGCAGCGTCTGCCTGGCGCGCGTCAGCCGCGATTTCACCGTACCTACGGCGACGCCAAGTGAATATGCGATCTCTTCGTAACTGAGCCCATCAACCTCGCGCAGCACAATCGCGGTTCGCTGATCGAAGGGCAGCTCACCGAGCGCGCGCTCTATCCGCGCGGCGAGCTCCTTTTGAGCCAGCACTCGGTCGGGCGTGTCTTGGCCTCCCGCAAGGAAGTCGCCGTGCGTGCTGATGTGCTGATCGAGCGAGACCTGATCGGCGCGATGACGCCGGCGCCAGAACCGGTGGCGATTGCGCGCCTGGTTGACGGCGATGCGATAGATCCACGTGCGAAGGCTGGACTGCCCGCGGAACCTGTGGATGGTCCGGAAGACGCGGAGAAAGACTTCTTGCGAGAGGTCCAGTGCTTCGTCGCGATCGCCAAGCAGGTTCATGGCCAGCTGAACCACCATCCGCTGGTGTTCCGCGACCAAATCCGCGCAGGCCATCTCGTCGCCTTCGGCGCAGCGCTGCACAAGCGCCGCCTCACGGCCGCCGACCTCGGGCCAACTGACGACTCTCGCCTGCTTCACTGAGACTTCCACTATGGTAACTTAGACCCCGTTTCCGGCCCAAAGTTCCGGACCTGGCGCAGGCTGCCAATCCCGGGACGTCGTTGAACCTGTTGCACTTATGACGAAAACGATCGCCGTCGTCGGCCTGCTCGCCATGGGGTTGGCTGGCGCCGTACTCGCCGGCCAGGTGGCCGGGCGCCAGCGCGACTATCAGGCGCTGCTCGTCCGGGGCGACGATGCACTCGGGAAGGATGAAACCTTCGACGCCATCGAGGCGTACAGCGGCGCGATCGCGCTCAGGCCCGACTCCATGCTCGCGTATTTGCGGCGGGGCGAGACCTATCGCCGCCGCGCGGACCGGGGCGATCTGGAAGCCGCGGCACGAGACTTCAGGCGGGCGGCCTCGCTCGATCGCCTCGCGACGCGCCCCCTGGAGGAGCTTGGCGACGTCACCTATCAGTTGCAGCGGTACGACCGGGCAGTCGATGCCTACGAGCGATCGATGCGCATCGACGATCGCGCCGCCCGCATCTGCTACAAGCTGGCGCTGGCGCGCTATCGAAACGCCGACATCGACGGAGCGCTCGCGGCGCTCGATCAGACGGTGCGGCTCGACGATCGGATCGCCGATGCGTATTGCCTGATGGGCGTCTGCTTCCGGGAAAAGGGACGCGCGTCAGACGCGCTTCGCGCCCTTCAAAAGGCTGTCGCGCTGTCCCCTGCCTTGATTCCGGCACGGGAAGAGCTCGCTGATATCTTCGCCGCGGTCGATCGTCGGGCGGACCATCTTGAACAATTGCAGCTACTGGCCAGCCTCGACCGCGGTCACGCCGCGCGCACGATTGCCGTCGCGCTGGCCCACGCGCGGGCCCGGCGGTTCGACGCCGCCGTGACAACGCTGGTCGGCGCGCTCGAGCGGGGGCTCGACGACGGCGCGGTCTACCAGGCGCTCGGGCAGATCTGGCTCGAGACTGCGCTGGCTCGAGGAGACCGTGTAGAGCTCGGCAGGGCGCGGGAGGCGCTCGAACGGGCCGCGTCGATGCCCGGGGCTACGAGCGAGATCCTCATGCTTTCGGGACGCGCGGCGCTCGAAGAGGGCGACGTCAAGACAGCCGAGCGCCGCCTCCAGGGCGCGATTGCACGGTTCCCGATCGAGCCGGGGGCGCTGCTGCTCTTCGCGACCGTCGCGGAGCGTCAGAACCACTTCGACGACGCGCGTCGCGCCCTCCTCGATTACGAGGCGCTCGTGGTCGACGATGCGGACTTTGTCGGGCACGCGACGAAGATCGCCGCGCTCTCTGCGCGCGTTGCCGATCAGGCGACGGCCGCTGAATGGATCAGGCGGGGCCTGGACAGGGATCCGCAGAGCGCACAGCTTCAAGCCCTCGCCAGGGTCAATGCTGGTGCTTCGGATCCGTCAGGTCGCGTAGACCGTCGCCGAGAAAATTGAACCCGAGGACCAGAATCGCGATGGCGAGCCCCGGAAACACCGTGAGGTGCGGCGCGTCGAGCAGGTGCGCGCGGCCGCCGTTCAGCATCGTGCCCCAGCTCGGCGTCGGCGGCTGCACGCCCAACCCGAGGAAGCTGAGCGCGGCTTCGCTCACAATCGCGCCGGCCATGCCAAGCGTCGCCTGAACAACGACGGCCGGCAGCGCCGCAGGAATCACGTGTCGCCAGAGAATGCGTGCCACACCCGCGCCTTGCGCGCGCGCGGCCTGCACATAGTCGAGCTCACGCGCCCGAAGCACCTGCCCACGAACCAGCCGCGCGTAGCCAACCCAGCCGATGATCGTCAGCGCCACAAGAACGTTTGCCAGGCTGGGTCCGAGGACCGCGACCAGCGCGATGGCCAGCAGCAGACCGGGAAACGCGAGCAGCACGTCGATCACCCGGCTGATCGCGTCGTCCAACAGCCCACCGAAGTAGCCGGCGGCCGCGCCTAGGAGCGTCCCGACCGAGGCCGAGACGAACACAACCGTCAATCCAATGAGAAATGAAATGCGAGCGCCGGCCAGAACGCGAGCCAGAATGTCGCGCCCCAGTTCGTCGAGGCCGAACGGATGGGCTGCGCTCGGCCGTGCGAGTCGCAACGGCAGCGTCTGAGCGGCGGGGTCGAAGGGCGTCATGGACGGTCCGAGGAGCGCGAGAAGCGCAGCGCCGACCACGATGAAGGTCCCGATTCTGAGCATTCCTTGCTTCCTTACGTTCTGGTCACTAATCGAACCGAATCCGTGGATCGAGCAGGCCGTACACGAGATCCGTCAACACGTTCATCGCGACGTACGTGATCGCGATGAGGAGGATGCAGCCCTGGACCACCGGGTAGTCGCGAAAACTGATCGACTGGATGAGGAGCCGGCCCACACCGGGCCAGGCGAAGATCGTTTCGGTAATGACCGCGCCGGTCAGCACCGCCCCAAACTGCAGGCCGAGGACAGTGACGACCGGGATGAGGCTGTTGCGAAACGCATGGCGGACGACCGCACGAAACGGCGAAACGCCCCGCGCGCGGGCAGCGAGCACGTATAACTCCCGCAGCTCCTCGACCATGCTCGCGCGTGTCATGCGCGCGAGAACCGCTGCGAGCGGCGCGCCGAGCGTGACCGCAGGCAGGACCAGATGGGCGGCGCCGCCTCGTCCGGACACCGGGAGCCATCCGAGCACAACCGAAAAAATGATGGCCATGAGGGGGCCGAGCCAGAAGTTCGGAATCGAGATGCCGACCAACGCGAGGGTCGTCGCCGCAAGGTCGATCGGTCCGCCGGCATATACCGCGGCGACGATGCCGAGCGGGATCGCGAGAGCGACGGCAACGGCCATCGCGGCGAACGCCAGCTCGAACGTCGCCGGGATACGTTCACGAATCGTGGCGGCGACCGGCTGGTTGGTGCGCAAGGACGTTCCAAGGTCGCCGCGGGTGAGGCCCGCCAGAAACGTCCCGTATTGCGCGTAGAGCGGACGATCAAGGCCCAGCCGTGCGCGCAGATCCGCCACTTCCTGAGGCGAAGCCGCCTCCCCGAGCATCGATTGCACGGGATCTCCAGGCACGAGATGAATGAGCGAGAACACGAGCGTGGCAACCCCCAGCAGTACGGGAACCGTGAGCAGCAGTCGACGGGCAAAGTAGCGCGTCACAGCGGGAGACGATTATGGCGCTCGCCTGGCTGCCCGCCAAGCGTTCACTCGATACCCAGGCGAGCCATGAGCTTCGTCAGGCCCTGGCGGGTGACGCCGAGCTGGTCGGCCGCGCGGCCGCGATGGCCTCCCGACTTCACCAGCGCGGCGCGGATGAAGGCGTCTTCAAAGGTTCTTCGAGCTGCCCGGAGGCGCAAGGCCGCGGGCTCAGGGACCGTCGCGACCTGCGCGGGCAGCGCGGTCGGCGGCACGACGCCGCGCTTCGGGCTCTTGACGACGAGCGCGGCGAGCACATTCTGGAGCTCCCTGACATTGCCCGGCCAGTCATAGGCCATCAGCGCCGTTCGAACCCCGGCCGACAGCACCGCTCGGCTTCCTGTCCGCCGCGTCAGGTCGGCCCAGAAGTGATCGAGGAGGAGCGCGATGTCTTCGCGGCGCTCGCGAAGCGGGGGCACCTGGATCCGAACCACATCTAGGCGATAAAGCAAATCCAACCTGAACCGGCCCGCGTCAACCTCGCGCCGAAGGTCCCGGTTGGTGGCCGACACCACGCGGACGTCGACGCGACGGGCAATGTTCTCGCCAATCCTCCGGATCTCGCCCTCCTGAATCACACGCAGGACTTTTGCCTGCGCGCGCGGCGAGAGTTCGCCGATCTCATCGAGAAACAGCGTGCCGCCGTTGGCTTCCTCGAATACGCCCGGGCGATCCGCGATGGCTCCCGTGAACGAGCCGCGCGCATGGCCAAAGAGCTCGGCCTCCACGAGATCGTCGGGAAGCGCGGCGCAATTGAGTATGCAGAACGGCCGAGCGCGCCGCGGCCCCGTTTGATGAATCCCGCGCGCGACCAGCTCTTTTCCGCTGCCGCTTTCGCCCTCGACGAGGACCGCAAAGGGCGCGGTCGCCGCCCGCTCCACGGCGCGCCGTAGCTCTTGGACCGAGGGCGTGAGACCGACCAGCTCGAGGCCGTGAGGCGGGTTCGACCGCGCGCGCCGCGCCACTAGTGCTGACACGAGCGGCGCGGCCGCCGCCGCGACCATTGCCAGGACGCCCGGTACGCGCGAGAGGTCATGTGAAGTCCCAACCGTCCAGCGCGCGGTGAGCGCGCCGATCGCTGTGCCTCCATACTGCACGACGGCTGCCGCCTCGAGCCGATCCCGCACGCGATGGGGCAGTATCGTCATCCCCGCACCGATGACACGCTCGGCGATGTCCGGCTCCATCCGCGGACCGTCGCCTGCCAGGGTCTCCCAACCGCGACCGGTGGGCGCGGCGAAAGCGACAGCTGCGGCATGCACGACGTGGCGAACGCGCCCGCAGATATCCTGCAACAACGCCAACTCATCGTCGGCGCGCTGGCAGATGTGAAGGATGGCAACGACCTCCTCGACGGAGGGATCGTGACTCACTCGCGGAGCCGTGTGGGCCGCCGTTCCCGCAAAGAGGGTCAGCGCCTTGAGTCCCGTCGCCGACGCGTGACGTGTGGCCACGCTCTCGGGGTCCCTTGAATCGACAAGAGCGGCGAGCAGGTCCCAGCGCGCCTTCAACACTGGAGGCGCCGTTGCGGCAAGCCGCCGAACGGCAGTCAACCCCGCGTCCTGGGCGAGCCTTCGCCGTCGCCGGTCAGCCTCAGCTCGCAGGAGGCGTGCCGAGAGCGCGCGTAAGGGATGGCGCTCGGATCTGGCTGCCGCAACTGCGGACGATGCGTCGCGATCGACTCCGTCGAGGTCGCCGACGACGAGCTTGACGAAGGCCGACGTAGCAGCCACGTCTGCCTGCAGAACGCGATCGTTCGCTGAGCCGGCCCGGGAATGGGCCTCCTCGAGGGCGTCGAGCGCGCCGGCGGCGTCTCCTTGCGCAACGGCGAGGCGAGCCATCATGCGATGGCGCCGAACCGCCACTGACGGTGGCCCAGCCTCGGTCGCCGCCGACTCCAGAACCGACGATGCTTCGGCGTACTCGCCGCGCCAGAACAGGCAGCGCGCCAAGCTGGTCGCGAGGGACGCTTCCGACCGGGCATCGCCTCGGGCCCTCGCGCTGGTCAGCGACGCACTCAACACGCGCTCGGCTTCGTCCAGACGAGCCGAGTCGATCCAGCCTTCTCCGGCCAGTACCGCGATATCCGGCAGCTGCGCCGTGTCGCCCGATCGATGCGCGTAGTCGCCGGCGTCGTCGAGCGCACGCAATGCGTCCCGTGGGCGTCCACGTTTCAAGAGCTCTGCCGATAACGTAAGCGATCCTTGAATCGCGGCCTTCCAGGCCTGCCGGCGAGCGAGACCGCCGACTGCCTGTCGCAACAGCCGGAGACCAGGGGCGTGGCGTCCGGCCGTGAGGAGCGCGATCGCTTGCTCGGCGCGGCGCAGGAGAGCGGCGAGTTCGCCTGGCGCCAGCCACCCGGGCGCAGGACATGTGGCGGGAGCGGTTTGAGAATCTTCCGCCACGATTTGGGACTCGTCGCCGCCGTCAGACTCGCCGGCGGCCGCGATCCCCCCGTACACCGCCGGGTGTTCGGCCACACGGCTCGGCTGCGCCGGCGGCCGTCGCCATCTGATGGGTCCAGGCGACAATGATCTTGCGAACCGCGCAGGCAACCCGTGTGCTCGGCGAGCGGTGCGCTGCCACCGCTCCTCGATCGCCGGAGTCGGGGCCCGAGGCCTGAGGGCGGCGACGAGCGCATCCGCGCGGATACGGCCGATTGCGACGCCGCCGATTCCGCGCGGTTGGCGAGCGCCGGCCAAAAGACAGACGTGTGCGCGCGGGGTTCCAATTGTTGCGCGCACGAGCGGTGCGAGGACGGCCCCATGGGGCTCGCGATCAATCAGGAAAAGCGTCCGGCCCGCGAGCAAATCCCGGTGTGCCGTCAGAGCGCGAACATCTACGGGCACGAAGCCTTTCAAGCGCGCTTCACGAGCAAGGACGAGAATCGCGGTGTTCAAACCGGATCCGCGAGGCCCCCAGAGCGCGGCGGCTGTGGGGCGTCGCTCACTCCCCGTGTGCAAGAGCTCGGACAACGTCGCCACGGCGGGCCGGTCTACGAGCGCAACTCCCGGGATCCCCTCGGCAGGCAATCGCTCTCGCCCTCCCAGGCGCGTGCCGTAGCCGGCATCGGCGGGCAAGATCACGACCGGTCCGGCTCCGTCAACATAAACCCGTTGAGCCCCTTGTTCGAGCGTGCCGGCGCCTGAGGTCAGACCGTTCTGCACAAGGAACACGCGCGCGCCGTCGAGAGCCGCGCGCGCGTCCGCTTCGGGGCCGCACCACGCCTGCGTGCAGGACCACGCCTCGAATCTGCGAGACTGACCGAGCGGGCCGTAGTCGATGAGCGGCGCGATTGCGTGGTGCCGGAGCCGGAACAGCTCATCACATCTGAGCAACCAGCGGCGCTGCTCTTCCGGATCATCTGCGTTCGCCACTTCGAGCCAAGCGGGGCGGCCTCGCGCGAGATCAAAGGCGAATCCTCCGGCGCCCGTCGACGCCGCCACGAACCGATCCGCAACGAGCTGCTTCATGCTCATTCCTGCTCACCTCCCCGTTCTGGTTTCGCTGCGTCGTTCTGCTCTGACGCGCTGCAAGAAGTCCGCCTCCGCAGATCGTTCGGAGGAACGCAGCGGAGCGCACCGGACGTGGCAATTTTTTCGGATAGAATGAGCCGCGGATGTTGAGGTTTCTCACCGCTGGCGAGTCGCACGGAAAAGCGCTCCTTGCGATCGTCGAGGGGTTGCCCGCCGGGCTGACGATCGACTTCCAGGCACTCACGAACGATCTGCGGCGCCGTCAGACCGGCTACGGACGCGGGCGACGAATGGCGATTGAGTCCGACCGCGCGGAGGCGTTGAGCGGCGTTCGCCACGGCGAAACGACCGGCGGACCGATCGCGCTGTTGATTCCCAACAAGGACTGGGTCAACTGGCAGCGCACGATGCAGGTGGACGTACGGGGCGAGGCGCTCGGCGAGGGAGACGTTCCCTCTGATACGCCCGGCGCTGATCGTCCACCGGTCACCCGTCCACGGCCGGGTCACGCGGACCTGGCGGGCTACGTGAAGTACGGCCATGACGACATGCGAGACGTCCTCGAGCGAGCCAGCGCACGCGAGACAGCCGCGCGTGTGGCAGTTGGGGCCATCGCGCGGCAACTGCTCGGCGCGCTTCAAACCGAGATTGCCAGTCACGTGACGACGATCGGCTCCGCGTCGGTTCCCGACCCGCTCGCGTTCTCATTCGAGCAGGTCCGCGCGATCCTCCCGGACGCGCCGCTGCACTGTGCCGACGCCGATATCGAGCAGCGGATGGTGGCGGAAATCGATCGCGCGCGCGAAGCCGGCGACACCATGGGCGGGAGCTTCGAAGTCATCGCGCACGGCGTCCCTCCCGGCCTGGGCAGCTACGTTCAGTGGGATCGCAAACTGGACGGCCGGCTTGCCCAGGCACTGATGTCGATCCCCGCGATCAAGGCCGTCGGCTTCGGCCGCGGCCCTGCCGTTGCCTCGCTTCCCGGGTCTCGCGTCCACGACGAGATCGTGGCTCGGCCATCCGCCGTCTCGCGGCTCGCGGTCTCCCGGCCGACGAACAATGCCGGCGGGCTGGAGGGGGGCGTGACCAACGGAGAGGATCTCAGAGTCACCGCCTACATGAAGCCGATCTCCACGTTGATGCGGCCGCTCCGCTCGGTCGACCTGGCAACGATGACGGAGAGTCCGGCGACAATCGAGCGCAGTGACGTGTGCGCCGTTCCGGCGGCTGCCGTCGTCGGCGAGGCGATGGTGGCGTTCGTTCTGGCGGACGCGGTTGTCGAGAAGTTTGGTGGCGACTCGATGGTCGAGCTGCTCGCCAACTGGTCCGCGTTCCTCAGGCGTACATCCGAACGATTCGTGCGGCGCTGAGTCTTTCCCGGTTCGCTCATCTTGGCCCCTTCGTCGCGCCGAAAATGATTCGTCCGATTCTCAAATACGGTGACTCCACGCTTCACGATCCGGCGCGGGCCGTGGAAGCTGTGACGCCGGAAATCGATCGGCTCATCGAGGACATGATCGAGACGATGTACGCCGCGCCCGGAATTGGCCTGGCCGCGCCGCAGCTCGGCATCCCGCTCAGAATCTTCGTCATCGACTTG
>Ga0182032_10000973_pt1 | contig 12460 bp, 10 predicted proteins | sample tim00Cox00000000_FD_125970 | JGI IMG/M metagenome (GOLD analysis project Ga0182032, IMG submission 125970) | Lab enrichment of tropical soil microbial communities from Luquillo Experimental Forest, Puerto Rico - timezero.00C.oxic.00.000.000 | ecosystem: Environmental > Terrestrial > Soil >... | reverse complement strand
GTTGGCCTTGGCCGGCATCACTACAATGCAAAACATCCAAGCGCATCGTAACGAATCGTAACATTTACTCTATTAACTATATTTGTTGCATTTACTATATCAGTTTCCATTAATAACCTAATGTTGCTTAACGATCTCTCGAATCTTTGCTTCCACACCCGACTCTCTGATAGCAATCAGTCACGATTTCTTACTGACCGTTACGAAAGGTCGTTCGCCCAGCTGTTGTGGGCAGGGAGATTATATGGGTGCTGCAGTGTATGAACCCTCTCTGGATTCGGGAGCGGCTCACAACCTACACGAAACTACGCCCGACGCGAGAATTTTGGGCGATACAATTTTTCCCATTCCACACGGGACACGTTGCAGACACGTTTTCCGGCGGCCGAATTGGTTATCACCTGAAATCTGGGCTTTAGCGGTCGGCGCCATTGATTTCTGTTTGATACCGGCAGCGGCAGTACCTGCGTTCGCAATATACTCCGGCATTATGGACCAGACAGTAGCGGAGGCCGCGCGCCACGTTCTGACTTCGCTCTTCGCTGCGACGGTGTTTGTGGGGCTGCTGAAGCAGTTTGGCGGATATCGGCTGAAGCAGTTGCCACGATTGCCTTGGCAGCTAACGCATATCCTGACGGCGTGGGGTCTCACCGTAGCGGTTCTGCTGGTGGTTGGATTTTTCAGCAAGACATCGGACGTCTATTCGCGCGGCTGGATGCTGTCATGGATCATAACAGTGCCAATGCTGCTTCTGATGGAACGTGGCCTCCTTCGTGCCCTTGTGGCTACGGACGCAGTCGGCAGCCTTGCCCGCAGTGTCGTGGTTATTGGGGCCGGCGATGAGGGCCAGCGGCTGATCGCAAGATTACTGGCCGGGCAGGATAATACCGTCACTATCCGCGGCGTCTTCGATGATCGCAAGTCGCGAGTGCCAAGCGCGGTGTACGGCTTGGCAGTGCGCGGTACGACAGACGATCTCCTCAATTTTGCGGGCCACTTGCCAGTCGACGAAGTTATCTAGCCTTACTGCTCAAAGCTGAATGTCGACTCAGATCCCTCTGCGACAAACTGAAGGCGCTGGCGATCGATGTGCGTCTCAGCATTGAACCCTTGGCCGAGACCTTCCGCGCACGCGGCATGGGCTATGTCGGTGACATCCCGGTCCTCAACGTGGTGAACCGGCCGCTGAAGAATTGGGGTGGCTTCGCTAAAATTCTAGAAGACAAAGTGCTGGGGGCATTTCTTTTGGTCTTTCTAAGCCTCTTAATGGGGTTGATTGCCATTTTGATCAAACTCGATAGTAAAGAGCCGGTATTCTTCGTGCAGAGGCGTTTTGGTTTTAACAACAAAGTGATTCGTGTGTTCAAATTTCGCACGATGTATAGCGACCGAGGCGACTTAACCGGGGCGCAGCGCACGGTAAAAAACGATCCGCGGGTTACCCGCATTGGCCGAGTGCTGCGCGCGCTGAGCATGGATGAGCTGCCGCAGCTGCTCAATGTGGTCCGTGGAGACATGTCGCTGGTCGGTCCGCGTCCGCACGCTATCGAGATGAAGGCCGGGGATCGCCTCTATTGCCAGGCGGTCGAGCAGTATCTTCACCGCCATCGCGTCAGGCCGGGTATCACTGGGTGGGCGCAGGTTAATGGGTTGCGGGGGGAGGTAGACACGTTGGAGAAGGCGAACGCTCGGGTGATATATGATCTTTATTACATTGAGAACTGGTCGCCCGGACTCGATTTCAAGATCTTGTTGAAGACGGCCGGAATTTTAGCGTCCAGTGAGAACGCGTATTGAAATGGCCTTGAATCTTGCCTCTCACATTGCCCTGGTGCCCAGCACGGGGAGACCCGGCGGCCTAGCGTTTTTGTTGCTGCAAGAATGCTTGCCGAATATTGGATCGTCTGTCGTGGCTGTGGCTGATTGTGCGCTTGCCAGCAGGGCGCAATGATCCCGCGCTGGTATGCCCGCTCTTATGCTTTCGCCTCACCCGAGGCGGGTTCCGACTATTTTACGACGGTCGCGCATTACCAGTCGTTCAGCAGCCGCATCATTGCCGCCTTGGGTGGCTTCCCTGTCGTTGTCGTGACCGGAGATCCGCCGCCTATTCCACAGATCCTCCACAGAGCCCTGTCGGCAGCCGCGGCGTCTCAATACGCGGTGACCGGCCTGTCATGCGGACCTGAGCTGGGCTTAGACGAGCTGCTGCGCGCCTCGCGCGTGCTTTTAGACCCCTCGGCAGGCGAGCGCACGACATCCGAGGACCCTCTATCACCCTCACCTACACCACTGCTTTACGTATGCGACGACGCAGCCCAGCTGTCCGATGAGCAGATCGAGCTGATATTTGAGAATATTTGTATGAGCACGCAGCGTGGGGATCACAGGAAGGCGGCTGCGGTCCTGCTCGCGCGCCCTGACTTCCTCGTCCGGTTGGAGCGGCCCGCGCTACGCTTCTGGCTCGCCGAGCGTGTGCTCGCCGCCCGCCTTCGTTTTCAGGAGCTCGGCGGCGACGAAGTCATGACGTTCGTTCGCCATCAGCTGCCTGCGGGCGAAGCAGAGCGCGCATTCCGCGAGGAAACTGTCACTGCCATCGCCAATGTTTCGGGCGGCGATCCGATGCTGGTCAACCGCTTCGCGCGTCGATTGCTTGATCACGCAGCCGCGAAGACCGCGAAGAGTTTCGGGAAGTCCTCTTCCAACCCGACCATGGTGGCGCCAATAGGGCCGCCCGTCGAGAAGGGCCGCCTCACGACACTCGATGAGCGGCCACAAGATGCCGCAGTTCCGGAGCCTGTTCTTGATCTTGGAGAGCAGATATGGACCCGAATGCGGCCCGGCATCAGCGCGACGGTGAGGCTATCGGTTGTTATCGTGGTTTGGCTCGTCTGCTTTGGCGGTGCGGGGGCGTTCTCCCCGGATCCGGCCGAGGAGAAAGTCTCCGTTTCAGGCACGCTCACCTGGGGCGCTTCTGCCACAAGTCGCGAAAGCGAATTATCGGCCGGGGAGGCGGCGCGTCCGGGGCCCGCTGCGGCGGCAAGTGCTGCGCCGACGCCTGTGGCTCCCGTGAGGGGGCCACCGGAAAATCAAACAGCTGTTGCGGCACTCGCTCGCGCAGCCTCCCCATCCGGGGTCGCGCCAACCGGCGCGGCCGACGCAGCGCCAACGGGGCCACCCGAAGCGATAATGGCTCCTGCAGCAGCCGATCCGCTAATGTCGCCGGCTGGGTATGAGCCTACTGCCGTGGCGATATCGTCCTCGGCGACACTAAAGGCGGCTCCAACGATCGCGACACTCACTCCGATCGCGCCGGCTGCGCGGCTCCTCCTTTCGACTGCAGAGGTATCGGCGCTGATCGCGCGAGGGGATCAGTTGTTGGGCACCGGAGATGTCGTCTCGGCGCGCTTGTTCTACGAACACGCTGCCGATGTCGGAGACGGGGAGGCGGCGCTGAAGCTAGGAAAGACGTTCGACCCGACCTTTCTCAGCTTCGGCCGCCTGAGTGGTGTACGGGGCGATCCCAGTGCGGCCATACCCTGGTATAGGCGCGCTCGCGACCTCGGCCAGGCCGAGGCCGAGATCCACCTCAAGAGACTCGACTCGGAATTCCTCAAGTGAACCGCCAAATTTCAGTGGCGGCGGATATTGCCAATGGAAAAATTGACTGAGCGAGCCACATGCCGCAATCGCCGCCGAAACATCGCTTGCAGTATCGGTTTGTGGTAGTCGCGGGGCGGCCGAGTAGCGGTCAACGCAGAATTAATCCGGTGGGGATTTATCACAAGTCACGGGACCAGCAGAGCATATGAACAGTGCACCCTCAAGCATACGACGGAACCTCAAACAACAAACCCTGGTTGCGTTGGGACGTCTTCCTGTTTGCTGTCGAGCCCAGGACGCCGCGATCCTGTGCCTCCACTCGATTGTACCAGACGGGCAGCTGAAAGAACCGTTTCATCCGCGGCAGCATCTGATGATCTCCGCCAGCTTTTTGGAGGCTCTAATCATTGACCTTCGCGGCCGCGGCTTCGATCTCGTGTCGCTCGAAGATGCAGTCAAGCGACTGGAGTATGGCAGTTCGCGGCCGTTTGTAGCATTCACTTTGGACGACGGCTACGCAGACAACTTCGCTGTCGCTCACCCCATCTTTTCGTGTCATCAGGTTCCATTTACAGTGTTCGTGACGACTGGCTTCATTGATCGTACCGTGCCAATTTGGTGGGTGACGCTAGAGGCCCTTATTCGTCAGCGTGACTGCGTCGTCTTGTCCGACAGGGTGATATCGACACGCACTTTGCCCGAAAAGAACGTCGCTTATGCTATGATAGACGAGCTGGTTATGCGCCTGGCGCCCGATCGGCTTTGTGGATTCTTTGATAAATTATTGGACGCCAACCCTGGGACGCGGGCTCGCGCTGAAGCATTAGCGGCCCCTCTCACATGGGCAGACCTCAGAACAATGGCTGCCACGGGACTCGCTACTGTAGGGTGTCACACGGTCTCCCACCGCCCGCTTAGTCGGCTGGAGCAGAAGACCTGCGAGATCGAAGTTCGGGCTGCACGCGATCGCATCACCGCCGAACTGGGCAAAGCCCCTCAATTCTTTGCATATCCCTATGGTGGACCTGGCGAGATCGGAGACGTCGCGCCGAAGATTGTTGCAAAGGCGAATTTTGAGGCCGCCTTTAGTGTAAATAATCGGATGTTGCTCGGTCGGGTTGATCACAAGGTAACCTACTTGCTCCCGAGGATCGTGTTGCACTCCGAGGACCTGTCGGTCGCACGGGCCTATATCTCGGGCCTTCCCTGGGCGCTTAGCAAAATCGGCAATCGGCTGTTGGGCCGGCGCGCCGCCTAACGACGGTATTGGAACAGAGCTGGAAGGGAGCGAGGAGCCGAGGGGTACCAAGACGAAAGAATGTAGACACGACAGTGACCGTTACAGGCTTTTGCCGGGCGGAGCTGACTTACCACGTGATGCTCGACGTATCGACTTGGTTCTGTCGACCCTTTAGGAGCGACCATGGATACTTTGACTTGCCGCAAAGACGCCGATCTTGGCCCCCCGCATCATCCCTTGCGGCGACCGGCTGTGCGAACTTCCGCCGTACAAGATGTCGACAATCGGCCCGCCGGCACCTGTCTCAATGGCACGCAACTCGCGATCTACCGATCATTCGAGGAGTGCGAGAGTCTTTGGCGGACGGCTGTCGAAACCTGCTCTTGTTTTGTATTTCAAACGTTTGAATGGCACTCAACCTGGTACGCCACGATTGGACAAGCCGAGGGCGTGCGCGCCTATATCGTTCACCTCGCCGACGACACTGGGCGGACCCTCCTGATCCTCCCGCTGGGAGTTTATTGCCGCAAAGGGCTGCGGTTTCTGTGCTTCTTGGGAGGGATCGTAACCGACTACAACGTCCCGCTGATCGCCCCAGAATTCGCCAGCAACATTAGCAAAATAGAATTCTCGACTCTCTGGAGGAGTATCCTCGATCGCCTTCCGAGAGTGGATGTCGTGTGGCTTCAGCGCATGCCTGATACGATCGAAGGCACGCGAAATCCCATGCTCACGTTGGCGGGCACGCAGCATACGGAAAACGCCCATGCGGCGACACTTCCAGCAGATCTGGCAACATTCAAGGCCAAGCGCAGGACAAAGCTGTTTAAGGATAGTCTAAGGAGACGGCGCCTCCTTAGTGAGAGAGGGCGCATTGAGGTCTCTATACCGGTCGAACCGGCGGATGCGATTGAAACCCTCGAGACCATGGCGCGCCAGAAATCTCGTCGGTGGCGTGAAAGCCGAGCTCGTGACCTCTTCGCGCTCCCCGGGTACCTGCAATTCTACAAAATCCTATCAAATACGGCTTTTCAAACGGGGAGCGTTCATATCTCGTGCTTGCGGCTAAACGGCCAAACGCTCGCCACCCATTGGGGGCTGGTATTCAAACGACGCTTTTACTATTTGATGCCTGGCTATCAGGCCGGTGAGTGGACTCGTTATTCCGTTGGGCGCCTCCTGCTGGAGAATGTTGTCGAGTGGTGCATATCTGAACAGATAAATGTATTTGATCTAACGGTAGGCGACGAAAGTTTCAAGTTCGATTGGGCCGATCATTCCCTCGCCCTCTACGAGCATCTCGACCGCCGAAGCCTTAAAGGCGCCCTGTTTGTTGCGGCCTACCGGTTTCGAGCCCGGTTAAAACAGGAGCCGCAGATCCGCAGCTTCGTGCGTTTCATCAAAGCGCGGCTGAACGCTGCGCCGGCCAAGTCAATTTAGATGGTTAGCGCATTAAGGAATATGAGATCATTGGTCGGTATTTCTGATCCTATGTTGGATCTGCGGTGTAGCCAGAGGCATGCCGGCGGGGACGAAGCTCTTTCGTCTCACGTCGGGCGCGGCCTCATGCCACAGCTCAAGCAATCGATCAGCAAGGGACAGCGTCTCGCCCAGCTGCCGGGTGCGTTGCTCGCAAAGCGTGCAGCTTTTAACTGTCCGATTTGCTCATATACCGGCCCCTTTCTCGACACAGGTCCTACCTGCTGGATGTTCAACGACCAATGCTTATGGTGTGGTGCGCTCAGCCGCCACCGAATACAGTATTGCGCGCTCGAAGAATTTTTCCTCACCTATGATTGCCGGGGCAAAGCAGCAATTCATTTCGCGCCGGAACCTCAGTTCAGTCGAGATATACGCCCGAGCTTTGCGATCTACCATACCGCGGATCTTAACCCCCAGCAAGTGGACTTCCGGGCCGATCTGAGAGATCTGCCGTTCGGCGATCGATCCTATGATTTTCTTTACGCGTCGCACGTCCTGGAGCATATCGACGACGACCAGCGGGCCCTGTCCGAAATCCGCCGGGTCCTACGACCTGGAGGTGTCGCGATCCTCCCGGTACCGATAATCGGCGCGAAGACGGTCGAATATCCGTATCCCAGCCCCGTCGAGGCATTCCATGTGCGGGCGCCAGGCGTGGATTACTTCGACCGATACGCCGCCGCCTTCAATCGTGTCGAACTGAAATCATCGCAAGATTATCCAGCTAGCTTCCAGCTCTATATCTACGAAACTCGCGCGTCATATTTCGGCCAGTCGTCGAAGGATACAAACATCTCGACTATGTCCCGATCTGTCAACTTTAAACTTCGCAGAGGATTGTAATGAAGCTCTGTCGCAGGATCTCCCGCTTCGGTCAGACCTGTTTGTTGCTCTGGGCCCCAGTCGCGACAATACTCTAAAGGGATTTTTCGTTCACCGTAATCGATTTAATTTCATCAGAATACAATGTCTAAGCCGGGCGGAAACCTTCCCTTGGGTCGCGCTTTTATGTGGCTCAATCGGGTCGGTTCTTTCACAAGTACCTTCAACCCTACTCTGGGAGAAATACAAATGAAGAAGATCCTTGTCACCGGCGGTGCTGGATTTGTCGGTCGGCGGTTCTGCAAGCGATTTCTTGATGCTGGGGATAAGGTGCACTGCGTGGACAGTATTGTTCCGATGACGGGCGGCATCGATCCTTCGGCGGGCTGGGCTCTATATGAGCCGAGGGATTACAAGAACTTCCAATTTTTTTATGAGGATTGTCGAAGTTATTTCAAGCGCGAGACGGCAGATGATTTCGATGCCGTATTCCACCTGGCGGCGATTGTTGGCGGGCGGATGATGATCGAGCGCAATCCTTTGGCTGTTGCCGACGACCTGGCAATCGATGCTGCGTATTGGGAATGGGCGGTATCCGCCCGACCAAAGAAGACGGTATATTTCAGCTCGAGCGCGGCGTACCCTGTGTCTTTGCAAAGACCCGACCAGTATTGTCTTCTCCGGGAAGACATGATTTCCCGCGAGGCCGATATCGGCCTCCCCGATATGACCTACGGCTGGTCCAAACTAACCGGAGAATATCTCGCGCACATTGCGCATCGGCACCATGGCCTCGACTGTGTAGTTTATCGACCGTTTTCGGGCTATGGAGAAGATCAGGACGACACCTATCCGTTTCCGGCGATCTGCCGCCGCATCCTGCAGGAACAAGGCAGCCCTTGTATAGAAGTCTGGGGCAGCGGCCGGCAGATGCGCGACTTTATCCACATAGAGGATTGTGTGGACGGCGTCCTCGATACCATGGATCGCATCGACGATGCGGACGCTCTCAATCTGTCGACGGGCCGCTTCACCAGCTTTAAGGAACTGGTAACCATCGCGGCGAGGCTGGTCGGCTACGATCCCGAGGTAGTCGGCCTCTCAGACAAGCCCGAAGGCGTATTTGCCCGTGCGGGTGACACCGCCAAGCAAATCAGTTTCGGATTTTCAGCGAAAATCCCGCTCCAAACCGGCGTCTCCCGTACGCTCGCTTACCTAGAAGCGGGGCAGCGGCAATGAGCGATAACGCCAGTAGCCGAAAGGAGCACCGGAGAGTTGATATCCTCGGCTGCCCGTTCGATGCGATTACGATGGCAGAGGTCGAGCAGTGCATCGAGGACGCCATTCGGAGGCGAGAACAGCTTCACATTACTGTCGGCAATGTGGACATGGTGATGAAGGCGCGCAAAGACCCGCGTCTAGCTCGCGCCTTCTGGGAAAGCCAACTGACGATTGTTGACGGCGTGCCGATCACCTGGGCGGCGGCCTTTCTTCGACGATCCGTGAACGGACGCGTTTGCGGAACGGACATCGTCTGGCGGTGCGCCGCCATTTCTCAAAAAATGAATCGCGGTGTTGCCCTGCTCGGCGGCGGCGAAGGAGTCGCAGAACGGGCGGCGACAAATTTGCGGAAAGCGTATCCAAACTCGATCCTGCATGTCATACCAGCGCCGTTCCCGCTGAGGCAAGAATACACTAAGCGCATCATCAGAATTATTCGTGCGAACGATGATCGCATTGTTCTTGTAGCGCTGGGCGCGCCACGACAAGAGTGTTGGCTGAACGAGCATCTTTCGGCAACCGGCGCAAATGTCGGCATCGGCATTGGTGCGGCATTCGACATAATCAGCGGTAGCAAGCCCCAGGCGCCCGAATGGATGCGGCGCAATGGTCTGGAATGGCTCCACCGAATGAGGCTCGAGCCCCGGCGCCTCTCCCGTCGCTATCTCGTCGAAGACATGCCGTTCTTCGGTCTTCTGTTCAAGGAGTGGATCAAGATCGCATTGCGCAGAGATATGCGAAATACCGATAATAGACAATTTTTCAATCGCATTACGTGAACGCATTCTTGGATCCGACGGAACACTCCAACCACTAAGACCCTTTGTTAGAAACGCGAATGAGTCAACTAGAGCAGCCCTGGAGCGATATCGAGTCATCGACCCTGCATGGCACGAACCGCCCGCCCGCCAGAACAGTTCGGAGCCTATCCGAGCTCGATGAGGTTCAACCAGTTTGGGACGCGTATTCCCTGCGGGCCAAATGGGCCAGTCCAATGCTGCATCATCTGTGGGCGCGGACTTATGCCGAAGCCTACAACGTCGATGGTCGGCTGGAAGTTATTATTGCCGGTAGCGGCCAAGCTACTACCATTGCTCCGCTTTTTCGACCGAGGGGTATCGGACGGCGGCTAGAGTTGATCGGTGTGAAAGAACTTTATGAGGTGATGGATTTTCTGTACTCGGATACTTCGGATGTTCAGGCACTAGCCGATGCGGTTGCCGCTACGAGGCTTCCGATCGTGCTCAGGCGCGTCAAGGTAAATTCAACTGCTTTGGCGGCGCTGAAGAAGGCCTATCGAGGAAATGCCATCGTCTTTTCCCGACCGGGGCCAGGCTGCCCATGGATAGCCCTTGATGACAGCTGGGCGGAGCCCGAAAAGCACGTAAATTCCGGCCGGCGATCCGATCTTCGTCGCGCCCGTCGGAATGCTGAGAAAATTGGCCCTGTTACTTTTGAAGTTCTAACCCCGGCTCGGGAGGAGTTGCCTTCGCTCCTCGAGGAAATTTATCGTGTTGAGGCGGCGGGCTGGAAAGGCCGCGATAAGACCGCCATGTTGTACGACCAGCGGCTGGGAGAGTTCTACCGGCGTTATACCTCCGCCGCGAACGATCGGGGGATGTTGCGCCTGTGCTTTCTGCGTATCGCAGGAGAGGCCGCCGCAGCGCAGCTCGCGGTCGTGACTGGGGATCGATTTTGGCTATTCAAGATCGGCTATTCTGAAAAATTTGCCCGCTATTCGCCCGGCGTTTTGCTAATGCTGGAGACAATTCGCTATGCTGTGCAGGCTGGTCTAAAATCTTATGAATTTCTGGGAGCGGCCGAACCTTGGATCCGAAATTGGACAACGCTGGAGCATGGTTGCACTTCCTTCCGGGCCTATCCCTTTAATCTTCGCGGCGTGACCGCATTAGTCATCGATGCAACGGCCGCCCTGATCAGACAGGTCAAACGAGATGATCGGGCGAAGGATTAGCAACACTTTGCGTCCATTTTTACATGGATTGGCGCAACGAGCCGCTCGCGCGTATGTGGTCGGCCCTGATCTGGCAGACGCTATGCGCGTCTGCCGCTCGCTCGACGCGAAAGGGTTGGCTGCCACTATTTGCGCTTGGAATGGTGAAGACGACCAACCAGCAGATAATGCGGCGCGTTGCTTAAACGAAATCAAGGCGATTGCACTCGAGAAGCTTAATTGCTACGTATCGCTCAAGGCGCACGATCTCCGCTTCTCACAAGATCTTATTGCGCAGGTTGCCAACCAGGCGCGAGACCTTAATGTTGGCATCCATTTCGATTCAATGGGTCCGGAAGCGGCCGATCAGACGTTTTCATTGATCGACGATCTGCGTCGGCAGAATGGGAAGGTTGGGTGTACTATCCCCAGCCGTTGGGTGCGCAGCCTCGACGATGCAGCGCGGGCAGCCCGAGAAGGATGGCGCGTACGGATCGTCAAAGGGCAGTGGCCGGACCCTCACGAACCGGGCATCGACGCACGGGCGAATTTTCTGCGCATTGTCGATCGGCTGGCTGGGCAAGGGCGGGAAGTAGCTGTGGCAACACATGACCCAGTGCTGGCCCGCGAAGCGCTCGGACGACTCCGTGCGAACGGAACGGCCAGCGAATTGGAGCTGCTGTTCGGTTTACCCCTCCGCCGCACAATTCCGGTCGCCAAGGAGACCGGTGTTCCTCTACGAATCTATGTGCCTTACGGACACGCGTGGCTGCCCTATGCGATCGGACAGGTCAGAAAGAACCCACGGATTTCCCTCTGGATTATTCGGGATCTCCTGACGGGGGGTCGCTCGGAACTCGATCGGTTGGCGGACGGCAATTCGCGATGTTGAGAGACAGTTTCGACGCTGAAGCGGGTCTCGCCGATGCCGGGCTTGAAGAACCATGGCGGCTGCCTGTCGCGGATATGGCATTTTTCTCATCTTATGACTGGTGCCTAAACCCGCTGCTGCCGGTGCGCGAACTGATAGAGCGGATTTGCCTCGAACTGGATCGATCCGATCATCTTGAGACGTCGTGGCAGCGTGAGGAGTCGCGGATCAATCTCTACCTACTGATCAGTGCCGTCTGTTGTGCAACCGACGACTATCTCGCCTATCGACCCTGGGATCTGGCGCCGGTTGCGCGCCGTTTCCCGAGAATTCGAGCCCTCGTTTCGCTGTTTGAACAGTGCCTTAATATTCCATATGCGCTCCGCGAATTTACCCGCCGTCGCCTGGCGTGGCGCTGGCGCGAGGAGGTGGCGCAGTGCCTCGATTGCATCTGCGACATTCTAGTCAATGGATCGGAACAAGCTCGAGGGAGCTGGCAGCGACTGAAGTCGGGCGTGGCATCTCGATCGAGCGTAAACCTGCCCCGATTGCTTCTGGAATGGAGGGCGCGGATTCCGGAAGCGTTTCGTTGCCAAGATCTGTCCCATCACGATGTCCTCGCCCTGGCGCAGCATTTTCTAACGTCCGGCTATCTCGGAACCGGCCCCATACTCGTCGTCGGGCCACGTACGGCAGGAGCATATTTTGCGCCGCTTGTAAGCGCATTCCTTATGGCCCGACACATTCCGGGGGCCGTATCATGGACTACGATCCGTCCGAAGATCAAAGCCACCCGACACGAGAAAATGCGGCTGAGAAAATTGATCGCAAACGCCGGCCGCTTGGTTCTTGTCGATGATTACCCAAATACCGGCGACACGTTCGCGCTAATGATAGCGCTGCTCGAGCGGCTCGGCGCACGCCGAGAGAGCATGACCGTCTTGGCCCTCGACCATCCCGCCCAACTTGACTGGAGGTCGCGTCTACATCCCACGATGACGATCACACTTCCGTTTTCCGAAATCTATCAACGGAAGCTCCTAGGCGACACGGCGGCTATCGGGTCGATACTTCGACAACTGTTTACCGATCGAGGCTGGGACGATGTTTATCTTCAAGAAAGCGCGGAAGTTGATGCCTTAAACTTGCGACTGCGGGAGTGCGGGTCGGTTTCGTTCGAAACCCGTTCAAAGGCTGTCTTTGAAGTCCG
>Ga0182032_10000959_pt1 | contig 12580 bp, 8 predicted proteins | sample tim00Cox00000000_FD_125970 | JGI IMG/M metagenome (GOLD analysis project Ga0182032, IMG submission 125970) | Lab enrichment of tropical soil microbial communities from Luquillo Experimental Forest, Puerto Rico - timezero.00C.oxic.00.000.000 | ecosystem: Environmental > Terrestrial > Soil >... | reverse complement strand
GAGCGAAACGAACGGTTGGGTGTCCTCCACACAACCGCGCGTGGCGCCGCCTCGCGCGCACTTCTAGGCTTATCTGCTCGCCAGCAACTTCCTCGTCCCTCTGCAGATACCCGCAGCGGTTGCGGCCGAGGCCTGATCCTCGATGTGAAACCTGCGAGGCAAACGCGGCCATGCCTAGGCGCTCCGGCCCGTCACGGCAGCTTCCCGTTCTTGTATTGCCGATGCCCAGTTTCTTCGCGGACGGCCATCCGCTTCGCTCCCGGCTCGGCAATATAACAGGAGTGAGAAGCAAGCAAGCGCATCCCTTTTAGCCAGGCTAAACCAGTGCTTTAGATTTTTCAGATTGACACCGCAAAATGGCGCTCCTAATGTCCCTAGCACTAGAATTCAATACTCATAGTAAATACTTGGCAAAGCAATCGTCGGAATCGTCGCGGCGTCCTGCTACAACTCTTGGTGCAGAAGGTAAGGCGGTAAGGTCGAAGCAGGCTGTGCGCGGAGGCTCGACGTGCTGCGAGATTGGAGATCTTCGAATGAGAGGTGACCGCGTGACCAAGGCTCTGGCTTTCTTTTTGTTGAGCATTCCCACCCTGGTTTTTGCCGAAGCTGCGGCGCTTGAAGGCTTCGAGCACTGGACACCGGCGTCGATTGCGACGATAAGTGAGTCGCTAGCAGCGCCGGCTAGTTCCGACCCGCATCACTTTGCGGTCAAGCAGCTTTCCACGTATCCCAACGAATATTTCTTGCTCGCGCGCCGGGTTGCCGACGGCCAAGTGGAGTGGCATGAGACAGAAACTGATGTTTTCGTCGTGGAGTCTGGTTCGGCAACGCTTCTGTTCGGAGGCACGCTAGTCGGAGGCGAGACCGTAGGGCCGCACGAAAAGCGTAATGGCACGATTCAGGGCGGCTCGCGGCAGAAACTTTCGGTTGGGGATATCGTGCGTATTCCGCCGCGTGTCCCACATCAAGTTTTGCTAGAGGGCAACCACGAGTTCACGTACTTCGTCATCAAAGTGAAGGGCTATTGAGTTTTTCCCGCCGGGCGGCTTTGGGGTCGACGCTTGATCGAACTCGTTTGGAAATCTCGGAGAGCGAGCCCGGCGATAGACACGCTTTACCGGCCATCTCTAGTCTGGCCGACTTTGTACAACCTAGATCCTTGAAAGCGCAGTGCAATTTTCACGGAGCTCCTGCTTCGGGGGAAGGGGCTAAAGAATCCCTACGAAGTTTATTGTTGCCTTAGTTTGCGAGGCAAATCAGTGCGCCGCGGGCTAGACCACAGCCTCTAAGGTGTTATTCTCGCCGCCCACCCGCCACCGGGCGCCAGTTTGATATTGAGCTTGCTTGTTTTGCTGACCTGGCTTTTGAGCATCTTGTAATCGCTTGCCATGCGGCCGGCGTTCACGCCGTCCTGAAAGGCTTCCATCTGAAAGTTGCCTTCGGGCAAGAATGAAAAATCGACCTGCAACTCTCGCGGTTTCCAGTCGGTCATTGCGCCCACATACCATTCCGAGCCGTTTCGACGCGCCACCACCACATAGTCCGCTATGCGAGCGTCCAGCACCTTCGTGTCGTCCCATTCGGTCGGCACTGGACCGAGAAAGTCCATGATTTCCGGCTCCCGCAAATAGTTTGAAGGGCTGTCAGACAGCATTTGCAAAGGAGCCTCATAGACCACGTACATCGCTAGCTGGTGACAGCGAGTGCCCAAGCTCATCGGGCGATGAAAGATGGGGGCGAAGTTTTCTTTTTGCGCATTGAGCATCGCTCCCGGCGTGTAATCCATTGGACCGAGGAACATGCGCGTAAACGGCAGCGTGACGTTATGTTTCGGCTCGGTTTCCGCGCTCCATTTGCTCCACTCCAGCCCTCGCACGCCTTCAACATTGATCAGGTTGGGCCACGTGCGGGTCATCGTGGCAGGCTTCTGATCGCCATGAAAATCAACGAGCATTTTGCGCTTTGCCGTCTCGCGGCTGACCTTGTGAAAGTAGTCGATGAGCAGCTGATCGCTACGCTGCATGAAGTCAACCTTGATCCCCTTGACGCCCCATTTCGCAAACTGATCGAGCGCCGGCTCCAGCTGATCGTCGAGCGTCTTCCAGATCACCCAGAGAATAATGCCCACGTTTTTCTGCTTGGCGTAGGCGATCAATTCTTCCATGTTAATCTCAGGAACGACTTCGAGCAGGTTTCCGAGTTTGTACCACCCTTCGTCCAGGATGACGTAAGGAATGCCGTACTTCGCCGCGAAATCGATGTAGAACTTGTAGGTCTGGGTGTTGATCCCGGCTTCGAAGTCTACTCCATTGAGGTTGTTGGCGTTCCACCAGTCCCAGGCGACTTTGCCGGGTCTGATCCACGAAGTATCCGATAGCTGCGAAGGCTTCGCCAGAAGCCAGGTCAATTCATTGGTGATCAGGTCCCCGTCTTTTTCCGCAATGCCCATCACTCGCCAGGGGAATGTGCGCGTTCCGGTCGTTACGGCAATGTATTCCGCACTTTCGACAACCTTGAAATCGCGGTCCCTCTCGAGTTTTTCCTTCAAGGGGTAGGGAGGAAAAGTCGCGGAAAGCCCGTTTCGACCGGTGCCCCGCAACCACATGCCGGGATAACCCTCGACATCGGATTCCGCGATGGCAACTTTAGCGCCGTCGCCCACATCCACGACCGCCGGTAGCGTGGCGATGAATGCCGGAGCAATTTCGGTCAAATGCTGAGGAACATACCTTCGTTCGTTATGGGAAAAGAAGCTGTCTTCTTGCCCGTAGTAGATGATGAAGTCGCTCGGGAAGTTGAAATTTGCCTCTTCCGCAAACACTTTCACCTGGGACTGCGGGAGCGAGGTTTCGAAGCGGTAGGCCACTCCTTCGTTGTAGGCACGAAATGCCACGACGTAACCGCCTGCCATTTCGAGCCGCAATTCTCTGTAGTTTTCTCGAATCTTTGCAAATTTCTGCCGAACCACGGGAACTAGAACACGGTCGGAATTGCTCTCCCTGGAGTGAAGGACCTTCGCTTCGGTTCCGAGACTTTTATGGTCGACGTTGAGCGAAGCACTGGAGTCCTCGAGAAGTGCTTTTCCTTTCAGGAGGACATCATAGCGGAGACCATTGGCGGTGCGGATTCGAACTTCTATCCTCCCGTCGGGGGAGCGCAGGTCATAACTGGACTGTGCAGCCGCCTCGGTTGCGCAAAACGCCGATATCAATAGAGCTTTCCAAAGAAGGCTGTCCATAACGATGAGTAGCCCCGTAACGATACGCCTGACCGACGGCTCGGAGCGAGCGATCTGGTTATCCAGGAGACACCCTCTTGGGCTGGCCTCGCGGCGCCTTCGAGACAGTAGGGCGCACGGATTTCAAGAGTCAAATGGAAAATATTGAATTCCCCCTTTAGCGCAGCTAAACGAGTCGTGGCTGTTCCGCACGAACGGCACAGATTTTCCCGAAGGATGTCGCAGTATGCTAAGGTCAGCGTGTGAATCCTTTGGGCCACTCGACGCTGCCGCTCGCTACTCCCGCTCTTGCGTTTGGGCGATTCTTACAACGTTGATGCCGCGGTGGAGTCGACGACAATTCGCCAACAGCCTTTCTCTCGCCGCCGGCGGATGTTTGGCCGGCCTCACCGTTCCTCCGTTGAGTATCTCGCCTAGACTCTCGGTAAAGCCCGAGCAAGTCATGAACAAGCCCTTATTTGTAGAAGTACTTTCCAGCCTGAGCAGCATCCATTGGCGGCATGTGAATGGCCGCTCCCCAGACTATTATTTGCCGGAAACAACCGGAGCAGGTTGCGCCTTTCTCGACTACGACAACGACGGTTGGATGGACATTTACCTGGTTAACAGCGGAAAGTGCGACTTCTTCGCGCCGGATCCCCCGCTGCGCAACGCGCTGTACCACAATAACCGCGATGGCACTTTCAGCGACGTGACGGAAAGAGCGGGCGTTGGTGGAGGCGGCTATGGCATGGGGGTCGCTGTCGGAGATTTTGATGCCGACGGCTGGCCTGATCTCTATGTCACGCAGTACGGCCGCAGCATCCTCTACCACAACAATGGCGATGGAACATTTAGCGACGTGACGGAAAAGGCTGGGGTGGCAGCTCCTGGCTGGGCTTCGAGCGCGGCCTGGTTTGATTATGATAACGACGGCCGCCTGGACTTGTTTGTTTGCCGTTTTGTTGACTTCGACAAATCAAAGAACAAATTTTGCGGGGACGAGAAAACTGGAGAGCGCTTCTACTGCATTCCGCGTGTTTACTCGCCGTCGCACAGTTGGCTCTTCCACAACAACGGCGACGGCACGTTCACGGACGTCAGTACCGAATCGGGGATCGCGGACGCGCTCGGGAAGGCCTGGGGCGTTGTCTCGACCGACGTTAACAACGACGGTTGGATGGATCTATTTGTGGCCAACGACACGGTCGCCAATTTTCTCTTTGTCAACAAGGGCAACGGAAAGTTCGAGGAAAAAGGACTTGAGGCGGGAGTGGCCTATAGCCAGTCGGGGCGCGAGCGCTCGGGTATGGGCGTGGACTCGGCCGATTTCGATCAGGACGGGTGGCAGGATCTCTTTGTCACCAACGTGGATCAGGAGATGTACTCGATCTACCGCAACAATCACGACTTGACCTTTGATGACAAGGCAGGCCCCATGGGTCTTGGCCGCCTGACGCGCTTGATGAGCGGATGGGGAGTGAAGTTTTTTGACTACGACAATGACGGGAACGCAGATTTGTTCATTGCCAACGGCCACCCCGACGACAAGATTGAGGCACATTCCAGCCATGTCAGCTATAAGGAGCCCTTGTTGTTATTCCACAACACCGGCCGTTCGCTCGAGAACGTGAGCGGTGTTGCTGGCCCGGCTTTTTCGCAGAGCCTTGCCGCTCGCGGTATGGCTGTAGGTGATTTTAACAACGACGGCGCCGTCGACGTGCTCATTGCCGTCAACAACGGCGCGCCACTGTTGTTGAAGAACGTCTCAGCACCTGCAAATCACTGGCTCGGAGTGCGATTGATGGGGAAGAAATCCAATCCCGACGCGATCGGAGCAAGAATCATCTGGCAGTCGGGAGATCTCAAACGCAGCCGGCTCAAGGTTGGTGGCGGCAGCTATCTTTCCTCGCATGATCCTCGGGAAGTGCTGGGCATCGGTGCGCGGACGAAAGTGGATCGCTTGGAGATTCACTGGCCCCAACCCAGCGGACGTGTCGAAACCTTCACCGATCTTCCCATCAATCGCTATATCACGATCGTCGAAGGTTTAGGTTTGAAGTGATTACCGCGACAACCGGCGCCTAAAACGGATATGGCTCGCCGGACCGCTGGATGCGGATCCGATGGTCGGTAAACTTGAAGTGCGCCCCGGGTAGCTCCACCTTCGGCATATGGCAACTAACACATCGCTCTTTCGCGACAGGGCATGTTTTGCTTGCCGCTTCTGTGGGGCGCGGATTGGCGGCTCCTCCTTTTTTTTGTGGTCCCGGCCGAACTCTCGCAGCGTTGAAGGACGGATGGCAAATCGTGCACTTTTCATCATAAGCCGCGACGTCTTTTTGCAAGTCTGAGTGCGGGTCATGACAAGCCGTGCAAGCAAGGCGTGCGTCCTTTGGATCGTGGCCCCGGCTGTTGTACAAGCGATAAGGCTGGAAACGAACATTACTGATACCACCGAGATCCGGCATCATGGCCACGGTGTCCACGCCCCGATGACAGGCTCCGCAAAACTCCTGCGATAGCCTGTCCGGATCCAGCGTTTTGGGATTGAAGATGAAGGGCTCTGCTCGAACATCGGAGAGCATCACCACCGCGTGCTTTTGTCCCGGTCCGTGGCAAGCTTCACAGGTCACACCTGGGATCAGTCCGTTAAGATCGAGTTTGGTGTTGGCCACGGCAGCGGTCCCATGGCAACTGAAACAGTTTCGCGCTTCGTCCCCGCTGATATCGCGTCCCATCGCTTCCTCTAAGCTGGGCGGTGGGCTCAGAGCATCGCCGATCGTCCAGTCCAAGCCGTCGATCGCAGTGTAATAGCTCACGCGGCCTTCGTAGAGTTTTCCGTTGTGGCGCAACACGTAGGTCTCCGCGACACGTGCATTTCCGAAGGAGTAAGAGACAGGCTCCGAGATGGTTTGCTGTCCATCGGTTACCCGGTAGAGAATCTGCTGCCCCTGGCGCACGATCTCATAAAGGTATTGGCCTTTCTGAAGTGTCATCCGCGCGTGCGATCGCAGCACATCGCAGTCCGCTGGATTATGAAGAGCGCGGGCCATGGCCGTATGTGGTTGCGAACTGCTCTTTTGGTGGTGACAGCCGGCACAAGCTCCCGGGCCCACAAATTTCTCTCCGAGCACCTCCCGCCGTGGAAGAAAATGGGAAAGCGAAACCGCCTGCTGCGGGTGTGACTGGGCGCAGCAGGTAAAAAGGACCAAATAGAGAGCGGCCTGCGAGACAGGCCATAAAGGAACGACGCGCTGTGGAAACACGGTCTTTCCGAAATGAGTGCGGTCGGCCACGCACCCCCCTTGTCGATGACTATTTCTCAACGACCCCTTGTCCCTCCACCACCGTGAGAATTCGGTCCACGCCGGGCACGATCACCTCCTCCTTTTTTCCGCTCGGCCAGTAGATCTCAACCTTGTCTATTTTCGCGGCCGTTCCCAGTCCAAAATGAAGGCGCTGGTCGGAGCTCGAGGCGTAGCTGCCTCCGCTGAAGACGTCCCCACGCTGGCGTGTCCCGGCCGCGGTGACCAACGCTTTGGCTCCGACGGCATCCCGCGGACTCTTCGGTCCTCCCACCAGTTTGAAGGCAATCCAATGATTATTGTTCTTCACCACGTTGCGAAGTAGCACGGGCGCGGAGTCTATCGTGTTCAGGACAACATCGATATGGCCGTCATTGAAGAGGTCTCCAAACGCCGCGCCGCGCGCAGCAATCACCACACCCAGACCGCTGCCCGTTGCCGGTGGAACTTCTTCGAACTTCATTCCGTTGAGATTGCGGAACAATTGCGGCCGCTGCGCCCAGGTTGTGCCCCAGTCACGCTGATCCACCGCCGGATAGACGTGGCCATTGGCAAAGAAGATGTCCAACAGGCCATCATTGTCATAGTCAAGGAACCCGGTTCCCCAGCCGAGAAAGGGAATCGTTGGGGCGCCAAGCCCCGCCCGATAAGTGACGTCTGAGAAATTTATCTTGCCATCATTTCTGTAGAGCGTCTTATAGTCGTCGGAGAACGTTGTAAGGCAAAAATCGAGCTTGCCGTCGCGGTTGTAATCCCCGACCGCGATGCCCATGGAGGCCTGCGCCAGTCCTTCATTGGTCAGGGCAAAGCCCGACAAATAGCTGGCGTCTTCAAAAGTGCCGTTCCTAAGATTGTGATAGAGATAGCGAGGCACGGAATCATTGGCCACCGCCAAATCCAGCCAGCCATCATCGTCCACATCGACAAACACGGAGGCGAGACCGTAGTACCCTTGCGGGTCGTCGACACCTGCTTTCTTGCTTACATCCGTGAACGTGCCATCGCCGTTGTTGTGGAACAAATGGTCGCTTTCCCCGGGAAGGCCGCGGGGCCCGCACATGGAGAAGCTCACACCGCGGTATTGGCAAGCGCTTAACGGAATCCCTCCCTGGCCTCCCACAGGAGGGTGCTCGGCATCAAATTTCACATAGCCGGGAACGAACAAATCGAGCGCGCCATCGTGGTCGTAGTCGCCCCACGTCGGCCCTGTCGACCAGCCACCCAGTGCGACTCCCGCCTTCTCCGCCACGTCCGAAAAAGTCCCATCATGATTGTTATGAAAGAGGCGGTTCCTCCCGTAGTTGGCCACGTAGATGTCCGGCCAGCCATCGTTGTCGTAGTCTCCAACGGCTACACCGAAGCCCCATCGCTCGTTGGCAACGCCCGCTTTGTCCGTCACATCGGTGAACGTGCCATCGTGATTGTTGTGCAGCAGCATGGCGCGCGGCGCCGGCTCCTTCCCCTTGAGAGCGGCAAGCGTGGACCCGTTGAGCAGATAGATGTCCAGCCAGCCGTCGTTATCGTAGTCGAGGAGGGCGACACCGGAGCCGGGCATTTCAAGGATGGTGGCCTTCTCTGGAGTTCCGGAGCGATGATGGAAGCTGTCGAGACCGGCCTGCTTCGTGACGTCGACGAATACAACCGGCGCGCCGTCCACAAATCCGCCGGCGGTAATCGGCCGGGACAAGGCGTCTTTCACCGGGGCGTGAGGTGCGCCAGTCGCCACACCCGTGGGCTCAGACTTTTGCTGTTTACGGTCATCAGGTTCCTGGGCAGTGGAATTTTGCCAAAACCACACCGATGCCAAGACGGCCGCCAGACCGCAGGAGTGAAGAACGCTCTTTCTCATCGCCGATCGTTTCGTTCCGGCTTGCCCAGGGCGTCGTCGCGCGACCCCTTCTCCCGACCCGGCACCTCGGCTCGGTTGAGCTCGTCAAGCTTCTTGATTGCCGCTTTCGCTTCTTCTTGGCGGCCCAGTTTGGAGTAGGCGCGGCCCAGCAGGAAGTAGCCTTGTTTCATCCGTGGCTCAAGCCGGAGCGCGGCATTTAACTCAGGGATGGCCGCTTTGAGCTGTCCATCTTGAAACAGCGCGTTGCCCAGGGCAAACCGGCCAGCGGCTGAATCTGGAGCCAAGTCCACCGCCTTTCTCAGCCACTCGATCGCTTGTGGATACTCCTGTTTGTAGGTGTAGCAAGCTCCCAACCCGTATGCGATGTCATAATTGAGCGCGCCGCTCCGCTCCGCATCGAGGTAGTAGCCAATGGCCTCGTCGAATTTTGACTGCGACCGTTTCAATTCGGCCAGTTCGGTCGACACTTCAGCGAAATGTGGATTCGCCTCGAGGGCCTTCTGAAATTCGCCCTCGGCCTCCGTTACATCACCGGCAGCCAGGGCAGCTTCGCCAAGGAGCTGATGAACTCGCGCCGAGTCAGGGGCTAGCGCGGCGAGACGCTGATACTCTCTTTGAGAAAATTCCCTGGAAACAAGGGACAGGTAATAAAGGGCGTCGATATTCCTGCGGTCAAAAGCCAATGCTTTCTGCAACTCCTCAAAAGCCTCCCGAAGCTTTCCTTGGGCAAGCTCTGCCCGGGCGAGTAGGATCCGGACCGGCACGTCCTTCGGGTATTGTCGCAAATGCTTCTCTGCAAGTTGAACTGTAGTTCCGTAATCCCCACGGTAGAACGTTTGCGTACATTCTGCCAGAGCGGAAGATTGTCCATGCGCTGGGACCAAAACGAAAACCAGCAGGACCGTGAGCCAGAGCGCGCGCAGGCTCCATGGAGGGGCGGCAAGTTGGATCATGGAGCCATGTGTCTTCATGGGTTTTCGAAAGGGCGCACTTCCACGATGCGCAGGAATTCTTGCGTTTTTTCCGCTAGCAGTTTTTTTAAGGCTTCGAAGTGCTGCTCCTCGGCGGCTCGTCTCGCATCTTTCGTGCGCGTGTACAGTGTCAGCAGATAGAAGTTCGCCGCATAATGATCCGCGTCGACTTGCAAAGCGCGCTCGAGGTACTTCTCCGCTTGCTTGTACTCTTTCCGCAGCAAGCAGTACTGGCCCAGTTCGGCTAAAGCGTCCGCGTCATCAGGGCGATCTTTCAATACCTGTTGCAACTCTGTGACGGCTTCGTCGAGCTGGCCCGCTTCGAGGGCCATCACTCCCAGGTAGTAATGCGCTTTCGACGCGGTCGCGGGGGTTGCGGCAGCTTCCTTCAGCCAGGGACGTGCGGCGTCGAAGTCTTTGGCGCGAAAAAGCGCCGCGCCCATAGCCAGCTTGCCGCGCGGGTCCTGCGGCTTCAATTCAAGATATTTCTCGAAATACGGAACTGCTTCCGCAGGATCATGGCGGAAAGCAGAAGCCGCACCCATCGCGTAGTTGTACGCGGGATTCTCCGGCTCGAGCTTCACAGCTTTTTCGAAAGAGTTCCGCGATTCGGCGATAAGGCTTAAGTCCACGCACACGACGCCGAAATCGTAGTAGAGGCGCGCGTTGCTTGGCTCCAATGCCTGGGCATGCGCCAGGTAGCCGAGAGCGCCTTGATAGTCCTTTTCGAGACGCGCGATGCGCGTCAATTCCAGCAGCACGTCAACGGAAGGCTTTCCCGCCGCAAAAGACTTCTCAAGGGTGGTACGGGCGTCGGCCAGCCGGTTGACGCGTTCGTAGCTGACTCCCAGCGTTTGAAGGAGCGCAGGAGATAGTGCCTCGCGATGTTGCAAGTTCTCGAGCATGGAGACAATCAAGTCGTCACGCTCGGCAGGGACCAGTCCAAGCAACGCTTGTTGGGCGTCCGCCTCGGAAAAGTCCTGGGCGTCCAGCAGTCGTCTCACAGTGGCCTCGGTCTGCTGGCGATTGCCGAGCCCCGCGGAATCGGCGCACCGGATCGATAATGCTTGCGCGCTATTTTGGGTTTCAGTCGGGAGCCGCGAAACATGGCTGAGCGAGTTCTGATACTCACCCTGTCGCAAAAACAGTACGGCGCTCTGGTAATTTGCTTCGGCATTCGCGGGCTCATATTCGAGCACTCGCTGGTAGACCTCGAGCGTCTTGCGCTGCGTCTCGGGATCGGCCGCGAAGTTCTCTTGATATAGGCGTCCTAAGTTGAGGTAGGCCGCTGTAAATTTCGGTGCCCTTCGAATCGCCTGGCGAAAGTTCGTTTCAGCCTCCTCATACTTGCCTTGCTGTGCTTCAACGATCCCCAGCAGGTTTTGCAACCCCTCATCCGATGGATACTGTTTGGTCGCCTCGGCGAGCTGGCGCTGGGCTTCTTCCAGGTTGTGCTCCTCAATCAGTTGCTGGATCCGCAAGATTTTTTGCTCTCTTGCGCTCTGGTTGTTCTGTTCCGCGTTGGCTAGCGGGCAACCCAAGCGACCGATCAAGGTGGCGAGCGCCACGACAGAAATGACCCACCGCCATGGCGCCGCGAAACGGTTCGCCGGATTCTTCCTGCCCAGAAATTTTGAACTCGAAAACACGGTCGTGAGCCTTACAAATTCGCTATGGGAGCCCCTCCCATGCTGCTTTATACTAATCTCCGTTGTACCGGCTTTTTTCGCGTGTGTCCGCTTCGATTGCGTCGAAACGCGCCTGGTTCGGAGTCACCTTGGCAAGCAACCCATCCCCGGGCATCGGCGTGGATCCGCCATCCACCGCGCACCCGGGGCGCATCCGAACCCGCGCGGCCATCTTCTGGCTGCTCTTCTGTCTAACCAGAGCGACGCTTGCCCAGGAATATCTTCCTCCCCCGTCCGAGGCAAAGATTGCGGTTGGCGTTGCCGCGCTGAAGTCTGGCGATCTGGATGGCGCCGAGAAGGTCTTCTCCGAAGCCCTCCAACAGGGCATCAAGCACCCTCTCGTCTATCATAACCTCGGCATCATCGCCCAGCAGCGTGGGCAACCTCTAAAGGCCGTCATGCGATTTCGCCAGGCTCTGGTTCTCGAGCCCGGCTTTGGCCCAGCGCACCTCCTCCTGGGTTCCAGCCTCCTGGAGCTGAAAAGAAATGCCGAGGCCCTGCGCGAACTCGAGCGCGCGGTCAAACTCATGCCTCAGGAGCCCCAAGCTTACCTGCAACTAGCCAAGGCCTACGAGGCTTCCGAGAACTGGATCGCGGCCGTCGAGCAGCTTCAGAAACTCGCGGAGCTGGCTCCCGAGCAGCCCGAGTACGCCTATCAACTCGGGCGAGCCTGGATGAAACTGACCGGCTGGTCGTACCAGCAGATTTCTAAGCTTGATCCGCACTCCGCCAGGCTGCAGCAGGCCCTTGGACAGGAGTACGCAGTTCAGGAGAAATATGATCTGGCTCTGTCCGCTTTTCAAAAGGCTGCAGAGTACGATCCCAAATTGCCCGAGATTCATTTGGCCGTTGCTTTGCTCTGTCTTCAACTGAAAAGATTCGATGATGCCCTTGCCGCGATCAACATCGAACTCGGCCTCGTCCCGGAGAGCAAAGCGGCACTCGACGCGAAAGCCAGAATCGAAGCGGCCAGGGCCGCTCCATCCACTGGACCGCCATGATTGCCGCATCCCCCCGCAAGCGCGAGACGCGAAGAACCGTACCTTGTTTCGCCTCCGCCTTTGTCGCTGCGTTCCTTAGCCTCATCTCGCCGCTGCGAACCTGCGCTAACCGGCAAGACAACCCTGCGCCCTCAGGCGTTCGCCGTGATTTCTCGGACCTGCAACTCAGCGACGCGCTCCGCCAGGAACTCGAAAACGCCCTAAATCGCCAAAATTACAAACAGGCGGAAGCGATTCTCGTCAGAGAAGCGGAAAGCCACCCCCAATCAACGACAACGGCCAAACTGCTGGTCACCGCCGCCGGAATCTTCTTTCTCGACGGCCAGTACTTGAATGCCGCCATTGCCTGGAAGAGGGCGGAAGCCATCACTCCTCTCGATGAGCGCAGCCGTTTTACCCTCGCTATGGCGTACATCGAGCTCCGTCACCGAGACTGGGCCCGTCCGGAACTCGAGAAGCTTGCCGCTGCCGAGCCGCGGAACTCGCTCTACGCCTATTGGCTCGCGCGCTTGGACTACGATGCGCAAAACTATGCCTCGGCCATCG
>Ga0182032_10000956_pt1 | contig 12601 bp, 10 predicted proteins | sample tim00Cox00000000_FD_125970 | JGI IMG/M metagenome (GOLD analysis project Ga0182032, IMG submission 125970) | Lab enrichment of tropical soil microbial communities from Luquillo Experimental Forest, Puerto Rico - timezero.00C.oxic.00.000.000 | ecosystem: Environmental > Terrestrial > Soil >... | reverse complement strand
CGCGCATTTGCGGTCGTGAGGATCGGCCCAATAGTTGGGATCGAGCAGCGGCGCGGCCTTCGGGTCGCCGCTGGCAAGCCGCACGGTGCCGCGCGAGCGCGGACGCAGGAAGGCGGAATTGAGTGTGACACCCGGATTCTTCATTGCGGCGACGCCGGCCTCGATGCCGGAGCCAAGACCGAGGTGGAACTGGATTTCGGGGGAGCGCGCCTGCTTGTCGGCGTACCAGAAGCCGCCCGTCTCGAATAGCGTCGAAGTGACCGGTCCGGTCTTGAACAGAAGGTACTGCACGCCGGCCCAGACCGTCCGATGCAACTGGGCGACGCGGTCGAAAGTGTGGTCGCCCGTGCATTCGCATATGACGTAAAGATCGAGATGGTCCTGCAGGTTGCTTCCCACGCCCGGGAGATCGTGGACGACAGGCACTCCCGCCGCTTTCAGCGCGTCGGCGGGACCAACGCCTGAAAGCTGAAGGAGGCGAGGCGAGCCGATCGCGCCACTGCTGAGGATCACCTCGCGGTCGGCGCGCAACGTCTCGATGCCACGGCCGGTCGCGACCGTAACGCCCGTCACGCGACCTTTCTCGATATCGATCTTCAAGGTCTGTGTGTTCAGACGAACCGTAAGATTGGCGCGAGATCGGACTGGCTTTAGGAAGGCGCTGGAAGCTGACGACCGCTCGGCGTTACGGGTGGATAGTTGATAGTGCCCCATGCCGTCCTGCACGGCGCCGTTGAAATCGGCGTTGAACGGAATGCCCAGCTCCTGGGCGGCGCGAATGAAGGCGTGGCTGATGGGTAAGGGGTTGATGGGATAGGAGACGCCGAGCGGTCCGCCGTAGCCATGATAGGCGTTGACGAGACGCTCGTTGTCCTCGCTTCGAATGAAATAGGGCAAGACCTCGCGGTAGCTCCAGCCCTTGGCGCCCGCGTCGGTGACCCAGGCGTCATAGTCCTTGGCGTTGCCGCGGGTGTAGAGCTGGGCGTTGATCGACGATCCGCCGCCGATGACCTTGGCCTGCGTGTACCAGATCACGCGGCCGTTCAGATGTTTCTGTGGGACGGTGCTCCATCCCCAGCTCGCGACACCCTTGGTCATCTTGGCGAAGCCGGCCGGCATCCGGAACAACGGATTCCAGTCGGAGCCGCCGGCCTCCAGGAGCAATACTTTCACGGACGGATCGGCGCTGAGGCGATTGGCGAGAACGCATCCCGCCGATCCTCCGCCGACAATGATGTAGTCGTAGGCCATCGTTCAAATTCCTAATGTTCGAAGCTCTGTCCTGGCGATGTGGTCTGCGACCCGCAGCGCCTGAGCGGCAATGGTGAGCGCGGGATTGACGCCGCCGGATGTGGGCAGAAAGGACGCGTCGACCACAAACAGATTGGGGTGTTCCCATGCGCGGCAATACGGATCGAGCGGCGACGTCGCAGGGTCCGCACCAATCCGAACCGTCCCGCATTGGTGAGACGGCGTGCGGCGGTCGAATGGTTGCGAGAGGACGATTGGGTAGCCCGCGGCGCGTAAACGCTCCTTGAAGGCCTTGACCAAGCCCTGGTGCGCGGCCCAGTTGCTGCGCTTCCAGTCGAGCCGTATCTGCCCGCCATCGACCGTCACGCGGCTCTCCAGGTTCGGAAGGTCCTCGCTCATCGCGTACCAGTCGACCGCGCGTCTGCTCATCACGTTCAGTGCCCATTCGGGCGCTCTTCGCACGTTCGACTTCAGGATTGGGCCCGTCACGCGGCCAAGCAGTTGGACGTTACCCAGCGGCGGGCCGCCCTTGCCGTCATCGAGATAGAAATCGTTGATGCCGATGGTTTTCTGGTAGACTGAGTCGTTGATTGTCAGCGGGTCGATCGCCAGCACGGCAGAGCAATTGTGGTTCATGAAGTGCCGGCCGACCGCACCGGAGCGGTTGGCAATGCCCTTGTCGCTCGACGCCAGCAGAAGCGCTGCCGAATTGACGGCGCCCGCAGACAGGATGACGAGCCTCGCGCCGATCGTTGTTTGCTCTCCGCTGATCACGGTCTCCACTTTGGCGATGCGTTTGCCGTCCGCATCGAGCATGAGGCGTTCGACCTTTGCGTTCTCACGCAACTCGACATTCGCGTGACGCAACGCCTCGTTGATCCCGCAGCATTCGGCGTCCATCTTGCCCGTCCCCGTATCCGGGAACGCATCCCAAGGGGTCTTTGCCCGGTTGAGCCACTTCTCAATGTCCACGCCGAGCGGCAGGGGAAACGGATGAAGTCCGGCGCGCTTCATCCGATCGCGAACCTTTGCGATCGCGGGCTCGTCTGGAACTGGAGGGAAGGGATAGGGTTCGGAGTGGCGAGGTTCTGTGCGATCGGTACCCAGTGCTCCGCGCACCCTGTAGAGCTTCTCGGCGCGCGTGTACCAGGGCTCGAGCTCGTCATAGCCGAACGGCCAGCCGGGCGTCGTTCCCTCGCGATAGCTGATCGGCGCGAAATCCTCTGCGCGATAGCGGATCAGCACGGCGCCGTAGAGCTTCGAATTGCCGCCGACGTAATAGTAATTGCCGGGATTAAAGGGCTGCCCTTCGCCGTCGAGCCATGTCTCATTGGGTCTGAAATGACCGCGCTGGAAGATCGCACGCGCGTCGCGCGCAGCCTCGCTGTCCCTGAGCCTCGCTCCGCGCTCAAGAACAAGGATCCTGGCGCCCGTCGGCGCAAGAGCCGCTGCGGTCGTGGCGCCGCCCACTCCCGATCCGATGATGACAATATCGACAGTTTCCTGGTTCGACATCCCGTCCTCATTCGCCGGCTCGTGTCGCGCCCACACCGAGGCATTTGGTCACGATGAGGCAACCGACCGATTTCCGCTTCCTTCTTCAGATTCGGCGCGACGTCTCCGGGTCGAACAGCACTGCCCTGTCCAGGTTGAAGGCAAAGCTGTGGGTCTCTCCCACTCGGACCTGGGTGTCGGCGCGCATGCGCGCGGTCAGCACCTTGCCGGCGGCGTTTGTGACGACATAGGTGTCCGAGCCTGCCGGCTCGACAAGCTCGACCTTGGCCTCGAATGTCGACACCGACTTCGCGTTGCGGTCCATGCTCTCGGTGTCGTTCACCGCCTCGGGCCGGATGCCGAAAATGACCTTCGCGCCATCGGCGAGCTTCGCAGCGTCTGCGCTGGTCGGAACAGGCAGAACGATCGGTGGGTGGTCGCGGCGATCAATGACGATCCTGCTCGCGCCGTTCGCGCCCGTGACCTTGCCTTCAAGCAGGTTCATCGCGGGCGACCCCATGAAGTCTGCCACGAACAGGTTGGAGGGCGAATTGTAGATCTCGTAGGGCGAGCCGACCTGCTGAAGCTCACCGTCCTTCAAGACAGCGATCTTTGTAGCGAGCGTCATCGCCTCGATTTGGTCGTGCGTGACATAGACGATCGTTGTTCCAGTCTGTTGATGAAGCCGCTTGATTTCGACGCGCATATCGACACGCAGCTTGGCGTCGAGGTTAGAAAGCGGCTCGTCGAACAGGAACACGCGCGGTTTACGAACAAGCGCCCGGCCCATCGCCACACGCTGTCGCTGGCCGCCCGACAGTTGGCTCGGCCTCCTGCTGAGGAGGTGTTCGATCTGCAGCGTCCTGGCGACGCCCGCGACGGCCTTCTCGCGCTCAGCTTTCGGCACCCCGCGCATCTCCATGCCGAAGGCAATATTCTCTGCGACCGACATGTTCGGGTAAAGCGCGTAGGACTGGAACACCATCGCGATGTCTCGCTTCGACGGATGCAGGTCGTTCACGACCTGGCCGCCAATCCGGATCTCTCCTGAGCTAATCGATTCCAGTCCGGCGATGGTATTGAGGAGCGTGGACTTACCACAGCCGGACGGGCCGATCAGGACCAGGAAGCCGCCTTCTTCGAGCGAGATGTCAATGCCCTTGAGGACTTCGAGGGTGGCGAAGCGCTTGCGGAGCGCACTGATTTCAAGCGTAGCCATGGCCCTATCCTTTCACGGCACCGGCCATGAGGCCGCGCACGAAGTAACGCCCGGCGAGGATGTAGACGACTAGGGTGGGAGCGGCGGCGATGATCGCGGCAGCCATATTGACGTTGTATTCGATGACGCCAGTCGAGGTGTTGACGATATTGTAGAGCGCGACCGTCATCGGGCTCGAGTCGCCGGCGGCGAACGTCGAGCCGAACAGGAAGTCGTTCCAGATGTTTGTGAACTGATAGATCACGGTCACGATGAAGATCGGCGCGGAGTTCGGCAGCAGGATGCGCCGGAAGATTTGGAAGAAGCTCGCGCCGTCGATCTGCGCTGCCTTGACCAGCTCGGTCGGAAACGTCTCGTAGTAGTTGCGGAAGAAGAGCGTCGTGAATCCGAGGCCGTAGACGACGTGCACCAGAACGAGATTCACGGTCGGGTCGCCGAATCCGAACGAGTAGCCGGTCGCGTCAATGAGCGTCTGACCGATCCCCCCGAGCTTGCCGAGGATCGTCGCCATCGGGATGAGCACCGACTGGAACGGGATGAAGCAGGCGAACAACATCATGCCGAACACGAGCTTGTGGCCCGGGAAGCGCCATTTGGTTAGCACATAGCCGTTCAACGCGCCGAGCAGGCTCGAGATGAGAACCGCCGGGACGACCATCCTAACCGAGTTCCAGACATAGCCTTTGATCCCCGCACAGGTCAGACCGACGCAGGCCGTTCCCCAAGCCTTCTTCCACGGCTCGAAGGACAGATCGTGCGGGAGATAGAACATGTTTCCGCCCGTGATCTCCTGGAGCGGCTTCAGCGACGTCATCACCATGACGACGAGCGGCATGAGGTAGACGATCGCGAAGACGATCAGGAGTCCGTAAATGACGACTCGGGTGGTCATCGAGTGGCGCGTGGGCTTGCGCGCCGGCGCGGCCATCAGGGCATCGGCGGCGACGGTCATCAGGGCTTCTCCCTCAACTCGGAGTAGAGATACGGGATCATGATTGCGGCGATGGTCATGAGCATGACGACCGCGCTCGCCGAGCCGACCCCCATCTGATTGCGGGTGAAGGTGTAGGAGTACATGAATGTCGACGGCAGTTCGGCCGCTCCGCCCGGGTTCTTGCCGGTGACGGAGAGCACGAGATCGTACGACTTGATCGCCATGTGGGTGAGGATGATCAGGGCGGACATGAAGACCGGCCGCATGATCGGAATGATGATGCGTCGATACGTGGCGTAGGCCGAGGCGCCGTCGATCTGCGCGGCCTTCAGGATTTCGCTGTCGATGCCACGCAGCGCCGCAAGGAACATCGCCATGACAAAGCCCGAGGTCTGCCAGATGCCAGCGATCGCCACGCAATAGATCATCATGCGCGGGTTGACGACCCAATCGAAGTGGAAGCTCGTCCAGCCGAGGTCATGGACTGCCCTTTCGAGCCCGATGCCCGGATCAAGGAAGAGCTTCCAGGCCGTGCCGGTGACGATGAATGAGAGCGCCAGCGGATACAGGTAGAGCGGCCGCAGGATGCCTTCGCCCCGGATCTTCTGATCGAGCAGGATCGCGAGGGCCAGTCCCAGGACGAGACAGAAGATGACATAGAGTCCGCCAAACAGGACCATGTTGACGAGGGCCGTATACCAGTTCGACGGCGGATCGGTCTGGAACGTCCAAGTCCAGAGTCTTGCGTAGTTCGCCCAACCGATGAAGCTAAAGTTGGTGAAGGCCTTCGAATTCGTGAAGGAAATCAGCAATGTCCACAGGTTGAACCCGTAGACAAATACGAGGATCAAAGCGAACGACGGGGCGAGAACCAACCTCGGTATCCAGTCGCGCAGCCGGTCTTTCATGTCTCGGCGCGGACTTTGGACAGCATAGGTGACGATAGGGTCGATGGCCGTTGCCATTGTCATTTCCTCCCGCGAGCATTCTTTTTTAAAACGCGTCCAAACGGCCCTCCCCCGCTTCAGGCGGGGGAAGGCAAGCGTGATCACTTCGCAGAATTGATTGCAGCGACGAGTTGCGTCACAGCCTCATCCGAAGACTTGATCTGTCCATGGACGAACTTCGTCACGACGTCATAGTAGGCCGTGGCGACTGCCGGGGGTTGGGCATAATTCTGCGCCAACGACCCCAAGAACGTTCCCTTCGCATTCGCCGCCTTGATGTCGGCGATCGCCTTCTTGCCGCAGGTGTCGAAGGACGCGTCTGAGATGTCCATGCGCGCCGGCGCGGACCCCTTGATGATGTTGAACCCGATCTGCACCTCCGGACTCATCGTTGTCTCGGCCAGCGCTGTCTGCGCGGCCTGCCGATCGCCGGAAACCTGGAAGAAGGCGAACATGTCTGTGTTGTAGAGCACAGAACCGTCGGTACCCGGGAAGCGATAGCACAGGAAGTCCTTGCCGGCCTCCTTGTGGGCCGCCGCGAATTCGCCCTTGGCCCAGTCGCCCATGACCTGCACGAGCGCGTCGCCTTTGATGACCATAGCGGTGGCGAGGTTCCAGTCGCGCCCGGTGTAGTTCGGATCGACATAGTCGCGGACCTTGGCGAGGTTGTCGAACGACTTCTTCATCGTGTCCGACTTCAGCGCGCTCTCGTCGAGATCGATGAAAGCCTTCTTGTAGAAGTCGACCCCGCCGGTCGATGCGACGATCGAGTCGAACATCGTTGCTTCCTGCCATGGCTGGCCGCCGAGCGCGAGCGGAACGACGCCGGCCTTCTTCGCCTTGTCGAGCAATGCCACGAATTCAGCGAAATTTTTCGGCTCGGTGCCGCCGATCTTCTCCATGACGGCCTTGTTGATCCAGATCCAGTTCACCGAATGGATGTTGATGGGAACGGCACCCCACTTGCCATCGACCGTCGTGAACTTCTGCAAGGCTGTCGGAATGACCTTCGCCCAGTCGCTCTTCTTCGCCAGAGGCGTGATGTCGGCAAGCTTGCCCGCATCGGCATAGTCGAGCGCGTAATAGCCAAGAATCTGGGAGGCTGTCGGCGGATTGCCCGCTGCGACCATCGCCTTGAGCGTGGTCATGGCCGCCCCGCCGCCGCCGCCGGCGACCGGAACGTCTTTCCAACCATAACCCTGCTTTGCGAGCGCCTGCTTGACCACATTCAGCGCCGCCGCTTCACCGCCCGACGTCCACCAATGCAGCATCTGCACTTCCTTGCTGTCGGCCGCCTGGGCGCCGCCGGCGAAGCTCAGCGCTCCGACGGCCGTCGCGCCCAACATCAACATCGCTTTCAAAATCATGCTCTTACCCTTCCTGTGCGTTGCTCCCGCCGGAACGGCCGGCCCCGGATCCAGGAGCCGTTAATCGGCTCCCGATTCTTTTCGTCCATCAGGCTCCACGCGGGACCACCAAGCCGTTCGCGGGCCGGTATGGACATGAAGTGTCTTTTCCTCGGTGTAATCTTTGACCGCGTTGCGCCCGAGCTCGCGGCCGATGCCGGACTAACGGTAGCCGCCGAATGGCAGCTCCGGTGTGTCGTCCATGAACGTGTTGACCCATATGGTGCCGGCCCGGACGCCGCGCCCGACTCCAACGGCGGTGTCGATGTCGCGAGTTCGCGGTCACGATCAATGAGGTCGGCGACATTTAAGAGAACACGCGCGCGATTCGAGGCCGTCGCGTTCGGCCAAGGACCCTCGTCGAAGGCGGCGCGCGCGTCTTCGGCGCGGCCCCGCGGAACTCGAGTGACGACGACGCCGTGAGCCGGGCTTCGGCGCTCGATCATCTCGCCGCTGGCGTGCGCCTCGCGGCCGCCGATCTGCATGGCGCGATCGCGGGGAAAACGGGCAAGCGCGTCGTTCAGCTTCTTCGTGTCGAGGGTAATCGCGGTTTGGACGGCCATCTTCGGCGGTCTCCTTAGCGGGCGGAGAATGTCGGCGCGCGCTTGGCTCGGAATGCGGCGAGACCCTCGGCGAGGTCTTCGGTGAATGCGGTCAGTGCGCCGGCAAGGCCTTCGATCGGCGCGTCGCGGTCCTCGCCCTCCGCGGCGTTGATCATCGCCTTGACCACCTGAACTGCGAGCGGGCCACGCTTGGCGATGTCGGCGGCAAGCGTCTCCGCGCGCACAACGCCCTCACCCCTCGCGGCCACCTCGTCGACGAGGCCGAGCGCGAGGCCCTCTTCCGCCGAGAAAATCGCACCGGCCAGCGCCATTCGGCGAACGACCGAGGCGCCGAACCGACGCACAAGTCTTTGCGTGCCGGACCATCCGGGCGCCATCGCAAGGCCCGACTCCGGCAAGCCGAGCTTGATCCCACTTTCAGCGACGCGGGCATCGGCGACCGCAGCCAGTTCTAGGCCGCCGCCGAAAGCATGTCCGGTCAGAGCGGCAATGAGCGGCACACGCAATCGGGCGAGCGCCTCGAACGCGCGGTGTCCTGCCCGGGTCCAGTCGCGCCACATTTCGAGCGGCGGCAGGCCGCCCCAGGCGGCAATGTCACCCCCAGCGCAAAACGCCTTGCCCTCGCCCGAGAGGATCGCAACTCTCGTCTCCGCCGAGGCGTCGATAGCGCGCGCCGCCTCGGCGAGCCCATCGATCATCGCGCGATCCAATGCGTTCAGCTTGTCGGCGCGCTTCAAGGTCAACCGCGCAAGCGGCCCCTCGAACGCGAGGTGAACGAACGGGCTCACGGGGCCATCTCCTCGGCAGGACGGAGCTTGAGGTCGATCGGCGCGGCATGGAAGAGCGCCGGGTCCATCTTGCGCAGGTCCTTGGCGACCCTCAGCGGGAACTCGGCCTGGGCAAGGACATCGTGTTCGGTATCGACGCCCGGCGCGATTTCCGTAACCGTAACGCCTTCGGGCGCGAGCCGAAGCACGCAGCGTTCCGTGACGTAGACGATATCCTGTCCCTGCGCGACGGCTCTCGGCCCGGAGAAGGAGATCTGCTCAACCGCCTCGACAAGCTTCTTGACCTTGCCTTCCTTGGCGATCTTGACCGCGCCGTCGTGAATTTCGAGTTTCGCGCCCGCGGTGAAATAGCCAGAGAAGACGATCTTCTTGGCCCGCGCCGTGATGTCGACGAAGCCGCCCGCGCCCGCGGTGACGTGCGGACGCACGCCGAGCTTCGACACGTTGACCGATCCCCCGCGATCGATCTGCAGGAACGAAAGCAGTGACATGTCAAAGCCCGCGCCTTGGAAATAGGTGAACTGATGCGGCAACTGAACGATGGCCTCGGCATTCGAGGCGCAGCCAAACTGGAAGTCGAGCAGCGGCACGCCGCCGATCGCGCCCTGCTCGATGACCCAGGTGACGGCGCCGTGCCGCCCTTCTTCAATTAGAATGCGCGGCACGTTGGCGGAGATGCCGAAGCCGATGTTGACGGCGTCGCCGTCGCGCAACTCCTGCGCGACGCGTCGGGCGATCACTTTGGCGATATCGAATTTCGGCGTTTTGAACCACGACAGGGGCCGGAAGATCTCGCCCGAAATTGCCGGCTCGTAGGACGTGTGCGTCGTCTGAAGCTGATCTGGGGCCACGACGATAAAGTCCACGAGCACGCCGGGTACGACAACGTCGTGGGGACGTAAGGTACCTGCGGCCGCAAGTCTCTTGACCTGCGCGATGACGACGCCGCCGTTGTTTCGAACGGCGAGCGCCTGGTCGAGCGGGCCGAGAATGCCGCCTTCATGCTCGTAGGAGAGGTTTCCGCGTTCGTCGGCGGTCGTGGCGCGGATGATGGCAATCTGGGGCGTTATGGTTGGGAAAAACAGCCAGTCCTCGCCGGCGAAAGTGACGCGCTTGACGATTGGATCAGCCGCCGCCCTCGTGTTCATCGCGCATCCCTCGTGGATGGGATCGACGAACGTGTCCATGCCGACCTTGGTCAGCACGCCCGGACGCTTCGCCGCCGCCTCGCGATGGATGTCGAACAGAATGCCCGAGGGGACGTTGTAGGCCGGAATCGCGTCGCCGGTGATCATCTTCCAGATCTCCGGCGGCTCGGCCGAGGACGGACCAGACGGATAGGAGCCAGCAAGAACCCGCGCGAGGCAGCCGAATTTTGCAAGATGGTCGAGGCCCTTGACGCCCCACATGTCGCCTGCGGCGATCGGATTGAGCGTCGTAATATTGCGCGGATGACCCTCGGCCTCAAAGCGCGCGCCGATCGCCGCCAGCGTCGCGTCGGGGCACCCGAGCGCAGACGAAGACGAGACTGTGACGATCGCGCCGTCGGGAATAAGGCGGGCGGCGTCCGCGGCTGATATTACCTTTGGCTTGGCCATTGCTGTCCTCAAACGGTCAGGTCGATGGGGGCTTCGGAGCGGGAGCGGACCGCGGCGAGGGCGGCAATCGCGATGCTCAAAGATTTGACGCCGTCCTCGCCGGTCGCCGACGGCGCACCGCGGCCGGCGGTGGCTTCCTGGAAGAGACGGATCGAGCGCGCGTAGAGATTTTCGTGGTCGAGCTTAAGCTGCTCTTCGCCTGCCGCCGTTCGCAGAATGACCTCGCCTTTCGGCGCCTGGGTCATGCAGTCACGGCCGATGAGCGAACCCGCGTCGCCATGCACCTCGAAGCCGGTGATCGCGAACTTTGTGGTGAAGCCGTCGTGAAACTGGGCAAGGAGGCCACCTGAGAAGCGGATGACGCCCATAGCGCCATCCTCGAGCCCTTCGCGGCCCATGCCGCCGTGGGAGGCCATAGCGACGACGGACCGGGGCTCGTCATCGAGGACGAAGCGCAGTGTGTCGGCGTCATGGACCGTGATGTCCAGAATGACTCCGCCACCCGCGCCGGGCCGTTCCAGCCGCCAGCCCTGCAGATGAGTCGGCAGATAAACGGAGTGGAAGACGCGCGCGAACAGCGGCTTGCCGATCCGACCTTGCTTGATCGCCTCCCGCATGGCGCGATGGGTCGCCGCGTTGCGGAGGTGGTGATTGGTCCCCATCACCACGCGGTGCTTGCGGCATTCCGCAACCATCGCGCGCGCGTCGGGAAGCGTCAGCGCGAGCGGCTTTTCGCACAGCACGTGCTTCCCTGCCGCGGCGGCGGCGAAAAGCTGGTCGCGATGGAGTTCGTTGGTCGTCGAGATATAGACAGCGTCAAGGTCCTTTGACTCGACCAGTTCTGTCAGGCTCGTCGTCGCCCGGGCGATCCCGTGCCTCTTTGCGTAAGTTGCGGCGCGGTCCGCGTTGGCGCTCATGACCGCGACGGCTTCACCGCCATTGGCGCGAAATGCCCCGATCATATGTTCCGCCGCGATCGTGCTCGCGCCAATCAGGCCCCAGCGAAGTCCAGTCATGACGGCATCTCCTCCTGACTCGCGGAAGTTCCGCATGACGAGCGTATGATCAGGCTCGTCGGGCAAAATATGCTTTCCGGTTCGAAGTTCCCGCTGGCGATCTGACGCATGAGAAGCTGAGCGGCGCGCGAACCCAGGTTTCGAGCATTCACCGCAACGCTTGTGAGCGCAGGAAGCATGTGTTTGGCTTCTTCGATGTCGTCGAAGCCGATCACGGCGAACTTGCGACCGATCGTAGCGCCGGCCTGAGTGAGCGCACGAATGAGGCCGATTGCGACGACGTCGTTGAAACAAAGGGCGGCGGTCGCGGGATCGCGGAGGTTGAGTAGCTGTGGGACCGCTGCCCCGCCACCCGAGTAGTTAGTCCTCGTTTCAATAACCAACGACGCGTCGAGCGGGATTCCAGCGTCCTCAAGGGCGAGGCGATATCCAGATAGCCGTTCTTCGCGAACGAGTAACGACGTGGTCCCGCCTACGAAGGCGACGCGCTTGTGTCCCTGTGCAATCAGGTGCGCTGTGGCCTTTCGCGCGCCCTCCTTGTTTTCTGGAGCGACGAGCGATGCCTTTAGACCTGGAAGCCTGCGCATGACCTGGACGACTGGCAGACCGACAACGAGTCCTTTGACATCGCTGGCGCACGTATCGATTGCGGGCGCGAGCACCAGACCCGCCGCGCCATGCTCCCGCATGGAGCGAATGACCTCCTGCTGGCGCACCGGATCTTCTGCGGAATTGGCAAGGAACGGGACAAATCCGGCACCCTGACACGCCTGCTCGATGCCAATCGCGAGTTCGACATAGAATGGGTTCGACAGGTCGTTGATGACCATTCCGAGGACGCCCGACTTGGCTCCGCGAAGTGTCGCTGCGCCCCGATGATAGATGTAGCCGAGCTCGGCCATCGCCTCGGTTACGCGCTCCCGCGTCGCCTCCGCGACGAGCGAGCTGCCACCTAACACCAGAGATACCGTGGATTTCGAGACGCCGGCTCGACGCGCGACGTCAACAATCGTCGCCCGGGCCACGCCCGCCGCGCGCTCCTCCCCTGCCTCTCTACCATTCTTGCGCATATTTTATTAGATCGTTCCAATATAAATTCCAAAATGCTGCATTTTATGCCGAAATCGAGGGCTATAGTTTGCGCAGTAATTTGGAACGTGCTAAGGCTAATAATCCTTTTAGAACCCCTCGTCAACTTCAAAATTCATAGGGAAACGCCCTTGGCTTCGATCGTCTCCAAATCAATCCTTGATCGCTTGACCGATGTCGCCATGCCCCGGCTGGCTAACGAAAGGCCTCCCAAGGAGTTCATGACGACTAGAGGGCATGTTTTGCCGGTGCACAGAGCAGAGGCCCTCGTTCTTGGCAGCGGTGCGGCGGGCCTG
>Ga0182032_10000954_pt1 | contig 12605 bp, 13 predicted proteins | sample tim00Cox00000000_FD_125970 | JGI IMG/M metagenome (GOLD analysis project Ga0182032, IMG submission 125970) | Lab enrichment of tropical soil microbial communities from Luquillo Experimental Forest, Puerto Rico - timezero.00C.oxic.00.000.000 | ecosystem: Environmental > Terrestrial > Soil >... | reverse complement strand
TACGGATGCCAAAGCGCGCTTCCATGCCACGGTCGACACAAAAGCGCAGACGATCACGTTCGAGCTGACCTACTCGGGCCTCGAGGGCGGCAACACGACCCAATCCCACATCCACTTCGCCCCGCCGCGCGTGAACGGCGGCGTCATGGTGTGGTTCTGCGACAGCGTCACCAAGCCCCCCATGCCCCCCAAAGCGCAGCCGTGCCCAACGGGCGGACAGGGAACGATCACGGGAACGATTACCGGCGCCGACGTCCAGAACCTCGCTGCACAGGGCATCACGGGCGGCGCGGGCGAGTTCGACGACGTCGTTACAGCGATCCGGAAGGGACTATCTTACGCGAACCTCCACACGGGAAGCTTCCCGGGTGGCGAGATTCGTGGCCTGGTGGAGGTGCGCGAGGACGAGGATCGGTAACGGCCCCGCCGGCTAGCGCTTCGCGCGTGCGCGAAACGGTGTCTGATCGGTCGAAGGAGTCGTGCGGCGCCTTCGGCCGATCACCGTTCGGGGTTTCCCCCCTATTATGTCAGCTCGCTCGAGAAGACGCGACGGTCTCATCATCCAGCGACAATTGCTCGAGCTCGGACGAGACCGTCAGGAATGCGTCGACGACCGCTGGATCAAAATGCGTTCCCCGCCCCTTGACGATGAGCGTGACAGCGTCAGCGTGCGACAGCGGGTCACGGTACAGCCGGCGCGTTCGAACCGCGTCATAGACATCCACGAGCGCGATTAACCGCCCGGCGATCGGTATCTGGGTGCCGCGCAGCCCTTCGGGGTAGCCCGTGCCGTCCCACTTCTCGTGATGCGTGTACACGATGTCCTTGGCCATTGCCAGGATCCGATCGTCATGAGCGCCGACGTCTCGCTCGGCGTGGACGATCACGTCCCGGCCGTGCGCTGGATGCTTGCGCATTTCCGCGAGCTCTTCGCTCGTCAGCGCCCCTGGCTTGTTGAGTAGCCGGTCCGGGACGCCCACTTTTCCGATGTCGTGCAGCGGCGCGAGACTCGCCAGCAGCGATATGGTGTCCGGTGGGAGGTGCGGCGCGTACCGTGGATCGTGGGCGAGCTCCTCGGCCAGCACCTGCGTGTATCGCTGAGTGCGCCGCGAGTGGCGCCCGGTCTCGGCATCGCGGACTTCGGTGAGCGAAAAGAGCGACTGGACCATCAGGCGATGAGAAGTGGCCCTGTATAGCACCGCGCGATCCGCCCGCCGGTGCTCAATGGCGAAGCGGGCGGCAACCATCGACGCGAGCGCGCCGCCGAGGCCGAGAGTCGGAAAGAGCGGCGATACGAACATGCCGTACTTGGAGAGGAGCGTCGCAGACAGGGCCCAGGTTGCGGCCGCGCAGATGGCAACGCCCAACGAAGCCCACGCCAGCCCCAGACGCCCGCAGAGCAGCATCGCGATGATGCCCAGCCCGACCACGAGCTGAATCTCCAGGGCGACGCCGTACTCGGGCCGCCGAAGGAAATCCTGCTGCAGGAGGTTGTCGGCGACCGTTGCATGCACCTCGACCCCCGCGAACAGCGTATCGAGCGGTGTCGACACAACCTCACGCGTCCCGAGCGCAGTCGTCCCGACGAAGACCAGCTTGTCCTCGAACGTGCTCGCTGCGGCCACACCGCTCAGGACATCGGCCGCCGACACATACGGGATCGTGCGCTTCGGGCCCCGATACCGGAGGAGCAGGTTGCTCTTCCCGTCGAGCGGGATGCGGCGGCTGTCGAGGACGAGCCACGACGTGTTCACGTTTGCGACTTGCAAAGCGACATCCCGCGGCTGGGTGGCGCTCATGAGCGCCGCGAGCGACAGCGCGGGATAGACGCGGCCGTCGAGTTCGACGAGCAGAGGGGCCCGCCGGAGGATGCCATCGGGATCGGGGGCGGCGTTGAGAAATCCGGACGCGCCCGCCGCTGCGGCAAGGACCGGCAGACTGCAGATCGACCCCGTCGCTCGAAAGAAGGGGTCCTCGGTCTGATCATCGCCGCGCCGAACGATCGCGACGCCGACCGGGTGTTGCACGCACGCGCTCGCCTTGGTTGCGGCTCTGTCGAACGTCAGGGCATAGCCCAGCACGACGTGATTGCCGTGAAGGGTCTCCGCCAGGGCCGCGTCGGTGTCCGAGCCTGCGTCCTGGAAGCGGTCCGACTCCGCAAAGATCATGTCGAGAGCGACAGCGCGCGCGCCGAGGCTCCGGAGCCGCGCGATCAGGCGGCCGATCACATCTCGCCGCCATGGCCATTGACCGATCGCCGACAGGCTGTGCTCGTCCACATCGACAATCGCAATCCGGTGGTCCGGCGGGCGGGTGCGGGAAGCGCGCATGAGCATGTCGTACACGCTGAATTCCAGGTTCGCGAGGCGTGTCGGTCGGTACAGACACAGTAGCGCAGCGGCGATTGTGGGCAGGAGTCCGCACAGCACCACGAATACGCGTGCGCGACGGTTCATCTGACGGTGATTTCAACGCGACGATTGCGGGGCTCCGCCACATTGTCGGCGGTTGGCACCAGCAGGTCCGCCTCGCCGTGCGACGTGGTCTCGATCAGCGAGGCGTCGAGCCCGACTTCGATGAGCATTGCCCGAACGGCCTGCGCGCGCTTCATGCCCAGGATGACGTTGCTGGCGGCCGTTCCAATCGTGTCCGTATGGCCGATGATGACGACCTCGGGGACGGGGCGATCCTTGACCGCCGTGAGAACACCGGGGAGAAGCGCGCGGCTCTCGTCGGTGAGCTCGTCGGAATCGAACTTATAGAACAAGGTGAAATGGGTCGGCGGAGGAGGAAGGGCCGCCAGAGCCTCCCCGAACACCCGCTGCACCTCGGCATCGTCCATCACTCTTACCGGCGACGGCGCGAGACCGGTGGCGACGGTGGTGGATTCCCGCGTGGCCGCCAGATCGACCTTTCCTGCGGTGTTCGAAACGCTCGCCTTGCCTGCGGTCCCAGTCTCGGAATCGGGGAGCAACACGACGAGAGCCTCGCCCCGATGCTCCGCTGGTTGTGGAACCTTCTTCGGTGCGCACGAAACGGCCGTCCACGCAAGGACGGCAGCAGCCAGGACCCGGTCCCGGCGTCCACGGGTCATCGCCCACCGATCATTGCCCACCCATCATCGCCACCGCTCATTGCCCGACCGGACTGCCTCACAGGCACATGGCTCACGAAGCCACCGCTCGAGGATCGCTCATGGATCGTCATCACGGGGTCACGCGGAGCGCGACCGTTGTCCCGCGTACACCCACGATCGCCGACGGGGTCTCGAGACGAATAGCATCCGGCGCGAGCTTGGCGATCCGCCCTGAAACATAGGCGGCCACACCTCGTACGACCCGCAGCACGAGCGCGAGCTGGCTTTCGGCAGGTGCGTAAGCGAAGCGGTCGAGCCGCAGTTCGCTGCCCGGGCCAAGCGACACTCGCGTGTCATCGTTCAGCGTGACGCCGAGACGCCCGTCCGCGCCCGTTCTCAGCGTGTCCGCCTCGTAGACCACTTGCCCCGCCTGAGCGGGCGCGGCTGCGCCCCCACGAACGACGAACACCGATCCGGACGCCACCTTGATCCGCCCCGCGGCCGCGGGCTGTTGCCCGTATGCGGGACTCGTCATCAGTGCCGCCATCAATGCGACGACGCCGGCTGGAGCTCGAAGCTTCATCACAGTCCCCCTCCAATCAAGATACCCCGCTTCTCCTCCGGACGCACGCGTTCACAGATTGGCATACGTGCCATCGTGGAACACTGATAAAGTTCGATCGGCACCTGACGCCCAACAGCCATGGTCAACCGTGATTCCCCCAATCTCGTTGTTCGCGCGGCCGTCTGGGTCGGTGGCGCATTCGGGCGGTGGCAACGGCGACGCGCCGCCGCCAAGGATGATTCGTTCGTCGAGACGTGGAAGGCCGCCTGGAATGAGGGTTGTGAAGCCCGCAAGGCCGGGAAGTCTCAGACCGACGTCCCATACTCCCGCTCGCCAGTGAAGGACGCCTGGTTGGCCGGCTGGTTGTGGGAAGACCGTCATACGGCCGCCTTGTGAGCGGAGAACCGCGATAGAATCGTGCGCCGAAAGGAGGCCTCAATGTCCAAGGGCACGTCGATGAAGAAAGAGAAGAAGAAGCCAAAGAAGAAAGCGTAATCGCGGGCGAAGATGCACCGCGCTGGCTGAAGCCGAGCTCACCGGACAAAGAGGACAAGAGAGCGGTGGCTTCAGCCACGCTGTTGCCTTTTCAGGAAATGGCGTCGACGATTCCGTGCCACGCCCGCACCGTTTCATTATTCATCGATGAAACGGCCACGCCGCACTCGACGCCGCCGAATTCTGTTTGGTTCTGCCACACGAGCTCTACGGGAACGGCCAGTGAGCCTTCGGGCAGCACCACGTCGAACGACAGCGGCAGTGGTTTCGAGGGAGTGTCTCCAAACCCGAGCCGCAGCCCCCCATAGCTCACATCCAAAACGGTCGCAGGCCAGGAATCAATGTGCGCCGCGAGTCCTTGCGGTGGCGTCTTGCGTTTCCAGCGACGCACCTGCCGCCCCGGTACGTCCGGTTCCGTGATCCGCGCATCCGGCAGTTCGTCGATGAGATCGAGGAGCATGGCCGGGACGATTGGTTTGAGCAGGAAATGCGCGCCCAGCTTCCGCGCCTCGGCTTCGAGGACGGGATCGGAGTACGCCGTCGCGACGATCGCTTGCGTGTGCTCTGAGTCGCCCAGGAGAAGTTGAAGGCCGTTGAACGCGCCGAGGCGGATGTCCGTGATGAGAACGTCCGGATGGTGGGTCTTCAGCAGGCGTTTCCCGTCCTCGAACGTCGATGCGGCGATCACTTCATGGCCGCGACTGCTGATGAGTCGGATCAGCCCCGCCCGGGCGGCGTCGTCATCTTCGACAACTAGGACCTTTTTGGCCATGGCCGTGCTCGCCAGCTGGCAACTTCAATGCCGCATGCGCAGAGCCCACCTTCCTGAACAACCGTGCGGCTGAGTTCCACGTCAGCCCCAACCGTGATTACAAAATTGTACGTTCACCCCAAAACCTGCGTGTCCCAAGGGTGCGCCGCACCCGGAAACTCCGCCATTCGGCGTGAGTATAGCTGAACCAAGCCGAGTCCCGAGGCACCGTCCGATCGATCTCAGCTGCCGAACGCGAGCCCGTCGACTGCATCGGTGTCGCCACCGCTGCGCTGGCGCGAGCCCTGGGCGGCGGCGTCTTCCGAGCGGGAGGCCTGGGCTCGAATCTCCTGCGGCTGAAGATCGGTCGGCAATCGCGCGCGTTCGAGCGCGAGCAGAAGCTGGTGGAACTGCGCTCGCACGCGTCGCTCTGCCGGCCCATCCGAGAGCTTGACGATAGCGGTTTCGAGACCCGCCACGGCCCAGCCGATCGTCACGCTCGGATGTTGGGGCACGTCTTGAATTATCGGCAGCACGCCCGCGTGCTGGAGGACTGCGCAAGTGTGCGCTGTTCTTCACCATCGTCACACGGTCCCCCGAGCGGCGAGAGCGCGGACTTCCCGGCGCATCTCATCGAGCATGGCCCGAAGCAAGAACGGTTTGGTCAACACTCCTGTGGCCTCCCTCGGCACCGGGTCGTCGACGCTGGATGCGAGGACGATGACAACACTTGGCACCGCCGTCAGCTTGTTGGACAGCTGGCTATAGAAGAGGGCGGCCTGTGCGCCCAGGAGTCCCGACAGGATCACCAGTGGCCGGTGGAGATTCATCAAATCGACGGCTTCCGATGCGCTGGAGGCTTCGATCACGTGAAACCCAAAGCGATCCAGATACCGCGCGATGGGAACCCGCGCGTCGTCGTAGGCATCCGCAACGAGAACGATTGGATGACGGCCCGCGCGATCGGCATCACGACGTCCGCCTCTTGCAAACCGCCGCCGGTCGGGTTCCACAGTGAGCCGGCGATTGGGCGGGGTCAATGGCTACGTCGAGAGGTGACAGAACGTTACTGAATCGGATGGCCGGAGCTGCTGGAGGTCCTTGCCGCGCCCACGCTCGCTGCGGTGGTCCTCGACGGCTCGCGGCCGCGCGTTAAGAGTATCGGTCTGGGAAGACTCGAAACCGGGCACAGGAATCCTTTGCCAATGAGCCGCGATGTCGCAGCGGCTGAGTGGTTGGCGCGTCAGTCGATTCGAACGAATTCTCCGTCGCGCGTGCGACGGAGAAACTGCGCGTCAACGAGCGCAGTCAGAGCCGCCTCGCATTGAGCGGTGTCGAGCCGCCACATCCGCTGGATCTGAGCGGCGGTCAGGCGGAGCCCCGGGCTTTCGAGATATTCGGCCCGTATGTGATGGACGATAGGGTTGGTTATGGAGGAGGCCATAGTCATTCGAACCGCGAATCCGGTCGTAAAGCCGGTGTCGTTCCCCCGTTACGTGTGCGTCGCGAAGCTGATCAGCAATGCAAAGCATGCGCCCCGGATTGAGTCCTTGCCTGGCCGTGGCGATCGCGCAATCTTTGCAATGTTGGTCGCTCCGCGTTAAAAAACGGCCGAACGTCTTTCGCTCGGGGCAGCGCGACTTCCTCACTGAAATCCCTGAATTAAGTCTGCTCCAGGGAGACCTTCCACGCTTGCTTTGGCTGGATTTCCAAATTGTATTCCTGGCATGGTGTTGCAATGGTCGTCCCACCAAGAGGCGACATGCTCAACACCGCCCAGCAGGCGCGACGTTTGTCGGGGAGCGAGGGCAGCCACGCGGACCTCCTGCCCGAGCGCCCACAGGAGGCCGTGCAACCGCTGCACCCCGCGCCACCCCCCGCCGAGCCCATCGCGCCTCACGTTGTCCCCATCAGGATCGAGGTTGGCCATGATCCGCTCGACGGCTTCAGCGCGGAGGCCCCCGCCGAGGCGACGCCGGCCGCTCGATTGTTGCTCGCCGTCAAGGCGAAGTGGGTGCTCGCATTCGGCGCTTGCTTCGCTGTCCTCGCCGTGGTGGCTGCAGCATTCTACGTTCGAACTCGTATCGCGAGCAGACCGACGCCAAAGGCGCTCTTGGGTCACGCCGTGTTGAGATCCCGGCCGGACGGTGCCGCCGTGATTATCGACGGCGTGGAGCGGGGCACCTCGCCACTCGAACTCGATCTCGTTGCCGGCGCGCACGAAGTGATCTTCTGGGCAGAATCGGCGGAGCGCCGGATCGAGTTGAGAGTCGACGGCGGCACACACGTCGTCGAGAACGTGGACATGCCCCTGCGGGGAGGCGTTCTCGAGATCGACTCCGATCCTGCCGGCGCCCGTGTCACGGTCGATGGCACCACAGTTGGAGTGACGCCCCTCACGTTGCCGCGAGTCACTCCCGCTCGACATACGGTGGCCGTGACGAAGGGTCCAACAACAGTGAACCGCGAAGTTGACGTCCTTGCGGGTGCAACCGCCAGCGTCTTCCTGTCGCTCACGCCGAAGGTCAGCGCTGTTACCGGTACTCTCACGGTGGACTCGCCGCTCGATTTGCGGATTCTCGAGAACGGCAAGTTGCTGGGGCTGACGAACGCGGCGCCGATCACGCTGGCAACAGGGAAACACCAACTCGAACTCGTGAGCGAGGCGCTCGAGGTTCGCGTCAACCGATCGGTCGTCATTGAGAGCAACAAGCTGGCTCGCTTCTCTGTCGCGGCTCCGAGCGGCATGCTCTCGGTCAACGCTTCACCCTGGGCCGAAGTGTTTGTCGACGGCCGCAGTTTCGGCGTCACGCCACTTGGCTCGATCTCGCTGCCGACCGGCTCGCACGAGGTCGTCTGGCGCCATCCGCAATTCGGCGAGAAGCGGCGAACGGTTGTCGTCGGCGCGCAGACGCCAGCTCGCGCGACCGTTGACCTGAATCCCTGAGTATGGACCGAGTATGGATCTGACGCGCGCGATCATTTGTGCCTGCGTCGCAGCGACGATAGGCGCCGCTTCGACCGCCGTCCGCGCGGACGGGGGGAGCGTGGGCCCTGGAGCAAAAGACCACGACCAGGAGGTAGGGACCTCTGGAGTGAGCAACCAGGGGATTGGGGCCCCTGGAGTGAGCAGCCAGGGGATTGGGGCCCCTGGAGTGAGCTTAGACCCGCTGGGTGTCGTCAGGACGTTGTATCTGTCGGCCGCCTACGAAGACGCCTTGGCCGCTCTCGCCGGTCTCCCCGCAGGGGTTGATGACGACCAGGCCGAAAAGCTTCGCGCACTGTGCTTGCTGGCGTTGAATCGGACCGACGACGCTCAGCGAGTGCTCGCGCGCCTCGCGACCAGAAAGCCGATGTTGAAGCTCGGCGAGGCCGAGTCACCAAAGCTCGTTTCGATGTTTCGCGCCGCGCGGGCGCAAGTGCTCCCCGCAGCGATCAAAGCGCTCTACTCCGCCGCGAAGAGCAGTTTCGAGCGCGGCGATCTGGCAATGGCCGTCGCCCAGTTCAGCGATGTCATCCAGTTGATTTCGGAAAACGAGCTGACCCGAGACGCGGCGCTTTCCGACATCAGGCTGCTCGCTGAGGGTTTCTCGAAGTTGGCGAATCAGCAGTTGACGGCGCAGAACTTGACGACCAGTCCCGCTCCGTCGGGAGCGGAACCGCCGACTTCCGAGCCGGCCACCGTGACGTCCGCACCGGAATCGGACTCCGAGACGTCGCCGGCGAGAGCGGCGGCATCTCGGACCGAAGCCGCCGCGGACGCAGCCGTGATCTACTCGGCCGACGACGGAGATGTCGTGGCACCGGGCGTCATCGACCAGACAGTCCCGAAGTGGACGCCACCGACGGTCGGAGACTATCGGTCTCAGACATTTTCAGGCGTAGTCGAACTGATCATCGACGAAACGGGTAGCGTCGTGTCCGTCTCGCTGGTCCAACGCCTGAACGTCATGTACGACCAGCTCCTCGTGCGCGCTGCGAAGGGCTGGCGCTACCGCCCAGCCCTCCGTAACGGCCAGCCCGTCAAATATCGCAAACAGATTAACATCGTGCTGCATCCGGCCAATCAGGTCACAGATCAAAGCGGGCGGCCGAACGACTGAACGGCCGCGTGGGTCTATTGAGGGGCTTCAGGCGAGACGGTCAGCAGCTCGCGCGGAAGATCGTCGGGGACAATGTCGCGATTCGCGTGATGACCGGCGACCATGCCTTCGACGACGTGCTTCAGCTCGCGCACGTTCCCGGGCCATCGATAGCCGACGAGCATGTCGTACGCCGCGGGCGAGAGACGAGGTTCGGCGACGCCATACGCCCGTGCGGACTCGGCGAGATAGTGGCGCAGGAGCAGCACGACGTCGTCGCCGCGCTCTCTGAGCGGCGGAACGACGATCTGTAGCACGTTGAGCCGGTAGTACAAGTCCTCGCGAAAATCGCCTGATTCGACCAGCGCGTAAAGGCTCAGTGTCGTGGCAGCCATGACGCGGACATCGAGCGGGCCGTCGACCTGGCGCGACCCGACACTCCGAACTGTCCCCGATTCGAGAAAGTCGAAGAGCAGCGTCTGCGTCGCGAACGACATCTCGCCAAGCCGGTTGAGAAACAACGTCCCATGATTCGCGGCCATGGCGAGGCCGGGCTTATCGCGGTAGGCGCCCGGGAAGCTGCCGCGAACGTGACCGAACAGCTCCGACTCGAACAGCGAGTCAGGGATCGAAGAGCAGTCGGCCCGCACGAAATTCTCTGAGCGTCGCCGCCCCATATCGTGGACGTGGCGTGCCACGAACTCCTTTCCCGCACCGCTTTCGCCGACGATGAGGACCGTCGCATCGGATCGCCCGGCCGCGACGAGATCGTCTCTCAAATACTGCATGGGAGCGCTCTGGCCGAAGAGAAGCGGCATCGAGAGGTCCGTCGGAAACGCGGGGGTATGGGCGCCGGAGAGTTGTTGCGTCGGCACGTTCGAAGGGGCAATCCTACGGTACAGGAAGCACAAATTCAACCCTCTAGGCCATTAGGCGGACAAAAAGTCACGTCAATGCGAAACTTATTGAATCCAAATAACCAAATTGTCATCCCACCGGGGGAGCGTGTACTGTTGAGGTCTGGCGAGCCGATTGCAAATTCTCCTGGCCGGCTGAACACGTGCCCCCGAATCTTATCCTTCACGGACCGGATTACAGCCCGCGCCCCCACCTTGCGCGACTTCGCGCGATTGTCCGAAGCCGCATGTGGAAGTGGCTCTTCGATGCCCATCGTCTGCTGGGCGTTGCGGCCGAAGTGCTCGACGAGGAGTTCGTCGTCCTCGTCCCGTCGCGCGACGGCCGTGTTCTTCGCGAACGTTTTGAGGCGAGCCGCTCGGAGCCGATTCAACCGCTGCTCGCGGCATCGCTGACCAGTGACGGCGCGTTTGTCGCCAGCGCGGGCGGCGTCCGACTGGCCTGCGCGCCGATCGTGTGCGGGGGGGCACTCGCGGGAGCGATGCTCGTCGGCACCGACGAGCGCTCGCAGCTCGAAGAGGGTGACCTTGCCCGCCTGGCCTCCCTCCTGGCCGATGCGATTGGCGATCAGCTTGCCCGTCCGGCACAGGAGCCCCACGGGCACCTTCACCAAATCTCAGCGCTCTACCAACTGCTCCACGCCGCGATCGCGACCGGCTCTGAGGCCGAGGTCATCCGGACGTTCGCGGAAGCTCTGAGCATCTGGGAAGAGATCGAAGTGCTTGCCTATCGCGCCGACCTGGATGGGCGCTACGCTCTGACCGTCGCGCTGCCCGGTTCCGATCCATCGGTCGCGCCGCGCCTCCTCGAGCACGAGCCGGTGGCTGCCGGACCCAGTCTGCGACGTTTGTCGGCGACCGAGCGGGAGCATCTGGGCTTTGGCGGTGAGGGCGAAACGGTGTTGGCATTTTTGGGGAGCGACGGGGGACGCTGGCTCATCGCGTTGAATTCCGGTCAGCGCACGGAAGCCGATCTGGGATGGACGCGCGAAGCGCCTGACAGGGAGCGGTCGGAAATGTACGTAGCCGCGCTCGGTCACGCGCTGAACGGATGCGTCGCCGTCGAAACGTCCCGACTGACGTGGGCGATCATGCAACAGTTCATCGATCGAGATCCGCCGGTCGAAGCGGCAGGCCGGGCGCTCGAGGAATTGAGCCGGGCGCTCGCCGCGACTGGCTCGTTTTTCGTTCGCGGACCGGGCGGCTACCCCGTGCTCATCGCAGGTGAGAACCGCTCGGGGCTGCAGGGGGGGCTTCCCGTCACCGACGCCCGTATCCTCCGATCGCAGGTGATCATCCCGTTGCCTTTCAGCGCAACGCTCGAGGTGCGCGCGCGAGCAGGAAAGGGGTTCACGCCGCGTGACCTCAAGCTGTTCCAGGCAGCCGTCGCCACCTTTGCCGCGTGGCTGCCCTCGGCGCTCCGACGCGTGAGCGGCGCGGAGCGTCGGGGAGTTGTCCGTTCGTTCGACCAGATCGTCGATCGCTACGCGCGCGAGTCCCACGAGGCGCGCGACGAGACGTCGCTCATCCTGATTTCGGCAGGGGAGGAGATGTTGTCGCTCGACACGACGCACACGTGGATCAAGCAACTGCGCCCGCAGCTCAGACCGACCGATCTCGCTGGCCGCCTGTCATCGGGCGAGCTCGGTATTCTTCTCCTTCAGACGCCTCACGCCGGAGCCCAGATCGTCGCGAGGCGTTTGTCGCGCGTGCTCGCGGCGGGTGCGGGAGAAGAGCGTGCGGTGCGGATCGGCGTCGCGAGCCAGCTCGATGAACGTGTGTCCGCGGAAGCGCTCATCGCTCGCGCGCGCATGCACCCTGTCGATCCGTCCGTGAACGCCAGCGCTCCGCCGGCGTGAACCGGGGACTCCAGGCGTCCGCCGGTTTGAACGGGCACGCTTGTTGCCAACTCAAGAAAGTGACGCAACGATGAGAGAGGAGACGGCTGTGCGCCGGCGTGCGGGAAGGTGCGGCACGACGCCGATGACGGATTTGTTCATTCGAGTGAACTGGTGATGATACGGGCGTTACGTCGCCTCGCGACACACGCTCCGGGAGCACCACCGGATGGGAATCCGTCGGGTCCGCGGTCCCTCAATGCGTCGCGGCGACTTGTCACTGGGTGTCTGCCTGGAAAGGTCTGCGATCGGCTGACCATTATCCTCCCCGCCGATCACCGCGATGGTGACCTTGCCCCGCGCGGTGTCAGCTTCAGGCCATAGATCTGTCTCCAACGTGAGCGACGAGTTCGCGTCGTCCCCCGGCCGGTCAGCGGAGACGAGCAGGGCCGCCCGCCTGCACTATGAGATGATGCGGCGGCTCCCTCGCGTACGAGGCGTCGAGCCGGTCAGCGAAGTGATCCTCGCTCACGCGGCGCGCGCCGTGGACGCGAGGCTCGGCGCGCTCGCCGTCGCGCGGCCGGACGCGCACGCCACAATCGCTGCCACCTATGGCTACCCGCGGGCGCTCGTCGAGCATTTCCGAATCGAAGCCGGCGTGGGCGTCATTGGTCGCGTGATGCAATCTCGCCGCCCTCTGCTTGTCGCGGGGCCGGATCGGTTCGGTCCTCGGCGGTTGCGCTATCGGACGAATTCGTTCGTCGCCGTTCCGATCCTTGCAGGTCGAGATACGCTCGGCGTGATCTGTGTCACCGATCGCAAGGACGACCAGCCGTTCACGATGGACGACGTGTCGACCCTCCGGAGATTTGCCGCCGGCGCCG
>Ga0182032_10000952_pt1 | contig 12615 bp, 8 predicted proteins | sample tim00Cox00000000_FD_125970 | JGI IMG/M metagenome (GOLD analysis project Ga0182032, IMG submission 125970) | Lab enrichment of tropical soil microbial communities from Luquillo Experimental Forest, Puerto Rico - timezero.00C.oxic.00.000.000 | ecosystem: Environmental > Terrestrial > Soil >... | reverse complement strand
GGTGCTCGAGCCGTTAGATCCCTGAGTGATGGTGAGGCTGTTCGGCGACGCGGAAAGACTGAAGTCCGGCGTAGCGGTGGCGTTCACCGTAAGAGCCAGTGTGGTCGTATGACTTAGAGTTCCCGAAGTTCCGGTGATCGTGACCGTGGACATTCCCGTTGTGGCGGTGCTGCCGGCGGTCAGCGTCAAGGTACTCGTGGCCGTGGTGGGATTCGTGTTGAACGACGCCGTGACGCCGTTTGGCAGGCCGGATGCGGCCAAAGTAACGCTTCCCATAAAGCCGTTCTGGGCAGCCACGGTGATAGTGCTGGACCCGTTAGATCCCTGAGTAATGGTCAGGCTGCTCGACGACGCGGAAAGACTGAAGTCCGCCGTGCCACCGGTAGGCGGTGGCTGTGTGGAAACAGTTCCACAGCTTGCCATAAACCAGCTGAAAAGCAACGCGATTACCAGGCCGGGGCCGGATAGACCACGCAGAAGGCCGAGTTTCCGCCCTGATTTGATCAAACCGTTGCCGAATACATGACGGCGCGTAATCCTCTTCATTTTCGACCCCGATGCCTGGGAAGTTGTGTTTAGGTGATGCTTTGCACGAACACTAGTTGAGTCGGCTGGATTGAGCGGGTACCCCAGATGCTAATACTTACGATGTTCAATTGCAATAGCAGGGAAGGGGACAAAGGGGACAAAAGAGGACAAGAGGGCGCCAGCGAACCTGCTTGAGACCCATCCAAAACGACACGCGGCGACCATTCGCACCGAACCCGCGAGTTGCGTCTTTCAATGAAGGATGCCACCCTCGAAAGCGGAAAGATGGCGACCCCGCCGAGACTTGAACTCGGAACCTAATGGTTCGAAGCCATTCGCTCTATCCAGTTGAGCTACGGGGTCCCTGGGATCATTCTACTGCGGAAATCTTGGCGGATCACCAAATCAACGTGTCGATTTGGTTCGCAGCCAGCGAGTCGGAAACCTTAAATACCTTATGTGTCGCTTACAGGGCAAGTCGGCTAAATTTCCGTCCCTGCGTTGGGCAACTTCGTCAAAGTGAGCGGCGAGCCCAATCGGCTCCGGCCTTTTGTCGCGCCATCAACGGCGACACCATGCAGCCCTCACTCCACCAGTCGCACGCCGGAACGTTGAGCAGTTTGAGTCGCGCGCGCCTGGTTCACAAGCTGCGGTGCTTTCTCCCCGAGAGTCATCTGCTGTACCAAGTCGGCCGCGCGCTGCTCGGGCGACAGGATGGGATCTTGACCACTTAATCGTAGTGCTGATACTCGGTGCGTCACGGTTTCAAGGGCGGCGGGGAATCTGAGATCTGGTGAACAATGTCCACTTGGCCTTTTTCGTGCAGCTCGCGAACCTTTGCAAACTCTTTTTCGGCGGCGGCAGAATTCCCCATTTGTTTGTAAATCCGCCCTAAGCGGTAGTGGGCATCGGGCTGTGAGGGATCAAGTTCTTCTGCACGACGGAGAGCGGCAAGCGCTTCGGGAAATTCTTTCCGGTCGGTAAGTACGATGCCCATGTCGAGATAAGCTATGCGTAGATCGCCTTTCAGCTCCACTGCTTTCTTGAGAAGCGGCAGCGCCTTTTCCGGGTCGCTTTGCTTCATGGCGATATCCCCGAGGTACGCGACTGCTTGGGGATTCGCCGGCTCGATGGCCAGCTCTTCCTCGAATGCGCGCTTCGCCTCCGCGTACTTGTGCTGCTTCCAGTAAAGATATCCAATACCGAAATGTACATTGGGCTCGCGAGGCGCAACTTTTGCCGCGGTTTCAAATTCCGCAATGGCGTCCGCGGTTCTTCCGAGACCGTCTAATGCTTCTGCCATGAGCACGTGCGAGGCCACGGAATCCTGGTCTTGTTCTTGAATCTTGCGAAACTCGTCCAACGCGCAGGAGTATTGCTTTGCCCAGAGGCAGCTCTGCGCCAATACCTGGTGCAATTCGATATTCGCGGGGTCGGACTTGGCCGCGACGTCGAGGTGCTTGACAGCCTGGTCGAACTGCTTTGTTCCGTAGTAGCTCATTCCCAAAAGTGTTCGCGCCTGAAAGTTGTTAGGGTCGGCCGCCAGGGCTGCGCGAAACGGTGCGATAGCACCCTGAAAGTTTCCCTTTTTGAATTCGGCTAGCCCGAGATTCAGCTGGATCCCGCGCAGATTGGGATTCATAGCTAGCGCTTCGCGGTAGGCGGCAGTTGCGTCTTCGTACTTCCCCTCCTTAGAAAAGACAACCCCAAGACTCGCGAGAGCTTCCGCATCCTTGGGGTGGGCGCGCAGCCACTTCCTCCACTCCTGTTCCGCGCCAGCCAGATCGCCCTGCTGCTCAAGCCCAACGGCTCTATCCGGACTTGGAGTCTGAGCGAGGACAGTAAATGACGAGAAGGCTGTGAGAAAAATAGCGAGGCAACGCCTGATCCAACGTGACTGACGGATTTTCGGTGAGTTGGCCATGCCTACCCCAATTTAACAGTTTTCCTAGACGCGGCAAGAGCACCAGGGATCAGAGCTATCGGGTTGACTGTCGCAGCGTTTCTGCGATGATTGCGGCCTTGGGCATGCCAACGCGTCAGAAACGCTCCCTTGACGCCGGGGGCGTCGGAGATTACGCTGGCGGGTGTTTCCAGCAAAGTGATTTACCGCATGAAGAAGCACCTCCGAGTCTCGGTTGTGCGAGCTGCCCTTTCGCTGCTGATAAGCCTGTGTGGATACACGGCCCGCTGCCAGGACAGTGCAGAGCAAGGCACAAATACCCGCGGGAGCCGCGCGGAGATCGCGATTACGGTTCGCGACGGCTCGGGGCACGTGGTTAACGTCCCCACAGCGGTAAAACTCTACAAGAACGGAATGCTGGAGGATCAGAAATCCACGTCGCAGGGCCGCGCTTTTTTCATTCCGCGGGGCCTCGGGGACTTCACTATCGTCGTTGAGGCGGCTGGCTACAAAGCCGCGCAAAAGGAGGTTTCCCTTTCCGTTGCGATTCAGTACGAGGAGGACGTGTACGTCGAGCGGGATACAGGTTCCGGCGTCAGTACGGGAATTCCCGGCGCGCCAGTACTTGCCCCGAAAGCGAAGGAAGCATTGGGGAAGGGAACCGAGGCTTTGAAAGAAGGCAAGCTGGAGGAAGCCCAGAAGCATATAGGCGAGGCCATGAAGCTCGCCCCCGGAAACCCGGAGGTACTTTACGTTCAAGGAATTCTCTATATGAAATTGGGCAATTGGGGGCAGGCGCAAACCGTGCTGGAAAAGGCCAGCCAGCTTGATCCCCATCAGCCCCGTCTTCTTGCCGCCCTGGGAATGAATTTCTGTAATCAGAAGAAGTATGAGGAAGCCATTCCGCCGCTCGAGAAATCCATCCAGTTGGAGCCGGCCGCGGGCTGGGAAACGGAGTGGGCGCTCGCCAAGGCCTATTATTATCACCAGCAGTACGAACAGGCGCTCAAAATGGCGGAACAAGCGCATACGGAGTCGCATGGGTCGGCTCCCCAAGCGGAGTTGCTTCTCGCGCAGTGTCTGACAGCAGTAGGACGCTACGAAGATTCGGCGCACATTCTGCGGGAGTTCCTGAAAAACAACGCTTCGGGCCCGGACGCCGCAACCGCGCGGCGCTGGTTGGATCGCTTGAACGCGGACGGGAAAATCCACCAATAGAGCATCAATCCCCAAGAGCCACAGCTCCCAGAAGGAGGAACTCCCGGAGAAACTCGCCAGGACAACAGGACAAAAGGAAATGCGGCGGGCGGGTATAAGCCTGCCTCGCCGCATTTGATTAAGCCGCTTAAACTGCAGTGGCCTTAGAAGCTGAGCTTTAAGGCCAGTTGGATGGTCCGGGGGTCATATGCGCTGGTAACGGCGCCAAAATTGCTGGCCCCGAAGCTCCTGCTGATACCGCCCTGCGACTGATTGCCGATGAATTGTGTATGGTTCCAGACGTTGAAAAACTCTGCGCGGAACTGGAGATTACTCCCCCGCTCCTGGTTGAACCAGAAGTTCTTAAAGAGCGAGAGATTCCAGTTGTCGCGGCCGGGGCCCCAGACCGAGTTGCGCTTAGCGTTCCCCCACGTGCCCGCCGCTGGTGCCGTGTAGATGGAGGTGTCGAACCACTGCTTGACGGTATGCGGGTTGTTGGCTGACGTACCGGTCTGGTTCGGGCGGTTGGAAGTATTCGGAACAAGACTGGCCACGCCCACGTTGCTACTGCCGGTCGTGCCAATGTTTAGCGGGGCGCCCGACTGAGCGGCAACGATGCCGGAAATCTCCCATCCGCCAAGAGCTGTCTTCAGAGCCTTGCTGTCGCTGTTCTTGAGGAAGGGAATGTCGTAGACGAAATTGGTGAAGAAAATCTGGTGATGGTCATAGTCAGAGGGGCCGAAATCATATTTCCAGCCGACGTAAGGATTGGAAATGTTGCCGAGGTCTCCGGCGCTGCTGCCCTGGGACCCCGCATCATTGGTATGCGAGTAGGTGTATCCAACCTGGTATTGCAGGTCGGTCTTGAAAGAGCCGCGCATGGAAGCCTGCAGGGAGTTGTAGTCTCCGTTGGCCTCGTTCACGGCCATGCGAATATCCCGGTAACCGAGGTATGGCACGGAGGCATTGTAGTTCGAGGTTGTGGTCAAGAGCCCCGGCAGCGAGCTGTAGGGCGCCAAGTTGATTTCCGCGTAGTAATTCTGGTGGCGGTTCTGGCTTCCCACATACTTAACGTCCAGCACGGACTTGCCGATGGAATGCTGGACGCCCAGGCTGAACTGGCTGCTTATCGGCGATTTATAGTTGTTGCGGTCCAGAACCGTGACGTTATTGACCGGGATTGCGCCGGCATTCACTAGACCCGACCGTAGGTCTTGCGTTGCATTTGACAGGGACACGTTGTTGAAGCCAACTGTGGCCGCCAGTGGAACGGTACCCGCGTTGTTATACACGTCGTTGCCTTGAATACGTTCATACATGAGGGCGTATCCACCGCGAATCACGGTCTTGCCGTTGCCGCTTAGGTCATAAGCGAAGCCAAGGCGCGGCCCGAAGTTAAGCCAGTCGCCGTTGACGCAGCCTTTGGGAATGCCATTCAACCCACAGGTGCCGATGCCATTTACATAGAATTTGCCAGGCAGGGCGGCGTCCGGGCTGGTCCCCAGGCCTGGGCTTGTTGAGCTGACACTGCCGTTACCCGGGTTTAGGATGGCCGCATTACTCGAGTTGTAAAGGGCTGTATAGAAGTTGTTCATTTTGTTGTTGGCTTCGTAGGTGTGCGGAATGCCATCCCACCGCAGGCCGAGGTTCAAGGTGAGGCGGTTGTTCACGCGGAAGTTGTCCTGGACATAGAGGGCCCAGGAAACGTTGTTCCAGTGGCCGGCGCTCTTGATGGCGTCTTCGCTATAGTTCGAGGCGTATCCAAGCAGGTAATCGGCAAAGTCGTTTCCTGTGAATCTGCCGTTGAATTGAAAGTTACCCTGAGTATTTTTAAACCAGTCTTGCGTCTTCTTGTAAAGGAGCCAGCCGCCGCCCATCTTGAGCTGGTGGCGCCCCTTGGTCCAGGAAACGTCGTCGCGAAGCTGATAGCTGTCGGCCAGGTTATTCCACGGCATCCAGTTAACCGTGTAATTGCTTCCCGTACTCCCATTCAACTGGATCGACGGGATGCGGTTCTGAACGTTGGCTCCGTCACCGGTATGGGGAAAAAACGGAGCAAACGTAAAGCCCGACGGCGCCGAAACCAATCCGCTTGGCAAAATGTGGATGCGGTTACCGTTGTAGTTGAAGGAAGCCTCGTTCAGCAGGTTGGGACGGATTACGTACGCGGTATGGAAAACGCCGGCATACGAAGGATTGCCGAAGGTGTTCCCGACGGAAGGCACGTTGTCGCCGCTCCACATGCTGGTAACAAGGTTCTGCGCCACCTGCTCGGCAATGAAGGTGCCGTACATCGTGAGCTTGCTGGTCGCGTTGTAATCAATGCGCGTGATTTCTTCCCGGAGGTTGTTAGGAACACTCACGGGCTGCTGAAACTGGTTGCCGTTGGTGGGAGCCGGGAAGATTCCTCCGTACTTGCCTCCCGCCGTCAACAGGGCCTTAGCGTTAGCGTCCAGAAGGACTGAGGGAAGAGCGTTGCCGTTCAGTGCGGCGAACGTAGGATTCTGCGCGATCGGCGCGTTTGCATTAGGCGCGCAGCTGCCGCTAGCGTCCGGCGTGCTAAACGCCTGACCCGTGGCGACCCAGGCCGCTTGGAGAGCGGGCGAGAGTTGGTTAGCGCAGGGTGCGTGCAGACCGGAGAACGGGATGGCTTTACCGTTATCCGCGCCAGCCTTGTCCGTTACGTCCGCCGGCACGAAGCCAGTAAAATTACCTCCATAAGTGTCAGGCTGGGGCACAGTCTGGTTGATCTGCGTCCCGTTTACAAGTTTGCGCCATTCCATGTTGTAGAAGAAGAACAGCTTGTGATTGAGGCCGGGAACGGGGCCACCGCCGTTGAAACCGAATACGTTGTACCGAAACTCAGCAATCTTGCCCGGGGGAGGATTAAAGAAGTTACGGGCCTGCAAAGCGTCGTTCTGGAAGAACTCCCAAGCCGAGGCGTGGTATTTGTTAGTGCCGGACTTGGTTACCGAACTTATGGTGCCGCCGGAGGAGAGCCCGTACTCGGCGCTGTAGTTGGAAGTAAGGACCTGCGTCTCCGCGATGGCATCCATGGAAGGCAAAACACTAGAGCTGCCGGCGCCGCCACGATCCGAGTTTTCCCCACCGTCAAGCAGGTAGAGGTTGTGACCTGGCCGATTCCCATTGAAACTGATATTGCCCGACGCGCCGCCGACCGGCACCGGGACCTGCGTGTCGGGATTCAGGTTGGAAGCGCCTGTTGTCAGGGAGGCGTAGCTGTAAATCGTCCTATTCTTGGTGGCCAGTTCGGTGATCTGCTTACTGTCGACGAGGGAGCTTTGCTCCCCGCTTTCGGTTTGCAGGTTGATCGCGGATGCTTCCACGGTTACCGTTTCCGTGGCCGCGCCGACGGCCAACTGAAAGTCCACGCGGACGCGATCGTTTGCGTTCAGAACGACTCCTTTTCGTTCCTCCGTTTTGAAGCCCTGCGCGGTGCCTTTCACATCGTAACGGCCGATTTGAATATCAGGGAAGACGTACTGGCCGGCCTCATTGGTGGGAGTGGTTTTGGTCACTCCTGTTGCCGTGTTGGTGATGGTAATGGTCACGTTCGGAACGACAGCGCCCGAGGGATCCATAACGGTCCCCACGATGGTCGCCGCCTGCTGCCCAAACGCCTGGAACGAGATGCCCAGGATTATCGCCACAAGAGCGATGACATGTCGCTTTCTAAACCATTTCGCCAGAGAGGGGATATTTCGAAATAAGAAAGAATTGAGTAGAAACATTCATTTGCCTCCACACCCCGACTAGATTTTTCTGCACCGATGGCGTTAACGTACACGGAATTTCTAATATCACTCTTGTTTTGTCAAGCAGTTTTTTCGATCTTATGAAACTATATTGCGTTGAGGGGTAGTTCTGGCTGCAAGATGCGATCCGCTGCCTGGAGGGAGGGGCGTTGCGGAGCAGGGTGGACGGCAGGCTGCGAGGAACTTGCTAGCCCCTCATTTTCAAGCAGGTCAAGTTGCTGTTCCTGATTTGTTCTGCCCTTCTCGTTCGCGAGCGCACTGCGCCTTACCGGGTCTACCCGGGAGTTGCTAGGCTCAGGGAATCCTTGGAAGCGGAATCCGACAATCTGCGGTCAGTGTTCTTCATTTCGCGGAACAGGTTCAAGTTGGAGGACATCACGACGCCTGGGCTGAGATGCAACGCCGGAGGGAAAGGCGCCTTATGCGTGATGTGGTCCGTCATGAGGCGCACAGCAATCTGTCCTTGGCGATGGGGCTGCTGGTAAATGGATGCGGTGATGGTGCCCTTGTGGAAGTAGATGGCCATTTCCGAAAAGAGGTCCGTGGTGATTAACTTCACTTTCCCGGCTAGACCACATGCCCCCAGGGCCCGGCACACGGGAAGGCAGTTCACAGTATTCACATACAGGCCGGCGATGCTCGGAACATGCCGAAGGAGCTCGAACGTCTTCTGAAAACTCTCGTCCTCGTCCTCGTGGCCCTCGATAACGGAGATCACTCTCCCCCCAGGGCAGTGGCGAGGGAAAGCCTCGGAGAAGCCGTCGGTTTTCTTCCGGTGGTCTTCAGCACTGAGCATGCCTGCCACAACCGCCACCTCCGAGCCTGGATTAACAAACTTACCCATCAGCTCGCCGGCAAGGCAGCCATTCAGCCGCGGCTCGACGCAAACGATACTCGATCGACGACTTTCGGGAGCGTCGGTCGAAACGCAAACGACTCGTACACCCTTCTCCTCCGCGGCATTGATGAGCGGCGTGAGCCCTTTGGGGTTCCCCGCTGTGACGATAATTCCGTCCACCCCAGACTGTAGGAGCTCTTTCACAGCACCGGTATCTCCTTCGCCCAGCGCCTGGACAGGGCGATGCAGAAACTGGACGCCGAGCTGTTCGACACGGCGTGCTTCGTCCAGGATGCCGCCCCATAGTTGGTCGTAAAAAAAATGGATTTCCCGCGGGACACAGACGCCTATGCACGCGCTAGCTTTGGCTACGGACAAAGCTCGGGCGGCGAGATTAGGCGTGTAGCTGATTTGGCGGGCGATCTGCAGGATGCGCACGCGTGTAGACTCTTTGATTCCGTTGCGCCCGTGTAAGGCGCGGTCCACAGTGCCGATGGAGACGTTCGCCATTTCGGCGATCAGATGAATTCCGCGTCTTGGTTTCGTCACCTACTTCGCTCCGGTGCTACTCCGCTGGCGAGTTGCCGTTGCTCTTCTATATCTTAACGCAAGCTAATGGCAATACCAGGCTGAGCGCGCGGGCCTCCTGAGGGCAGTGCACCTGCGTTTGCAATCCAAAAAACGCGTGATAGGATACCACGACCGTTAACGTAAACAGCAGAGATTCTTGACGATTCCAGGCGGCTCGATCGATCGGCCTCGCCGGGCGGACCTGTAGCCTTAAGCCCCGTGGCAAAGGGGAAAGACGCACTGCAAAAAAGGCCGAATAAGCCGTCGTGGGATGCTTTTGCTTGCGCAGGCGCTTTACGAATTTAGGGGGGATAAGGTCCATGACACGCCAAGATGATCTATATGAGCCCAAACCCGAACACAAATTCTCCTTCGGATTGTGGACCGTGGGAAACCGCGGCCGTGATCCGTTTGGCGACTTCGTTCGATCGGCCATTTCGCCCGTCGAGATTGTTTATATGCTCGCGGAAGTTGGGGCCTGGGGAGTCAACCTACACGACGATGACTTAGTGCCAATCGATGCGACGTGCGCGGAGCGCGACGCAATCATTCGCAATTTCAAGAAAGCCTGCAAGGAGAGTGGCCTGGTCGTTCCGATGGCAACGGTCTCGCTGTTCTTTCATCCGGTCTTCCGCGACGGAGCCTTTACCGCAAACGATCACGAAGTCCGGGCGTACGCCCTGCAAAAAACGATGCGCGCGATGGATCTCGGAGCGGAGTTGGGCGCGCAGATTTTCGTCCTGTGGGGCGGGCGCGAGGGCGCTGAGACGGATGCTTGCAGGCGTCCGGACGAAGCCGTGAAGCGACTACGCCAAGCGGTCAACTATCTTTGTGAATACAACATCGATAAAAAATATGGATACAAGTTCGCGCTTGAGGCCAAGCCAAATGAGCCGCGTGCAGACATCTACATGGCAACGATCGGCCACTACCTGGGCTTCATTCCCACGCTGGATCATCCTGACATGGTTGGCGTCAATCCCGAGTTTGCCCACGAGCAAATGGCTGGCCTCAATTTCTTGCATGGGGTCGCGCAAGCTTGGGAGGCCGGCAAACTGTTCCATATCGACCTCAACGATCAAATGCCGGGCCGGTATGATCAGGACCTGAGATTCGGGTCAGTGAGCCTCAAATCTGCCTTCTGGCTGGTAAAGTTCCTCGAGGATGTGAAATACGAAGGGCCACGGCACTTTGACGCGCACGCCTACCGCACCGAGGACTATGAAGGAGTGAAGCAATTCGCCCGCGGATGTATGCGGACGTACCTAGTTTTCAGGGAAAAGTCACGCCAATGGAATGCCGACAAAGAGATACAGGCTTTGCTAAAGGAAACTTCCGTGTCGGCAAACGGAACAGCGAAGCCAGGGCGCTATTCGAGAAGGCAAGCCGCCCGTCTGCTTGCCCACCACTTCGACACGGATGCCATCCTGAAAAGGAAGCTGCCTTATGAACGGTTGGACCAGCTGACCGTGGACATCCTCGCCGGAGTGCGATGACCTTGCGTGACTTCCTCAAGAACCATAGCAATTTTCTAACCCAAAAAACGAACGCGATCCTGAAGGGAAGCCACTAGATCCGTGACGTGACACTTTATAGTGGCTCCTCTCGTTCGATCAGAACTGATCGAAGGGAACCAGGCTATGCCAAGTCAGTGTGGGAATTCCGGTCGGAATTTGAGGGTGAACCGCAGCTACCCGGTAATTGTCCGGGAACACTGGCGGAGAGCCGGGGATTCTGCCCGAGCATCCTAAGAAATTCTCAGTGGCGATGGTAAAACTCAAGTCCTTCGTAGTCAACGAGCGAATTGTCGAAAATCCATTCTGCAGTGTTATCGGAAAATCTGAGGCTTGGATTTTCGCTAGGAGTCTTAGGAAAAGCTTATTAAGGTACGAGGAGTTCCGCAGAACTTTCGACTGAGCACGCCCTCGTCAGTGGTCTGCCAGAATGCGAATGCGGCCCCGACAATGATGAGGATTAACATTGCTGAACGCATGGCTGAAGACTACGTTCTCTTGCCACCTGCGGACCAGCGAAAAAGATTGGGCCCGGCGTGCGCGGCTTGCGTGCGTAGGAAAGCTGACTATCCCACCTCGCTAGCGCGGGCTGGTGTTGTCTCGACATGCTCTGAAACGGAGAGGTTGTGCTCTGCCGCAGTGAAGATTCCGCCCCTTTGGGGCGGGGATTTTCAAGACATGGGGGCTATTCGTCTGGTGTGGGGAGGTGTGCAAGAGCGAGGCAGCGCGGAAGATAAACCCTGCTCCTCTCAAAGCAAGGCATTTGCTCGAGTTTCTACGTTTTCAAATGGGTGGTGACAGACATGACGTTTCGAGCGAAAAGCAGGCGGTATTTGGTGTAGAGCGGTGCACGACGCTATTTCCCTGTCTTTCCCTAAAAATAAAGCCCTTGACATAACATTACACCTTATGGTGTAAGTTCTGTATGGATCAACTAAGCGATGTGCTGACCGCTATTTCTCACCCCACTCGGCGAGCGATCATTGGGCAGCTAGCAAATGGACCTGCTCGATTCCTGGATGTCGCAAAGCCTTTCGACACCGCTTTGAATGCGGTGACGAAACACCTCAAGCTGCTCGAAAGAGCTGGACTCATTGAACGTGAGAAAAAGGGTCGCGAAGTTCTCATTTCTTTTCGGGGTGAACCACTTCGGGAGGTCGCGGGATGGGTGCATGAATACCAGGGGTTCTGGAACGAACGCTTCGACCAGTTCGAGCAGTATTTTAAAGACAAAAAGAGAAGGAGAAGACAAAAGAATGAATACATCCGCAAAGACAATTGAAATCAAGTGTGAAAGGACAATTCCTGCTCCCCCGAGCGAGGTATTTGATGCATGGCTGGATTCAAAGATCCCGGGCACGCCTTTTCATGAGCATGAGAAGCTGATCGTCAATCCCAAGGTGGACGGGCTCTGGTATTGGCTCTTTAGGGGCCAGCCCCACTTTGGGCGGTTTACGAACATAGATTGACCGGTTCCCAGACATCCCGCGTGTCAAAGGGCAGGGTAAAGTAGGCGCTCGCATCCTTCCGCGACTCGGCTCCGTTCAGCTTTGCTTTGAACAGCTTTCGTATTTAGTCATCGAGTTCAATCCGAATCCTAAGGACAACTCTCGGCAAGCTGATATCTATTGTGCAGTTGCCGCCTCGCCGAGATGTTCCAGAAGAAATACGTGGAAATCCGTCGCCAGAGGCTCAGCACCAAGCTGCCGCATCGCGAGTGCCACCTGACCTCGATGATAGGTGGAGTGGTTGACGACGTGCTGCATCAAGTGCATCAACGTGAGCCGCATTCCACGAAAGGGGAGCAGCTTCGTCAAGGTTTCATTGTTCACCCGATTTACGAACTCGGACTGCTCCAACTCGATTTCGATCCACTTCGATTGTAGAACATCGACGTTGGGAAATGCCTCAGGACTGAAAAGGGCGTCGCGTTTCGCTTTCAAGTCTGATAGTGATGCGGGACTATCGGGCGGGTTTCTCCAATAAGCGAGCCAAATCCACTCGCCCCCCAAGATGTGCAGGAGCGTGTCTCGCACGCAATGAAAGCTTCCGCCCATAGCTCGGGTAAACTGCTCATCGCTGAGCCTTGACGCTGCTTTCAACACCCTGCGGTTTGCCCAACGGTCGTACTCCTACGAAAATAGTGCCCATCTCGTTGAAAGCAAAGGACGGAACACGGGACTCATTTTCATCCTTCGTTGTGGCTCTCCGAGAGCCATGAGTTACTCGTATAGAAGCCGAATATCATCCCTAGTCATACATAACTGCACAAATTTTCACAAAATCTGG
>Ga0182032_10000948_pt1 | contig 12629 bp, 6 predicted proteins | sample tim00Cox00000000_FD_125970 | JGI IMG/M metagenome (GOLD analysis project Ga0182032, IMG submission 125970) | Lab enrichment of tropical soil microbial communities from Luquillo Experimental Forest, Puerto Rico - timezero.00C.oxic.00.000.000 | ecosystem: Environmental > Terrestrial > Soil >... | reverse complement strand
TGGCCTGGTCGCGCATCGTCAGGTCCTGAATCTGGCCAATCGCTTCCGACCGGGCCGCGAAGTAGACGCCCGCCTGCTTGTCCATCTCGTCCACGGTCTTCCGCGTATCCGCCACGTGGTTGTTCATGTCCTTCTGGGCGTTCTGCAACTTCTTGTAGTCGCCCTTCATGTCCTTCGAGTTGCCCTGCAACAGCGCATTGTACGCATCCAGCGCGCTCTTGGTCTGGAGGCTCGTCTGGGCCACCGCCTGTGCAGTCGCTCCACCGGCCTTGATGAACCGATCGGTCTCCTTGATGCTATCGGTCTGCGCGAAGATCGACAGGGAAGCCGACAGCCCCATTGCGGCAAACACAACGGTCTTCATCTTTATCATGGCGCGCTCTCCTTTCCACTCCAAGTCGATGAGCGCAAGCAGGATAGGAGCCGAACAGCCGCCGAGCTATGCGAATTCGGCAAGAACGCTGGTGCCCACTCTCGGACGGCGCTCCATGCCCTGCGAGCTGTCAGATCTAGCTGGCTCTCCGTGTACGGAATCCGCTAGAAACTTCATCTTCGCTGGAACGACTTGCAACGGGCCATGTCACGCTCAGCCGTTCCCGTTGAGCATGCGATCGCCACCGGTACGGCGACGACGCCCAACACGATCAACCCGATCGCCACGAACCCAACGACTCTGAGCGAGCGTCGCATCACATTCTCCACTGCTACCAACGCCGTCATGCGAATCGAGCAGATGGGCTGGGCTCCAACAGGCCATCGTGCATCTCAGCGACGGGGGCCGGTGCGCACCGGACCGGACACCCGGGCCACTCGGTACCTCGATAACGTCCGAGGATCGTGCCGACCAACACAATGAGCGGCACGACGATAGCCTGCACCCACCGCGGTGCGAAAAGGACCGCCTGCGTCTTGCGATGCCTCCAGGCAAGGTGGGCGATGTAGAAGAGCGGCGGCCGGTTCGCCGGACCGCTGTTGAGCACCTCGAACGCAGCCGCAAAGTACACGTCGAGATCGACGACGGGCTTGGCCAGGCCTTCGAGTACGAGAGTCTCGTCGCCGGCGTTCCACCACCGGTGCGCCGACCCCGCCGGCAGCACCGCCGTGCCACCCGCCTCAACCTGCAGCTGACGGCCATCCACTTCGGCTGACAGCGTCCCGGCCACGACGGTGCCCTCCTCGTGCTCGTAGTAGTGGACGTGCAGCGGAGGACCGTCCTGCCGCGGAGGCAGTGTCCCTCTCAGCTCCAGGCACATCGTGCCATCGCGCACGATCCGGCGCAGCTGCAGGCATTCGCCAGTATGCCGATTGTTGAGGGTGCGCCATCCCTGCGAGGGGGCGGCGGGAGATGCTTGCGCGGTAGCCATGTCGATATTCTCCTTGAGTCCGGATAGACTTGACATGATGTCAAGTTCACGCTCAAAGAATAACCTTGAGCTTGACACCGTGTCAAGTACGAATTCGGCTCGTCGCGGGACACACGATGACATGGGTCCGTCGCCGCGCCATTTCACTCCACGTAGGAGGCGAGCTCCACGACACGAAGGCCGGGAATTGGAGGCAGTCGTCAATTCCTGGACGATCGAAATTCAAGAACCCGGCCTGCCGCGGAGGGGCCGGCCCGGTGTGTAGGGAGCTCCGAGCCGTTCCAGCTCGGTTTCGATCGCTGGCAGATCGGTCTCGACGAGCGTCTTGAGCTTCGCGCGCTCGACCGCGAACAGCTCCGCGGCAATCGCGTACTGCTGCTCGTGGGTCGTCGTCTGCCGGGCGAGGGTGCGCGTCCGCTCGCCCGAAATCGTGTTCGCCCGCTCCGAAATGGCCATCGGCGTCGGGACGCTCCGGGATCCGAGCCGGCGATCGCCTTCGAGGGCGACGAGGATGATGGTCAGGCGACGCTGAACCTCGCGCGCCTGATCGTGCAGCACGCGCGGCGCGGCGGGTGTGGCGTCGAGCGCCTTCCGAATGGCGTCGAGGCTCGTGTTGGTGGTATGCGCCAGCTCCAATGCCCCCGCGATGTCGCGCCGCAGGGCCTGCAGCTTGTTATCGAACTGCCAGCGAGCTGCTTGCTCGTCTCCTTCGAACGCCGCTTGCGAATCCATGACGACGGCGAACGACGCCGGACCATCGAGCTGGGTGACCACGCCGCCGACGCGCTGTGACAGCGTGACGCTGTAGCGCCCCGGCACGACGTACGGGCCGACGAGCGGATCGCCGAATAGTTCCTCGGTCTCCCCGCGCGGCCGGTTCGGCGGCAGCCGGTGCGCCGGCAACCGGAGATCCCACGCCACGCGTTGCAGACCCCTGGTCACGGGGCCGGTGAGTACGCGGATGGCCGAGCCACCAGCGTCGCGGATCGTGAGGAGAATCGCCGGCGGTTCTTCGTCTTCTTCGGCTCGCAGCTCGTCGGCGGACGGGTATCGAATCGGTTGCCCGGCTTTTTGGGCATCTTTCTCCGCGTCCATCCGCTTCTCTTTGAGCGTCTTGATGGTATCCGCGAGCTGATAGCTCACGAGCGCGCCGTAGGGTGGGTTATCCCCCTCGTAGAACGCCTCGCCCTGGGAACCCTTGCCGGGCATTCCATACTGCAGCGTCGGAACGAACAACACCGCGTCCCGCACCGGATACAGCTTCGTGGATGCGGCCCTCGCGGCGGCAGGCGTCGCGTCCGTTCGGGCTCGCAGCGGCGAATAGTCGTCGACGATGTAGATACCGCGGCCGAACGTGCCGAGCACGAGATCGCTCTCGCGTTTCTGGATCGCGATCTCCCGGACGGCGATCGTCGGTAGCCCGGCAATCTTGTGCCAGTGCTGGCCGCTGTCCTGGCTGAAGTAGGCGCCGAACTCTGTCCCCGCGAAGAGCAATCGGCCGTCGCGATAGTCCTCGGCAATGGCGTACGTCGACCCGCGTGCGGGCAGATCGCCGGCGATCGATTTCCACGTACGACCCGTGTCCGTGCTCTTGAGGAGGTAGGGGGCGAAGTCTCCGTTTTGATGGTTCTCCACGGCCGCGTAGACGGTCGCCTCGTCGTGCTCGGAGGCGCGAATCCGCGCGACGTACCCGTCGCGTGGCACGCCCGGCAGCCGATCGATCTTTCGCCAGTGCGATCCCCCATCATCGCTGACCTGGATCAATCCGTCATCGGTCCCGGCGTAGAGCAGACCCTCTTTCTTCGGGCTCTCCGAGATAGCTGAAATATTGCCGTAGATGGCGGTCGACGTGTTCTTCGCGACCGCGTCGGGCCCCCACACCCGGCCCATGACCGGCAGGGTGTTGCGATCGACCTGCCTCGTCAGATCGGGCGAGATCGTCTTCCACGAATTGCCACGGTCGTCGGATCGGTAAAGCACTTGCGAAGCGAAGTACAAACGAGTGTGCGAGTGCGGCGAGATGATGAAAGGCGCGTCCCAGTTCCAGCGTAGCGGGACGCCGCCTTTGTCCTCCTGCGGCTGAATGCCTATCCGCTCGCCCGTTCGCTTGTCGTAGCGCACGATCACGCCGTGCTGCAGCTCCGCATAGATCGTATTGGGATCCTCAGGGTCGACACGGGAGACGAACCCGTCGCCGCCCTGAGTGACGAACCAGTCCTGGTTCAGAATCCCGTGCTGGGATCGGGTGCGCGAAGGTCCGCCGAGCGAGAAGTTGTCCTGAAGCCCGCCGTACACGTTGTAGAACGGCGCCGCATTGTCGACATCCACGTCGTAGTACTGCGCCAGGGGCAGGTTCGCAAAAAACGTCCACGTCGCGGCGCGATCAAACGAGCGATACAGCCCGCCGTCATTTCCGACGAGCAGGTGATTCGTATTCTTTGGGTCCACCCAGATGATGTGATTGTCGACGTGCATGTTGCGCTGACCGAGCGCTCTGAGCGTCTTCCCCCCATCGTCGGACACCTGAAAGATGACGTCCGGGATGTACACGCGATCCACGTTCACCGGATCGGCAAAGATATCGCCGTAGTACATGGCCCCCTGGTTGAAGTCGCTGCGCTTTTCCCAGGTGACGCCGTTGTCCGACGATCGAAAGATGCCGCCCTTGCCGTTGGCGGCCTCCACGTTGGCATAGAGCACGTCGGGATTGACCGGGGAAATCGTCAACCCGATCCGGCCGAGCTCTTCAGCCGGCAAGCCGGCGGTGACTTTCTTCCAGGTCTTTCCGCCGTCGGTGCTTCGATGGATGGCGCTCTCCGGCCCGCCGTCGATCAACGTATAGAAATGGCGGCGCCGCTGGTACGCCGCCGCGACGAGTACGTCCGGGTTGCGCGGATCGAGCACAACGTCCGTCACGCCGGTGTTCTCGGAAATCTTCAGGACCTGGGTCCACGATTTGCCGCCGTCGGTCGTTTTGAATAGTCCCCGGTCGCCACCCGGCGACCACAGCGGGCCCTGCGCCGCGACGTACACCACGTTTCCGTCCTTCGGGTTGATGACGATGCGGCCGATGTGCTCGGAGGTCGTGAGCCCCATGTTCATCCAGGACCGTCCGCCGTCTTCGCTCTTGTAGACGCCGTCGCCGTACGCGACCGATCGCTGCGAGTTCCGCTCGCCCGTCCCGACCCACACGACGTTCGGCCGAGCCGCCTCGATGGCGACCCATCCGATGGAGAACGATCCCTGGGTGTCGAAAACAGGCTGAAACGACGCGCCGCCGTTTACCGTCTTCCACACGCCGCCCGAAGCCGAACCCACATAGAACACGGCTGTGTTCGAAGGATCGATCGCGATCGTCATGACACGACCCGAGGTGACCGCAGGCCCGATCGAGCGGGCACGGAGGCCCGAGAACGAGTCCGGAGCGGATTGAGGGCTGGAGGGGGAAAAGCCGGATTGAGAAGGGCTCGCTTGGAAAAAGACACTGGGGACTGCGGTCACCCATAAAACGAACGTGAGCACCGTCACACGGGTCATTCGAGTCTCCTCCGACGATGACTCGTGACACATGTCACGAGTCATCATTCACGATTCAGCGATTCATCGTGACCCGCCGGTTGATGGCGAAGTTCTGGGCGGATGAGCGAGCTTCCAAGTCACGCTCGTTGGAGCGTCCATAGGGAAGCTGGCAAGACGCGGCACGTCTCGCAACGGAGGCGAGACGTCTTGATGAACGGCGGACATCACCACCTTGGTCGACTGCGCGCGGCTGCTCGACAGTGCATTCCCCTGCGCGCGGCCGCGCACCGTGAATGCCACGCCAGCCAGCATCACGACCGCCACGATTGCGACGAAGGTTCTTGCGGTCCTAGAGTACCCAGTCGACTCTCTTCTCATCACTCGCCCCCCACACCCCAATGTTTTTTCCGGTCGCCGTTTGTATGAACCTGATTGGGCCGCGATTATAGTCCGACAGGTCGCGCGATCAGCTCACCCTGTTGGTCATCACGCGCGCATATTTTTTTGGTGGACATCTTCGCATGCGGTGACTCGCTCGGCTTTCCCATCCTGAAGCCCGACAAAAAGGGCGCGCGAAGGCGCGACGACCTGTTGGCGAGATCGCATCAGATACCCGCGGGCTGAGTGCGAGTCGCCCTGGGGAGCTAAAAGTTGAATCGAACTTGAAATTGCAGCTGTCGGCCTGGATCAATGCTCGCGAGGCCCGGTGTGGCCTGTCCGAATGAGGCGAGCGGCGTGCCCGTGTCACCATAGGTGCCGTTTCGCGCCAGCACGTTAGCGTGATTGAACACGTTAAAGCCCTCGATGCGTACGGTGATCGTTCGGTTCGCCTGAATCCGGATCCGGTACTCTCCGAACAGATCCGTGCTGGAGATGGGCGTCCCCCGGAAGGAATACCGGCCCGCGACGACGCCGTTGATAACGGGGCGATCGTTGTTGGTGCCATCCCCGTTGTTGTCGACGCCGGTCGTCGGATTGAACGGCTTCGCCGTCGCCAGCGACACGACGGTGCCCGCCATCACGTCCAATGGCAGACGGTATGTGCCGACGATGACGGCGCGATGCCGTTGATCGAGGAGACTTGGCCCACGTTCGACTTCGCCCAGCTGGTTGAAGTCGTTCGGTCCTGCGCCGTTGCCGTTCGGCTCGGTCGTATTCGTCGCCTTCGAGAGGGTATAACTTGCTGACAGCAAGCCGCGTTCGGTTTGCCAGCGCAGCATCGTCTGCAGCCCGTCGTAGTCGGCCACGCCGAGGTTCTCGACCACATTGATTTGGCGATACCCGCCGTTGACAGGCAGGATCGGTCGGGTCAAATCGGCAACGGCGACCGAGCGGACCTGGCCGGGCGCCGTGCGCACGAATAAGGAGGGCGCGTTCAGATCGACGGTCTCATCGAGGCCGGTCCAATGCTGCGTAACGTAGTCGGCCGACACAAAGACGCGCGGGGCGACCTCGCGTTCGATACCGATAGACGTCACCTGGCTTCTGGGGTTGACGAAGCTAGCGCCCGGGTAGCCGGGCAGGGCGGAAATGTTGAAAAACTGGGCATAGTGGGACGCCATGCCTGGACGGATCGTGATGTTTCGCGGGGGCAGGGTGGAGGCCGCAGTGCCCGAATTGAACGGCACCGGTGTGCAGGTCAGGCACATCGGGAAGCCGGTCTGTCCCGGTGTCGCGCTATACGTGAAGATGCCCTGCGGGCCCCCGAGGGTGAAGTTTGCCTCGATGTTCGCGCGCAGCATCGTATAGTAGCGGCCATAGCCTCCCCTGACGGATGTCTTCGCATCACCGCCGGGGTGCCAGCCGAAGCCGACGCGTGGCGCGACGTTCTTCGTCCCGTCGCTGAAGGTCTGGCGGTCATACCGCAGCCCGAGATCGAGCGTGAGGTCGTCGCGCGCGCGATAGCTCTCCTGGACAAAAACGTCATAGATCCATTGCGAGAGGGCGTACGTGCCGGCGCCGAGATTGAAACTCTGCTGGTACCGCTGCATATCGGCCAGTGTGAGCTGATCGATCGGCTTCGTCGAGGTGGCGTTGACCGTGAACTGCCCGAGGACGAAGGCGCTGCCGAACTCCGTGCCGTCGCCGCTGGACGTGTGTTCGGCGAGGCTGCCGCCGATCCGCACGGTGTGCCGCTGTTTGGTCCACGACAGCGTGTCCGAGACCTGGCCGATTCGGCTGGCAATGTGGGCGAAGCGCGACTCGCCCGAGGTGAAAGGCACCGAACCAGCGCGCGTAAATTGCGTCGATGGCGTCAGCGGATCGAAGGCTGTGACCGGTTCCGCGTTCTGGAACTCAGCCCGCGCTTCGTTCAGCATGGACGACGAGAGCACCGCGGTCTCGTTCATCTGCGCCGTGTAGCCGTGGCGCGAGAACTGGCGGCCGGCGCTCGGGAGCACGTTGCCGCCAACCGCATCTTGTGGGTTCGTGTCGTAAAAGCGATCGAGATTGACCCGCGCCATCAGGCCGTTGGTGGCGGTGATGGCGTAATCGACGCGGCCATTGACCAGCGCCTGGCGATGGTGGCCCAGGTACGTCGTGCCGCTGGGGACGAGCGGCGATGTCACGACGGCCCTCCGATCCTGCCACGTTCCCTCGGCCGCCACGAAGTAATGCCACCGATCGTTCACGAACGGACCACCCATCGCAAACGATCCCTGCGCAAGCGCATCAGGCGTGTCGGGCGGCACGAGGTTTTGCGCCACGCCGCCCACTGACGGCGGCACGCAGGTGACGATGGAGTCGGGGCACTGCGCGTCGCTCGAAAGCGTGCTCGCCTGCGTGCTCCCCGGCCTTCCCAAAAAGAGCGCTTCTCCATGCGGGCTGTTCGTCCCCGACTTGGTCACGATGTTGATGGCTGCGCTCGACGTCCAGCCGAACTCAGGCGAGAGCGCACGGGACAGGACGTTCATTTCCTCCACGGCGCTGAGCGGAATCGTCGAGAACATCGTTTGGCGCCCCCACGGCTCGTCACCGGTCGCGCCGTCGACGATGTAGTCGGCCTCACGTCGGCCGCCAGCGCCGGCGACGACGTAGACCGAGTTCATAAAGAGGTCACCTGTGCCCTTGGCGTTGCGGAACCCTGCGTTCAGGAGCGGCAGGTAGGAGATCTTCCGGCCGAGCACCGGCGTCTGCTCGATCTCGGCAGCGTCGAGGCGCCTGCCGAGTTCGGGGTCGGTGCGCACTCCCTGCGCGGTGCCGTACACGGTCACCTCGCTGGTGCCGCCGCTCACGGTCAGCTTCACCCGAACTGTCGCGGTTTCTCCAGCGCGCAGAATCACCGGTCGCAGGGTCTCGAGCTGGAAGCCCTCCTTCGTCACCGTCACGGCAGACGCGCCGACGATCGACAATGCAGTAATCGTGACGGAGCCGTCATCGCCGGTCGTCGTGTCGCGCGACACCCCGACGTCACTGTTGACAATCGATACCTGTGCTCCGGGCACCACACCGCCGCTTTGATCGAGGACGACGACGACCAAGGTGGCAGTATTGGGCGACTGAGCCAACAGCAATGCCGCCAGGAGCGCACGCATCATGTCGCGATAACCAGGCCGTTGTTCCGACCGCCCTTGTTCGACTCGATCGACCCGGCTGACTGACCGGATCGGTATCCCTCTTTCTGCTGACTTCTCAACGGATTTCCGACCAGTCTAGTGATGTGTACGCATTACTACCAGTCAACGTAACGGGACCGGATGCGGGCACGGCCGATTTCCGCTTAGAAATCCGCGCGCGCCCTGACAGCGACACTCCTGGGCGGAGCGAGGGCTGTTCCGGAAAACAGGCCGGCAAAATTGATGACGTTGAGGTGGTCCGTGAGGTTGCGGAGATCGACCTGGAGGCCGAGGCGTCGTGTCGGTCGCTTCACGATCGTGAGGCCCACCGACCCATCCAGCGAATAATTGGGTCGGACACGTCCGGTCTGGAAATCGACCTGATCGACAATGCGTGGCCCGTACTGCGCGACGGCCTGCGCGTAGTCACCCGTAAACTCGACCGGCAGCCCACTCCCGTACGCAACGGCCAGAGCCGCCCACGTGGCTGCGGTGAGATCACACCGAAGGCGGCCCCGAACCGTGTGTCGCTGGTCTTGGGAAACTGGAAACTGATTGGTGGAGGCGAGCAGCGACTGAGCGTCCTGGCCAAGAAACAGACCGCCGGTGATCGGGAGCGTCCCGGTCCCCTTCTGAAGCGCATAGCTGGCTGAGGTCGAGAGACGCTTCCAGTGCGGTACGGCGAGCTTTATCTCAGTCCCCCGGATATCCGCATGCTGAAACGCGATAGGGAAACTGACGCCGGTATTGAGAAGGAGGTCGTCGTCCGCAAAGTTCGACATATGCCGCTCGAAGTAGCTAGCCTCCAGCCGCATCACCCCTAGAAGTGCTTTCGAAACGGCGCCCTCGTAGAAGTCCCCCCTCGATGGCGGCACTGGGAGCCGCAGGACGTTGTCGTTGAGGACGTCGACGGCCGGGGAACTGGCAAGCAGGAGGTTCTCGACCGCCGGGGTTTGATACGCCCGATCGTAAGACGCTCGAAGGACCAGCCCCGCGGCAGGCCAGGACCACGCCAGGCCCAGGCGGGGACTGATCGCGCTGTCGTGGACGATGAGGGCGTAGTGGTCCCAGCGCAGGCCCGCATTCACCGTCCACTGACCGGCTCGGATCTGGTCTTGAATGAACAACCCCTGCTCCCGGTCGGTCTGCTGGCCGTTGAACGCAAACGCCGGCGGCGTTCCTGGATCGAATTGGCTGGGATCGGTGATCTGATATGCGAAGCGCTCTCGAACCGCGCCCACGCTGAAGTCTCCTCCGGCCTTTACTTCGTGGACGCCAATGTGGGCGGACGCCGTGCCCTTGACATAGCCCTCGCGAATCCCGCGATCCTGGGTGGCGAGGATTGGAATCGCGGCGGCATTCGAAGTGAGGCCTGACGAGAGGTCACGCGCCATGCCGCGCAGATCGGCAACCAGCGGGATCCCGAATACGTGTTGGTACGAAAACTGGCCGACCGTCTCCTGACTCTGGCGATCCTGCCGTTGCCCAGCGGCCTCCTGCACGCGCTCGTTGGGCACGAGGAAACGCGATTGACCCTCCCGCACGATGATCCCAAACCGATCGGCGTCGGTGACGTCATGTTCGATGTGGACGGTCGCATGGGATGTCCGTCCGTGATTCGTGAAGTTCTCTTCCACCGGGGGGTCCAGGTAGCGGTCTGTAGCAGCGACGCCCGCGCCAAAATTAACCGCCATGCGTCGCCACGTGTATCCAGCGAAGGCATCACCGCTTTTCGTGCTGAAGCTCCCCAGTGACCCGCCAACGCTGCCGTGGAAACCACGGCGGGCTTCCCCGCCGGTGACCACTTCGATAACGCCCCCAAGCTTCCGGCCGTACTCGGCCGGATAACCGCCCGTGAGAACGCTCAGAGAGTGCACCTCTTCGGGATCGGTGTCCGGCGCAAACGCCGGCGATCGGTTGTCGGTCAACGGCAGACCATCAATGACGTATTGGGTCTGATACTCCGACCCGCGGGGGTGCAGGACGCCATTCGCTTCCAGCAACCAGCCAGGCTGCGTGTTCACCAGATCCGGTAACGATCGGCCGGGGAGCGCCGTGAGACGCTGCTGCAGGGTCTCGGCGCCAAGGTGCTGGACGGTCGCGACCTGATGGAGATCGACCAGCGTGTCTCCAGAGGTTACAGTGACCTGTGCCTGAAGGGGGGCGAGGCTCAGTGTGACGGCATAGTCTGTCGGCAGCGCGGACCGGATCTCCACCGACCCAACGAAGGGCGCGAACCCAGTATGGGTTACGGAAATTTGATAGGTGCCGAACGCCAGGCGCTTCGCGACGACGGTCCCGTCACTCGTGGTTTCGAGCGTTTCGCGCAGCTGGTTCATCTCGCTCACGAGCTCCACGGTGCTCTGGACGGGAAGACCCGAAGCGTCTGTCACAACCAGGCGCAATTCGCCGGTGTTCGTCTGGCTGAATTGCGCCAGTGCCAGCGCCAGCACGCACAACAAGGCTCCCATCTCCGTCCATCATAGAGTGAGTAACCCCAAGCGCAAGGCACCTTGGGAAACTCGGGGATCCCGCGTGCAGTTGAGACCCGTGCAACGTTTTCGTGGAGCTCGGCGGGGTGTGTCTATGACAAGATTCAGCGTTCACACTCGTGAGTCGGTGGCGTCTGCGCCGGATTATGCGCCGTTGCCGTTGTCGTGCGCGCGTTGTGCGCGTTACAGGTAGTCGAATCATGAAGGCTTCGATGGTGTCGACCGTTTCGCTGATTGGGGCTCTCGCGCTCCTGACCGTCACGCATGCGCAGCAACCGCCATCAATAAACACGGCCCTATCGCTGACCCTTGAGCCAATCTCGGCGCCGGCCGGCCCCAACACTTCCGAGCCGCAGATGACCGTACAGGGCGACCGCGTGATTCTGAGCTGGCTTGAGCTCGGCGGCAGGCGCACGTCGTTGAAATTCTCCGAGCGAACGCCGTCGGGCTGGACCGAAGCGCGGACCGCGGCGGCCGGCGATGACTTCATGGTGAATGCGGCGGATGTGCCATCGGTACGCCGGCTTGCCGATGGCTCGCTCGTGGCGCATTGGCTGCAGCAGGACGGTGCGGATCCCGAGTCGTACAAGCTGCGCTTGTCGTGGTCCAGGGACGAGGGCGGTTCGTGGTCACCATCGATCACGCCGCATCGCGACCGGGTTCAGGCGCAGCACGGCTTTGGCTCGCTCTTTCAGGTCCCCGGCGCCGGACTTGGCCTCGTATGGCTGGATGGACGCGCGATCCCGCCAGACGCTCCGGAAGGCGTCGGCAACATGGCGCTGCGCGCGGCGACGTTCGACGCAAGCGGCAAGTTCGTAAAGGAGTCCGTCGTCGACGCACGTGTCTGCGAGTGCTGTCCCACGGCAGCCGCGGAGACTTCCGACGGCGTCATCGTCGCTTACCGAGGCCGAACCGCCGGCGAAATCCGTGACATCCACGTCACCCGGCTCGTGAACGGCCACTGGACGCCGCCAGTGGCCGTCCATCGTGATGGCTGGATGATCAACGCCTGCCCGATCAACGGGCCCGCGGTCGGCGCGCACGGCCGCGATGTCGGCGTGGCATGGTTCACAGCCAAGGAAGAAACCGGCCACGCGTTTGTAGCCTTCTCGCACGACGGCGGGAACACGTTCGGATCGCCGACGCGGCTCGACGACGCAAGCTCGCTGGGCCGAGTCGGTGTAACGCTTCTCGGTGACGGATCCGCGGTCGCCGGCTGGGTTGAATTCACCAGCGAGAACCAACCGTCGATATTGATGGTCCGACGCGTCAATGCAAACGGCGCACGTGGACCCGCCATCCGTGTCGCTGAATTGGGCGGCATGCGCTATCCACGAGTGGCGCGGAGCGGAAACGAGCTGCTCATCGCCTGGACTGAGACCGAGAAGGGTGGGCCGCGCGTACGCACGGCGCGCGCAATGGCTCACTGACCGGAACCGAGCTGTGATTGGCCACGCGCCTCACGCCGTTCGAGACACGGCGGTGTTCAGCGATCCGAGTTTGGCTCGCGTTCGAACCTTGCAACGAATCGCCGCAAAAAAGGCAGCGACATTTGGGCCATGATTCATGCACGGTCTCGCTCAATTGCCACGAGATGTACGGTTCCGGCGAGATCTTGCCGTCCTGGCGCCGGTCGGCGGTCACGCTGATGCAACGAACGGATCTCTGGCGAGCACGCGGCCGTAGAGTCTGCCGTTCTC
>Ga0182032_10000945_pt1 | contig 12642 bp, 10 predicted proteins | sample tim00Cox00000000_FD_125970 | JGI IMG/M metagenome (GOLD analysis project Ga0182032, IMG submission 125970) | Lab enrichment of tropical soil microbial communities from Luquillo Experimental Forest, Puerto Rico - timezero.00C.oxic.00.000.000 | ecosystem: Environmental > Terrestrial > Soil >... | reverse complement strand
TATTCGCTGTCGTTGGCGATCGCGACGGCCTCCTGCTCGTCGGCATACGGGATCACGGCGAGCACCGGCCCGAAGATCTCCTCCTGCGCGATCGTCGCCTTGGGGTCGACGCCGGCGAAGATCGTCGGCTCGACGAACCATCCCCGGTCGAATCCCTCCGGGCGCCTGCCCCCGGTCGTGACACGGGCGCCGTCGGCTTGGCCCTTGGCGATGTAGGACTCAACGCGGTCCCGCTGCCGCTCCGAGACCAGCGGGCCGATCTTGGTGGCCGGGTCGAGCGGGTCGCCGATCGTCAGTGACTGCGCGAGGGCCGTGATGGTCTCGACGACCGTGTCGTACCGGCTCTGCGGGGCCAGGACACGGGTACACAGCCAGCAGATCTGCCCGTTGTTGAGCAGGGTGGTGCCGAAGAACGGCTCGAGGCTGGCCGCCAGGTCGGCATCGTCGAGGATGATCGCCGCTGACTTGCCGCCCAACTCCAGCGTCACCGGCCGCAGCAGGCGCCCGCACGTCTCGGCGATGGCGCGGCCAGCCGCGGTGGAACCGGTGAACGACACCTTGTCCACTCCCGGGTGCGCGACCAGGTAGGCGCCGACTTCGCGACCGGCCGGGACGACGTTGAGCACCCCCGGCGGCAGCCCGGCCTCCAGCGCGGCCTCAGCCATCAGGAATGCGTCCAGCACGGTCTCCGGCGCCGGCTTGAGCACCACGGTGTCGCCGGCCGCGAGGGCCGGGCCGAGCTTGAGGAACGAGATGGCCTGGGGGACGTTCCAGGGAACGATCGCCGCGACCACGCCGACCGGCTCACGCCGGATCAGCGACTTCTTACCCAGCATCCCGGCGCGCACTTCCTCCTGGCCCGCCGCCACCAGGCCGGCGTAGTAACGCAGCAGCAGCGCCGGGAAGCCCGCCTCGAAGTTCTGCGCCAGCCACAGCGGCATGCCGTTCTGGACCGACACCCGGCGTGCGGTCTCCGCGCCCCGCGCCTCCAGCGCGGCCGCGAACCGTTCGAGCACGTCCCCCCTCCGGGCCGGTGACCAGGTGGCCCAGCCCTCAGGGTCGTCGAACGCCTTCCTGGCTGCGCCGACCGCGGCGTCGACGTCGCGCTCGGTGGCGGCTGGCACGCTGCCGAGAGGCTCTTCGGTGGCCGCTTCGGTGACGCGGATCCGTTCGGCCGAGGCCGGGGCTGTCCACTGCCCGTCGATGTAGAGCTGGGCATACTCGATGGTGGTCATGTTCGTTCCTTTGCTCGCGGGCCCGGGTCAGGCGTCGGTCAGGCCAGTTCCAGGCACATCGGGAGCCGTCGCAGGCCGCCGACGAAGTTGGTCTGCACGACCTTGCGGTCGCCGGTGATCTCGACTGAGACGAGCCGGGGCAGCAGTTCTTCCAGCATCACGCGCAGCTCCAGCTTGGCCAGGTGCTGCCCGACGCACATGTGCGGGCCGTAGCCGAAGGCGATCTGCCGGTTGGGCTTGCGGTCGAGGCGGAACTCGCCGGGAGCCTCGAACACGTCGGCGTCGCGGTTCGCGGACTGATAGAGCAGCATCAGCCGGTCACCCGCGGCGATCTGCTGGCCGCGCAGCAGGTAGTCCTGGCTGGCCTGCCGGACGAAGTGCTTGACCGGCGAGACCCAGCGCAGCCCCTCGTCGATCAGACCGGGGATGAGCGAGGGATCGGCCTTGACCCGGGCGAACTGGCCGGGATGCTGGGCGAGCGCCTCCAGGATGCCGGCCAGCGTGCTGGAGGTGGTGTCGTGCCCGGCGGTGGCAATCGCGATGAACCAGCCGTACGCGACCTCCTTGGGGTACAGCTCACCGTCGGGGCGGCGCGCGTTGGCGATGATCGAGGCGAGGTCGTCGCGCGGCGCGGCGCGGCGGTCCTCGACGAGGACGTCGAAGTAGGCGAAGAAGTCCCTGATCGCGGCCGACCACTGCTGGGCCGCGGCCTCCGGGCTGAGCGGCGTGACGTCGGCGCGCTGGGCCTCGGGATCGGCGGTGCCGAAGAACTCCTGGGTCAGGGCCATCATGCGCGGCTCATCCTCGGCGGGAACCCCGAACAAGGTCATGATCACGTGCAACGGGAAGGAGAGAGCGAAGTCCCCGACGATGTCCAGGTCATTCGGGCCGGGAGGCAGCCGGGCCGCGATCGCCTCCCGGGCCAGTTCCCGGATCCGGTCCTCCCACTTCTTCAGGGACGCAGGCCGGAACCACTCGGCCGCGATATTCCTGACCATCGTGTGTTCGGGCGGATCCAGGTAGGTCACGGCCTCGAGGATCCGCAGGCTCCCGCCGGTCAGCGACATGGTGAACTCATCACCGGCCTGGTTCTGCAGGATCGGGTTGTGCGAGCCGGGCTTGGCTCCGCCGCCGCTGGGGAAGACCGCGGGCTGCTTCTCGATCTCCATGATGTCGGCGTGCTTGGCGACCAGCCAGAGCGGGTCATAGCCCTCGACGTGGACCTTCGCCAGCGGCGCGTTCTCGCGGAGCCACTGGTACGCCGCGAAGAGCGGCGCGTCTTCACGATGCCCTTCGGGCAGCACCACCTGGCGGGCGATATGGTCAGGGACGCTGACACTCGGAGTTGACTCGGTGACGGTCATGCGAGGCTCCCGGCATTGTCGCGGAGGAGGGTTTGCCCTGGTCAGCTGGCTGCTGCGGAACGTCACGGACCATCGTGTCAATCGGGTCGCGCTATCACATCTCCCGAAGGGGAGATTTTCCTACCCCGGGCGGGCTTTTAACCCCTCCGGGTGGGGCGCGGGGAGCAGGTGCCAGCGGGAGGTCGGGGGCAGCATGCCGTGGTTGCGATACCAGGCGGCGGTCGCTGGGCCGTCTCGGTGAGAGGCGAGGGGCTGGCCGCCTGCCACCCCCGCGGGCAAGCTGTGCAACCCGGCGATACCAGTTGCGACTCCTACGACACCAGCCACTGGCTCAGCTTCGCTCGACTTAAGATCGAGGGCACGCCATGTCGAATATCCCGGTAGTTCACTAACGTGCCGGTTAACAGCGAACGTTCCGCAGAGGCGTAGCCGCCTTTCGCCCCGGCTGGAGTTCAGTCGATGTGGGGGGCGGTTCCATACAGGGCATGGCTGATGCGGCGCCGTATGGCCGGTTGGATGTCGTAGCCGTCCAGGACTTCCGGGGCGACCCAGGCGGCCCGATCGGCCTCGCGGTCGGTGGCCAGCCGGCCGCTGACCGGCTGGCCGTGGAAGCAGATGTTCACCGGGACGCGGACCTCGCCGTCGTCGTAGGCGATCCGGTGCCGCGGGTCGCTGAAGATGCCGACCAGCCCGGTCAGCTCGACCTCCAGCCCGGTCTCCTCGCGGCATTCCCGGATCGCGCACGCGGTCAATGTCTCGGTCTTCTTCAGCGCGCCGGTCGGAATTGTCCACCATTCGGAATCGGTGCGGCGCAGCAGCAGCAGCTCACCGCGGTGGTTGCGCAGGACCACGCTGGCCGAGGGTTTGCGGCTGGTCGGCATGGGGGCGTGCGGGTCGTCCCAGTAGTCGGTTCGCCGCCGGGGCTTGGTCTTGCTCATGGGACGCCTGCCGACCAGCCGGGCGCACGCGCTGAGGCCCAGACCCGTTCGAAGGATTCCAGGTAGGTGTGGAAGAACGCACCGTCGACCCGGCGCAGGTGCATCACCGGGGTGTGGGCGGCCAGGATCCCGTAGGCGTGCACGTTGATGAGCATCTCGTCGTCGAACCGGTAGATCGAGTTGTACAGCGGGGTGTCGTGCAGCCGCAGTTCCACCCCGGCGGGCAGCTGCCGGTAATAGGCCAGCACCGCCGAGACTCGCCCGGCCACGCCGCCGCCGATGGAGTACTCCTGGTCCCGGGCGGCCAGCTGGCCCCCCGCCGGATCGCCCAGCAGCAGCCGGACCCGGCAATCGGTGCCCGCTTTGCCGGTCAGGGCCGGGAGCCAGCCGGAGTGTTCCTCAGTCAAGAACAGCCCGGCGAACGCGAGTACGTCGACGTTGCGGCGGGCCGACCGCAGCAGGTCGGTCCACAGATGGCCGGGTACGTCGGTGCGCCGCGGCCAGGTGGCGGCCAGCTCCGCCCCGGCCAGGGCCGCGTGGTTGACCGCCTGCGGCCACAGATAGCCCTCCTCCTCGCCGAGCAGCGCGGCCACCTTGAACCGGGTCCGGGGAAACGGTGTCACTTTCCCGGCGACCCAGCGCTGGACGCTCTTGCCGGTCACGCCGGCGGCCTCGGCCAGCGTCTCGATGCTGTACCCGGCGCGGAGCATGGCCCGGCGGAGCCGCTCGTTGATCACGCTGCTCATGATCTCACCGTCAGACATCTCGCGGAACTGTTCCCGCTTGCAGATGTCTGTAAATGTCTTCCGGTGGCGTAGCCCTGTCCGCCCGCCCGGAGTTGACTGCCCATATAGCGCAGGCACCCGATCAAGGAGGCAGGAGCCATGGGCAGGGCACCAGGTAATGCCGTGGGGACGCGGCGCGGCGTGATCGGCGTGGCCACCGACCACGCCATCGAGGCCGTGCGCCTGGCCTGGGGAACCGCGTATGACCTCGGGTTCGCCGACGGCGCCTGGCATGCATGCCGGCTCGACGGGGATGGCACTCTCATCACGGGCACGACGCCCGATGAGCTGAACGAGGCCATCCAGGCGGACCGGGCAGCCCGGTGAACGGCGCAGTCTGCCCAGCCCTGTCGCTGGTACCAGACGAGCCAGACCAGATCGTGCGGCTGAACCGGTTCCGCGCCCAGCATCCCGGCATCGCCATCCACGCCGGGCCGGGCTACTGGCAAGCCCTGTTGCCCGAACGTGCCGGCGAGGTCGTCGTCACCCGTTACCAGCTCAAAGAGCTACTAGACAAGCTGGACTCCCTCACCAGCCAGCTCGCCAGCCGGTAACAGGTAACCCCGGCCGGCCCGGACAGCCAACGATGGCCCTCCGACCGCGTCTACGCAGGGACAGTGACCGCCGTGGAACCAGACGTGTCGCCGATGACCTGTACTTGCTGGCTCATCATGATGCGACCGGCAAACTGCTGCTGCAGCCGCGATCTCTGAGCATCGGGCGGGCAGGGGGGCTGCTGGCAGGGCTCATGCTGGGTCGCAGCGTCAGCCTGCGGCACGACGGCGAGACGGTTGCCCGCCATTCGGATCCGCCGATGACCTGGCCCGCCAGGTACGGGATCGGATAGCCGCCGAACGGAATCCCAGGCCCGTTCGGGAGTGGCTGCTATTCCAGGCGCGGAATGCAGCCGAGGATGAGGCCGACCGCCGGTAGGGCGGCCTAGGGCTTGTAGCGCCCCCCGCAGTGCGGAGCGGAGGAGAACGAAGAGAGAGCCCGTCCGCCGACGCGGCCGGATTACCGGTCATTCGGCCTTCCGTCGTTCTAGGTACTAGCCGCTTCTCAAAGCGCTCGCGGCGGGCCGCGGTTTCTGGGGTCTACCTCCGAGGCGGGCGACTCACCCGAAAGGCCCTGGGTTAGACCTGGGCGGGCCCGTCGGGCTGGGTGCTTGGCTGGGCCGTACCCCGATGAGCGCACCCAAGCAAATCACCGGACTCCAGAGAATGCTGACCGAGATTTACAGCGCAACGCTTCGGATTCTGAACGGTGATGCCTAATGATGCCGGGTTTGGAATATCGCTGCCCAGGCAGGTTTATTTTGAAATGGCAACGTTTAGTGTGCTCGGCGTATCGGGCCAGATCACAATAGACATGCCGCAACAACACCTCTACCTGCAGAGTTCCGCAGTTCTGCTGAGGCCGGAAACGATCGAAGCAAGATATGCATAAACCCGGGATATGTATGGACCGGGCGCGGTCCATACATACACTGGCGGCAATAGCCAGTCCTGGGAATTCCCGCTCGGATATTGCGCCGACGGGTGGTCGGAGGCCTGGCCGGGCAATACAGCCGGGAGTGTGCAATGGCTGACGCGATCCACGACAAGGCTAGGCGTAGTGACCTGCAAGGGGGGCGCCGGCCGCGGCAGGGAGCCAGACGAGCCTACCGGGTGGAGTTCTCGCTAACCGGTGAGGAGTTCGAGCTTCTGGAGGCGGCAGCCGGGCGGGCCGGGCGGGCCCGGGGCGCTTATGTGGCCGAGGCGGTGCTGGCCGCGGCCCACGGAGGGCCTGTGGCCGCGGATACGCCGTTGCGAGAGCTTCCGCGGGAGCTGATCCGGGCGTCCGGGCTGGTCCGCAGGATCGGGGTGAACCTCAACCAGGCGGTGGCGAAGCTGAACGCCACCGGCCAGCGTTCCGGTGATCTTCTCCCCTACGCCGCGGAGAGCCTGCGCCGCGCGGAACGTTTGGATGCGGTGGCGGAGCAAGTCCGGAAGGTTCTCCGGTGACCGGCGGAACGCATTCCGGCGGGCCGCGGAGCATTCCGCCGCCTGCCCGGTGGTCCGGGAGCGGGCCCTGGTGATCGGGAAGATCACCGCGCCGCGCGGAGAGCGGATCGAGGGCCTGATCTATTACCTGTTCGGCCCCGGGCGGCGGGAGGAGCATACCGACCCGCACATCGTGGCGGGATGGCGGCATCCGGCCGAGCTCGAGCCGCCGCTGCGCGCTGATGGCCGCCGGGATTTCCGGCGGCTGCTCGGGCTACTGAACCAGCCGCACGCCGCGATGGGCGCCTGGGCGCTGGCCCGCCCGGTCTGGCACTGCTCGATGCGGGCCGCGCCGGAAGACAAGATGCTGTCCGATGAGGAGTGGGCGCAGATCGCCTTCGACGTGATGGGCCGCACCGGCCTGGCGCCATCCGGGCAGGACGACGAGGCGGTGCGGTGGGTGGCGATCCGGCACGGCGATGACCACATCCACATCGTGGCGATGCTGGCCCGCCAAGATGGCCGCCGTCCTCGTGTGAGCAACGACCGGTACCGGGTCCGGGAGGCCTGCCTGACCGCCGAGCAGCGCTACGGGCTGCGCCGGACCGCTCCAGGCGATCGCACGGCCGCGTGCCGGCCGACCCGGGCCGAATCGGAGAAGGCCGCCCGGCAGGGCTTGAGGGAGGCGCCGCGGATCACCCTGCGGCGCCAGGTCAGCACGGCCGCCGCCGCGGCGGCCAGCGAGCAGGAGTTCTTCGCCTGGCTCAGCCACTCCGGCGTGCTGGTCCGCACCCGCAGCAGCACCCGCAATCCCGGCGAGGTCACCGGGTACGCCGTCGCCCTGCCCGGCGACACCGCCACGGCCGGGTCGCCGCTCTGGTACGGCGGCGGCAAACTCGCCGCGGACCTGACCCTGCCCAAGCTCCGCCGCCGCTGGGGCGCTCCAGGCAGCTCTCGGGATGACCGGTTCACCGCGGCCGAACGAGGCGCGGCCTGGGAGCACGTCGCCCGCGTCGCTGATGACGCGACCGCCCAGCTCCATACGCTCGCCGCAGGCGATCCGGCCCGCGCCGCGGACACGGCCTGGGCCGCAGCCGACACCTTGCACGCAGCCGCTGCAGCGCTGGGCAGCAGTATTCTCCGCCGGGCTGCCGACGCGTACGACCGCGCCGCCCGGGCACCCTACGGCCGCGTCCCGGCACCGACGCCCGCCGGCAATAGCCTGCGGCGAGCCGCCCGGCTGCTGGCCGCCTACGGGTGCATCACCAGCGACCCGTCGTTCCGGCCGATCCTGCTGATCACCCGCCTGGCCGCGCTTGTGGAGGCGGTCGCTGCGCTCCGCCACGCCGAGCAGCGCGCAGCGCAAGCTGCCAGCGCGCTCAGCGCTGCCGAGCGGCTCCATGCCGCTGAACGGTCCTATAACTCGCCAGCTGCCGGAGTCCGGCATCGCGCCCCAGCGGCGACCGCACTGGCCGACGCCGGATTCCCAGCACCTCCCGGTCCGATCACCGGCGGTGCCCCTGCTCCCGCGCCGGCGGCTCCCGGAGCCGAGCCGCCGGCTGCATCACCCAGACCAAGACGCCACTGACTAACGGCCACCAAGGAGGTCGCGATGGACACAGCAGACGTTACCCCGACGTGCTGGGCGACGCGCTCAGCTTCTCATCTCAACGTGCCGCACAGCTGGGCTCGCTGGTCACCGCCGGTGCCACAGTCGAGGCTCACCGCGGAGCACGGGCACACGCCGCGATGGCCGCTCGCGACGAACGGGCGCTCAGCGCGCTGGAGACCAGGAACGCGCCGCCTCGCAGCGGGTGCGAGCCGGGTGGTCAGCAAGTACGGGCGTTGCGTGAGCGCTATCGAGTCCAGCCGCACCGTTTGCGGCCGGACCAGAGCGGTCCGGTCAACCGCGTAGTCAGGCTCGCCGACGAGACCTTCCGGACCAATTCGGTCCTCAACCGGCGCTGCCGAAATTAACCAAGGAGAACTGCGATAACCAGCAAGAGTAAATGGAATCCCGAAGCCATCCGTGCACTGGGAACCTACGACGGATCTACCGACCCTCGGCGCCATTTTCGATTGCAGCCGGTGGAAGTCATACCAGATGGCCCGGAAAAGAGAATGACAGCAGGTCGGTATCAGGGTCCTCTCGATCGGGTCAAAGTGCCGAGTCGCCGTCCAGTCGATCCCGGATTTCCTCGGGTATGGTTCCGCCGACGTCGATGCCCCGTTTCCTGACATCGATTCTCATGGCAGCCCGTCCGTATCGGCTCGTCAGGTGGGCTAACGGCCGTCGGCCGCCCGTAGCCGGTCTCTCCGAGGGCAGCCGACCGGGGACTATCGCTGCAGCCGCGGGCGGGGCCAACGGCTTGCCGGACCATCTGGCGCGCCTTGTCCATGCCGGACTGGGCACGCGTACCTTGCCCATTCCTAGATGGTCCATTGTGGCCAGCGTACCAAATTGGTTCGCTTCCCCGATCCATTAAGGCCCGGACCAGGTAAGCGATAAGAAATACTTGACTAAATGAGGACCGGAAAATTAGCTAGCGAGGATTACGTTGAGTTCTTCACTTGAGCGAGATATTTGGTCATAATGGTTAGGCAGCAAGAAAATGGCTCGGCTTTACACGCCGGCTGAGGCCGCAGAGATCTTGAGAATCCGCGAGTCGTGGCTCCGTGACAAGGCCGCGGCACGGGCGATTCCCTGCACGTTCATCGGCAAGCATCTCCGGTTCAGCGATGACGACATCGCACAGATCATGGCCGAGGGTGCCCGGCAGCCGGTGACCCGCGCACGGCGTACCCGGCGATAGCAGCCAGTAACACGAGACGCCCGGGCCTTAAGCATCCAACAAGGGCCCGGTGCGCCAGGAGGTGACCAGGAGACCGTGGCGTACGCGGAGAAACGCGGAAGAGGACCGGCACGGTGGCGCGTGAAGTACAGAATCGCCGGTGGCGAGGCCAGTCGGTCCGGCTTCGAGACCAAGCAGGCCGCGCTCGCCTGGGGCCGCGACCAGGAGGCGAAGGTCCGCGCGGGCACGTGGACCGATCCGGGCGCAGGCGAGATCACGGTCAGCGAATGGATCGACCGCTGGAAGGCCATGCAGGATGTCGGCCCCAGCACCATGGCGAACCGCGAGTACCGGATCCGCCGGTTCATCATGCCGTACTGGGGCAAGCGCCAGCTGAACTCGCTCACCGGCGAGGAGATCGCCATCTGGGAGCACCGGCTGCCCATCACCGAGGAGGTATCCCGGAGCACGGCGAAGGACGCGCGTAGCTTGCTGCACACCGTCCTCGGCGACGCAGCAGCGGCAAAACCCCCGCTGATCCCGTTCAACCCCGCCGCCCGCCCGCGCAACCGCGGCCGGAGAACCGGGCGCAGCCTCGACCGCAGCCCGCAGCGCGCCTGGGCGACGCCGCTGGAGGTGCTGCTCATCGCCGAGCGGGCCGCCCTGCTGGCAGGCCGGGACGACGAGTTCGCCATGCTGATCACGATCGGTTACACCGGGATGCGGTGGGGCGAGACCATCGGCCTGGAGCGCGACCTGCTGCTCCCGGACCTGATCAACGTCGAATGGCAACTCAGGGAGATCAGCGGCCGCTTCCACCGGCTCCCGCCCAAGGACGACTCCTACCGCAGCACGAAATATGAGCCGCTCGTCCCGGTCGACCTTCCCGCATTTCTCGCTGAGCTGCTGACCGTCCAGGCCGGGAAGCGTACAGGGCAGCGATGCGCCTGCGCCGCCGAGCACGGTGGGAGCGGCCGGTACGTATTTCTCGGCCCCGATGGCGGCCATCACCGGAACAGCAACTACGCACGGCGGTTCTTCCGCCCGGCCTGCGACGGACGCCACCAGGCCGCGAACGGCAGCCCAGGCAGGCTGGTCGTCGTGGACGCCACGGCATGGCCAGGCGTCCCGGTCGCGTCGTGGCCGCCAGCCGTGCCCGGAAAGCCATTCGATCCTCCAACCGGCCGGGGCACCCTCCGGCTGATCGGCACGGAGTACACCGGGCGCTGCCCATCGTGCGGGCACGCGGTCAGGCTGTGCCTTGACGACAGGATGATCGCCCACAAAACTCCAGCCGGCCACTGCCCTGGCAGCGGGGAGCCCCCCGCCGACGACGTGCCACTGGCGTGCTGGCTGCCAGTCAAGGACGGGCTGACGCCACACGGCTTGCGGCACAGTCACAAGACCTGGATGGCTGAGGATGGCATTCCGGAGATCCTGGCCGAGCAGAGGCTGGGGCATCAGGTTCCGGGAATGCGCGGCGTATACGCCCACGCATCGCAGCGCATGCGCGAGGATCTGATGGCCGCTTTCCAGGCACGATGGGAAAAATCCCTCCGTGAACGCGTCACCATCGATCCACACTCCCCAGTCCCGCTGCTCAACAATCTGCTGGCGCCATTCCGCGCCGCACCCAGGGGCCGGGGCCGAGGTGATGAAGGTCCCGCCGCGTCTACGTGACGACCCTGTTGATGGTGACAGGCTTCGCCTTCTTGAGCAGGCTCACCCAGATCGCCCCGCCTCCTACTCGGTTCGTGTTCCTTCGTGTAGGGTTCCGCCGCGAGCATCCTTCCCACCCCGCCTCACGACGACGCAGTTGCCTCCAGCTCGGCGGGGATGGTGTGCGGGTGGCCTCTCTCCCCAACCCGCCGTAAGAGTGTTCACGGCAGACGGGTTCGGCAACCAAGAGCCAGTGGGCAACCGCAACGCAGGGACACGATCTCCTTGTCAAGGGACACGATCTCCCAAATTCCTCCCAATGCGGCGACAGCTCCCATCCGCCGCGTAGGATGAGAGCTGTCAGGTGAGCTTCTGACCTGGTCTTTTTCTGGAGCCCCGTTACGGAATCGAACCGTAGACCTTCTCCTTACCATGGAGACGCTCTGCCGACTGAGCTAACGGGGCTTGTCTTAAGTTCTCTGACCTGGGGTTTCGCGTCTAAAGACCGATTCCCTCGGATCCGCTCACCACCGATACGCCTAGCCTGCCTGACGGCTGACGCTGGTTCGCGTACCGGCGTAGGAGAGCTTACCGCACTCGTATCGTCCGTGAGACTCCACCCAGAGCCTCCAACCTGACGCCTTCTGCCACGAGGCCAAGCGCATCGCGCCGGCATCCCCAGTACCCTCACGCCCATGCTCAGCACGTTGTCCACGATGGGCAGCGAGTGGACGCGCTTCCCGGGAAGGCTCGCCGAAGCCCCAGCTGCCCCGAGTCCAAGGCTCGCTGGAGCCGGACAGCCCGGCCTTGATCGCCCGCGACGACGGCGGAGACAATACCGAACCGGCGCGCTATCGAGAATCGCTCAGACAGCAATAAACCATTACGGCATCTAACCGGAACAGATAAGCGAATGGACCGAGCTCAGCAACCGCCAGGCTGTTGAAGCACGCGGCGAACGGGTAGCCAGGCAGGCCACTGCTGAACCATGAAACTCATGCGGCCTGAAATGCCTACCTAGAAAATGGCCTGCGGTACACGGTACCGACGCCCAGGCGTCACGGTGCAAGCACCTGGAAACGTTCGGTGACGCCGGGCACAGGATAGGTACGAGCCTAAGCCGATCGGCACGGCGACCGAACCCTGGATCTGCTGCGCCAGTGCGCCGGAAACCCCTATGAGCTCGGCCGCTATGGGGCACTATAGGACCACATTCGCGAGCGCGATTCCCGCACGAGGCCAGCACAAGCACGAGGCCAGCACAAGCACGAGGCCAGCACAAGGCAGCCCGCTGCGCGCAGCACGTCCTGAGGAACCCGAGTACCCCTGGGGAGGTTGCGATGGCCAAGCACGCTCCGGCGGGCAAGAGTCCGGTCACGTGGGGGGTGGTCACGGTCCTGCTCACCGTGGCCATTATGGGCACGCTGTGGGTCCCTATCTACGCTCGTTACGAGCCGAAGCTCGGTCCTTTTCCGTTCTTTTACTGGTATCAGCTCTTCTGGGTACCTGTGTCTGCCGTCTTGTGCTGGATCTCCTACCTGCTGTTGAGGAGAAAGCCTCGAACTCGCGGAGTCGTGCCGCGATGAGTCACTTCAACGCGGTCTCGTTCGTTATCGTCATCGGCTCGTTCCTGATTGTTACCTATATCGGGTTCGCTTCGGCCCGATGGCGCCCGGCCGAAGACCCGATGCAACTGAACGAATGGGGTCTTGGCGGCCGCGGATTCGGAACGTTCGTCAGCTGGTTCCTGCTCGGCGGCGACATTTACACCGCCTACACCTTCATCGCGGTGCCGGCGCTGGTCTACGTGAGCGGCGCGGTGGGGTTCTACGCGCTGTCGTACACAATCATGGTGTTCCCGATCGTGTTCATCTTCGGGCCACGCCT
>Ga0182032_10000944_pt1 | contig 12658 bp, 11 predicted proteins | sample tim00Cox00000000_FD_125970 | JGI IMG/M metagenome (GOLD analysis project Ga0182032, IMG submission 125970) | Lab enrichment of tropical soil microbial communities from Luquillo Experimental Forest, Puerto Rico - timezero.00C.oxic.00.000.000 | ecosystem: Environmental > Terrestrial > Soil >... | reverse complement strand
TGTTCTGCAAGACGACTTGCAAACATCGGTGTTGTTGTGGCGGATCCTGACGCGCCAGGCGTGGCGGAGGCCTTAGCAAGTGCTTCCGTTGAAGTTCTTATTGCACATGAAGAATGATTGTCCGGACTGCCATGCAGCTTGCGTTTTACTGCCTTGGATTTGCCCCTTTGCACCCAAGTTTTGCGTTACTCTTCGGTTCTTTGCTTGCTTTGGAAATACCTCAAGTTTTGAAGAAAATTTTGTCGTCTGACATCTTGACGTAACCACCTCCAGGGCCTACACGGAGGCGAAGGAGTGCAATTCAGTCTGAAAGTGCGTTTTGTTGACCTAAAATTAATCCCTCGACCGATGATCGCGGAGTCGTCGCGGTCTTTTACCGAGATCTCACCGGATATTTGGGGCCGCAAATCGCGAAGGATCTCTCCGATTGCGATAGGAAGAAGTAGAAAATAAGTGTGCTAGTTATTGTGTCTAATTATCGAAAAACTCCGGGACTCTCGGAGTCAGAAATGTCCACCATCAATACCTTATGAGAATCCGTTCCCCCAATATTGTAATCTTAGTGGCGTCTCTATCCACTGCGATTCTGGCCGGCACATCTCTGCGATCTGAGGAGAGTAAATTCGGTTGGAAGCAGGCGTCCGGTGCTAAGATAACTATCGCATTTAACCAGCACCCCTATGCGGATGCTATTATCCAGCAAATGCCGAAATTCAAGGAAATGACCGGTATCGATGTGTCTCAGGAAGTTACGCCGGAAGAGAATTATTTTGACAAGGTAACCACAAGCTTGTCGGCAAAGACCGGTAAGCCCGACGTCTTCATGACCGGCGTCTACCAGATGTGGGATTATGCGAGTTCCGAGCGCGTTGAACCACTGGACAAGTATCTTGCCGATCCCACGTTAACCGGCACAGAATATAATCCGAAGGACATATTCGAGGGTGTGTTCAATGGTGGAAAATGGGATTTAAAGCCAGGGTCGCCCACGGGAACCGGCAATCTTTATTCGCTCCCGCTAGGCTTTGAGCTCTATTCTCTCGCGTACAATAAGAAGTATTTCGATGAGAAGGGGCTGAAGCCCCCTGAAACGCTGGATGAGCTGATCGAGCTGGCCAAGAAGCTTAAGGGGTGGAACGGCCCCGGGTCTTATGGTGTCGCAGTTCGGGGAACCCGTAGCTGGGCGACTATCCATCCGGGTTATATGTCGACTTTCAGTAGCGCCGGGGCAAAAGACTTCGTCATAAAAGACGGAAAGCTCGTCTCAGCCTTGGATTCGCCGGAGGCGATTGCGGTTACAGCTAAGTTTGCGGAAATGATCAAAGATGGAGGTCCTCCGGCGTGGTCGAACTATACCTGGTATCAGTGCGGGGCCGATCTTGGATCCGGGAAAGCGGCTATCCTGTATGACGCGGACATCAACGGATATTTTCAGAACGTTCCGGGTAGCACCAAGCAAGCGGGCAATATCGGCTTCTCGCCGGCGCCCGTGTTTAAGGCCGGCGACCAACCTCAATCCAACGAATGGGTCTGGCAGCTCGCGATGAACCGCTCTTCGAAGAACAAAAAGGCCGCATGGCTCTTCATCCAGTATTTCACCGGGCCGGAGTTTACCCTTTGGGCGGCCCTGAATGCTAAGACGGTGGATCCGGCGCGACAGTCGATCTGGGAAAATAAAGATTTCAAACAGAAGATCGCAAAGGTCCCGGGCTACGAGGAGACATTTCAAAAGACGATTCCTAACACCGGGATAAAGTTTACGCCCCAACCGTATTTCATCCAATCAGCAACGGTATGGGCGGCTACACTGCAAAAAATTGTGCTCTCTGGTGCGAACCCTGAAAGCGCCATGAAGAGCTTGGCAAAGGAGATTTCGAAGCAGACGTCAACATTAAAGGTTAGCCAGTCGGGTGCGGCGTCTGAAGCGCCCACGCAGACTGTACGTTGATTTGGGCCGGGAGAAGGGCGAGCGGCAACTTGCTGCCCGGCTACTCGGGATGCACCGTCTAAAGTTGGTTGCGGCAATCTGAAAAGAACCTGGGTGTGGCTTCATTTCAATTCTTTGACTTAATCGCCCAAGCATGAACACAACGACAATAGCCACTGGACGACGGAGGAGCGAGCCGCCGCGAACAGATTTATCTGAAGCCGGAAGAAAATACGCGCGGAAGAAGGCTTTGGGGCCTTTTCTCGTATTAGCGCCCTCTTTTCTGCTAACGATCGGAATTCTAATCCCCTTTATCGTAGCGATTTTCTATTCGTTCACCGACCTGACGCTTCGCAGCTCTGAGTTTAATATCATTGGGATTGGCAACTATGTCGCCACTTTTACCAGTCCCGATTTCTGGCATTCCGTATCAATCACCTTGCTATATGCATTTTGCGCAACGGCAGTTGAAATGTTGCTCGGTCTCGGGATCGCCCTGCTTCTGAATGAAGAAAACTGGCTATCCAAGTTTTTGCGACTGGTACTGATTTTTCCACTGATGATCGCGCCCGCCATTGGGGCCCTGGTGTGGCAGTTGATGACAAATCCATCGGTTGGAATTTTGCGATTCCCGCTTTCATGGATCGGGCTTGGGGGCTTTCGAGGGAGTGCAGACCCGAACTGGGCGCTATTTTCGGTAATCCTGATTGACGTCTGGATTTACACCCCATTTGTCGTCATCCTGGCGCTTGCCGGCTTGCGTTCCTTGCCGAAGTCTCCGTATGAAGCGGCGCTGATTGATGGCGGTTCTGCCTGGTTCGTTTTTCGGAACTTGACGCTCCCGATGCTGGCACCGGTCTTAGTTATTGCGCTCATTTTCCGGCTGATGACCTCTCTGCAAGAATTCGCAATTATCTTTGCTGCGACCCGAGGGGGGCCAGGGGGCAGAACATTGAGTCTTGCGCTCGCGGCTTATAACCAGGCGTTTCGTTTTTATAACCTGGCTGGATCGATCCCCATGCTTCTCTTCCTCTGGGCGTCCATTTACGCCGTTTGTTTCATTCTAATCGGCTATTGGAGGAAGGCTCAAAAAATATCATCAGGAGCGGTGCAAATCATGAAACAAGAAGGCAATGCTCTTGGTGCAGTAGGATCGGCAGCGAAGACGGTGTTGCTGATTCTCTATGCGCTGTTCGCACTATTCCCGCTGCTGTGGATGGTGATTCTATCTTTCAAACCGGACAGCCAGATGTTCACAACGACATTTATCTTCACACCGACTTTAGAGAATTTTCGAGCGGTTTTTGCCGAGTCAGATTTTGTGAGAACGCTCTGGAATAATCTTGTTGTCAGCGTGCTTGCGGTTGGGCTCTCGCTCGTCATCGGTGTGCCTGCTGCCTATGCTCTGGGTCGTTTCGATTTCAAAGGAAAGGAAGAGATCGCGTTCACCTTTCTCTCATTCAAGTTTGCGCCTGAGATCCTGGTGATCATCCCTCTTTACCTTATTTATCAACAACTCCACCTGATAGACAGCATCGTCGGACTGATCTGGGTCTACCAACTCATCAGCCTTCCCCTTCTGATCTGGATCTTGCGGGGCTTCTTTGAGGATCTCTCCAAGGATATGGAGGCAGCGGCTCAGCTGGACGGTTACAGCTGGTGGCAGGTATTTTTCAAAATACTACTGCCTCTGGTGAAGCCGGGGTTGGTCGCTGCGGGTCTGCTTTGCTTTATCTTTTGCTGGAATTCATTTACATTCGCGTTGCTGTTGGGTGGAGGGAATACTCAAACTTCGACCGTGTCCGTGACAAGATTTCTTGCGTCCGACACCGTCCATTACGGATGGGTAGCGGCAGCGGCGTTAATCTGCGCACTACCTGGAATCATTCTGGCGCTGCTGATTCAGAAGCACCTGGTGCGAGGTCTCTCATTCGGTGCGGTTAAAGGATAATAACTATGGCGAGCGTTGAACTGAACGGTTTAACCAAGTGGTACGGGAAACGACGAGGCATCGAGGATCTGAGCTTGAGCATTGGCGACAAGGAATTTGTAGCAATGTTTGGCCCTGCGGGGGCGGGGAAGACGACAACGTTGAACCTGATTGCCGGGGTCGTGACGCCAAACCGAGGCACCGTAAAGATCGCGGGCAGGGATATCGATGGATTGGAACCGGCTGAGCGAAATGTTGCGATGGTGTTTGAGAGTTATGCCCTTTACCCGCAGTTTAGCGTCTTCGACAATATGGCGTTTCCATTGCGCAGCCCGAAATTCAAAATCCCCGAGGACCAGGTAAAGCAACGGGTTACCGAATACGCGAAGATGATGAAAATTGATCACCTGCTGGGCCGCCAAATCACCGCGTTGAGCAATGGGCAGCGTCAAAGAACGGCACTTGGGCGCGCACTTGTTCGCAAGCCCGATATCTTTCTGCTTGATGAACCTTTGAGCCATCTGGACTCAAAGCTTCGGCACTCCATGCGGGCGGAACTCAAGGAGATGCGTAGCCAGCTTGGCACGACGACGCTTTATGTAACTCACGACTACCTCGAGGCGATGAGTCTCGGAGATCGAATCGTGGTCATCAATGAAGGTCATACGCTGCAGATTGGCACTCCGAAGGAGATTTATTTCCGGCCGGTAAGCACACTGGTCGCTCAACTCTTTGGCGACCCGGAAGTCAATCTGGTCGATGCGGCGCTAAAGGCACGAGATGGTACGCAATTGGATCTCGAGATGTTGGGAGAAAAGATTCCGATGCCGGTTCCTGCTGATGTGGCGCAAGTGCTGAACAAAAAGCGCGGGACGAAGGTCCGAATCGGGATTCGTCCTTCGGATGTGAACATTGTGCCGGATGGAACCAAAAATGCTTATCACGGCGTCGTTTACAGCTTCGAGCCGCTGGGTACGAAGTCGATATTGACGGTTCAGGCCGTGGATGGCACGCGAATCAGAGCATTAGTTGACGGTCATCTTACATTCGAGATGGATCGGCGGGTGCAGTTCTCCATTGATCCGCATGCCCTGCTGACTTTTGACGCCGACACCCAAGGCTTGCTGGCGCGATCGGAGCTGCGGGCGGAGGGGATTACCCATGGCTGAGCTAACTCTAAAGAACGTGGTTAAACAGTATGGTCCTACTAGCCCGCGCGCGGTAGACGATCTGAATCTCAACATCCGCGATGGCGAATTCATGGCGTTGCTTGGGCCCTCTGGTTGTGGAAAATCAAGCACGCTTCGCATGGTGGCAGGTCTGGAGGCAATCACTGAGGGGCAAATACTTATTGGTGGCGAAGTAATCAATGACATGCATCCAAAGGATCGGGGAATCGGGTTGGCATTTGAAAACTATGCTCTTTATCCACCACTGAAAGTTCGCGAGAACCTGGCGCTTAACCTGAAGGCTCGCGGCGTAAACCAGAGGGACATCGACAAGCGCGTTGCTGAAATTTCGAAATTCATGCAGATAGAGGATCTGTTGGATCTGAAGCCGGCGGCGCTGAGCAGCGGTCAGAAACAGCGCGTCAACATCGCACGGGCGCTGATTCGTCGCCCATCGGTCCTCCTACTCGATGAACCGCTTAGCCATTTGGATGCCCCGCTTCGGGTTCAGATGCGGACCGAAATCAAGCGACTTCACACCGAACAGGGCTTTTCAACGATCATGGTGACGCACGATCAGCTCGAAGCAATGGCATTGGCGGATCGGATCGCTGTTCTTAACGAAGGGAAGTTACAGCAATTCGATACTCCTCTTCAGGTCTTTAATCACCCCGCCAATGAGTTTGTTGCCGGTTTTCTGGGTGAACCGCCGATGAACATTTTCTCTGTGGAGGTGGATTCGGGCAGGCGTTTGGTTGTGCCTGGAACTGAGTTCGCCCTTCCTATCAGCGGTTATGTGCAGCGGTTATTGGGCAACAGACCATCAGCCAAGCTCGGCGTACGTCCGTGGGGTATCAAAGTTGATTCAAGCCCGTCCGACGTAAGTGTTCCTGGAACTATTTCCGTCGTGGAGAATCTCGGCGACGAAACTCATGTCGGCGTCCGGTATGCGGAGTTGCTGCTCGTGGCGAGCTTACCCGTCACGGAGCGATATAAACCGGGCGGCCGAGTTCATCTAAGTCTTAATGAGCAGGATCTTAATCTTTTTGACTCGCAGAATGGGCAAAGGCTTGTAGCGTAATTTAACAGACAGAAAGAAATCAACCCAGTTACCCAGATCGGCACAGGTATCGAAACTCGCTGTCCACCTGCGACTTTCATGGATTGGAGGTATCCCATCTGAAAGGAGAATTCAGTTATGAGGTTGCTGTAGAAGCACCTCAAAAAGCAACCAAGTCTACCACCCCGCCATCAACCCTACCGGAGACCATGCGTGCGATCGTTGCGTATGCACCTGGGTCGACTGCCGCTTGAGGAGTACAAAAAAGGATTCGAAATGATGAAGAAAGGAGAAAAGTCTCTCAAGATTCTTTTTAGAGCCATAAGCGCTCCGGTAAATGAACAGCTTTATGGGAGTCCTGTTAGCGCAACGGGCGCAGCAACGGGTAATTCTTAAGGTTTGTGCGGAACAGGAGGATTTTTAGGTGGTTAGTTTGACGCATGGAAAGAAATCACAAATAGGGTTGGAGCGAGCGGAGGAGGCCCGGGTGAGGAATGATCCGAATTATTTCCCTGCGTGCGAGCAGCTAGCCTAAAAAAGGAAAAATATATGAGTAAGCCTTCTAAACCTATAGCAGTCGGGGCGGATGACGCGGCCTTTGAACTGAAGGCCAAGATAGTGGAGCATCTCAAATCGAGAGGAATTGAGGTGGAAGATTATGGCGTAGATAAGCCTGATCCTGCGATTCTTTATCCGGATGTGGCGCTTACGGTGGCGCAAGCTGTGGCGGCCGGCAAGCATGATCGCGGCATTTTGATGTGCGGCACGGGAATCGGTGTCGCCATTACGGCAAATAAGGTTCCGGGAATTCGCGCATCGGTTTGTCATGACTCGTATTCGGCGGAACGCTCCCGGAAAAGCAACGACTGCCAGATTATGACGATGGGCGGGCGAGTAATCGGGGAAGAATTGGCTAAGTCACTGGTTGATATCTGGCTTGCCTCGGAATACCAGGGTGGCCGTTCGGCGCCGAAGGTTGAGCGAATGAAGGAGATAGATAAGCAATTTCATAGTAAATCGTAGAATTCCAGACGCCCCAGCTATGCAACGAATTATCAATGATCCGAATCGAGTTGTTGAGGACATGCTTAAGGGGTTTGTGAAATGTCACAAGCAACTGGTCGCACCCATCGACGAGAATCCTCGCGTGTTGAAATATGTCAAGGCACCCATCCAAGGCAAAGTCGGCGTGGTTACGGGCGGCGGTTCCGGTCACAAACCTGCATTCATCGGCTATATCGGAAAGAACATGTGCGACGCGGTAGCCGTCGGCGAAGTCTTTGCCTCGCCATCAGCGCAAGTCTTTTTCGATGCATTTAAGGCGGCGAACGGCGGCGTGGGCATCGCCTGCCTTTACGGCAATTACGCGGGCGACAACATGAACGTCAAAATGGCGAAGCAACTTGCTGCGATGGAAGGCATCGAGGTTAAAACGGTGGTCGCTAACGATGATGCTGCATCTGCACCAAAGAGTGAACCACAGAAGCGGCGGGGCGTTGCCGGCGAGGTTTTGATGTGGAAAGTCGGCGGAGCAAAATCAGCACAGGGTGGGTCGCTTGACGAAGTCATTCGCGTGGCGCAGAAAGCCATCGACAACACAAGGAGCATCGGGGTTGGACTAACTTCATGCACTATTCCTGCTGCAGGAAAGCCTAACTTTCAGATTGAGTTTGGAAAGATGGAAGTGGGCATCGGACACCACGGCGAACCGGGCGTTCGGGTCAGCGATCTCAAATCGGCGGATGAAATTGCGGCGCTATCTCTGGATTACATCCTGAAGGATCTTCCATTTCACGCGGGAGACGACGTGGTAGCTTTGGTGTCCGGACTCGGAGCGACTCCTGTGATGGAACTCTACATCGCTTTCAGCAAGGCGTATGACATCTTGCAAGATGCGCAGATCAACGTTCACCGGTCTTACGTAGGCAACTACTTCACCTCGCTGGAGATGATGGGCATCAGTTTTACCCTGATGAAGGTGGATGAGGAGCTCAAATCGCTAGTCGATATGGAAGCCGAAAGCATGGGTCTAACTCAACTCGCAGCGTCAACCTAGGAGATGCATATGGCTAATTTTCCAAATTCTCAGGGGCGTAAAGTCGTGCTGGCGCAAATCCAGACGATAGTGGACAACAAAGCGTATCTTAGCGAGGTCGACGGGAAGATCGGCGATGGTGATCATGGCATTAACATGGCAAAAGGATTTCAACTCATCAAAGATCGCCTGGGCAATAAAGAGGTGACACTCGGTGAAGGTCTCGGTTTGATCGGAAAAACGCTAATGACCGAGATTGGAGGATCGATGGGGCCGATCTACGGAACCTTCTTTATTCAGATGAGCCTGAAATGTAAGGACAAACCGGAAACGGACGCACCGCTCTTCGGCCAAATGCTGAAGGCTGCGCGCGACGGGCTTGAGGATCTTGGGGGAGCAAAAGTCGGCGATAAAACCCTGATGGATGCTGTTATTCCGGCGCAGGAAGCGTATCAAGCGGCGGTAGATAAAGGTGCTTCTTTGCCCGAAGCACTCAAGCAGATGGCCGATGCCGCCGAAAGAGGAAAAGACTCGACCGTTGACCTGGTGGCTAAAATTGGTCGCTCCGCCCGTCTCGGTGAGCGATCGCGTGGAGTTCTCGACGCCGGCGCAACTTCCGCGGCTCTCATTCTACAGACATTTGCTAAGGTTCTTTCGGAATAGATGGCCGGATCTCCGAGCCGGCCGGTTGATGGGTTGCACCGTCACCCTCCTCGGGCGGCTCGGAGATCCGCCCCTACCACATGCCTTGCACCTATGCGCTCGCTAAACGAGAATTATTTTGTTGGCATAGACGTCGGCACTGGGAGCGCGCGAGCGGGCGTGTTCGATGGCAACGGCAATCTGAAAGGCAGTGTTTCGGCTCCGATTCAGATGTGGAAGCCAGCAAGGGATTTTGTTGAGCAATCCTCGGATGATCTGGAGAAAATGCTGCGAAGTGGTTCGGGCGGCTGTGGAAAAGGCCGGGATCTCTCCTGAAGCCGTCAAAGGCATCGGCTTCGATGCGACCTGCTCCACGACCGCAAATACCGCTTTTACCACCAGATGTACCACGACCAGTTGCGCTACGCTGAGTTTATGCGCGGTGAAACGGAGCGCCAGAATCCTTGAAAAGCAAAGTCGCGTCAGGCGCAGGTTTCGCTAAGCGCTGACTTAAGCGCTGTAGCGCTCGCGAACGCGCCTACTTTGGAATTTAGCCAATTTGAGTTAAAATAGTTGGCATGGCCTCGGACTTGCAAGCCTCCCCCACTTCTTTGGCGCGGAACTCCCTTATCGAGTACCTGAGCATCCCGCGCGAACTGGCGTGGGGTTATGTCGGTCTGTTGCTGTTCATGATGGGGGACGGGGTAGAGTCAGGGTATCTGGCTCATTTCCTTCACGGCGAGGGGATTTCCCAAGGAAAAATCGCGCTGATGTTCACGGTTTATGGCGCGTTTGCGACAATGGGGGCGCGTTATTCGGGCGCTTTAGCCGATTCCTGGGGACCGCGTTTGGTGATGTGGATCGGTCTTCTGACTTGGACCGCATTCCAGGTCATCTTTTTGGGCTTCTCGCTCCCAATGGTTAACTTCCCTGCCATGCTCGTAAGCTACGGGCTGCGGGGCATTGGCTACCCGCTGTTCGCCTACGGCTTTCTGGTTTTGATTACGAACACTACCCCACCAAAGCGGCTCGGCTCAGCCGTCGGATGGTTTTGGTTTGCTTTCAGCGCAGGACTGCCGACTTTGGGTGCTTTCCTTGCTAGTCTGCTTATTCCTCGTGTCGGGCAGTACGCGACCTTGTGGTGTTCGCTTGCCATGGTGATTGCCGGCGGTGCCGTTGCGCTTTGCGGATTGCCAAGAAGAACCGGTTTATCTATGCCGGACGCGGCTGGAAAGAACACGAGTGAATCACTTTTCTCCAGCTTCTCGATTGCCTGGCAAAAGCCAAAGACGTTGATCGGTTGCGTGGTGCGCACGATCAATACTGCCCCACAATTTGGTTTCCTGGTATTCTTGCCAACTTTTTTCACAACCGCAGTCGGATTGTTTCTGGACCAATGGCTACAGTTGCTGAGCTACATGTTTCTGAGCAACATGGTTGCGAACCTGTTGTCGGGGATCGTTGGGGATAAACTTGGTTGGCGGCACACGGTTGCCTACGTTGGCGGGATGGGCTGCACGATCACGACGCTTCTGCTTTACTACGTGCCGGTTGCGCACCGTGGAAACTTCGGGTTGGCCGTCGTGGTTGCCGTTCTTTACGGGGCGACCCTTGCCGGGTACGTCCCGCTTTCGGCCATCATGCCGCTGTTGGCGCCGGAAAACAAAGGTGCGGCCATCTCGATGCTCAACCTCGGGGCGGGGGCAAGCGCTCTGCTTGGTCCGGCGATCGTCGCCGTCTTCATTGGGCCCCTTGGGGTTGAGGGGGTGATGTGGATCTTTGCCGGGCTTTATGGGCTTAGTGCGTTGCTGGCTTTGTTCCTGACATTACCGGAGGAACTGGAACGAGGGACCCTTGGCTGGAGTGGTATTGGAGAGGCGGCATTTGGCGCTTCGGCGTGTCTGTTGGACCATCCCCCGGCAATGGCGGCTCTGGCGGGGCAGCATGACATCGATCTGGTGCTGTTCGATCTTGGCGGGACAATTTATGACGACTCAACTTTTACGAAGGCGATGCTGAGGGCCGTTCATGAGCTTGATCCGAAGGTCAAGGACGAGGAATTCTGGGCGGTTTATGATGCCGAACGGATGAAGGCCTCGGGTTCGTTGCGCACGGCTATCGCGAACCATTTTGTTCCTAATCGCGATCGCACGATACTGACCGCTCTGGCAAAGCGCTACTGGGAATACCCGCCCTCGGCCCTTTACCAGGACGTGAAACCGGCGCTGAAAGCACTGGCGGGGCAGCTGAAATTGGGGCTGGTGGCAAACTCGGGTGAGGCGGCTCTCAAGGCGTTGCGACGGGACGGTCTCCACGAGCTTTTCACCGTCATCGCCCTTGCAGACTTTGTCGGGGTGGAAAAGCCCGATGAGAGAATCTTCCAATACGCACTGAAAACGGCCGGAGTTTCGCCGAGTCGCACGGTGCACGTGGGTAACCGCCTCGAGAGTGACATCCGGCCCGCTCAGCGATTGGGGATGCGGACGGTGTGGCTGTTGCGGGGCGACGCTCCTCCAGCGCCAACCTTGGACCAATTGGTTGAGCCGGATGCCGTGATCATTTCGCTGGTGGGTTTACCGATGGCATTAGCAAGGTTAACGGGCGACACGGAGCTTGTGTCATCCTCAGCGACTTCTTTGGTTAAGAACCTTCCGGAAGCTCGTCTGGCGCATATCAAGGCTTTGGAATCAAGTTGAGTCAGGTCGCCAGAAATCCGCCGTCTATTGGAAGGGCCAATCCATTGAGCATCGCGGCTGCATCGCTTAGCAAAAAGCAAACGACCGATGCTATGTCCTCACACTCCGCAAATCGGCCCAAGGGAATCCGCTGAAGCATCGGTCCTCCTTTTGCAGGATCACTCCAGGCCCGTTTCCCCATTTCAGTTAACACGACTGTAGGATTTACAGAGTTAACGCGAATGCCATGTTTGCCAAGCTCCACAGCCATGACTTTTGTCAACTGGTCCAGCCCAGCCTTGGAAGCGCAATAGGCAGCATGGTTTTCGAGCGCCTGAAACGCCGCCATACTGGAGACATTCACGATCGATCCTCGAACGCCACGCTCAATCATTTGTGCGGCGATCACCTGTGAAATAATGGCTACCGCCCTGAGATTAACCGCTATCGTGAGATCCCACACCTCGAGAGTGGAGGTCAGAAACGGTTGCAGAATAGATATGCCCGCATTGTTCACGAGAAGATCGACTTCCCCCACCGACTCGGCTGCTTGCTTCGCGGACACAGGATCGGCAAGGTCCGCGATGATTGTCTGGCACCCGGTTTCTTCCTTGAGGCTCTGGAGATCCTTTTCGGTTCTGCTGAGAGCAATGACTCGCGCATTAAAACGAGTCAGCATGCCGGCTATCTCTCTGCCAATACCTTTTCCGGCACCCGTGACGAACGCTCGTCGATGCTTGAAGTCGAATTGATAAGCGATAGGATCAAGTTTCATGGACTAAGGGAAAGAAGAGATGATTGCTCAGAGCTATCTTTTGACTGTCGATAACCGTTGAAAATTCGGCTGGAAAGTTTTAATCGGATCTCAAGGAAGAGTACGCTCCAGCCAAGACGATGGCAATCCGCATTCGCTCTGAAAACGGCCTCAAACTGAGGCGAGAGAAGTATGATGCTCTCGTACGGCAGATGAAATCGGAAATCGAGGAGCTGCAGCCGACAATTCATGACTCGGACTGGTTAACCCTGTTCAAAAGCAGATCGAGGCTAGCTAACTCGCGGATACGGCGATTGAGTGGGCGAAGGAATGGCTAAGGTCGTCATTCTTGGCGCGGGCGTGATGGGTTCTGCAATGGCCATGGTAACTGGCGACAGAGGACATAGAGTCGCGTTGGTTGGCACTCACCTTGACGAGGCGATCATAAGCTCAATCGATGAAACCA
>Ga0182032_10000942_pt1 | contig 12659 bp, 11 predicted proteins | sample tim00Cox00000000_FD_125970 | JGI IMG/M metagenome (GOLD analysis project Ga0182032, IMG submission 125970) | Lab enrichment of tropical soil microbial communities from Luquillo Experimental Forest, Puerto Rico - timezero.00C.oxic.00.000.000 | ecosystem: Environmental > Terrestrial > Soil >... | reverse complement strand
TCACTTATCACTATTCATAGATCACTTCCGCAACGTGTCTGTAGCTCAACCGGATAGAGCATCTGACTTCGGATCAGAAGGTTGTGGGTTCGAATCCCTCCAGGCACGCTATAACATTTGAGAGCAGCGCAGCACGAGTGATCTTCTGCCGTTGCTGGTTGAGTTTGGTTGGTAAGCGAGACGGATAGTGTAAGTTGATTGACAATACCTCGTTTGAGAACGGCAGCGCTGTAACCCCCACCAGACGAGGAGAAACATGGTTCCATGAAAAAGTGTCCCTTCTGCGCCGAGCAAATTCAGGACGAGGCCCGAATTTGCCGCTTCTGCAATCGCGACTTGACCGGAAAGGCCCATCATAAGTTGGTCTCTGCTTTGATGGTAGGGGGGCTGCTATTCTTGTTGGGCATTTTCATAGGAATTTTTGGCAGAGGGACGAGAGAGGTTGAAAGGCAATGGCAGCGTGTTTTTTCGAACGCCGGAAAGGAGTCTGCGGAACCTCAAACATTCCAAGCGTCGAGCGCATCCGCCGCCCCGTCGTTGTCGTCGGAAGTGTCACCGTCCCTTCGTCCAATGAGGCCGACGAAAGAGGACATTGAACGCTTTGAAGCAAGCGAGCAATCGGCGGAACAGGCTTTGATAGCGAGACAGATAGAAGCCCCTATTATTGGTGACGAGAACGAGCAGAAGAACGCCGCTAAGAAAATGTTTGTAGACCCATTTATTGATAACGGGTTCGATCTTGATGCTACGCTGAAGGATTTCTCGGCGCGGATGCAGAAGCACAATTTTACCCAAGAGGAATCGATATCTGTCACCACAATTTTGCAGATTTACTCGGAGGTGGTTATTGATTTGGCGAAATGGGGCTACATCAGTAAAGATGCGAAGAACGCCGTCCTCTCATCCGATATTAACCCGAACGTTTCTAGCGCCCAGAATTTCGGCAGCCCAACAGTTTCGACTGAGCAAACCTCTTCGCCAGCAGTCACGCCCGGTCTAGCCCTTGCACAGGCACCATCGACAACGACAAACGCAGTGCCTCAGGGGGCGACGCCGTCACCTCCGTTAGAGGAGATATATTACGGTAAGAATGCAAACGCTGGGGGCGGCATGTTCCTGAGGACGAAGAATGGTGTGCTAATCTGGAACAGTTATCCTCGGCCCGACGATAAGGCATCCTGGAGTGGCGGACACGACGCAAACGGTTACGCTGAAGGGCAGGGTACACTCCGGTGGTACACATGCGAGCGGTTTGTCACGGAATATTTTGGCAGATTCCGGTCGTACACACGCGAGCGGTTTCTCACGGAATATGTTGGCAGAATGGTTCACGGAAAACTAGATGGCCCAGTGAAAAACACTGACGCGAGCGGCAAACGATGCCACGGGACGTTCATTGACGGAGTAAAGTCTGCCGACTGGACGAGCGAACGATAGCCGCTCTAATTTTGATTCTTCCCTCGCGGCAAAAGTTGGGCGTTCGATTATGAGTTCGGCCAATCGTCTACCGTACGAGAGTGCCGAACCATTCCACGCGCGTGTCGCACGCGCGAGGGTTAAGACTTTCGCGGTTCGCCGAACAACTACGCGCCTGCGCGAGGGAGCAGCGCATCTTACCAAACCCATTGACGCCATGTTGACGCTATCAGCGTCGAAAGTGGTCGTTGTTGGTCGCTAGACCAGTCCGCACCGCGCCAATCATTTTTCGACGCCTTATAAAGAGGGCAACCATCTTTTCAACGAACGCAACGCGGCTCTGCCTCACCACTAATGAGGCGTTGGAGTTGGGGTGGGCGTTGGAGTCTGTAATGGGGTGGAAGCTGGGATTGGCGACAAGGGTGGTGTTAGGAGTTGTGCCAGTATCGCTGGCGAAAGCGAGAGGCAGATGAACATCGACGTGAAGAGAAGCCAAGATCGTTGGCGGTTTCTGAAAGAAGTCGGGATTCGTGTTTTCATTTCTGTCGTATTAAGAGGTTTTGGTCTCAGCCTAAGATTCGTAATGCACCAATGGAACGGATGTGCTTCGTTCGGGAAAAGCGGCTACAACAGCTTACGTATTAACAATTAGAGCATTTTGCTGCGCGATATTCGATTGCTTGGACACTTTTTGGCCGGTACCCGACGCACGAGCGGTTTTGGAGCAAAATATTTCAGAACCGTAAAAAACGACCGCGAAAAAGATCAGCCCGCTCCGATGGGGGCCGACTGGCCGAGCGGCCCTACCGGTTACAAATAATATTGGATGAGCGAGGGCAGGTGGTAATCGGGGTTCAGAAAAGGCTGCGTAGCTCTCACAAGCGGAGATAGGAGCCAGTTGACTGCTGCGCAGAAAGATCAAATCGATTCATTCCAAAATCCGGTCGTCTCTCTCACGGCTAGCTCGTTCTGACATATGCAGGCCCACCCCGAAACAACAAATTGCGGCAACATTATTTTTCATGACTGGCATCTTGAAATTTTTGAAACCCCAATGATCACCCCCACGGATCGGTGATCAAACTCCAATTATTTCTGAAATCACGACTCGGACAGAACGACTACTCCACCGGAAGACCGCCGCCTCCCGGAAAAGCCCTCCGGGGTCAGTTGAGACACGGCGTCTTTTAGTTCCCCCAGAACTGGTTTTAGAGTAGACTGAACTACCCGAACGGGTAAAGAAGTTAATGTCGTTTCCCAACGTCTACGACGATAAAGAGAGAGCGGAAGCATACGCGACCCTCGATTTTCCGAGAACCTACTACCTAGCATACCGTGATCTACCCGCCCTCATTGCGGAGCATGTTGTTGGGAAGGAAGCACTTGATTTCGGATGCGGTGCAGGCCGTTCTACCAGATTCTTAAAGAAGCTCGGATTCAATGCGATTGGTATCGACATATCGAGCAGCATGATTCAAGCGGCTCAAAACACTGATCCGAAGGGAACGTATCTTCTCGTCAATGATGGCGACTTCAGTGCGTTCGAGGCCAATCGATTCGACCTGGTTTTTTCTGGATTCGCCTTCGACAATATTTTGGGCGTTGGGAAGCGGTGCGATCTGTTGTGCGGGCTAAGAGGTCTTCTGAATAAGACAGGACGGATTATTTTGCTCTGTTCGAGCCCAGATATCTACACGCATGAGTGGGCGTCATTTACTACAAAGGATTTTCCAGAGAACAGGGTTGCCACGAGCGGGAACACTGTTCAAATCGTGATGAAGGATGTCTCAGACCGTCGTCCCGTCATCGATGTTATATGGTTCGAGCAGGATTACTTGAATCTTTTCGCCGCTTCGGGTGTTGATCCCGTTGGTCGCCACAGGCCCTTGGGGCGAGACGGAGAGCCATTCGAGTGGGTTAGCGAAACCTCGATATCCCCATGGGTAATCTACATTTTGGCAGCCTGTTCACGTTGAAAAAGGAATGTGCGCCGCTCCTAGCTTTTCAGGATTTTCTGTTTTCTCCCGGGCCGTCAGCAAATGGCTCCGTCGGCGACCGAGGCAGGCGCTTGACCGTGCCGTTTGAGTCCAGAATGCGAATTCTCCTGAGGCCGCTTGAAACAAAACGGATCGCGCGTGATTATGCTCTTACCAGAACATAATGCCCGCGAATCCAGACTCTTTGACCGTGGTGCCATGCCCAATATCCCGGCCTCCAGACATAGTAGGCCCTGCCCACGTAATAACCAGGGCCGTACGGGCCATAACTCCCATAATACGGTCCGTATCCCGGATGCGCGCCGTAATACCCGTAATACTCATCACATCCGACTGCACCGAGCATAACAGCAAGCGCAGCAAAGAGCGGAAGCACTCGCCATTTCCATATCATTTCCGTTCTGTTTCTGGCGGAGATCGCTTTCTTCTCCGCGCGCGTACCGATGTTTGTTCTCATGTATAATTATATATACGGATCTTGCCGCCTTTCTAGCTGCTCATCCCGCTCGGGCTCGCCGTGACTAACGAGGAAACGCGTTCAGTAGTCTGCCGGTGAGGTCCAACGCTTCCTAGAACCTGTCCCCAAAACGTTTCAGATAGTCGTCAGAGAAGTCCTTCTCCCGCGGGCCGTCTTTTGAAATACGAAAGCGAGCAACCCAGTAGCAAGAGCCGTCAACGTCCGCCGTAGCGAGAAAACTCCGCCCGTGACATTCGAGTTCGCGGTAGGCGGACGCCCGCCGGTCTAATCTTGAAATTCCAAATCCCGGGCGCTCTCTTGCCGCGCGGTGCAATACGCTGTGCGGTCTCCTTATGTTGCGCGAGATAGAGTGCCAAGCTTTCAGTGATCGTCCGTTCCATATTTCCCAACCCTTTCTTCAATCTTTATAAACATCCCTGCCTTCCTTCGATGTGCAAATAATATTGGATGAGCGAGGGCAGGTGGTAATCACGGTTCAGAAAATGCTGCGTAGCTCTGACGTAAGTCAACGGCCTCATCACGAGGTAGCTTCAGCGTGCTTGCCAAATACCCCTTGGCTCTGTCTCGTTAAATGATGCGGATTACGCTCCAGTCGGCGCGTTTTCATCGTCGGCATTTTGCTCTTGCTCGTCGGTTGCGGCGCGCGTGACCCAAATCGCCGTTATGTTTCGCATATCCGCTTTTCAGGCAGTCGTGAGGAGTGGATCGAGACCGCTGACTTTCGACCAAATGGGATCTGTTACTACGGCCACCCCTCCCGCCATCGCAGAGTGCCGATGGTCGCGACAGGGAAAGACGATTACGATCTCGCTAAACGGGGTGGCGGTAAGCAGGCTGCAGTTTGACGGCAGAGAGCTCGTTGACCCCGAGGGTGCGCCTAGCCCCTACGTCCGCGAATCGAGGTAGAGGGGTGACACAGCATACGACCTTTGTCGCAGTGGTTGAGCTGCGGTTGCAGCGTGATGCTTCAACAAGGATTATGACCGCAGCCTAAAACAATTCTATGAAGCTCAAGTTTTATGGCACGCGGGGATCCATCCCCATCTGCGATGCCGGTTTTCAGCAATTCGGGGGCAACACTACCTGTCTGCAAATCACGTTCACCGATACGAAACGCATTGCCATCATTGACGCGGGCACGGGACTGCGAAATCTGGGCAGAGACCTTCGCGCCATCGGCCACAAGCAGGAACAAATCGTTATCGCGTTCTCGCACTTTCATTGGGACCACATCCAAGGCTTTCCGTTCTTTGCCCCAGCTTATGATCCCACGCAGAAAATCACGCTACTGACGCTCGGCCGGGACCAGACAGTTAGGAATTTGCGGGAGATTTTCGAAGTCCAAATGCAGGCTGAATATTTTCCGGTGCAATTGGATCACATGGGGGCCAATTTCGAGTTCCTTCAAATTGCTGATGCCAGCAAACACTTCACTGGCATCAACAATGTGGAAACCGTAGTCACCGCTCAAAAGCACAACCATCCCGGCGGAGCGTATAGTTTCCGGATCGAGCGAGAGGGGCAAGTGCTCGTCGTTTCCACGGATGTCGAGCATGGCGAACAGATCGATCCGCGGCTGGTGGGGTTGGCGCGCGACGCGGATTTGTTGGTTCATGACGCGCAATACACGGCCGAGGAACTGCAGAAACGGCGCGGATGGGGACATAGCAGCTTCGATCAAGCCATGCAACTTGCGGAAATGGCCGGCGTGAAGCGCCTGGCGCTCACCCACCACGATCCTGAACACGACGACGAGTTTCTTGACCGCATCGAAAAATTATGTCGAGAAAGGTTCCCCAATACGGTGCTGGCCCGCGAAGGAATGGAAATCCCGATCGGGGATGCAAGCTGAAGGCTGCAAGGCAGAAAGCACAGCATCGTCGCGGTGAGTCGCAGGTTGGTTAATCGGCGTGGCGGCTCGTGGTGCGTTTCAATCACATTCCAATCACCTTTTGGGAGATGCTGAAGGTGGCCAAGCGAGGCCATTAGGACGCGAAACTTTTTCGATCAAGTCGCACGGTCAGCCGTTAGGCGCGCTTTTTAGTGCAGGCCACTGACATTTCCACAATTGGCGTGACATCGCGGTTGGCGTCTCTCAAACTGTCCGTTGCTTCTCCAACCTCCTCCCCTGACATGTGGCGCACCCTAAAAACATTCCTGAGGATTGTGGTCTATGTGGCCGTAATCTTCTGCGGCCTGTTGCTGCTCTCGTCCGCGGCGCATCCGCGATCAGTTCCGGGTTGCCTCATTGGAATTTCGCTCGGCCTTTTGGGCATATTTGGCGTGATCGGGGTGTTCTGGCGGCAGCGATGGGAAACGGTAACGCTTGTAGTCTCTCTGCTCGCCCTCGTAGTCGGTTGCGCGGCGCTGCTGGTGCCGAGGCCGATAGCGCACGGGCCGAGTAAGGTAGTGCCAATGGCTGAGCGGCCCGCAGTGCTGAACAACGTCGAAACGACGGCCACTGGCGCTGCTAACGATGCTGTCGGTGAGTATCGCAAAATAAAAGACGCAGAAAATAAGAAGCGGGCGGTCGCTTCATTAAGCAGCGCCAGCAATCAGTTGCGCTCTCTTCAAGCAACCAAGCTGGCAGGTAACGCGAGGGCAATTAAGGATAGCGTGAAAAGCGCAAGCGTCAGCGATTCGGTCAGCGAAAGGGTTGCACCGGCCGTTGCTGACGCGGTCGCTGACGCCATCGATAAAGGCGTTCCCGCCGATTTGGCGAACGAAGCGGCCGCGCGCGGACTCGACAAAGCAGCAACCGCGCCAAGCGAGGTTGATCGTCTCCTCGACGAAATGCAGTTGGCGAATATCGCCTTCAACGCGCCGGCCTCGCTTGGATACGGCGAAACAATCGGCATTCAGTTGCGGCTTTCGACAAACAAGACCCCCGGAGAGCTTGCCGACATGATTCACGAGCCCGGCCAAAGAGAGACGTCTTCCGTCAAGATCTCCAACGAGATGGACGCGCGTCTCACCGGCGAAGCATTTCAAATCACGGCTGTTCGCCCGGAACGCCAGGCGGTCAGCGCGAGCGGTGTGACGCAATGGAACTGGGACATCACACCGAAACAACTTGGCCAACAACGGCTCCATCTCACGCTCGATGCCATCGTTAGGATCGAGGACCACGAAACCACTTACACCGTGCAGACTTTCGACAGAACCATCGGCGTCAACGTTGTCTGGCCAGACACAGCGCTATCGTTTTTGGGGAAATACTGGCAATGGGTCTGCACGGCGCTCGTCTTTCCTGTGATCGCCTGGATTGCGAAGCGGATTTTTAAGGATTGAGCAATCTTCGCAAAGAATCCCTCCAGGCACGCATTGTTATCGTCGTCATTGCAGGTGTCCTGATCGTCTTTGGTTGGCTCGCCTGGAAATGTTGGCGGGATTCGAAAATTAATTTTCTGCCACACAACGGACGGTACGAATGGATTCTCTTCCCGGTGGCGGTCGATGCGCGATCGCATCCGGTTGCGATGATGGATGCAACGTTCCGCCGAACGTTTGTGCTTGATTCGAAGCCGAAGGCCGCGCAGTTGGAAGTTCGCTCAGCAAAGCGAGTCGAACTCACAATTAATGGCGCGCGCGTTCCGCCAATTTCGGTCCGCAATTGGAAACAGATGTCCACCCTCGATGTCTCGCGTTTCTTGCGCAGCGGCGACAATAAGATTGAGGCGAGAGTTTTTAATGACAATGCTCCACCGGCGCTCTGGATCGCGCTGATTGCCGATTCGTCTACGTTCTACACGGATGATAAATGGGAGGTCTCTCTCGCAGGTTCGTCATGGCGCAGTTGCACACTCGCTTCTGTTCCACGCCATCCTGCTCCAGGCAATCTCCTCGCGGGCGCTGAAAGAATATTCGATGTACTGCCAAAGGTTTGGCAGCCGTGGATTTTGTTCGGTATTCTCGCGATCCTCCTCGCACTGTTGATTGAGCGCTGGATCAAAAAGGAAGATGTCGATCCTTCATGGGCGAAGCTTTTTGTTTTGCTAGGTCTTTGCGTTGTCGCCTGGGCGGTTCTGTTTTGGAACAACGCGAAACTGCTGCCGTTCCACTGCGGCTACGATTTTAAGGATCACGTTGCATATATTAAGTACGTCCAAGACCGCGGGGCGCTGCCGCTTCCAAACGAAGGCTACGAAATGTTTCAGCCTCCCCTTTATTACGCCTTGTCCGCCGGTTTGTTGTCGATCTTCCACCTATCGACTGGCGATGAAACCGCGGTCCCGCTTCTGCGCGCGCTCACAATGCTTTTCGGGATCGCGAATTTTACCTTTGTCTTTTTGAGCTTGCGCTTGCTCTTCCCTCGGAGCGCGGTCGCTCAGTTGCTCGGTCTAATCACAGCGACATTTTTGCCGATGCAACTTTATCTTTCGCATTACGTCACGAATGAAGTCGTCGCCGCAACGCTCGCGACTGTTTCGATTTATCTCGGATTGCGGGTGTTGATAATTGAGCGCGCGTCTGTTTGGCAATTGCTCGCGCTCGGCGTTTGTATCGGTGCGGCGTTGCTCACGAAAGCGACCAATCTATTACTCATCCCGCCGCTGCTTGGAGCTTTGCTTATCAAACTTTTCCAACAACGCGCTCCGACGTTTGAATGGCTCCGCACAGCCGGAGTGACAATCACAGCAATCCTCGTTACATGCGGATGGCATTACGTTCGGATCTGGCGGCATTTCGGAACGCCAATCATCGGCAACTGGGATCCAGTTCTAGGGTTTCCGTGGTGGCAGGATCCCGGTTTTCACGCATCCGCTGATTATTTTCGCTTCGGCCGCTCGCTCGTCACTCCGCTCTTTAGCGGTTTCGATGGATTTGCCGATGGAATTTACTCCACGCTCTGGGGGGACGGTCTTGGCGGCGGGCTCTCAGGGGTGCTATCGCGTACACCCTGGAATTACCACCTGATGATCGTCGGTTATTGGCTCGCGCTATTGCCCACCCTTCTGGTGATCCTTGGAGCGGCGATTGCGATTCTTCGATTCGTCAGACAAGCAAAGCCGGAGTGGTTTTTGCTACTGGGAGTTTCAGCACATGTTTTTGTCGCGCTCGTTTTCATGACGCTGAAAGTTGCGTCCTATGCGCAGGTGAAAGCGTTTTATGGTTTGGCTGCGCTCGTTCCTTTTTGCGCCTTCGCTGTAGTCGGTTGGCAAACGCTTACCGCTCGCTCACGCACTTCGCGATTACTCATCACCACGTTCCTGATTTTCTTCGCTATTAACAGCTTCGCGTCGATATGGATCCGACCGTCGAGCGAACAGCACATTTACAATGCGTTGCGATTGATCACACAATCGCAATCGGTTCGCGCCGTTTCAGAAGCGGCTGCCGCGGTCGAAATGGATCCTTCTAGTGCGCGTGCATGCTATGTTCTCGCCGCAATCCTGGATGAAACTGGCGACACGAGCAAAGCTATTGCGCAATCCGAGCATGGCCTTGAGTTGGATGCAGCGAATGGCGATTGCCATTTCCAATTAGGAATTAGTCTCGCAAAACAAGGACAACTCAATCGCGCAATGAGCGAGGGGCAGAGGGCGCTCGAATTGCTGCCGGAAAATGGCCGGGCACACGGTCTGGTTCTGTCACTCGCAGCGGAACTGCACCGCGGCGCGGAAGCGCTCGCCGTCGGACGCGATGCGCTTGCAGTCTCTCCGTTCGAATCCGAATTGCATTATCGCGTCGGACTTGTTGCGGGCGAGCTGGGCGATTTCGAGACTGCGGCCCAACAATTTGCTTATGCGTCATTGCTTGCGCCGAATGTCTCGGAAATCACCGACAAACTTCATCTAACGATTCGATTCGCGTCGCAAGGATTACGTGCTTCACTTCAGTTACAGGAAATCGCTTCAACGGCCCCGGACTCTCCCGCGTTATTGAACGATCTTGCCTGGCTCTTCGCAACCAGCCCCGATGCCACGTTGCGCGATGGCGCACGAGCTGTCGATCTTGCGAAGCGCGCATGCGCCCTAACTGAGCGTAAACAACCACAATTAATCGCTACGGCGGCGGCCGGGTATGCCGAGGCAGGAAAATTTTCCGAAGCGATCACGACTGTGCAGAACGCGGCAGTTCTCGCGCGTTTAAAGGGCGACTCAAAAACTGTCGACCTTGCCGAGAAAATGTTGACCGCTTTTCAGTCGAACCAACCTTACCGGGAGGAACTAATTCGATGAAATTTTCCGCGAAGCGCTCGGAATTGGATTCAATGGTATTACAAGTCGAGCTACACTCGTCAGCATCATTCAAGGCGTCGCGTTGTTTTTCCTGATCGATAACGCGAGCTCGTGCTCACGACTCAGGACATCGTCTACTGGCTCTGCGTCCCAGCCGAGCGGCTCATCATCTTTCTATTTTAGTCGCGCTCGATTTTGCACACGTTGGTAGTTGTCCGCGAGCCGCTCGAATTTGGACACAACTTTCTTTACGTGACCTGCGCTTTGTTCGAATCGCTGCTCTTTACCAAACTAACCGAACCACGAATGTGGTTTACGCTCGGCACAATTGCGGTGCGGGCGGCTGGCTTCTCTTTATATCGGATTTCCGTCTCATCCGTGCCAGCGAGAGCAACAGCACCGGACAGGCTAGTAACGGCTGCCTGCCAATGTCCGCCGTGACCAACGCTGGAATGTCATTCTCTTCTTGCCCGACGTTTTTCGCCCTAAATCTGATCTGCGCATCTTGTACTTATTTGTCGCAGAACTTTTTTCTCACGCGCAACGGTCACGTTTGGTTGATCGCATTCCAGCTCCTCGGCCTTGCCGGTTACTTATTTTATTCCGTCCGATTTATGTCGACCTCGCGCCGCTAATCGCCGAGCCCGCACGGAGTGACGCGGACTGATCGCTGAGAACGAACGGGGCTGAGCTTGAGTCACGATTAAATTCCGCTCAAAGCCCGTCGAGCTTTTTCAATGTCCGATGGTCGCAGCACGATGATCCCTTTCGGCGACGTTCCGCTAGTCGCGAAATACGCATACTCGATGTTCACTTCCGCGCGTGAGAGTGCGTCCGCAATTTTTCCAAGCACACCCATCTCATTCGCGGCGTCGATGCAGAGTACATCGTTCTCGAAGGCAAGCACGCCGCGTTCGCCCAACAACATCAACGCCTGGGTTGGGTCGCTCACGATCATTCGCACCACCGAATGGTCCACCGTGTCCGAAACAGTGAGCGCGTGAATATTGATTCCGGCTTTGGCCAAAGCTTCGCACACTCGTGCAAGTGCCCCTGGTCGATTTTCAAGAAAGACCGCGAGTTGTGTCCCCGTTTCCAGGGAGAGAATTTTTTTCATCCTGAATTCACAATGACGCGAAGCGGCGATTCTGACAATAGGGATCATCAAAGCGAGTAGCCATTCGGTGCCGCAAATGCCATTGTCAGGCCAAACATGACGAAATCGCCGAATTTACGACTCCCTCCGCGTACCGTCGGTTTTTTCACCGCCTGTGGGATCGTAATCGCAAACATCATCGGCACCGGCGTTTTCACCAGCCTCGGATTTCAGGTCGCCGACATCCAATCCGGCTTCGCCTTGATCATGCTTTGGATCGTCGGCGGAATCGCGGCACTGTGTGGCGCGCTTTGTTACGGCGAGCTCAGCGCCGCGCTCCCGCGCTCAGGCGGCGAATACCATTTTCTTTCCGAGATTTATCACCCTTCGGTCGGCTTCATGGCCGGATTTGTTTCGGCGACAGTCGGCTTCGCGGCGCCGATCGCGCTCGCGGCCATGGCGTTCGGAAAATATTTTCAGGGCGTTTTCAATTTCGGTTCGCCGATTTTGCTTTCGTTCGTTTTGGTGTGGATCGTCGCCGTCTTCCATTTCGGAAATCTTCGTCTCGGCAGCGCGTTCCAAAATCTCTGGACCGTTGTGAAGTTGATTTTAATCACCACACTTATTGGCGCTGGAATGCTGGTCACCGAAAAACAGCCGATCACTTTTCTGCCGCAGATCGCCGACAGGATGTCGATCTTCAGCGGCGCGTTCGCCGTTGCCCTGGTCTACGTGATGTATTCCTACTCCGGCTGGAACGCCTCAAGTTACATCATCGGTGAAGTGAAAAGTCCCGAACGAAATGTTCCGCGCTCGCTTGTGTTCGGCACGCTCATTGTCATGGCAGCGTACGTCCTTTTGAATGGGATGTTTCTTGCCACGACGCCGCAATCGGAGATGCGCGGCCAGGTCGAAGTCGGTTTGATTGCCGGCAAACACATTTTTGGCGAGAACGGCGGCCGGGTTGTCGGCGCAATCATCTGTCTCGGTTTAGTCTCGGCTATCAGCTCCATGACCTGGATCGGGCCGCGCGTGACGATGTCGATGGGCGAAGATCACTGGTTGCTGCGATTTCTCGGCCGCAAAAACGCGGAAGGCGTTCCAGCGAACGCGGTCGTCGTTCAACTGTTAATCGTCAACATCCTTCTGCTCACGCGCAGCTTCGAACTGGTTGTTGTTTATATTCAATTCGCGCTTTTGCTCTGTTCCCTCTTAACCGTCGTCGGCGTGATCGTGTTGCGACTGGCGCGCCCGCAAATGGCGAGGCCTTATCGCGTTTGGCTTTATCCGGTCCCGCCGATCATTTTCGCCGGGATCACTGTCTGGATGATGATCTATCTCTTGCGATCAAAGACGACTGAATCAGTCGCTGGGCTCATTACCGCAATGGTCGGCTTCCTGCTTTACTTTTGCAGCGGCAGACGCATCAGTGCTGGCCAATGAAGAATTTTCAATCCCGCAAAATGGAACATTCGCGCCTTTGGCACTTA
>Ga0182032_10000937_pt1 | contig 12680 bp, 11 predicted proteins | sample tim00Cox00000000_FD_125970 | JGI IMG/M metagenome (GOLD analysis project Ga0182032, IMG submission 125970) | Lab enrichment of tropical soil microbial communities from Luquillo Experimental Forest, Puerto Rico - timezero.00C.oxic.00.000.000 | ecosystem: Environmental > Terrestrial > Soil >... | reverse complement strand
CGTCAGGTCCGTTGCAGGATCAAGCCGCTTTTGCAGGGTCACTGGATCTTCCGTAACCATGACTTCGAGCGTGGACGACACATACGCCGCAAGAACATGGCCTCCCAGCGTTGTTCCGTCCGGCCTCGTCTCCCTGGTAGAAGATGACGGCATATTGTTTGGTCGCGTCACCGGGATTGAGCAATTGAACTTTCATGTGCGGTGCTTTGCCCCTCGGAACGGCCTCAGAGCGAGCAACGTATTCATTTGCCGGCCGCCGTGAATAGGCCGCCAATCCCGCTACCCCCAACATCAGTACTGTGCTGACTGCCTTCATCTTGGTCATGGGTCTGTCCTCCTGCATATCGGAACTCCTTACAGCTAACCTTTTTAAGGCCGCCATGTTGGCAACACTTGGGTTGCACGCCGCTGACCAAGCCTCTGAGATCCTCACCGCCTCTTGTATCGCATTGGCCTAGAAGGTGTTGTGTCGAACGAGCGGAGAAGTCGCTCGCCGACGCCATTTCCGGGTTTTCGGAAATTCTCGAAAAGTCGGAGCTTGAAAGTGCCCGCAGGTCTTGAGTGCCGCGATTCGCCAATCCAGCTAACCGCCTAAGAAATGAACCGCCTCCGGCAATTGGTCGGAAGCTCTCCACCTTTGGAACGCGCCGTGCCTTTCCACTGAGCGTAAAGAAACGAGGCCACAAGAAGTGAATTCGTTTCAAGAAAGGGAGGACATAGAAATGAAGTTCAATAAGCTCGCGTTTGTAATTGCTTTTTTTCTCACGGCCGTTCTGTTCGCAGAAGTCGCCGTTCATGCCGAAGAGCCGGACCAGTCCAGCAAAATCGGCTTCAGTCAGCCAGCGGACCATGGCAATCACGATGTGAACTAGGTGAAATGCCTGGCCAAGATCGAACAAATAGAGAGAAAAAAAAGAAAGGAAAAGAAAGGAAAAGAAATGAAAAGAAAAGAAAAGAAAAGAAAGGAAAAGAACATGAAAATTCAAAAGCATTTTGCTGCAGCAATAGCAGGGTTTCTGTTCGCCGCAGTCAGTGTAATGGCGGCTATCACTACCGACTACGATCGCAAAGTGGATTTCGGCCATTACAAGACGTATTCGTGGGGCAAGATCCAGACGTCTGATGGTCTTTGGGATGAGCGCGTGAAAAGCGCCGTTGCCGGCCAACTGGCTGCGAAAGGACTAACCGAAGTCCCATCCGGCGGAGACGTGGTCGTTGCCGCGCGCGATGCCATCCGCAACGAACAGGAACTCAATACCTTCTATGACGGGTTTGGTGGGCGGCGCCGATTCTTCGGCACGGGCATGGCCACCACAACCGTTGACAACTATAAAGTCGGAACTCTCATTGTTGAGCTGTTCGACGGGACGTCCAAGAACCTGATTTGGCAGGGTTCAGCTAGCAACACCCTCTCCAACAACGCGGACAAGAACATCAAGTCCCTGGGGAAGAACGTTCAGCAGATGTTCGAGCATTTTCCGCCGCAGCCAAAGAAGTAGGTGAGGTGCGAAGATGCTCCGTTACCTAAGTATTTTGCTCGCTGTGGCCTCGTTCTCACCCAGCCCGGCTCTGCGTGCGGTCCCCAAGCCGCACGCAGTCCCAGAACGCAACATGGACGAACGATCTGCCGAACGGACGATTGACAACAACGAGGAATTCACTTTGAGAAAGGGACACGAACATGCAGGAATACGTAGAAATCAGTGGAACAAATCTGACTAGTTCCCGAGTCGCGCTCGGCACCTGGGCCATTGGCGGCTGGATGTGGGGCGGAAGCGACCAAAAGGATTCCATTCGGACGATTCATGCGGCATTGGACCAAGGCATCAATCTGATTGATACCGCGCCCGTTTATGGCTATGGGCGTTCCGAAGAGATCGTAGGCGAGGCTATGCGGCAACACGGCCGCAGGGGTAGCGTTATCCTTGCCACGAAGGTGGGGCTCGACTGGACGACGGGCAAAATCGAGCGCAACTCCACCCGCCAACGCATTCTCTCGGAAGTCGAGGATTCGCTGCGGCGCCTCCAAACCGATTACATCGATATCTACCAGGTACACTGGCCCGATCCATTTATTCCCATCGAGGAGACAGCCGCCACACTTCGCGGGCTCTACCAACAGGGGAAAATTCGGGCGATCGGCGTAAGCAACTATTCGCCCGAGCAGGTGGAGCGCTTCAAAGCGGTCGCACCGCTTCACGCAATCCAGCCTCCTTACAACCTCTTCGAGCGTGAGATAGAACGGGACGTTCTGCCTTACGCTGCCGATCGAGGAATTACCACTCTCACGTACGGCGCCCTCTGCCGAGGACTACTAAGCGGTGCAATGAGTGCCAATCGGCAGTTCGGCGTTGGCGACATGCGGAAGAATACAGACCCCAAGTTTCAGACCCCGCAATTCGCCGAGTACCTGAATGCAGCAAGCAAGCTGGATGCGTTTGCTCGCGAGAATTTCGGTAAACGGGTGATTCACCTCGCGGTCCGCTGGTTGCTTGATCAGCCCGGTGTTGGCATCGCACTTTGGGGGGCACGCCGCCCGGATCAGCTTGCGCCCGTCCGGGAAGTAGGCGGCTGGTCGCTGAAAAAGAGCGACTTCGCCGCAATCGACACCATTCTGCGCGAAAGTATTCGCCATCCCGTCGGGCCGGAGTTCATGGCCCCGCCGTCCCGGCAAATCCGCCGTGTAGCGTAATTTTATGTATCAAGGAGTTTTGTCTGTCGCATCGAAAGGAATGAGAAATTGGAGGAAATCATGAACGTAAGAGAAATATCTGCAAATTTTGCCGGAATGATCGAGCTTGGCGGCGAACTTTCCGTAAACCGCCTCGGGTTCGGCGCCATGCGTCTTACCGGCGAGGGCATCTGGGGACCGCCCAAGGATCGCCAGGCGGCTTTGGCGGTGCTTCGCCGCGCCGTGGAACTGGGTGTCAACTTTATTGATACCGCTGACTCCTACGGTCCGAACGTCAACGAAGAACTGATCGCCGAGGCGTTGCATCCTTATCCCGCCGGGCTGGTCATTGCAACGAAGGGCGGCTGGAACCGCCCCGGTCCAAATCAATGGACCCACGATGCCACTCCAGCGCATCTCCGCAATGCCGTCGAGGGCAGCCTCAAACGCCTGCGGCTGGAACGAATCGACGTCTACCAGTTGCATACCCCCGATCCTGTTGTGTCGTTCGAGGATTCGGTAGGAACTCTGGCCCGCCTGAACGAGCATGGAAAGATTCGCCTTGTTGCGTTGTCGAATGTCACGCAGGAGCACATCGAGCGGGCACGCAAGATCGTCCCCATCGTTTCCGTGCAGAATCGCTATAGTTTTGCGGATCGTGAATGGGATTACGTGGTGGATTATTGTGAGCGCAACGGAATCGCCTTCATCCCGTGGTTCCCATTGGGAGCAGGCCGACTCGCGGGGCAGATACTCGACCAGATCGCCAGAGCGCACCAAGCCACCCCTCACCAGGTGGCACTTGCTTGGCTGCTGAAACGATCGCCCATGTTGCTGCCCATTCCGGGAACATCGTCGGTTAACCATCTAGAGGAGAACGTTGCAGGAACTTCTTTGCGCCTGACCGCTCGAGAATACGAAACACTTTCGCGTGTTCCGCAGTTGGCGGCAACTCGGTAACAAGCATATACCGGAGACAAGGGGCTCGCATTCCTTCGTTGCAGCCGGCTGCGCCGCTCGTCGGAAAGGCGCGTTCGCTGCTAGGATGATGTGGTAGCAACCGGCCGATTCGTGCTCACGGAGCAGCAGGATGTTCGGTTCTGATTCTCTTTTGTGGAGGAGGCCAACGGCGATTTGGGCGTATGGAGCAGCGGTTCTTTCCGTCGCCGCCGCCGCGCTCGTTTCCCATTGGCCATTGCTGCACTTGGAATCAGCCCCGGTGTCACTGTTGCTTTGCGCCATCATGTTCAGCTCTTGGTTTGGTGGCGTGGTCCCTGGATTACTCGCATTCATCCTTTCCGGGCTCGTTTTTTACTATAGCTTCCTGCCGCCGGCGTACTCCCTGGCCCCCAAACCGGAACAGATACCCCGGTTTGTCATTTTTCTTGTGTCCGCCTTTTTTGTTGGCGCGTTGAGCGCCGCGCAACGCGGGGCCATGGAGTCGCTTAGACGGGCTCACGAGAAGTTGAACGAAACCGTTCAAGAACTTAAAAAGACGAATGAGTCACTGGCCAAGAGTGAGGCGTATTTGGCTGACGCTCAAACGTTAAGCGAGACTGGCAGTTTTGCCTGGAATCTCTCCACCGGAGAGCAATCCTGGTCCGCAGAGATCTTTCGAATCTATGAGTACGATCGAACACTCAAACCCACCTTTCAATCGGTTCTTGAACGAGTCCATCCTGAGGACCGCGATCTCGCGCAGAAGGCACTCAGCGGCGCCTTGCAGGGCGAAGAGTTTGATTTCGAACATCGCTTGCTAATGCCCGATGGCTCTACAAAAAAACTCCACGTCCGGGGACATGCGCTCAGCCGGGAGACGGCCAATCCAGAATTCGTCGGGGCGGTCATGGACATTACGACGATGAAGAATGCGATGGACGAGATTCAGGCTTTGCGCGACCAACTGTACAAAGAGAATCTGGCTCTCCGGGAAGAGATCGACATCACAAGGATGTTTGAAGAGATTGTGGGTTCGTCTCCGGCACTGCAATCCGTCCTCTCTCGCGTAGCTAAGGTGGCGCCCACGGACTCAACCGTTCTGATTACTGGCGAGACCGGAACTGGAAAGGAACTCATTGCGCGCGCAATTCATAAACGATCGCAACGATCCTCGAGGGCCTTTGTGAGCGTCAATTGCGCTGCGATCCCTCGCGACCTAATCGCTTCGGAGCTGTTCGGGCACGAAAAGGGCGCTTTCACGGGTGCGACTCAGCGGCGCTTGGGCCGTTTCGAGTCCGCCGAGGGCGGCACAATTTTTCTGGACGAAGTCGGCGAACTCCCGTTGGAGACGCAGATCGCCCTATTGCGGGTGCTGCAAGAACGAGAATATCAGCGTGTGGGGGGAAATGAGCCTCTTAAGGCTGATGTGCGAGTTGTCGCAGCCACGAATCTAGACTTCCATGCTGCCATTGCCGACGGAAAGTTTCGTGAGGACTTGTTCTATCGCTTGAATGTCTTCCCCATCGAAGTTCCTCCTCTGCGAGACCGACAAGGGGACATTCCCTTGCTGGTGGAGTATTTTGTCGACCGCTACGCCAGCAAGGCTGGAAAAACGATAACGGGCATCAACAAAAAGAGCATGGAGGTTTTGCAATCTTACTCGTGGCCGGGCAATATTCGCGAACTGCAGAATGTGATTGAACGCTCCGTGATTATTTGTGATTCGGAGAACCTCTCCGTGGACGAGAGTTGGCTCGAGCGACCTGAGTCGGTTGCCAATGCGGGGCCGACTCAGCCGCTTTCCAAACGGCTGGCGACCCAAGAGAGAGAAATAATTGAGGCGGCGCTCGCTGAGAGCAAAGGGAAGGTGTCAGGTCCTATGGGAGCAGCGGCCAAGCTCGGAATTCCGCAATCAACGCTCGATTCGAAGATTAGGGCTCTCAAGATCGACAAATACCGCTTCAGGAAGATTTAGCTCTCCAGTTTTTGCCCAAGTTCCCTGTCCGCACACGGGGCTGGACTTACAGCAGCAAAACCCTTTGCAGGCGCTTCCGAGATTTCGAAAGTTTTCGAAGTCTCGTAAGCCTAACTGTGATTCAAGTTCCTATATTTCAATGAGTTAGCGGTTGGCCAGCGCCTTGCATTTCATCACCTCGGATAGTGAAGACAATGACCTTAAGAATTCAAAGATCAACCGAACATGAGCGAGCGGTATTCCACCTGGCTGGTCAGATTCGAGGAGGCCAAGTAGCAGAGTTGCGAGCGCTTTTGAGGCCCGAATTACAGGACCACAACCTCGTGCTTGATTTGAAAGAGGTGAAGCTGGTGGACCGGGATGCCGTCCGGTTTCTGGTACAAAGCGAGGCGGAAGGTGCAAGCCTAAGAAATTGCTCGGCGTTCATCCGGGAGTGGATTTTGCAAGAGCGGAATGCGATGCGACGCGCGGAAGCCCAGCAGCCTGAAGTTTCGCGAGAATAGGGGATAAGTATGTGGATAGTTAAACTAGCGTTACGCCGGCCATACACATTCGTGGTCATGGCCATCCTAATCCTGGTCATGGGCGTGGTGGCCATCCTCCGCACGCCGACCGATATTTTCCCGAACATCAACATTCCTGTCGTGAGCATCATCTGGAACTACAACGGGCTGGTGCCCAAAGATATGAGTGACCGCATCGTCAGCGTCACTGAGCGGAACCTTACAACGGTTGTCGACAATGTCGAACACATCGAATCCCAATCGCTTTACGGAATCGCCGTCGTCAAGGTTTATCTCCAGCCCAATGCCAGCCTGGACCGCGCCATCGCGCAGATTACCGCCAGTTCGCAAACCCAACTCAGGCTATTACCTCAAGGAACTACGCCACCACTCATCATTGCTTACAGCGCATCCAGTGTCCCAGTGATGCAAATGGCCCTTTCGGGAAGCGGCCTGTCCGAGCAGCAACTCAATGATTACGGTCTGAACTTCATTCGCACTCAGCTGATTACGATTCCCGGCACGGCCGTACCTTACCCATACGGCGGCAAGCAGCGACAGGTTCAGGTTGACCTTAATCCACAAGCCCTTCAAGCGAAAGGCCTTTCGGCATTGGACGTGGTCAATGCCATCGCAGTGCAAAACCTTGTTCTTCCAACCGGAACGGCGAAAATCGGGGGCAAGGAATATAGCGTCGATATTCCCAATGCCGCCCCGCAAACCATCGCAGAACTGAATCGCATCCCGATCAAGACCGTTGGCGATACCACGATCTACATGCAAGATGTCGCCTGGGTTCGTGACGGCTTCCCGCCGCAGACGAACATTGTCCGCGTGAACGGCCAGCGCTCCGTATTGTTGACGATTCAGAAAGCTGGAGACGCCTCGACGCTCAGCGTCATTTCTGGAATCAAGAGCATCCTGCCACGCATCGCCGCCACAGTTCCGCCTTCGCTGAAGATGTCTCCTCTGGCCGATCAGTCGATATTCGTCAAGAGTGCCATCAGCGGAGTTGTTCGCGAAGCTCTGATCGCTGCTTGCTTGACCGCGTTCATGATCCTCATGTTTCTCGGGAATTGGCGAAGTACAGTCATCATCGCCACTTCCATCCCGTTGGCGATTCTCTGTTCGATCATCACCCTCAGCCTCATCGGACAGACCATCAACATCATGACCCTTGGAGGGTTGGCTCTGGCGGTCGGCATCCTAGTGGATGATGCGACGGTGGAGGTGGAAAACATCAACCGAAACCGAGAAGCAGAACCCAACAAAGAAATGGACGAGGTGGTACTGGACAGCGCCATGCAGATAGCCACGCCGGCGTTTGTCTCTACATTGTCCATCTGCATCGTGTTCGCACCGATGTTCCTGTTGAGCGGCGTAGCGCGCTATCTGTTTCTGCCTTTGGCGGAAGCTGTTGTTTTCGCCATGTTGGCTTCCTATCTGTTGTCGCGAACGATCGTTCCGACAATGGCCAAGTATCTCCTCAGAGGGGAAAAGGTTGGGCACGCGGCAAAGAGTCGGAATCTTTTCTTCCGCTTGCAACAGAAGTTCGAGGCTGCTTTTGACCGGTTCCGGGAGGGCTACCGTGGACTTCTGGGGCGCTGTCTCCATCATCGCCACGCTTTCCCGCTGCTGTTCTTCGCGGCGTGCTTGGGGTCGTTGGTCCTGTTGATTCCGTGGTTGGGACAGGACTTCTTTCCGAGTGTAGACGCCGGTAGCTTCAAGCTGCATCTCCGCGCCCCTACCGGAATGCGTATTGAAGACACGGCGTTTCTCTGCGACCTGGTCGAGAGTTCGATACGCCGCGAAATCCCAGCGTCGGAAGTGTCCAGCATCATCGACAACATTGGGTTGCCTTATAGCGGCATCAACCTTTCCTACAGCAACTCCGCTCCCGTTGGTGCCTCGGATGCGGACATTCTGGTCACACTCTCACCGAAACATCATCCGACCGCTAAGTATGTCAAGCAGCTTCGCTTGAGCTTGGCGAAGGAATTTCCGGGCGTTACCTTTGCCTTTCTGCCCTCCGACATGGTGAGCCAGATCCTGAACTTCGGGCTGCCCGCACCCATCGACATTCAAGTGGTCGGGCACGACCTGGAGGGCAACCGGATCTGGGCGGACCAGCTCTTGCAAAAAGTGCGCGAGGTGCCGGGCACGACGGATTTGAGAATCCAACAACCGTTCGACAATCCCTTTTTGCATCTGCGAGTAGAACGGACCAAGGCTCAGGAACTCGGCTTTAGCGCCCATGATATTGCGCAAAACCTCTTGGTCTCTCTGAGCGGCAGCTTTCAAACCTCACCCACTTTCTGGGTCGACCCGCGCAACGGGGTAAGTTATTCAATCGCAACCCAGACGCCGCAGTATCGTGCGTCCAGCATTCAAGACCTTGTCAACACACCGGTAACGGGCACGAATCCCAACGCTCCGCCCTCGCTGATGGCCAGCCTGGTTTCCATGCAGAGAGGGAGCGGCATGGCGGTCGTTTCTCATTACAACGTTGCTCCCACGATTGACATTTTCGGTTCTGTGGACGGGCGCGACTTGGGAGGAGCTTCGCAGGACATCAACAAGATCATCGATTCGATGCGCAGCCAACTGCCGCGCGGGTCACAGGTCATCGTGCGCGGCCAGGTGCAAAGTATGCGTTCTTCTTATGTCGGCCTTCTGGTCGGCCTGCTGTTTGCGATTCTTCTCGATTATCTGCTGATCGTGGTGAACTTCCAGTCCTGGCTTGATCCGTTCATTATGATTTCCGCATTGCCCGCGGCGTTCGCCGGAATCGCCTGGGTCCTGTTCATAACGCACACCACGCTGAGCGTTCCTGCGTTGATGGGCGCCATCATGTGCATGGGAGTGGCCACTGCAAACAGCATTCTGGTTGTGAGTTTCGCCAGGGAACAAATGGGATCCGGCAAAGAGCCCCTTGTTGCTGCATTGGAAGCGGGCTTTACGCGCTTCCGCCCAGTGTTGATGACCGCTTTGGCCATGATCATCGGCATGGTTCCGATGGCTTTGGGCCTGGGTGACGGAGGCGAACAGAATGCGCCTCTTGGGCGGGCGGTCATCGGCGGTCTGCTCTTTGCAACGGTTTCGACACTTTTCTTCGTTCCCACGTTCTTTAGCTTGCTGCACGGACGCCGGCAAAAAATCGCGACGGCCGATAGCAACGGCTCTGAAATCAACTTAGGGTGAATGACTATGTCTAACATCGCAGTGAAACAAACGATTGATCGTACTGAGACCGCCCCGTCGGATCTGCGGGGGAAACAGCAACATTCAATCCATCGGTGGGTCGCGCCATCTGTCATTGTGGCGATTCTCACTGGGGTCCTGATCGCTGGAATATGGTCGCGCGTGAACGCGGAGGCCGATTTGCGCACGGTCACTGCACAGATGGCCGTGCCTTCCGTTTCCGTTGTGCGCCCGGCACCAGCCGCGCCGGCCGACGAAATCATTCTTCCCGGAAGTATTCAGCCATTTATTTCATCGCCCGTTTACGCACGGACGGACGGTTATTTGAAGAAGTGGTATTTCGACATCGGCGCTCACGTAAAAGAAGGGCAGCTATTGGCCACAATCCAATCACCGGAGATCGATGAGCAGCTGGCACAAGCGCAGAGCACATTGGCCACTGCGCAAGCCAATCTCCAGCTTGCGCAGATTACCAATGAGCGGTACCAGGCGATGTTCCAGAAGCACGCCGTTTCGCAGCAGGATGCCGACAACGCAGCGGGGAGTTATGCCGCAAATAAGGCAATCGTTGATGCGGACATGGCGAGCGTCCGGCACTACGAAGCACTGGTTTCATTCGAAAAGGTCTACGCTCCTTTTGCAGGAGTGATCACAGCGCGGAATACGGACATCGGGGATCTCATCAATGCCGGTAGTAACTCGGCTCCCAAGACCGACCTTTTTCACATTGCCCAGACCAACACTCTGCGCGTATACGTGAACGTTCCCGAAGAATATTCGCGCGGCATTCAGCCCGGAAAGACAATTGCGAACATTGTGCTTGCTGAACTCCCGGGTCAGAAGTTCCGCGGAAAAGTCGTGCGCACCTCCGAAGCAATCAATGGGGCCACACGCACCCTTTTGACGGAAATAGATCTTTCGAATCCTGGAAATGTTCTCCTTACGGGCTCATTCGCGGAAGTACATCTGAGCATTCCGTCCGGGAAGAGCACATTTCTGGTTCCCGTAAACACTCTGATTTTTCGATCGCAGCAGGTACAAGTCGGCGTGATTCGGAACGGTAAAGTGGTCCTTACCGACCTTACGCCTGGCCATGACTTTGGTGGAGAAATGGAAGTTGTAGCCGGCTTGAATGCCGACGATCAAGTAGTCGTGAATCCGCCGGATTCTCTCGTAACCGGACAGCCAGTAAACGTCGTTCAAGCGTCGCTGCCAGGAGATGCCCAATGAGACCCTCGCTGATAACTGCTCACAATATGGCGCGGGCCGCGCGCTTCTTTGCGCTCCTTGCGACAATTCTTTCGGTCGATGGCTGTGCTGTCGGCCCAAAATACAAAACCCCAAGTGCTCCCACGCCACCCACCTACAAGGAACTGGCAAACTGGAAAACCGCTGCACCTAATGACGAAAAACTGGGCGGAAACTGGTGGGAAATTTTCAACGATTCGCAGCTCAATGCCCTCGAACAACAAATCAACGTGTCGAATCAGAACCTGAAAGCGGCGGTGGCTCAATATCAGCAGGCCCGCGCTGCCCTCCGCTACAACCGTGCTGACTACTATCCGACGCTTACCGCAGATCCTTCCGCAGTTCGCGAGAAGTATTCTGAAAATCGCCCGGCGTCGAGTACCGCGACTCATGGCGTCACGTTTAACGACTTCACCGTGCCTCTCAATCTGTCGTACCAGGTAAACGCCTGGGGCCGCGTGAGCCGCAATGTTGAGTACTATCGTGAGCAGACGCAAGCAAGCGCGGCCGATCTTGCCGTGGTCAACCTCAGCATGCACGCTACTCTTGCGGTGGACTATTTTGCCGCTCGCAGTCTAGACGCTGAGGAAAAACTCCTGCAGGACACGGTCAAGCAATATGAACAAGCCCTCCAATTGAACGAAGACCGCTACCACGGAGGAGTTGGTTCCGAAGTTGAGGTCGAACAAGCCCGGACCATCCTCGAAACCACGCGTGCTCAAGCGGTCGACGTCAGGGTGGCACGCGCGCAGTACGAGCATGCTGTTGCTGTTCTGATTGGCAAGCCTCCTGCCGAATTCAGCCTTCAGCCATTACCTATCAACGCGCCACCTCCGCTGATTCCTGTCGGAGTGCCTTCCGAATTGCTGGAACGGCGGCCCGACATTGCGGCGGCGGAGCGCCGTGTCGCTGCCGCTAACGCGCAAATTGGACTGGCAAAATTGGCCTACTACCCGGTGATCAATCTCTTTGCCTCGGGAGGGTTCGATAGCGGCGCGCTCGCGACGCTGTTTCAGGGGCCAAGCGCCATCTGGGCGATTGGAGGTTCCGCTGCGCAGACGATTTTCGATGGAGGGCGGCGACGCGCCGCCTCGAATGAGGCGAAAGCCGGATACGATTACGCTGTGGCCAACTATCGCGAGACGACGCTCACGGCGTTCCAACAGGTGGAGGACAGCCTCGCCGCCATGCGAGTTCTGGAAAACGAGGCAGCGGTCCAATCGACCGCTGTAGAAGCTGCTCAGCGATCACTAGATCTCTCGGTTACGCGTTACGAAGGGGGCGTAACCACATATCTTGAGGTGATTACCGCTCAAAATGCGGCTCTCGCTGATGAAGTCACCGCGGTGAACATTCTTGGTAGGCGCATGGTCAGCGCGGTTCTGTTAGTCGAGGCTCTTGGCGGCGGCTGGGACAAGGCCAACCTTCCGCAGCGACCGGAATGCTGCGGGAAGCTGATAAGCGGTTCAGACTGATAGCCTGGTCTGCAGCCCATAATGCAAGATGGCGTTGAATTCCTAGACAAACTGGAGCTAATCCACCTGGACGGAAAACGCGCATTTCGTGGAAGTGGCCGTTTCAAGCGTTTTCGATCAAGTGAAAAGGGGGGTGGTGCTTTCCAATAGGGGGAGGGAATTGGGCCGTGACAGTGCGGGATTCTAACCAACGACAGGGCAGCGTTCTAACCGACTGAACTACGTCCCCAACCGTGGAATGAACGGCTTAGCGGAAGTCCTTAGAGAATAAGGGCTTTGCAGCGTTCGCATGAATTGCACGGTTCGCTTGGTCCCTGCCAAAACCAACACGGGATCGCCTTTAAGCTGTTCAAAATACAAGAGAAACATGGTAGAGGCGGGGGAGTCGGAATATGCAGTGGCATTGAAAATACACAAATTATTGAAAAAGCGAGTTGCTCAAAACGCCCACAACGCAGAAATTGGGCCTAACTGGAACGTATCTGGAACGTGGAAATTTCGCTTTCCTGCGACTTTTTGCCGGTGAAGATGAAGGTGGGCCTAGTCTAGTTTCCGTCGCGAAACGGCAATTTTGAAAATCTGCAGCTGAATTTTCAAGAACTTAGCGGCGTGCGGTTGGCTTCCGACGACATGCGACGGCAAAGAATTGCAGCCGTGGATTGCGGCAT
>Ga0182032_10000935_pt1 | contig 12683 bp, 10 predicted proteins | sample tim00Cox00000000_FD_125970 | JGI IMG/M metagenome (GOLD analysis project Ga0182032, IMG submission 125970) | Lab enrichment of tropical soil microbial communities from Luquillo Experimental Forest, Puerto Rico - timezero.00C.oxic.00.000.000 | ecosystem: Environmental > Terrestrial > Soil >... | reverse complement strand
GATCCATCCGGGGCCTTGATACCAAGTAACCAGTGCGGGCGACCAAAAGCCAAAAGATCCGGGGAACCATGCCCAGCCGAACATGGGATCGAAAAGCCAGTTGCCGTAGTGATACGGCAACCAGCCCCAAGGCTCATAGGAAATCCAGGTGTAGCCGAACGCCGGATACCAGCACCAGCGTCCGAGTGAGTACGGCGACCAACCTGCATAGACCGCGGGACTCCAGCCATAGCCGAAACCCGGCAGATAGGACCAGGAACCGTAGGTTGCGAGGTCAGCCCACCCATAGTTGGTGCCCGCCGCGGCTGACGAATAAGCCGAAGGCGCCCGATTGCTGGCCTCTACGTCGTCGCGCTCAGCCACCCACTCGTCCCAGCTGTCTTTGGTAATGCCATGACTGACTTTGTAGGCTTCCTCCGTGTTTAGAGATGTTTCCAGAACCTTATTCTTGGCCAGCGTTACTGACCCCTGGGGCCCGGAAAACTCCACTTCGCCCTTGAACACCTCCACCCGCAGGGTGTCTCCGTCCCGGTCAGTGCGAAACTCTGCCTTGCCGTTCGGTGTCAGCTTTACTTGGCTGACGTTGACTTCATAAATGTCGTTGAGTTCCGGAGTAAAGTGAAACGTGGCGTACCCTTGGCTAAAGCCCAGACGATTCACCTTGCCTCCGGAGGGAGCCAGCGAGAGCTCTGTGAATTCCAACAGCGAGAGTTCGCCAATGCGGGCCGTCGAGCCATTCTCAAATTGGACCTCGGCAAAACTCGCCTTGCCCGTGGAAAGCTGGAAGCCTTCCTGAATGGGAGTGTTCGCCGGAGCGGTGGTCCACCCGGTGACGTCGGGACGTTGAATACTCACCGTTCCTTCAGCGAAGCTGAGGCGAACGATGCGCACATGGGAGTTCGCCTGGGCCGACAGACGGACGGCAACGCCCAACCACACGGTAACGCCCAGCGCAGCCGCGCACACCGAAATTCTTAGCCGAGATTTCACTGGACACCTCCCCCTGACAGAGGACGCCCCTATCCTACATTAGCGTAGACGATAAAGCTACCGGAAAGGTTGCACTTTGGCGCCATCGGCGATTTCGCAATTAGGGTCGTGCGCTTGACTTCCTGGGGTACCTCGATTACCAATAGGATTCGGCAGCGTTGCGCGCGCCCAGGGCAGCGCTGTGCCATAGAAATCAGGATGGAACTGCGGGACAGTCCTCCATGCCGGGTCCTGCCGCGTATGACGCAACCCACCGATCGACGAATCGATAAGTTGGTCAAGCTCCTGGTGAAAAACGCTACGGTGATGGTGCCGAGTGCGAAGCTTGCCGACGAAATCGGCGTCCCACGACATACCATCTATTTTTGGGTCAACAAGCTACGAGAACTGGGGGTGGACGTGCGGGGCATCCAGAACAACGGATTTCAACTGCGCAAGCTGCCTGACATTCTGCTGCCCAGCCTGATCCGTCCGGAATTAGGCGATCAGCAGATCGGGCACCGGATCAAGCATTATTTCCGGACGGGCTCGACAAATGACGTGGCTCTGTCACTGGTCCTGGAAGGCGCGCCCCACGGGATGGTGGTCGTCGCTGAAGAACAGGATGCGGGCCGGGGCCGCTTCGGCCGCAGCTGGTACTCGGAGAAGGCAAGCGGCATCTACACCTCGCTGATTCTGCGGCCAGCGCTCGCGCCCGCCGCCGCGCCGATCCTAACGCTGATGGCAGGCCTGGCCGTGCATGACGCCGTGACCGAGGCGACCGGCCTACCCGCGGATATCCGCTGGCCCAACGACCTGCTGATCAACGGCAAGAAGGTCTGTGGCATCTTGACGGAAATGAGTGCGGACATGGACCGTATCCACGCCGTGGTTCTGGGTCTCGGGATCAACGTTAATCATCGCCAGATGCCTGAGGAACTCGCGGCCATCGGCACATCGTTGCGGATGGAGGGCGGCAAGAACTATTCGCGCGCCGGACTCTTTATCGGTCTCCTGCAGAAGCTGGAGTATTACTACCGCATGCTGATGGATGATGGCAACACTGCGATCACCGAGAGGTGGCCGACGGCTTCCACCTACGCTCGAGGCAAGCGTATCCGCGTGGCCATGCGTTCCGGCGAATTCCTAGCCACCACGTTGGGCCTCGACCCAACTGGCGCGCTGCGCATTCGTCGCGACGACGGTCAAGAGGACAAGTTGTTGTCCGGAGAAATTGTCGAAGTGAAATGAAGGCGATACCGGATACTGGCTCATGCTGCTCACCATCGACGTAGGCAATACGAACACGGTGCTCGGGGTTTTCGCGGGCAAGGAACTCCGTGCTCACTGGCGACTGACCACCAACCCTTCACAAACCGCGGACGAGTACGGCATTCTGATCCGCAACCTCTTCACGCTGGAGGGCATCCGGTCCGAGCGGATCAGTGGGATTATGATCTCGAGCGTTGTGCCTCCGCTCAACTCCTTGCTGGAAGAGATGGCGACGAAGTACTTTCATCTCCAAGCGCTCTTTCTAGGACCGGGCACACGGACCGGCATGGCCATTCATTACGACAACCCGCAGGAAGTCGGCGCCGACCGCATTGCCGACGCTGTGGCGGCCTTTGAGAAGTATGGAGGCCCCTGCGTGGTGGTCGATTTCGGCACCGGCATTAACTTCGACGTCGTCTCGCAGAAAGGTGAGTATTTGGGCGGTGCGATTGCACCCGGTATCGGCATTGCCGCCGAGGCGCTCTTTGAGCGCGCCGCGCGCCTGCCACGCGTCGACATTCGGGAACCGCAGAAGGTCATTGGGACCAATACGGTAAGCAGTATGCAGTCCGGACTCTTCTACGGGGCCGTAGGGCTGATGGATGGCATCCTGGACCGCATCTGCGCGGCCCTAGGACAGAATACTAAGGTCGTAGCTACGGGCGGCCAAGCGGCCCTCGTTGCCCCGGCTTCAAAATACAAGCCTCCCGTGGATCCTTCTCTAACCCTGGACGGCCTGCGGATTATCTACGAGCGCAACGTAGAAGATCACAACCGGAAGTCAGGAGCCAGGAGTCAGAACAAAGGCGCTAGTGGCAAGTGATCAGTGGCAAGTGTTCTTTTCTTGCTCCTCGCCACTGACCACTTTCAACTAGTTCTGACTGCTGGCTTCTGACTCCTTGTTTGCTTTGGAAAACTACTTCAACTATTTCACCGAGATCGAAGAGTGCTTCCGCAAATGTCGCGGCACTCCGACGTTGTTGTCCACCCTCGACTGGGCGCTGGTGGAGTGCTGGAAGGAAGCTGACATTCCCCTTGAGGCCGTGCTGATTGGCATCGACCGGACCTTCCAGAAGTTTGCCAAGCGGCCGCAACGGTTCCGGAAGGTGAACAGCCTGGCTTATTGTTCGCAGGAGGTGCTGCGCGCGGCTGAGGAATTGAGCACCTCGAACACCGGAGGCGGGCCGCGGCCCAAAAGCAAAACTGATGAGCCGCCTTTCAGCAGTGATGAGGTCCGGAACTATCTCATTCACTGCGCAGAGGCAGTGGAAGGCTCGTCGCAACGTCGCGCACGGGATGGGGTTCGGGCGATGGCAACCGATCTGGGCGACGTGGCCACGAACCTTCGGGCTGTTGCTTCCCGGAGTGACATCACGGCCAACCTGGAAGAACTGGAGAACCAGCTCAGCTCCTTGGAGGAGAAACTGACGGCTTCCCTGACCCGCCTCGCACCACTGGAGCTGCTGGCCGACATTCGACGCGAAGTCGATAAAGGCCTGGTGAGTTGCCGCCAGAAGATGACCGGACCGCAGATTGAATCTCTGCACCGGCAGCTCGTGAAGAAGCGTCTGTTCGAGCGCTATCAGATTCCCCGCTTGAGTTTATTCTATCTGTAGGCCGCCGGTCACGGCCCTGGGAGCGGTGCGCACCGGGCAGCCGCATTTACGTCGGGCTGGCGCAAACCTTTAAGTCTGCGTTTTCGGTGCTGAGTGCAGACAGGCAGCATCGCAGACCTAAAGGTGTGCGCCAGCCGGAAGACAGGTTGGGCCGGGAGTTCACGGCACCCTCACCGGACTATGCCTTATGAAACGGGTGGGCTGGAAAGCCTCAATGGGGATGGAGGTTGAACCGGTCAGCACAAGCTCGGAAACCAGCTTGGCAGTCACGGGGGCCAGCAGGATACCGTTGCGAAAGTGTCCGGTAGCGAAGATCAGGTTGGACAACTCTCCGGGGCCGAGGATGGGAAGATGGTCGCCAGTATCCGGACGCAATCCCGCCCAGGCGCGGCGGAACTTGAAGTTCCTCACATCGGGCAGGATGCGCTCTGCGCCTTCCAGTATCGAGCGCAGTCCCCCTCCAGTTACGGTCTTTTCGTATCCCGCGTATTCCACCGTCGTTCCTACCACTACCCGTCCGCCGGCGCGCGGGACCAAGTAGTGGCGGCCGGCTCGCAGCACGAGCGGAAGCTCGCGTGCAGTGTCAAACTCCATCATCTGCCCACGGCAGGGTTCGGTGTGCAACGCGATCCCCAACGGATTGACAAGTTCAGCCGACCAGCACCCGGCAGCGAGAATAAACTGCCGGGCGGAGAGCGTCGCGCCGTGTGCGATGTGGTTCGCGTCAACCTCAACGCTCTCCACCCGACTTTGGCGAACGTTCAGCCGTGTCACCGAAGTCTGGGAAAAAAATGAAACATTGTGTCGTCGGGCGGCGCTGATCACGGCCCGCGTCAGGAGTTCGTTATCCACACAATGATCGCCCGCGAGGAAGAGTCCGCGCCGTACGGCGGGGGAGACACCCGGCACCCGTTGCCGCGCCGTCTCGCCGTCGAGCTGCTCGCTCGGCACCCCCATTCTCTGCTGCGTGGCAGCTATCCCCTCGAGCTCGTGTGTTTCATCCTCACTTACAGCCAACAGCAGGGTTCCGTGGCGGCGATAATCCACGCGTGCCCCACTCAAATCCTCGATTTCTTGCACGAAGCCGGGATACAGCCGATAGCTCGCTAGGCATAAATCGAAGAACGGCCCGGGCTCAATCTTCTCTCCGAAGGGAGCGAGCATGCCCGCCGCGGCGCTGGAAGCCTCGCCGCCCGGCTCCCCGCGGTCGAAGACGATTACTCTCAGCCCCGCCGGCGCCAACCGAAGGGCGATTGCGCTTCCGATGATTCCGCCGCCGATGACGATAACGTCGGCAACGCTTGCAGGATCAGCGATTGCGGCCACGTCTTCGAGTGTACCACTTCCGGCTCTCCCCAGACCCCTGCCGGTCCTTCCCGGCGCAGGTTCTCAAAGACAACTTATGTAGCCTCACGTGCTGGGCTTTCCTTCAGTGTTTCAGGATGCAAAAATGTTCTGATTTCCTTCCGCCGTGATCTTCGGCGGCCAAAAATGGATGCGGCACTTCGTCGCAGGACCAGAAGCGGAAACATTAGTATAAGTCCCGGAGGTTAATATGGAGGTTAAGAAGCAGCCGTGCCGCGGAGGAATCGTGATCCCCTCTCCAGCGAAGGTTGTCCTCATCGCGCTAGGCGTCCTCGTTGCGGGATTGGCGGGAACAACTATGGGGTGGGCGCCTGGCGGGGACAACTTCATTCGCCCCCTCACCCCTGCCCTGCGGTCCAGAGCCTACGGGCGGCGGGCCGGTCCCGCTCCCGATGGGAGAGGGGAGAATGGCCAAAAGGTTTTGCCAGCAGAGGCGGATGACTCTGCGACACCGCCACTCTACGCTGTCCGCATCGCCCGGGCTTGGATTCCGATGAAGGACGGCGTTCGGCTGGCCGTTAACCTTTTCCTCCCTGTCGGCGCCAAGCCAGAAGAGACGTTCCCCGCTCTGCTGGAGTACCTCCCTTATCGCAAAGACGACTGGAGCAAACAGCGCGATTACGGTTTGCATTCCTACTTCGTCCGTCGCGGCTACGTCGCTGCTCGCGTGGACATTCGCGGCACGGGAGCGAGCGAAGGCGAAACCCCCGAGCGGGAGTACTCCGAGCAGGAGCAACTGGACGGCCTGGAGGTGATCGCCTGGCTCGCTCGCCAACCCTGGTCGAACGGAAACGTCGGCATGCTCGGTATCTCGTGGGGAGGCTTCAACTCCATCCAGCTCGCCATGCGGCACCCGCCCGCGCTGAAGGCGATTTTGGCGGTGGACGCCACCGAGCAGCTCTTCCATGACGACATCCACTACATCGACGGCATGATGCATGCCGATGAGTTTGAACTCGCCATGGACTTGTCGAGCGCCCTGACGAGGGCCCCCGACTTCCCAGTGGATGAGCAGTCCCTGGCAGCGCGCTTTGACCGCCCACCCTGGTTCCTGCTCTACCTGCGGCACCAGCGTGACGGCGAGTTCTGGAAGATTCCGGTGGGTGCGCTCGATGCCCTTCGGATACCGGCTTTCCTGATTGGCGGCCTTTTCGACGGCTATCGCGACAGCGTGCCGCGCATGCTGGAGCGGGTGAAAGCCCCCGTGAAGGCCATTATCGGTCCGTGGAACCACACCTTCCCACACGACGCCGCACCTGGTCCCGCGGTCGAGTGGCGCGACCAGGCGGTTGGCTGGTGGGACCACTGGCTCAAAAATCGCGAGAACGGCGTCTTGAACGAACCGCGCCTGGCAGTCTATATGCGGCACTGGTATCCACCGGACCTCAATCTTGCGGAAATTCCTGGCGAGTGGCGCTGCGAAAACGGCTGGCCCCCGGCGGGATTGCATGAAGAGACTTTATATCTGCAGTCTGACCATCGGCTCACCCGGAAGGCTCCCACATCGAGTGTTCACCATTTGAAGTACATCTCGTCGGTTGGCGTGGAAGCCGGTTTCTGGTGGGGCGATCTCACTCCGGATCAGCGCCCTGTGGACGCCTTTAGCCTGGCGTACGACTCAGCGCCCCTCAGTGAGGAGACGGCCGTTCTAGGCAGGCCCAGGGCTATTCTTCAGGCATCCGCCACGGCGCCAGTGGCAAATTGGTTCGTGCGCCTTTCCGATGTGGCCCCCGACGGCACGACAACTTTGGTTGCCGGCGCCGGCCTGAACGGCACCCAACGCGATTCCCCGAGCGACCCACGTGACCTTGATCCCGGCCGGTTCTATTCCTTGGAAGTCGATTTGCATTTCACCTCATGGGTCTTCCCGCGTGGGCACCGCGTGCGTGTGGGGGTCTCCAACGCTTTGTGGCCCATGATCTGGCCGACGCCCTACGCAATGACCACCGCCCTCCAACTCGGAGGCCGGGAACCCTCTCGCCTTGTCCTGCCCGTCGTGCCGCTGAAGAGCTTATTACCTGCGCCGTCTTTCCGTCCGCCTGTGGTCCGGCCCGACGACAGCTTGCCCGGGCTGCATTCCAGCGGGGAGACTTGGCCCGGCCACTGGACCGTCGAACGCGATGAAGCCCGCCAAGCGACTCGTGTCGAGTGGCGGGGCGATGATGCCTCGGAGTTTCCCTGGGGGAAAGAGAAAGACCACGAACAGTTGACCTACGAGGTCGCAGACGCCCGCAGCGACATCAGTTCGGTGCACGGCGAGGCGGAAACTGATGTCGACCTTCCTGACCGTGCTCTGGTTTGGCGCACCCAGCTTGATCTGAGCAGTGACAAGACGCACTTCTTCTACCGTTACACTCACGAGTTGCTGCTCAACGGCGAGCTGATCCGCCAAAAAAGCTGGGACGAAACAATTCCTCGCGACCATCATTAGGACAGCGGTGCCGAGCCGCAACTAAAGGAGCAGTCATGCTGAGTCTTACGCGGGACTTCGGCCCATCAATAGCGACGAGAGTCCCCCCACCTGTCATTCCGAGCACAACGAGGAATCTGCTTCTTTTGGTCTTTACGCGAAAAGCAGATTTCTCTTTGCGCTCCGTCGAAAGTCATCCCACCGCTCTGTCATTCCCAGGAGCATAGCGACGAGGAATCTGCTTTTGCGAGAAGAAGATAGGAAGCAGATTCCTCGCTTCGCTCGGAATGACAGGCCGGGGAGACTTTCATGCGTATTGGTGGGCCGAAGGCCCATGTAACACTCGGAATGACAGTGAGGGGGACTTCCAGGGGACTTCCCTTATTGCGTGGCGGGGAATCTGTAGACGGTTGTCTCTTGAAAGGTCTTACCGGGCTTGAGCTCGGCGAACGGAAAGTTGGGTTGGTTTGGCGAATTGGGGAAATGCTGCGTCTCCAGGCACAACGCCGAGCGGTAACCGTAAACCTTGCCGCCTTTCCCGTGGATCGTACCATCGAGGAAGTTGCCGGTGTACAACTGCACTCCGGGCTGCGTCGTCAGTACCTCCATCACGCGACCGGATTCCGGATCTCTCACCCGTGCCGTCAAAACCAGGCCTGTGCCCTTATGGTTCACCACGAAGTTGTGATCGTAGCCCTTGCCGAATTTCAACTGCTCGTTATCATCGTTGATCCGCGCCCCGATTGCCGCCGGCTGGCGGAAATCAAACGGGGTGCCGTCGACCGGGCGAAGCTCACCTGTCGGAATTAATGTGGAGTTGATCGGCGTAAATCGGTCGGCATTGATCGTCAGCTGGTGGTTGAGAATGTTTCCGTTACCCTGGCCGGCGAGATTGAAGTACGAATGGTTGGTCAGGTTTAGCACCGTGTCCTTGTCCGTGGTCGCGGTGTAATCGATTTGGAGTTCATTGTTGTCCGTCAATGAGTAAATCACCTTGACGGACAGATTGCCGGGGTAGCCTTCCTCACCGTCTTTGCTCAGATAGGTGAGCTCTAATGAGGGATTCTCTTTGGAGACATCGCGCGCTGTCCAGACCCTTTTGTCGAAGCCCCGGATTCCTCCATGCAGCGCGTTCGGCCCGTCATTCTGCGGCACATGATACTCCGTGCCTTCCAGCTTGAATTCACCGTTGGCGATGCGGTTGGCGTAACGGCCGACGAGGGCTCCGAAATAGGGATTTTGTGCCAGGTAGCCACTTAGATCGTCGAACCCGAGGACAACGTCGGCTACTCTGCCCGCTCGATCGGGCGCGAAGAGCGAAACCACCCTACCCCCGTAGTTCGTGATTGTCACCTTGATCCCCTGGCGGTTGATCAGCGTGTAGAGATCGATCGATTGTCCGTCCGGCATCTTCCCGAAGCTCGTCTTGGTCATGCGCGGTTCAGCCCCCCCTCCGGCTGCTTCGGATCCACCTATCGTGATCAATAGAAGCGCCGAGACAGAAAGGAAAAGTCTATGGGCTGTTGGCGCACCTGAGCGGCGTGCCGCGCCGTCAACAGTCGCGCTACGTATCATTGGAGTTGCCCTCCTCCTCGCCTTCAAGGCGGAGTAAACCGGGCTTCGTGATCGACGATGATGACACGGACTAAACGCGTGAGGCTGCGGATTTCCTTTTCCGTCTTCTTCTGCATTCCGGCCAGTATCTCGACCGACTCCGCCAGCGCTTGCTGCCGCTCCGCCAGGCGGTCGAGAATCGCGCCGACCTTTTCTAAGCGCTCGTCGATGGTCATAACGTCACCTCAACTCCCAACAAGGTGATAGCACGCGCTGGCCTAGCAGAGTGATGTGTCACAGTTTCTTGAAAAGGTGGACTACATCCCCGGCGGGCTTCACCGTGCTGTAAACGACCACCTTCTCACCTTCCTTAGCGGTGTACTTGCTCGCGTCAGACACTCCATGTCCGGTGTCAACCATGGCCTGTTTGCCCATATCGAATGTCTTCTCCGTGCCATCCGCCAACTTCACCGTCACCGTGCGACCACCTTTTCCCACTGCCGTCACCGTGCCTTCGGTGGCCTTCAAAGTATCCTTTCCAGTAACATCGACCGCGTGGGCAGTCTTGTCCGCTCCCTCGCCGGTGTACTTCACCACGACCTGGCTGCCTTCTTTGCCGGCTAGCGCAGCACCCTTAGCACCTCCCTCCGCGCCGGTCACGACTGTCTTTCCTGTCACCTTGAAGACGTGCTCCGTTCCATCTGCCGTTTTGACGGTTATCGTCTTCCCATCCTGACCCACCTTCTCAAGTTCCCCTGCAACCGCACGACTGGTGGAGGTAGTCGCTGTCTTGGTGCTGGAAGTTGGTTCCTGCGCCCATGCTGCTGTGGGCATGCCAAACGCTAGAACCAGAATAGAGATCGCGATTTGTCGTACCATACTAAAGCCTCCTTTTGGGATTACTATTTTCAATCCTCCGCCAAATGGTAGCATATCTGGTTGCATACTGGCGTCAACGTTCGGTGCCGTTGCGGGCCATCCGAACGCCGCCAAGCTACAGTGTGCGGCGAAAGAGCAGCGTTGCTGAGGTCATCATCACGGCGGTAAACACCAGCAGGTATGTTAGGTCAGGGACGATGGCGGTCAAGCCGGTGTTTGTCAAAACCAACTCCTTGAAACCATGCACGGCGTAGGTGAAGGGATCAACCACCGCAATGGCTCTCATCCAGGTGGGGAATCCGTTCACCGGATAAACCGCGCCGCTGGGGAAGAACAGCACGGTGTTGAGCACGCCGAAAATCGCCCGCGGCACCAGCGGATCGCTGACGCGCACCATCAAGAGGAACATCATGCTGATCAGCGCCAGCGCCGTCGCCACCACGAGGATCGTCAGCCGAACGAGGCGGGCGGGGTCGAGCGGGTCGGGAATGCCGGCGATCAGAGAGCCTAACGTCACCAGTACCACGCCGGACAGAATGGCCCGAATAGCGCCGGCCAGAGTGAAACCCAGAATTAATTCGTGCTTGCGAATGGGTGTGACCAGGTAGCCTTCGTGGAGGCCGCGAGCCTTGTCGTCGATAAAAACGATGCCGCCGCCGATCATCGCCGCCATAAAGATAGAAAGCACGATGGTCCCCGGCAGCAGATATTGGATATAGGGCACGTAAGGATACATTTCCACCACAGACAGCGTGGCCTCTGCCGGTAAGCGCGGTTGTGGTCCCTTTTGATTGTAAGGGGCGAGCATCCCCGCTACTGTTGCTTCCAGCGTCGAAGCCACGAAGTTGTCCGTGTTGTCTTCGATCAATGCCAATTGGGGCTTGGCCTCGGCGAAGATGCGGCGCGAGAATTCGGGCGGGATGTTGAGCACGCCGTTAAGCTTTCCGTTGCGCAGGTCTTCCAGTGCCTGCCTCGAGTCGCTGTAGGAAACGGTGTCAAAGGTTCGTGCGTTGGCGGCTACGGCCTGGAACATCTCTCTCAGCTTCACGGCTGGCACGCCATGGTCCTGATCGACCACCGCCACCCTCAAGTTCTTGATCTTGCCCCCAAATGCGTAGCCGAGAACCACGAGTTGCGCGAGGGGAAACATCAACGACATTACGACGAGGACCGGGCTCCGCCGGAAACGGCGCAGGTCCCGTTCAATGATAGCCCAAACGCGGTTCATGGTCTCTGTCCTCGCTGATACATAAAGCTGCTGTCAAAGGCGACAGCGCTCTGCAGCGAGTCGCGCAACTGGTGGCCGGTGTAGTGCATGAACACGTCGTCGAGCGTAGTGCTCTGGACGGAAAGCGACGTGACCTCAACCTGGGCGCGGCGCGCCGCTTCCACCAACTCCACCATGGTGCGCGGCCCGTTATGCGAGGAAATCCGGAATACGTGATCTTGCGTTTTCACGCTGGCCACCTCGGGAAGGTTCTCCAGAGTCTGGGACCATCCCTCGGGGGTTCGGGAGAAACTCACCTCCAGGATGTTAGTGCCGGGGATAGAAGCTTTGAGCTTCAACGGCGAGTCCAGGGCGACCAGCTTCCCGTGGTCAACGATGGCGATCCGATCGCAAAGCTTGTCGGCTTCGTCCATGTAATGGGTGGTGAGTAGGATGGTCAAATCGTGTTCCTTTTTCAGCCTGGAGAGCATCTCCCAGACGGCGACGCGTGAAGCCGGATCGAGGCCCGTCGTCGGCTCATCCAGGAAGAAGATTTTGGGCTCGTGCACCAGCCCGCGGGCGATCTCCAACCGGCGTCGCATTCCCCCGGAGAACTGCTTCACCGGCTTGTCCATCCACTGCTCGAGGTCAACCGCCTGCAGCAGTTCTTTGGTGACGTGTTTCCGCCGCTCGCGGGGCACGCCGTAAAGCTTAGCGAATATGATCATGTTCTCTTCCGCACTTAAGTCTGAGTCCGAGGTCATGGCCTGCGGGATGACGCCGATGGACTGGCGCACCTGGTAGGCCTGGTTGGCCACGTCAAACCCATTCACCCGTGCCGAGCCGGTGGTAGGCGGAAACAGGGTGGTCAATATGCGGATCAGGGTGGACTTGCCGGCGCCATTGGGACCCAGTAGCCCAAACACCTCACCGTGTTCAACACTGAAACTCAGCTCGTTGACGGCGCAGAAGCTGCCGAAACACTTGGTGATTCCTTCGACTTCAATATCGCCCATGTTCGAAGAGCCGTGGCTAGTGGTTAGGGTTGTATCAGGGCATGGCTTTAGCCAGGCTTTAGCCGTGCCACAATGTGGCGAAACGAGGGGCGGCTTTAGCCACTGAGGTTGCCGTCAGGGGCTAAAAGCCCTGCTCGCGGAAGGTGTTTCCGGCGGCACGGCCTAAAGCCATGCCCTGATACACCAGGAATCGAACTTGCGATCGACCCAGCTGAATAAGTCAACACAATTTCCGAACGCGCTGGGTACCGCAGAGTTTCGTTTCTCAGAAACTGTGCGGCTTGTGCTCCTGAAGCCGCAGGGTCGAAAATGCACCCTCAGGCTTGAACGGGAGATTGCGAATTAGCCAGTTCGACGCGGTAGCCAAGTTTTCGGAGTTCGTAGATCATGCGGCG
>Ga0182032_10000932_pt1 | contig 12689 bp, 10 predicted proteins | sample tim00Cox00000000_FD_125970 | JGI IMG/M metagenome (GOLD analysis project Ga0182032, IMG submission 125970) | Lab enrichment of tropical soil microbial communities from Luquillo Experimental Forest, Puerto Rico - timezero.00C.oxic.00.000.000 | ecosystem: Environmental > Terrestrial > Soil >... | reverse complement strand
CAGCACCCGAGCGGTCGCAAAGTCGCGGCGGCCACGCACGTCGAGTACGAGCCGCCAATCCTTGCCGCGTTCGGCGCCGATGCAGCGCGTTCGCGTGCGGATTACGGCTCCGCGCTCGGCGGCATCCAAGGCGTTGAGCACGACCAGCCGAGAATCGTCGACCCGGCAATCGGAATATTCGAACCCGCGCCGGTAGTGCCGCTCGAGCGGCGCGCCGAGCGGGCCACGCGCCAGATTGACCGTGCGGGTCGCCGGCAGAATTTTACGGCCGTCCAGGTGGTCGTAGAGGAACAGACCCAGCCGGAGCATCAAGGCTGGCCGCATGCCCGGTTCCGGAACCAGGACGAAGCGCAGCGGGCGCACAATATGTGGCGCCATGCGCAGCAGCGCTTCGCGCTCGGCAAGCGCGTCGCGCACCAGACGAAACCATCCATGCTCGAGGTAGCGCAATCCTCCATGGATCAGCTTGGTCGAGGCTGATGAGGTGCCGGCAGCGAGATCGTTCTGCTCGACGAGGATTACGCGCAGCCCACGCCCGGCGGCGTCGCGGGCGATGCCCGCCCCGTTGATGCCGCCGCCGACAATGGCGAGATCGAATTCTGCCATCCCCGCTTCGTCCCTCGACCGCAGCATGACGCGGCTGGGCATTCGCGCTCAAGATGCAATCTTGCATCGTGCTGCTGACCGGCGATATGTCCGCACGTGAAGCGGGAGAAGCCAATGGATTATCGCGAGCACCACGTCGTGGTCACCGGGGGAACCGGTGCGCTCGGCACCGCCATGGTCGGCGCCCTGGTCGAGGCCGGTGCCATTTGTCATGTACCCTACATCGACCGCGCCGAAGCAGAGCGGTTTCGCTGGCGCGATCATGCGCGGGTGAAACTCGTCGCCAGTATCGAGCTGACCGACGAAGCCGCTGTCGCCAAGCTTTACAATGGCGTGCCGAAGCTCTGGGGTTCGGTCCATCTCGCCGGAGGTTTCGCTATGGCGCCGATCGGCGAGACCACAAAGGCCGATTTACTGAAGCAGATCGGCATGAACTTCGTGACCGCGTTTCTCTGCTGCCGGGCCGCGGTCACCGCGATGATGCGCGCCGGCGAGGGCGGCCGCATCGTCAATGTCGCAACCCGCCCCGCGCTCGAATGGCGCGCGGGCGCCGGCATGGTGGCTTACACGGCGAGCAAGAGCGCGGTCGCGGCGCTGACCGTCGCGCTGGCCGAGGAGGTCGTGAAATCCGGCATTCTCGTCAATGCGGTCGCGCCTTCGACCATGGACACGCCGGCGAACCGACGGGCCATGCCAAACGCCGACCACGATGCTTGGCCGAAGGTGGAGGACGTGGCGACGACGATCCTGTTTCTGGCTTCACCGGAAAACCGCGTCACCCGCGGCGCCGTCGTGCCGGTTTACGGGAGGGTATGAACGTCATGCTATTTGCGTTGCGTGCCACGGGCGCCGGCGCCCGGATAAGGCGGGTAATTGCGTTTGCCGCGACGATTGTGCGCTGCTGCGCATAGGCCTCGTGGTTCCGCTCGATGTGCTCAAGGTCGTAGAGATAATTCACCATCAGGCCGTGCGATTGGCGCATCGCGCGTTCTGACGTGTCGGCCAGAAAGTGGACCCGTTCGAGCCGAGCGCCGTTGCCAAGGTGAAACCGGGCGACCGAATCGACGGGCGTGCCGGCCGCCGTGCGTGCGTGCAGATAATACCAGGCCGCTGCGCGCAGCAGCGGCTCGCGAACGAGTTCCGCAGTCGCCCCGTCGCGCCACCAATCCGGCCGATCGAGCGTGGCGAAGGCCGCACGATCGTCTTCGCTGAGCGCCGGCGAGGCCCGGGCGTCGCGCTCGCGTTTCAGCCATTCCGCAAAATTGGGCGCCGGCGACAACGTGACGAAGGTCGACAGGCGCGGCAATTCGCGGCCCACCTCCTCGACCACCTGCTTGATCAGGAAGTGGCCGAACGACACGCCGGCAAGACCGCGCTGGCAATTGGAAATAGAGTAGAACACTGCGGTGGTTGCCCGCTCGAGTTCGACCGCGGCGCGCTTGGCGGACAAGATTGGATCGATCGCAGTCGGCATGCCGCGCACGAGCGCGACCTCGACGAAAATCAGCGGCTCGTCGAGCAGCGCCGGGTGGAAGAATGCGTAGCAGCGCCGGTCGGCGGAATCGACCCGCGCACGCAAATCGTTCCAGTCGCGGATCGTGTGCACCGCCTCGTAGCGGATGATCTTTTCCAGCAGGCTCGCAGGCGTCGACCAATCGATTTTGCGCAGCACCAGGAAACCGCGATTGAACCATGACGAGAACAGGTGCAAGAAGTCGCTGTCCACGACGGCAAGATCGTCGCGATGATCGCGCACGTCGATGAGTTGCGCACGCATATGCACGAGCGCCGCGGTGCCGCCGGGGGCGAGGTTTAGCCGCCGAAACAATTCGAGCCGGCGCGGCTCGGATGCCTGATGGACCTTGGACGCCCCGGCATCAGAAGGCGACGACAGCCAGGCAGTAGCAGCGGCACTGAGCCGCGCACGGTCGGGTCCAAAACGGGTGGCGAGCGCCTCGAAGAAGGCGATGCGGGAGCCGATTTTCAGCTCGGCATAGCGGGCGAGGATTTCGCGGGCGAGCGCCACGCCGGACGCTTCGCCACGGCGCGAGAGCAGGTCTTCGCAGAGCTGGACCAGGCTTTCCGAGCGTTGCTCGGCGAGCTCGCGTCGATCGCGGGCGCGCTCGATCAGCGCGCGGCCACGCTCCGCGATGGACTGCAGCATATCGCCAAAGAAGGTGGTGGTGTTCACGGCTTCCCAAGCCTCGCGTGATGCCGGCGGATTAGATAGGGATTGCGTGACAAATTCACAAATCGTGCCAAACGCAGGCCCTGGTCTGGACAAGGCACGGTGGGCAGGTCACAGAGACAGCGGCTTTCTAGAGCGATCGCCGCCGTTTTGCAGAGGAGACATTGGTTAATGCCGGGGCCGTTAGCCGGACTACGCGTGCTCGAGCTCGCCCGCATCCTGGCGGGGCCGTGGGCCGGGCAAATTCTTGCCGATCTGGGCGCCGACGTGATCAAGGTCGAGCGCAAGGGTACCGGCGATGACACCCGCGGTTGGGGTCCGCCGTTCGTCGCAGCGGCCGAGGGCGGCCACCTCGGTGCCGCCTATTTTCACGCCGCCAACCGCGGCAAGCGCTCGATCGAGCTTGATTTCGAGAGCGCCGACGGGCGGCGCATCGTCAAAAAGCTCGCGGCACGCTCAGACGTGGTGATCGAGAACTTCAAGGTCGGAAGTCTGACCAAGTTCGGTCTCGACTATGCCAGCCTGAGCAAGGAGAACCCGCGCCTGATCTACTGCTCCGTGACCGGCTTCGGTCAGACCGGCCCGTATGCCGGGCGCGCCGGTTACGACCTCATGGCCCAAGGCATGGGCGGAATCATGGATCTCACCGGCCCGGCGGACGGCGAGCCGCAGCGCGCGGGCGTGCCGGTGGCCGATATTTTCACCGGCGTTTATTCGGTGGTCGGCATTCTGGCCGCGCTCAACGAACGGGAGCGCAGCGGCCGTGGCTGCTTCATCGACACCGCGCTTGTCGATACCCAGGTCGGCGTACTCGCCAATCAGGCGCTCAACTATCTGGTCTCGGGCGTGGTGCCTAAGCGGATCGGCAATGCCCACCCCAACATCGTCCCCTATCAGGTCTTTGCCGCCGCAGACGGTCACATCATCATCGCCACCGGCAACGACAGCCAATTCGCCAAGCTCTGCGCAGTCCTCGGCGAGCCCAAGCTCGCGGAAGAGCCGCGTTATCGCACCAATGCCGATCGGCTGCAGAGCCGCGCGGCGCTGATCGCGCATCTCTCGGCGCTGATCAAACGATGGGCGCGCGCGGACCTGTTGGCGAAGCTCGAGGCGGTACAGGTGCCGGCCGGGCCGATCAATTCCCTCGATCAGGTGTTCGCCGATCCGCAGCTGCTGCATCGCGGCGTGCGCATCGACCGGCCGAGCGCGCGCGCCAAGGGCGGCAGCATTCCGGGTGTGCGCACGCCGATCATGATCGACGGCAAGGCGATGGCGGCCGAGCGCCCCTCTCCACAACTCGGCGAGCATTCGGCAGAAATCTTGCGCGAGATCGGGGAAACCTGAATTACCGGCTAGTGCGCCGCGAACCCGAAGTTCGCACGATCGGGCGGCAAGAGTGTTTGCGAACTTCGGAATCGGGACACTAGCCACCAATTAGGGCGCCGGGCTGTTTGATGCGTTGACGCACCGCGGCGGCTTGCGCTCAATTAGCGGCCGGGGCATACGGAAAGCCAATGTTGCGCCTTCGCACCCTTGCTATTTTTGCCGCGCTCGCAAGTAGCCTCTTCGGCATCACCACGGGTTACGCCCAGGAAAAATCAATCGTCGTTGCCTCGACTACCTCGACCGAGGACTCAGGGCTGTTCAGACACATACTGCCCCTGTTCAAAGCCAAGACCGGCATCGATGTGAAGGTGCTCGCACAGGGAACCGGCCAGGCACTCGACACCGGCCGCCGCGGCGACGCCGATGTCGTGTTTGTCCACGCCAAAGGCGCCGAGAAGAGATTCGTCGCCGACGGGTTCAGCCTGAAGCGCTACCCGGTCATGTACAATGACTTCGTCCTGATCGGACCGAAGAGCGATCCCGCCGGCGTCAACGGCGGCAAGGACATCGTCGCCGCGCTCAAGCTCATCAAAGACAAGGGCGCGCCGTTCATCTCGCGCGGTGATCGCTCCGGCACGCACATCGCCGAGCTCAACCTTTGGGAGGCCGCCGGCATCGACGTCGAGGCGGGCAGATATCCCTGGTACAAGTCGATCGGCCAGGGGATGGGCGCGGCCCTCAACACTGCGGCGGCATCGAACGCTTACGTATTGTCTGATCGCGGCACGTTGCTGGCATTCAAGAACCGCGGCGACCTCGTGATCTCGGTCGAGGGCGACAAGAGGCTCTTCAACCAATACGGCGTGATGCTGGTAAATCCAGAGTTGCATCCGCACGTTAAGAAGGAACTCGGCCAGGCCTTCATTGACTGGCTGATTTCGCCGCAGGGACAAAAGGCCATCGCCGATTACAGGATCGGCGGCGAGGAATTGTTCTATCCGAACGCGAACGATCCGAACGCGTGACGTGCGGCTGACGTTAGTTCATGCCTTCGGCGGATATACGCACGGTAAATACCGAGCCCTTGCCCGGCTCGCTGACCACCGTCACGTCGCCTCCCATCATGCGCGCAAGCTTGCGCGTGATGGCGAGCCCGAGACCGGTTCCTCCGTAATTTTTGGCGATCGAGGCATCCGCCTGGACGAATTCCTCGAACAGTTTTGACAGCTGCTCGGGACTCATCCCCACGCCGGTGTCCAAGACGACGAATTCGTACCATTCCTGCCCGTTCATTCCTCTTTGGACACGCAGCTTGACTTCCCCATCCTTGGTGAACTTGCAGGCATTGCTAAGCAGGTTGAGGAGGATTTGCCGCAGCCGCATGGGATCAATCCAGAGCACGCCGAGATCGTCCGGCAACTCGGCAACGACGCGATTGTTGTTCGCCGCCGCCAATTGACGCGCGGTGTCGATCACCTCATCCACCAACGGAGCCAAATTGACCAATTCAGGGGTGAGCTCGAGCTTGCCGGCCTCGATCTTGGAGAGGTCGAGTACCTGGTTGATGAGCCCCAGGAGGTGTCTTCCGGCGCGGTGCACCCGTTGTAGCGGCTCGGCGGCTTTCTCGGTGCCGAAACGTGCCGCATGCGTGACCATCATCTCGGTCAGGCCAATGATTGCGTTGAGCGGGGTACGCAACTCATGGCTCATGCTGGCGAGGAACTGCGACTTGTGGCGGTTGGCTGTCTCGGCCTGCTCCATGGCTACCTGGAGCTGTGCGCTTTTTGCTTCCACCTCGGCGGTGCGCTCCTCAACGACTTTCTCCAGCCTCGTGGCTGTCTCGGCGCGTTCTATCAGCAACTGGTCGAGCTCGATGGCATTTCGCCGGAACACCTCGACCGCGCGTCCCATGGCGGCAACTTCGTCGGAGCCCATCGCGGGAACGGGAATTTCGCGCCGTCCGGCGGCAATCGCCAGCATCGCCCCGCTTAACTGCGTCAGCCGCGCCACGACGTTGCGGCCCACGTAAAGCCAGACAATCAGAAAGGAAGTGATGACGGCGAGAATCGAGACGAAGAGCAGAACATTCGCATTGAATCGCTGGGCCCGGTTCGCGGCGAGCGCAGCGGTGTCGATATCGTCACGCGAACTGGTGACGAGCCGTTCGACCGAGTTGTGCAGATGGGCGGAGAGCGCGGCATTTTCCGCGATAAGCTGCTTGCTCTTGGCCGTCGTTTCGATCTCGGTTTGGCGCAGGCCGAAGATGTTCGTCTCGCCTCTGATATTGGCGCGAAGCTGTGCGATCGGCCGAAACAGTTCCGTCGACAGATCGGGGTCGATGTCAGAAACGAGGCCGTCGATGGAACGGATCGAGCGTTGCGCCTGATTTTGGAATTCGGCCAGCTCGCGCGGATCATTCGTACCCGATGCGCGCAAGGCGGTTTCGAACGTGGCGCTGAAGTCGCGCCGGATTTGCTCCAATGGCAACAGTGCAAGGATCGCCTGGTCCAGGTTGTTCAGCTCCGCGCGGCGATCCTGCTGCGAATCGCTTGTCGAAACGAGGGCACGCTGCAGGCGCAAGACCTTCCCTCTCATATCGGCAAAGCGGGGCTCCCATATGGCATCGAATTGCCGATGAGCTGCGAACGTGGCTTCGACCGCCGCAGCGCGCTTCGCGTCGGCGGAGACTTTCTCCAAAATGGTCGCCTGGAGAAGGGCGAGGTTCGAGCTGAGATTCGCAATGACCTGACCAATTGCGTCGAGCGCAGACTTGTCGAGGTCAGCCCGTCGCAGTTGATTGAGAATCTTCGCGGCGCTCGCCAGTTCCGCGGAGACGGAGGTGGAAAGCCGGTTGATTTCGTCGACGTTGTTGGTAGCCAGAAGAGTCGGTCCGACACCGACGATGAATTCCGCTTTCCTCGACAATTCGCCGGCGCTGACCGCGGGAGGGAGCGCCTGCTCTGTGATTCGCTGCAGCGACTTGGCGACTTCGAAAAAGGCATAAAGCCCGACCCCGGTCGCGATCACGACCAGCAACGTGATGGCGCCGAAGGCGAGTTGCAGCCGGCCCTTCAGGCCAAGGCCGGTCTTTTCCCCGGCGGCGGTAGGTCGTACGCCGCGCCCGCTGCGAGAATCCGCCGCAGAGGCTTCGAACGCTGCGGTCTCACGACGTCCCGCTCGCGAGCCCTCCATCAGAAATCCTCTTGCCCCTGCCGACGGATGCGGTCCCAAGGCCGGTTCATAACGCGTCGCTGCGAAGATGGAACTCGCTATTCGAGAACACACTTCGCAGGCGTAACCCCAATGCTATGCTGTTACCGCGAGCCGTAATAAAATACAATTGATCAAGGGCACATTGGGAGGAGCCGGTGAAGCGGATCGGTGCCTGGGGCCTCGTTTCAGCGCTTTTGCTATCCATTCTGCTCCTATCCATTCTGCCGAGCGCAACCCGGGCTCAACAGGTTGCACCACAGACCGCCTCACCCCGCACGATCGCGCTCGCCACCGCCTCTCCGGGCGGCGTCTATCTCGTCTACGGCGAGGCGTTGGCCCGTATTCTGTCCCCCACTTTGGGCATCGAGGTCACGGCGGAAGCGACCCAGGGCGCCGTGCAGAACGTCATTCTGCTGGAAAAACGCCAAACGATGCTCGCCTTCATCAATGTTGGTCCGGCGTTACAGGGCTGGAGCGGCAGCGATTGGGCGAAGGGGACTCACTATCGTTCGATGCGTGTCATGTTCCCGATGTACGACACGGCCTTTCAGTTCGTCGTGCACAAACGGCTTCGCGCCAGGTCGCTCGATGCTTTCGCGGATTTGCGGATCGGTGGAGGTCCACGCGGCGGCACCAGCGGCGCTTACATCGAGCGGATTTTCAAAACGCTTGGGATCACAGCCCTCGTTCGACATGGCGCCTGGGATAACCTCGGTTCGCAACTGGCGGACCGCGAGCTCGATGGTGCGGCCGCCGCGATTGGAGCGCCATTTCCTGTCCTTACGCAGCTCAGTGCCCAACAGCTCATAGAATTTGTCGAACCTACTGCCGAACAGATAGACATCATTAGAAAGCAGATGCGTGAAATCACTCCCTCCATGGTTGCAGCCGAGACATATCCGTCCTTGAGCAAAGACTACCAGACGATCGGCCTGTATAATTTCGCGGTTGCTCACAAGGATCTATCAGACGATCTGGTTTATCAGATCGTCAAGACCACGTTCGAAAATCGAGCGGAGCTTGTTAAGGCTCATCCCACGGCGAAAGAAACGATACCTGAAAATATCGATCGCAATACGCTGCTGCCGCTGCATCCGGGAGCGCTGCGCTACTATCGCGAAAAGGGCATTACGGTTCCTGTCCCGGCACTCGGGGCGATCAATTGAAAACGGCGCGCGCAACCAAAACGGCGGAGCCCGTGCACCAAACGGACGCGGCGCGGACAATGACGATTACCGCCCACGATCGGGCTGCCGGTCACGCCAGCGCCGCTACACGCGCGATCCGCATATTGGGCTTGGCGGCGGCGACCGTGACGTCGGTCCTCGCCGCCAGCGGCGGAGCGTGGCCGGATGCGGCCAATTGGCCCCGTTCGATCGCGATCGGGACCGGATCGCCAGGCGGAATCTATTACGGGTATGGCGAGGGTCTGGGACGAATTCTGACCCGCACGTTGCATATCGAGACGACCGCCCAGGTGACGCAAGGTCCGGCACAAAACATCGTTCTCCTGGAGAAGAAAGAAGCCATGCTCGGCTTCGTCACGACGGGAGTGGCCTTGCAAGGCTGGGACGGGACCGATTGGGCCAAGGGCACCCGCTATCGCTCGCTGCGCGTGATATTTCCGATGTACGACACGGCATTTCAGTTCGCGGCGCCGAAGCGTCTTGCGATCAAGTCGCTCACCGATTTGGCCGGATTGCGTGTCGGCGTCGGTCCGCGGGCCGGTACCGCAGGCACCTACGTACCAAAGATCTTCAAGCTGCTTGGGATAACGGCCGAGATTCGCTTTGGCGCCGTCGAACACATGACGTCGGAACTCGCCACGGGCAAACTCGACGCAGTGGCGATCGCGAGCGGGTTCCCGATCCAGCCGCTCGCCGAACTCGACGTCACCCAGCCTATCGACTTGATACAGCTCACCCCCGAGCAGAATGCCGAAATCAGAAAGCAGCTCCCGGAACTCACGGCCTCTACGATCCCGGCGGGAACCTATCGATCGCTGCTCCAGGACTACTCGATCATCGGCCTTTACAACTTTGCGATCGCACACAAGGATTTGGCAGATGACCTCGTCTTTAAGATCGTAAAAGAAGTGTTCGAGAATCGCGACGAGCTGGTGAAGTCTCAGTCGCTGGCGAAAGAGACAATTCCGGCCAACATCGGCCGCAACACAATGCTCCCGCTGCACCCAGGGGCCGTTCGCTTTTATCGAGAGGCTGGCGTCCCGCTTCCGCCGGGCGTCGCCGTAGGCAATTGACGCGTGTTGGAACCGCACAAACTATGACCGCTCACCACGCAATCCGTCACCGATAAGGTCGAGATCATGATGCGTCGCAGAAAAGCTGGAAGAACAATGATCAGAATGTTCGGTGCTGCGTGTGCACTTATCACCGGAATCATTCTTGTCGGCATGGCAGCCGTCGAGCATGCCTCCAGTGCCGAGCCGATCATCATCGGAACGGCATCGCCGGGCGGACCTTATTTGCCCTACGGTCAAGGCCTCGCCCGCATTTTGTCCCGCGAATTGGGTCAAGAAGTCACGGCACAGTCAACTCAGGGCCCGGCGCAGAATATCGTCCTCGTTGAAAAGAAGCAGGCAATGCTCGCCTTCACTACCACGGGCGTCGGTTTGCAGGCGTGGAACGGGACCGATTGGACCAAGGGTACCCGCTATCGCTCGATGCGCGTGATCTTCCCGATGTACGACACCGCGTTTCAGTTTGTCGCCGCGAAACGTCTGCGCCTCAACTGGCTGGATGATCTGGCGGGCTTGCGTATCGGCGCCGGTCCGCGCGCCGGAACCGGCGGGACCTATTTGCCGATGATCTTGAAGGCGCTCGATATCAAGGCCTCGCTCCGCTTTGGCGCGATGGAAAGCATGACAGCGCAACTAAAATCGGGCGAGCTGGATGGGATCGTCTTTGGCACCGGTTTTCCTACCCCGGCGCTGACCGAGTTGGCCACAACGTATCCGGTTGATTTCATCCGGCCCTCCCCTGACCAGCTCGTCACAATCCGCAAAGAGCTGCCGGAACTGTCACCGTCCACGGTTCCGGGCGGAACTATGCTTCCCTGGCGCAGGACTATCAGACGATCGGGCTGTTCAATTTTGCCGTCGCGCACAAGGACCTGCCCGATGACCTCGTCTACAAAATCGTGAAAGCCGTCTTCGATAATCGTGAGGAGCTGGTGAAAGCCCAATCATCCGCCAAGGAGACCGTGCCCGCGAACATCGGCCGTGACACGATTCTTCCGCTGCATCCGGGAGCGGAGCGCTACTATCGTGAAATCGGGATCCCGATCCCGGCCGTGCAAACCCAGTGAGCGGTGTCGGTCCTCAGCGGATGATTCCCACCTCGCGATAGTAACGCTCGGCGCCTGGATGTAGCGGCAGCGGCGTTCCGACCATGGCATCCTTGAGCGTGATCCCGCTCGCCGCCGGATGCGTCTGCACGAGTTGGGTCAGGTTGTTGAAAATAGCTCGTGTCATGGCATAGACAATGTCCGCGCTCACGCCCACGCGCGTGATGAGGAAGTTGACGATCGCCGCAGTCTCAACGTCCGTGGTCTGACCTTCATAAGTGCGCGCGGGAATGACCGAAGGAACCATCGCCGGGTTATTGATCTTGGTGACAACTTCTTTGGGGATTTCCAGGAGCCTGATCGGCAGCGACGTTCCCAGTTGCCGTATCGAATCGACCCCGAGCCCGGCCGATTGCAGGGTCGCGTCCAGTTCGCCTTTTTCGATCAATTTCGCCGATTGCCCGAAGGGCAGATAATCGGTGCGGGAGAAATCGCCATAGGAGAGGCCCGCGGCGGTGAAGATCGCGCGCGCATTGAGCTCGCTGCCGGACTGTTTCGGCCCTACCGAGACACGTCTTCCCTTCAGATCGGCGATGGCCTTGATTCCGGACTTCTCGCTCACGACGAGCTGGACATAGTTGCGATAGATGGCCGCGATGCCGCGCAGTTTGCTGAGCGGCGTGCGAAATCCCGCTTCCGCGTCGCCCTTCCACGCTGCCGCCAGGGCGTCGCCAAGGACGAACGCGAGCTCGCCGTCTCCGTCCTCCATAAGCTTAAGATTTTCCACCGAACCTTGCGTGACCTGAACATTTGTCCGCGCACCCGGTATCGTCTTCAGGAAGATCGCCGAAACGGCATTGCCAAGGGGATAATAGACACCGCTAGTGCTGCCGGTGAGGATGACGATCGACGGCTGCGCTGCAACTGAGGAAACGAGCCCCGCTGCGATGACGATTGCAAGTGCAAGCACTCTCATGGCGTCACCCGGTCTCACTGACGCTGCCGCCGAAAAAGGGCTGTTTCGGGAAGATACTAGCTCGGGCCGGACTTGGAAAGGCGCGCCGAGGGCGTAGGCCCGCGGGAGATCATTGTATCAGAATTAAGCGATCTCTTGATTTGCGGCGGTAATGCTGCTCGGAGGGGCGCAGCAACGGGATGGCCGCTCACGGCCCTGACCTGCTGGTTCCAACCGCCCCAGCGACAAAGCGCCTCGCCATGAGGCTTGTCCGGATGCCGCCGCAACGGCAATCTGCCCTCAACGCGCCAACACAAAATCCTGGGAGGAATTGCATCATGAAAGCCCAGCAAACGCATCGCAGCATCGGCCGCTGGTACGTGTTGGGGCTGATCGGGCTGATGTATCTGATCACCTATCTCGATCGGGTCAACATCTCGACCGCGGCGCCCGTTATCAGCCAGGAGTACGGTTTCGATAAAGTTGCCATGGGCATCATCTTCAGTGCGTTTGTGTGGGCGTATGCGCTGTTTCAGGTTCCCGGCGGCTGGCTCAGCGACCGCTTCGGCGCGCGGCCAGTTTTGGCGACCATCGTCGCATACTGGTCGGTCATGACCGCAGCCACCGCAGCAGCGAGCAGCGTGGTCTCGTTTGTGGTTGTTCGCTTCCTCTTCGGCATCGGCGAAGCCGGCGCATTTCCGGGAGCCACGCGCGCGATGCAGCTGTGGTATCCGCGCGAGGAGCGCGGCTTCGTCCAGGGAATCACCCACAGCGCCAGCAGGCTCGGCGCGGCGATCGCACCGCCGATCGTGGTGCTGATCATGACCACGCTCGGCTGGCGCTGGGTGTTCTATATCTGCGGCATGGTCGGGATTGTCTGGTCGGTGTGGTGGTACTTGAGCTACCGAAACTTGCCGGAAGAGCACCGGCTGGTGAATCGCGGGGAGTTGGAGCACATCCGCGGGCTCGACGAAGCCGGCAACATCAAGCAACCCGCGATCGAGCAGCGAGCGAGCGTCCCGTGGGGAACTGTGCTCCGATCTCCCAACATGTGGGCGATCATGTGCGCCTATTTCACCTACGTCTATTGCCTCT
>Ga0182032_10000931_pt1 | contig 12695 bp, 11 predicted proteins | sample tim00Cox00000000_FD_125970 | JGI IMG/M metagenome (GOLD analysis project Ga0182032, IMG submission 125970) | Lab enrichment of tropical soil microbial communities from Luquillo Experimental Forest, Puerto Rico - timezero.00C.oxic.00.000.000 | ecosystem: Environmental > Terrestrial > Soil >... | reverse complement strand
GTGATGATCGCAAGCGCGGCGAAACCGGGCGCTGGGGGCACTCCCCTACCTGCGGTGTGGGCCCACCCGCTTGCGGGGGACGGGTCGCCGCCATCAGGCTAGGCGTGCGTCCCGCCGTCGATGCGGATTTCGGTGCCTGTGATGAATGCGCCGTCGTCCGAGACCAGCATGGCGATCACGCCGGCGACCACGGCGGGATCGGCCATCCCGGCGCCGCTGGATTCCAGCGTGGTGGGCAAGATCGGCATCAGCCTCGAAAACAGTGACCAATCAGCGTCTTTCGGAATGTATCCGCCGGTGGCGTCGGTGATTCCGGATTTGATGCTGCCCGGCGCCACGCACACCGCGCGTAGGCCCTCGCGCGCGTATTCGAGTGCCAAAGAATGGGTGAAGGCCTGGATTCCGCCCTTGCTCGCCGCGTACGCCGCCATGTACGGATGGGCGAAAGAAGCCGACGTGGAGCTGAAGTTGACGATCGCGCTGCGCGAATTCGCCAGCAGCGCCGGCAGCGCTTCCCGGACCACCAGAAACGTCCCGGTGAGGTTGACCCCGACGATTTGATTCCAGAATTCAAGGCTGGTCTCGTGGGTGTGCGCGGCGCGCAACATGCCGGCCGCGTTGACCAGCGAATCGAGACCGCCGAGCGTTTCGACGGCCCAGCGCACGCCATCGATCACCGAATCCTCTTCCCCGACGTCCATCGGCAAGGTGGCGAGGCGCTCCGCGGTCGCGGCCTCGCCCGCCCGGGCCCCGGTGGTGGCCAGGCCGTCGGCGGCGATGTCGGAGGCAACGACGGTGGCCCCCTCGTCGAGCAACCGCAGCGCGGTGGCCTGGCCGATCCCCGACGCGGCGCCCGTCACCAGGATCCGCTTGCCCTCGAGTCGCTTCATGGCCTCAGACGACCCCCCGTAGACCGTCGGCGCCGAATGCGGGTTCCAGCATCGCCGAGAAGTCGGGACCGCGCCGCAACATCAGCCCACCGTCGACGTTGATGACCTGTCCGGTGACATAGCTGGCCGCGTCGCTGAGCAAGTACATCGCCAGGTTGGCGACGTCTTCGACCTCACCGGGCCGCGGCAGTGGCGTGCAGAGCCGGTAGTCCGCGCTCAGCTCCGGCGAATCCAACACGGGCGCAACCAGATCCGTGCGAATCAGGCCGGGTCGGATGCTGTTGACGCGCACCCACGACGCGCCCAGCTCGTCGGCGGCCAACTGCATCATGTGGTCGACCGCTGACTTGGTGACCCCATAGGCGCCGAACCAGCGGTGGGTGTTGCTGGCCGCGATCGACGAGATCCCGACGAACGAGCCCCCACCGCCGCGCACCAATTCCCGGGCGGCGTGCTTGAGCACGTACATGGTGCCGTTGACGTTGAGGTCCACTGTGCGCCGCCAGGCCTCCGAGTCGATCTGGGTGATCGGCCCGATGGTCTCCGACCCGCCCGCGCAGTGCACCACACCGTGCAGCCGGCCGTGCCAGGCCGTCGCGGCGTCCACCGCGCGGGCGGTTTCCTCTTCGTTGGTGATGTCGGTGGGCTCATAGCGAATCGAGCCGGCGGCCTTGAGCACTTCGATGTCGTTGACGGCGGACGCCAGCCGGTCGGGACTGCGACCGACGATCATGACGGAGGCCCCGGCCGCGACCAGCCCGGCGGCGACGCCCTTGCCGATTCCGCTGCCGCCACCGGTGACGAGGTAGGTCCGGTTTTCGAAAGAAAGCTGCACGAGAGTCATCGAACCATGCGGGCGACGCGTGTGCGCTGAGGGCTTCGAGTGTGCGCTGTGGGCGAAGAATCCGGGAAATCTGCGCCCTGGACGCACACTGGAAGCCGTCATCGCACACTGGGGGACGGGTGTGACGGATGTGACCGCCTGCGTTACGGCGTATCGCGACGGGCGAGCTTCGTCGGCTTGGCGTTGCGCCAGTCCTCGACGTCGGGCGGCAGGCCGATGGGGTACCTGTTCTCGTTGTGGGCCGCCCAGTGTGCGTGCCCCAGCTCGTGAATGTGGAACGCGTGCCGCAGCGCCTCGGTGAAACCCATGGCGTCGGAGGCGGCGTTGACCGAGTCCTTGATCAGCATCGCCGCCATCGTGGGCCGCTCGGCGATGCGCCGCGCGAATTCCAGGGTCTTGTCCGCCAGCTCGTCGACCGGAAAAACCTTGGACACCATGCCAAGCCGATAGGCCTCGTCCGCGTCCAGCGCATCACCGGTCAGCAACAGCTCTTTGGCCTTTCGCGGGCCGAATTCCCAAGGGTGAGCGTAGTATTCGACGCCCGGCATGCCCATGCGCACACCGACCACATCGCTGAACTTCGCATTGTCGGCCGCGACGATCAGATCGCACGCCCAGATCAGCATCAGGCCCGCCGAGATTGCGTTGCCCTGCACTTGGGCGATGGTGATCTTGCGCAGATCGCGCCAGCGGCAAGTGTTTTGGAAGAAGTAATGCCACTCCTGCAGGTATGTCTTCTCCGCAACAGGATCGCGGGTGGCGCCGTTGATGCGGAAGCTCGGGAGCTGCCCCGGTCCGGGCTTACGCTCCGCCAGTGCCAATTCGGAGCCCAGGTCGTGACCGGCGGAGAAGTTCTTGCCGCGCGCGGCCAGGATCACCACGCGAACGGTGTCGTCGGCCTCGGCGCGCAGGAACGCTTCGTCGAGCTGAACCAGCAGGCCACGGTTCTGCGCGTTGTGGGCCTCGGGCCGGTTGAGCCAGATCCGGGCGATCCGGCCGTCGTCAAGGGCTTCATAGGCCACCAGCTCGTCGGCTTGTGCACCGGCTTGAGCACCGGCTTGGTCGGAGAGTGTCATTCCGCCCACCTCGTTTGTTGTCAGATCCGCGTTGGTTTACACATTACGGCCAGAGTGTAAGCGGGTCTTCGGTGGGGTGGATCGGCTGACAGCCGACTTATGGCCGATCTAACGCGGCCGCGAGGAGGGCGGCGGCGGATTTGAGCAGGCCGAGGGAGCGAGCGAGTTCCGCGTTCTCTTCCTTGAGCCGCTCGAGTTCGTCCGCCCGGTCCGCGGCCAGGGCCGGATCGCCATGGTCTATCCGGCTTCTACGCGTGCGCTCGTGAACCGTTTCGGTGACGGTATTGCCGCGTGCGTCGGTGACCGCCCGAACCGCCATCCGCTCCATGTCATGGCGCCCCTGAACCGACCCGACCGCGTGCATCTCCTCGAGAGAAGACGTTCCGTTGACCGCGGCAGGCTTCGGTCGCGTCGTTGGTTGCTGCGGATGCCGATAGGGCTCCGGCGCCTGGTTGGTCGCGGTCTCCACGCCGGCGCGAGACGCGACCGCTTGTTGTTGATCCAGCCGCCGACGAAGTTCGGCTTGCTGATTGCGGAAACGGATTTGCCACTCGGCGAGCTCGGCTTCCCGCTGGCTCAGCTCGGCTTCCCGCTGGCTCAGCTCGGTTTCCCGGTTGGCAACCTCGGCTTTGTGCTGCTCAAGCAGGCCTTCCCGTTGGAGGACCTGAGCTTCCCGAAACCGGAGCTGGGCTATCTGCTGGGGAAGCGGGGTTCCCCGCTGGGCCACCTTGGCCTCCCGCTCGGCGAGCTCGGCTTTCTGCTGGCGGAGCTCGACTTCATGCTTGCGCACATTCCGGCGCAGCATGGCTTCCCGCTCAACGAGCCTGGCTTCCCGTTCGGCAAGCATGGCTTCCCGTTCGGCAAGCACTTCGTCCCGCTGCCGCAGCCCGCCGCCCCGTTTGCGGAGCTCTTCGTTGAGATTGCGGAGCTGGGCGTCTTCCGTGATGTATCGGGTCAGCTCTTGCTCGACGAGGTCGATGAAAAGATCGACTTCCTGCTCGCTATAACCACGCTTGCCGATTCGCGGCCTCGAGAACGCGACATTGTGGACATCAGCCGGAGTGAGAGCCATTGTTCCTCTCCCGTCTCAGACGTCAAGGGGGAGCCCAAATGAGGTTTACGTGGCTTAGGGTAATGCCTTTTTTGTGACGTCGCATTGCTTAGCCTTGAAAAACCGCTATCCCCGCGCAGACGCACGGACGAGCCTTCGCCATCCCAACATTCGACGTCGCAACGGTCGTGTGCGGGCCGTGGGCTCATTCAACATCCGATAGATTAAGCGTCGGCGAACTTTTGCCAAAGGGGCCGGTCGAATCGCCCATCGGTTCTGTTGGAATTATGCGCGATTTGAATCCGGTTTGAATCACTCTCGTCGCCGAAGACCAATCCGGACGCGGCGATATGCGCGACCGCTGGGGCACCGCTGGTAGGCAGACACCTGCGGGCGAACAGAAGCGTCGCCTACAGTGGGACCATGCCTACAAAATCTGATCATGGCGAAATCGGCGATGTCGCGCCGCTGGCCGACAGCACCGCAAGCCAGGCGAGGCGGGTCGTGGCCGCGTATGCGAACGACGCCGACGAATGTCGCATTTTCTTGTCCATGCTCGGTATTGGACCGGCGAAACTCGACACGTAAATGGCTCCCAGGGGAAGCCGCAACCCGGAGAATGCACACTTCGGGAATTCCGATTTCGTGGTGGTGGCCAACCGGCTGCCGGTCGATCTCGAGCGGCTCCCCGATGGCACCACAGCCTGGAAACGCAGCCCCGGGGGGTTGGTCACAGCCTTAGAACCGCTGTTGCGTCGCCGGCGCGGATCATGGGTCGGCTGGCCGGGCGTCGCCGATGACGACGACGACGAGCTGGAGCTGGATTACGCGCCCGTCGTCCAGGACGACCTGCAACTTCATCCGGTGCAGCTCAGTGCCGACGACATCGCCCAGTACTACGAGGGATTCTCCAACGCGACGCTGTGGCCGCTGTATCACGACGTGATCGTCAAACCGATCTACCACCGCGAATGGTGGGAGCGCTACGTCGACGTCAACCTCCGCTTCACCGAGGCCGCCTCACGCGCCGCCGCCCGCGATGGGACGGTGTGGGTGCAGGACTATCAGCTGCAACTGGTACCGAAGATGCTGCGCACCCTGAGGCCCGACCTGACCATCGGTTTCTTCCTGCACATCCCGTTCCCGCCGGTGGAGCTGTTCATGCAGCTGCCGTGGCGCACCGAGATCGTCGAGGGCCTCCTGGGCGCCGATCTGGTGGGGTTCCATCTGCCTGGCGGGGCCCAGAACTTCCTGTTCCTGTCCCGGCAGTTAATCGGCGTCAACACGTCGCGGGGATCGGTCGGGGTGCGCTCGCGCTTCGGTGAGGTAGAGCTCGGGTCACGCACCGTGCGGGTGGGCGCCTTTCCCATCTCCATCGACTCCTCCGCGCTCGATCACGCGGCCCGCAACCGGGACGTCAGGCGCCGCGCCCGAGAGATCCGGGCCGAGCTGGGCAACCCCCGTAAGATCCTGCTCGGCGTCGACCGGCTCGACTACACCAAGGGCATCGACGTTCGGCTGAGAGCCTTCTCCGAGCTGCTCGCCGAGGGCCGCGCGAAACGCGACGACACCGTGCTGGTTCAGCTTGCGACACCGAGCCGCGAACGCGTCGAGAGCTACCAGATCCTGCGCAATGACATCGAACGCCAGGTCGGCCACATCAACGGCGAATACGCCGAAGTCGGTCATCCGGTGGTGCACTACCTGCATCGTCCGGTTCCCCGCGACGAACTCATCGCGTTCTTCGTGGCCAGCGACGTCATGCTGGTCACCCCGCTGCGCGACGGAATGAACCTGGTGGCCAAGGAGTACGTCGCCTGCCGCAGTGACCTCGGCGGTGCGCTCGTTCTGTCCGAATTCACCGGCGCCGCAGCCGAACTGCGGCAGGCCTATCTGGTCAACCCGCATGACCTCGAGGGGGTCAAGGACGTCATCGAAGCGGCGCTCAACCAGCCGGTCGAGGAGGGCAGGCGCCGGATGCGGTCGTTACGACGCCAGGTGCTCGCCCACGACGTGGACCGCTGGGCGCGGTCGTTTCTTGATGCACTCGCCGAGTCGCACCCGCACCCAACCAGATAGCAGCCGAGTAATGGGAGGAACGCCGTGAATCTCCGTCGAGGGCTGGCCGCCGGCGCCGGCATCTGCTCCGCCGTTGCACTGGGAATCGCGCTGGAGTCGGGTGACCCGGCGCGCGCGGTCGGGCCACCGGCGGATGGCAACTACACCCTCAATGAGGCGGGGGTGTCGGGGGTTACCTGGGCGGTCACGGCACTGTGCGATCAGCCGTCCGGAACCCGGAACATGAACGACTATTCCGACCCAATCGTTTTCGCGTTCAACTGTGCTCTGAACATCGTGAGTTCGACGCCCGAACAGATCAGCCACGCGGACAAGTTGCGGAACTTCAGTGGCAGGGCCCGTTACACCAGCATGCTTTGGACCTTCAAGGTGGAAAAGGCGGACGGCGTGTCGTGTCCGGGCGGCGGCACCGCGCCGTCCACCGAAACCTACGCGTTCAGCGACGAAACGATGAGCGGCACCCACACCATCCTGCACGGTGCGGGCTGCGGGATGCAGCCCGAGATGAAGAAACAACCGTTCTCGCTGCAGATGGCCGGGCCCCCGCCCAGCCCGGTCCAACGTTATCCGTTGCGTTGCAACGACATTGCGATGTGCTTCTGAGAGGCCTTTTCCCAGAATTCGATTTCGCGGGTGAAATGGCGTGACGGGTACGGACGCTCGCGGCCGAGCGGGTGTGCCCTTTTCCAGAATTCGATAGCGCATGCGCTATCGAATTCACAGTTAGGGTACGAGTCCCTTGACGGTGCTGACGTGGCTGATGTGACTATCGCGGCTAGATCGGCGTGATGTAGGCGATCAGCCACTGCTTGCCGATCTTCTTGAAGTCAACCCGCAACCGGCTGCCGTCGTAGAGCGGCTGGCGGGACTTGTCGGTCACGGTCCGGTTCAGGTAAACCATGACCGACGCCGAATCGCGTTTGGCTGACATGACCCCTACGCCAACGACATTGGCCTGGACGACCACCTCACGCTTCTTGGCCTCCGGGATGATCTGCGCGTTGGCGCTCTTCTGGAACTCCTGGCGGTAGTCGGGCGTCAGCAACGGGTACGCGGCGGCGAGGCTGCGTTCGACGGTTTGGTAGTCGTAGGCGAACACCTCGGGTATCTCCTTGGCGGCCAGCTGGGGCAACACCGCCCGCGCCGCCGCCTCGCCGCGGGTCTGCACCCGGTGCCAGTAGGCCGAGCCGCCCGCCGCGGACAACCCGACGAAGACCGCCACACCCAGGTAGCCCGCGACGGCGATCAGCCACCTTGGAAAACCGGGCAACCGCATCAGTTGCCCCCGTCGGGATATTTCAGGTCGTAGCCGGTCATCCGCCCCTGGTCGTCCTCGTGCACGATGACGCGCAGGCGGTAGGGCATGGACGGCTTGTTGGTTCCGTCGATATCGGCGACGGTCACCCGCACCGATACCAGCACCGACGCGTTGTCGGTGACCGCGTCGACACCCTCCAGGGCGGCACCGTTGACGACGGCCTCCGATGTCGCGTTGGTCGAGCGGAACAAGCCCTTGAGGTTCTCAATGTTGTTGTTGGCGCCCAGCATTCCGCGCAGCGGGCCGCTGGTGCCGTTGAAGAACCGGTTCACGCTCTCGTCGATGTTGTCCTGCTTGTAGCTGAACATGTTGACGACCGTCTGCGTGGCGGTGTCGACGAAGCGCTGATCGCGCGCATGTTGGGCCTCGGCGTGCCGTTGTTGGGCGAGCATGAACGCCAGCCACCCGGCCAATCCGCCGATCGCCAACAGCGCGGCGGCCAACGAGATCCACCCGACCAGCGCGCGGCGGGGCTGCCGCCGTGGCGGCGGCTTGACGGGCGTCAGTTTCTTGACGCCCTTGGTGGCGGGCTTCGCCGGCCGCTTAGGCGCGGCCGGAACGTCGACCCGAACCGTCGTCGCCTCGGCCGGCTCGCTCTTGGCGGGGCCCGCCGCGCGGGATGCGCGCCGACGAATCCGTTGTGTCGTCGCTTGTTCAGTCACTACATCGGCCTTGGATCAAGCATGAGGTCCACCCAATTCTCCGCGCTGGATGCGCCGGTGCCGGGCGCGAAGATACCAGTGCCGCCCGCCGGGTCCACGAAGGCTCCGGTGCGTTGGTCATAGGTCGTGTAGGCCGGGCCGCTGGCCTGCGGCTGCGGGACGGGCGGCGGCCCCCACGGCTTCTCCGGTCCCGGGCCCGCCGGCGGAGGATTGACACCCTCCGGCGGTGGTGGCGGGGGCAGCCACTTCGGATACGGCAGTATCGGCGGCGCCGGCGGGACCCCCGGCGGCATCCACGACGGGTTGCCCGGCGGCGGCCCGCTGTCGTTGGGGGGCGGCGGAGCGTACGCCGGCTGGTGGTCCGGCAGCGGCCCGGGCCCCGGCACCACGCCGGGAGGGGGCGGCCCGACGATCGGCGTACCCGGATCCGGTTCGGCGCCCGGCGGTATGTACGGAAACTTGTTGGGCGGCAAGACGTTTAGCCCATTCGTCACGGGCGTGTCGTAGGGCACCGGCGGCCCTCGCCAAGGATTGCGGCCAATCGGCACGTAGCCCTTCGGGTCGCGACAAAGCTGGATCGTCGGCGCCCGTTTGCCGGGGAACTCCTGGCACGGATAGTTACGGGCGCCGCGCACGGTGCTGGGATCGTTCTGGGCGACCTTGCAGTACATGTCCTTCGGGAGCTCGCGCAGCGTCTCGTCGGCCGGCGTGCGCATCAACGGCGGGGGCAGGAAGCCGACGGCGCACGGCGGCGGGTCGTTGAGGTCGATCTTGAAGTCCAGCTTGACGCCTTCGTCCTGCGGGGTGCCGCCGGCGGCCGTGGTGATCGCGGCGAACAGCGCCGGTAAGACCACCAGCAGCTGTTCGATCGACTTGTGGTAGATGACGCCTACCCGGCCCAGGTTTGCCAGGCTGGCGGCGAGCGCCGGGAACGAGGGGCGGATACCGGAGAAAGCGGTGCTCGCCTCGTCGATCGCGCCCGGGGCGGTGGCCAACGTCGAGCGAAGCTCCGGGTCGGCCTGACGCACCTCGGAGGTGAACCGCGCCAGCCCGTCGGACAGCGACTTGATGTCGGCGCCGGCCCGAATCTGGGCTTGCAGTAACGGGCCGGCCTGATCGATCAACTGCGAGACTTGCGGATAGTCGGCGTTGGCCTCGTCCACGAGCAACCGGGCGGACTCGATCAGCCGGGCCAGCTCGGGGCCGGAACCGTTGGCCGCGATGAACGTCTCGTGCAGCAGCTCGCGCAGCTTGGTGTTGCCGAGGCTGTTGACCAGTGCCTCGGCCCGCTTCAACAGCTCGGCGATGTCCTGGCCGATCCGGGTGTTCTGGCGCTCGATCCGAGACCCGTTGTGCAGCTTTGTCGTTGCCAGACTGTCCGGCGGCACCAGGTCGATGTATTGCTCACCGACGGCGGACACACTCTTCACGGTGGCGGTGACGTTCGACGGAATGGGAGTGCCGCTGTTGAGCCGCATTTCGGCGGTCACCCCGTTGGGGTTCAGGCCCACCGACTCGACCCGGCCGACGGCGACGCCCCGGTAGGTGACGTTGGCGTTCTTGTACAGCCCGCCTCCGGCGACGAAGTCGGCGCTCACGCCGTAGGTCCCGATGCCGAACGTGGCGGGCAGCCGCAGGTAGAAGATCGCCATCACAGTCAGGGTGACGGCGGTGATCACCGCGAAGATGGCGAGCTGGATCTTGGTCAGTCTGTCGATCATCTGCGCCCCCTACTGCCCCGACGCCGCGCCGGGCGGAATCTTGAACGGATCGGCCGCCTGCCCGGACAGGTTGGCCAATTCGCCGGTCAAGAAATCGGGCGGGTTGAGGATCTCGCTCATGTGAGCCATGTTCGGGTCGAAATACGCCGTGGTGAAGAACGTCTCACCGAGGCGGCGCAACGTGAAGTCGAAGGTGGTGAACAGGTTGAGGTAGTCGCCGCGCACGGCCTGCTTGATGCCGAAGTTCGGGAAGGGGAACGTCGGCAGCAGCTGCAGCGAGGTGACGAAATTCCTGCGGTTGTCGTTGAGGGCCTTGACAACCGAATACAGGCCCTTGAGGTCTTCGGCGAAGTCGACTTTCGTCTGCGCGAGTATATGGGAGGTGACCGTCGCGAGCATTTTCAGCGCTGCGAACGCGTCGACGATGTGGCCCCGGTTCTTGTTGAGCACTCGAAGCGCTTCGGGCAGCGTGTCCAGTGCCCGGCCCAGATTGTCCTTGTCGCGCGCCAGGATCGCGGAGAATCGGTTCAGTCCGTCGACCGCGTCGATGATGTCGTTGACCTGTCGGTTGAGCCCCGCCGTCAATTCCGCCAGTCTGGGGACCAGGTCGACGAACTGGTCTTGCCGACCTGCGACGGCCTGGTAGGTCTCGTCGGTAATCTCTTCCAGTGCACCGAAATTGCCCTTGTTGACCACGACGCCGAGGGCCGAAAGCACCTCTTCGGTCGTGGGATAGCGGCCCGTGTTGGACTGCGGGATTCTCGACCCGTCGGTCAGCCTGCCCGTCGCCGGCTTGTCCTTGGGGCGAGCCAGGTCGATGTGCATCGAACCCAGCAGCGACGTCTGGGCGACCGTCGCGGTCGCGTTGGCCGGCAACTCCACGTTCTTGTTCAACGCCAACTGCACTGCGGCATAGAAGGATCCGTCGGATCGCTGTTCGGCGTGAACGCCGGACACACTGCCGACGGTGACGTCGTCGACCATCACCGGCGAGTTTTGCGGCAGCGTCGCAACGTCGGGCATTTCGACGGTGACCGTGTACGCGCCGCTGCCATGACCTTCGGTGCCGGGCATCGCCAGGGAGTTCAGCCCGTTGAACTGACAACCGGCCAGCAACGCGCTGCCCACCGCCAATACGCCGCCGCGCAACCAGATTCGGTTCATCCGCCGCCCCCCTCCTGAGCCGGCGGCGTGCTGGGCGCCGCGGTCGGCGGCGGTCCCGGCAGGGGACCGAACGCCGAGGGCGGTGCCGGCGGCGGACCGGGGAGCGGGCCGGTCTGCGGCGGCGCCGGTACGAGCAGCGCCTGCAGATCCGCCGGGTTTCGCGCGACGGGCGGCGGTTGAACACCCTTGGCCGGTATCCAGGTCAGCTGCGGAATCGGAGTGGCCGCCTTCGCCTGGGTCTCCGGGGTGTCGTAGATGACCTGACCCTTGTACGCGGTGATCATGTTGAGCGGGTGGAACATGACCGGCGGGTAGTTCACGGCCAGCCGGCGCAGCACCGGGCCCAGTCGTTCACGACAGAGTTCGGCGCGTTTGAAGTAATCGGGCGCTCTCGGTCCGCCGGCGGTCTCGAAGGAGCCACCGCAGATGAACTGCACGGGGTTGGCGAATTGGGGTATCGCCAGCAGGCCGCTCAGCGAGCCCTGCGCTGGGTCGTAGATGTTGTAGAAGTTGGCGATACCGGGGCCCGCCACGTGCAGCACCTGCTCGATGTTGTCGCTCTGGTCACTCAGCGTCTGCGCAAAGTCGTTGAGTTTGTTGACCGTATCGATCAGCGTCGAGTTGTTCTCATGCAGGAACCCGCGGATGTCCGAGAGCGCCTGGTTGAGCGTGCCCAGGGTGTTGTCCAGATGGCGCGAGCTGTCGGCCAGCACCTGGGAAACCGACGCGACGTTTCCGGCGAACTGCACGATCTGTTCGTTACTCGCCGACAGGGCGTTGACCAGTACCTGCAGATTCTTGACCGTGCCGAAGATGTCGCTGCGCGAATCCCCCAGCCGCCCGGCGACTTGCGAAAGCTCGCGCAACGCATTGTGAAACGATTGGCCCTTGCCGTCGAGCGTGTCCGCGGTCTGGTTGATCGCCGCGACCAACGGCCCCTGCATCGATCCTGTCGTCGGACCAAGCTGGACGGCCAGTTGAGTCAGCGCCTGCTTCACCTCGTCCCATTCCACCGGGACCGCGGTACGGGCCAGGTCGATGCTGCCGCCGTCGGGCAGCACCGCTCCCCCGGTGTATGCCGGGGTGAGCTGAATGAACCGCGCCGACACCAGGTTCGGCGAGATGATGACGGCACGCGCGTCCTTCGGGACCTTCGCGTCCTTGGACACCGACATGGTGATCTTGACGTCGGAGGGCCGCGGTTCGATCGTGCCGATCGAGCCGACCTGCACTCCGAGGATCCGGACCTGATCGCCGGGGTAGAGCCCGACGGCAGAGGTGAAGTAGCCGACAACGGTTCGGTTATTGGCTTGCGACGAAAGCACATACACGCCCCCCACCAGCATCGCGACCAGCGCGATGACTGTGGCGTAGAGCAGCCCCCTGCTGCCGACAGTCCTCTTGATCATGACAACCCCGGCATCATGGCGACTTCGGCCTTATGATCCAACGTTCCTGGATCAGCCCGCGCAGATAGTCGGAGAGGCTGGCCGGCAGCTTGCCAGGCTGGTAGAAGAAGTCGAACATCGCCGCGAGCAGGGGCGCAGGTATCAGGCCGTAGAGGTTGCCGGTGAATCCCGGTCCCGAACCGACCACCTCGCCCAGTTCGGTCGCGTAGGTGGGCAGTCGTTTCAGGGCCTCGGTGATGTAATCGCGGCGCTCGTTGAGGTTGTCCAGCACCAGGTTGAGCTTGCTCAGGGCCGGGCCGAACTCCTTGCGGTTGTCGGCGACGAAGCCGGAAATCTGTTCCGAGAGGCCGCTGATGCCCGAGATCAGCTCGCCGATCGCCGCACGCCGCTCGTCCAGTGCGGCGAACAACTCGTTGCCGTCGTCGACCAGCTTGTTGACCTGATCGGCGCGCTGGGACAGCACCGATGTCACCGACTTCGC
>Ga0182032_10000926_pt1 | contig 12714 bp, 10 predicted proteins | sample tim00Cox00000000_FD_125970 | JGI IMG/M metagenome (GOLD analysis project Ga0182032, IMG submission 125970) | Lab enrichment of tropical soil microbial communities from Luquillo Experimental Forest, Puerto Rico - timezero.00C.oxic.00.000.000 | ecosystem: Environmental > Terrestrial > Soil >... | reverse complement strand
CGAAGGCGCCGGGATGCGCCTCCAGCCTCGTCGCAATGAAGTCCATCGCGGCTTCGAAGGCGCGTTTTTCGGCCTCTCGATCATGCGCCCAATACGCGGTAAATCGCGGTTCGCCATCATCGACTGTGATAAAGCCAAAGAGGTATTCGAGGCTGCCGTTCTCGACGAACTGAGCGCCCTCCATATCGAAGAAAATGTCCCCGGCGTCGGAATGCGGGAGGCGGGCGAAACCCTTCCCCGCGACGACGGGCAATGTCTCGACGTAATTGCCGTTGGTATCGCGTTTGGCGGTCTGCAGTGTCGCTTGGTGGCGCAGGCGATCGAGGGTGTCCGGCTGGATTCCCGGAACCCTCGACCCCGCGGGCAATGCCGCCAGCGCGCGGACGGTCGAGATCCCGCCCTCCCACAGGCGCCTGATCTGATGGCGCGTGATATGGGCGACGCGGGTGAGGTGATCGGCCACCGCCCAACCCGCCTCGCAACGGCTCGACCAGCGACAGATGCGACAGTGATTACACCGCTCCGCGGTCGAGATCTCGGGTGGTTGCTGCGCGAATGCCTCCAATCGCCGCTGAGCGATCGAATGGTAGTGAATAAAATCGGCTACCCGCAGCGACACCCTCTCGTTGTTTCCCAACTGCACGTGCATTTGGGCCGGCGTACAGCCCTGCTCGCTGCCGATGAGTCTCGAATAACTCGTGAGTTGGATGACGTGCTCGGGCTTGGCTCTACGGGGCAGTTTGGTGTCGAGCGCTTCGTAACTCCAGAAACCGAGGGTCGACGCCTCGGCTGCCCGTTCCAGAAAGTCTGCGTAGCCAAGCCAGGGCGGCACGACCAGAGCCGCTTGATAGATCACCTCTGCGCCGGCCCGCATCGCCTCTCGGGTCTGTGCGGTTCGCTCGGGAAGGTCGAACCCTTCGCCCGGAACCTCGACGACGCTAACGTCCCGTGCCTTGAGCGAGGCGAGGTATCGCTTCTCGTGCTCGATGCCCTTCTCGAAGATCAGCACCGTCGCGTCAGGAAGCTCTACAGGATCGGTTAAATCCCTCATGTCGAGATAGGTGGCATGTCGACACCCGAGAAAATTCACCAGATCGGTGGCCGACAGCAGCAGACGCCCGTCGAGAATTTGCATCGTTAACCATACAACCGAATAGAGGACGCGTCGTATGGATACTAAACCGATGGCTGTTCTCGATGAAACGATTCATCAAAGCTAACGAGGGCTCTTTTCGCCCGCAGTGTTAGGCGGACTCGAATTCGCGGCTGACGCTGAACACGAAATCGCCGCGGAACATGTTGTCGCCGAACCGGGTAAGGACGCGCTCGCGCCTTACCGGACTGTAGGCATGACCTCTTCGGCGAGGATGTGCATTTGCTCGAGCGCCAGACTGTTCGGCATGCCGGGCCAATGAACCGAGGCGACGAGGTGGTTGACGCCGAACCGGCGTTCGAGATTGATCAGCTGCTCGGCGACTTCCGCGGCGGAACCGAGCAGAAAACGGTCCTCGACCAGCTCATTGAAATCGTGATCAAAATCATCGCCCGCCGGCATGACCTTGTCCTGGCCCCATTCCCGATAGGCCTTGTATTTGACCTCTAGATAAGGCCGAGCCAAGCGGATCGCTTCTGCGCGCGTGCGCGCGACAAAGACCTCGCGGCGCATTGGCAGTTCGGCCGGCAACGGCTTGCCGCAGTCCTCCAACGCTCGCTTATAGAGATCCATCTGCCGCGCCAGTGTTGTCAGAGTGCTGTGCGGATTGATGTACCAGCAATCGCCGAGCCTCGCCGTGCGTCGGATCGCAGCATCGGCATTGGCGCCGATCCAGACCGGCGGCATCGGCTTTTGCAGCGCCTTGACCGTCGAGTTCGCGTGATCGAGCACGAAATGCGAGCCGGTCATGTCGACGAAGTCCTCGGTCCACAGTCTTCGGATGGCGAGCAGACATTCTTCGAAACGCGCTGCAGCCTGTTTGCGCGACAGGCCGAAGGCTTTGAATTCGACGTCGCGGTAACCAATGCCGCAGCCGAAGACCAGCTTGCCGCCGCACATGATGTCCAGTGTGGCGAGCTGCTCGGCGATGTCGAGCGGCTTGTGGAGCGGCAATAACACGAGCCCGCAGACGAGCCGCAGCCGTGGCGCCACCATGGCCGCGTGCGCCAGAAACGGGATTTGCTGCAGCGATTGCAGCGGATGAGCGCTGTAATGCGAGCCCTTGACGACCGCATCGAAGCCGAGCTCCTCGGCGCGCGCGACGAGATCGAGATCGTCGGCGAGGCGTTCCCGCATGTCATGGCCCTGCGGGTGCTGCCCGCGCACGATCAGGCTGAATTTCATTGGCTCTTCTCCTTAATGGCGCCCGGCGACCATTACCGTTACCCCCGCGAACGTGGGCGATAGTGGGGCGGTATTTACCGACATTGCCGTACTAGGCACTCAACGCTCTGAGCTTGGCGAGGAAGAGTGACGCCGCCAATTTGGGCGGCCAGGGTTCCCACGGGCGCATGCCGTCCGGAGGACAAACCGGATCGGCGGATAGTGGAGCGAGCTCGATTTCCAACTGATCGCGGATCTCGGAGATACTCCACCCAACGACATGAAAGGCCTCGCTCGCAGCCGCGAGGCGGTCTGCATGCTTATGAGCTGCAAAGGCCTCTTGTGTCCACACCGGCAGCCGATAGCGTTGCGCGATCGCCTTCGTGACGGCCGATGCCAGCGAATGATACTCCGCCCCGAGGTACGGCTTGATCGGCGAGATCGGGTCCCAGGAAAGGAGGCCCTCCTCGGCATCGTGGAGTAGCTCGCGCAGCGCTTCCGCATCGGTCAGAGGCCTGATCGCGAACGCTTCCCGAATTGCCAATACGGTCAGGCAATGCTGCGCAACGGACAGCGGCAGGTCCCAGGCGGAATGCCCACCCCACCGGTAGGTTCGCGAAAGCCCCAAAGCAAGATCTTCGTCCTCCCAGTCGGTGGCCATCGGTTGCAGCAAGTTGATCCGGCGCCCCGATTTCAGCAAGACCCAAGCGCGCCGCGGCATCTCACCCACCCTCCCGCAAGGATCTTGATCCAGCTTCGGGGAGCCCTGAGGTTCCCCTCCCACCGTTGTCTTCCAACCGCCGAAGATGCAAGCTCGGCTCCGCGGCACGCAAGGGAGGAGAAGAGGAATGACGATCGAGCCGATGCTGACCGAAGAAATGCCGGCGAGCGCGCTGGTCGCGCGCGTGCTCGAAGAGGCCGGGATCGAGATGGTATTCGGCATTTCGGGCGGCCATACCGGGCGGATCGTCCAGGGTCTCAGCAAATACCAGAACTCGATCCGCACCGTGCTCGTCCGGGAGGAATCGCTGGGCGGCGTCATGGCCGAAATCTATGGGCGGCTGACGCGGCGGCCGGGGGTGCTGCTCGGACAGGGCCCCTGGGTGCTCGGCAATGGCCTGATCGGCACGATCGAGGCGCATCTATCGAGCTCGCCGATGCTGCTGCTGACCGATTTCAGCGATGCGCCGCGCTTCACGTTGCACGCGCCCTACCAGCAGGCGACCGGCGATTGGGGCAGTTGGGACGCGCGCCGCGCGTTCGGCGGCGTCACCAAGCACGTCATGCAGGCGCACGACCCGATCGCCGCAGTGCAGGCGACGCAACTCGCGATCAAGCATGCGATGACCGGTCAGCCGGGGCCGGTCGCGGTGCTTTACGCGCATGATTCGCTGGCCGGCTCGGTGGCGCCCGACTCGCACCCGATGCTCTACCCGACCCGCCATTACCTCCCCTCCCCTCCCCCGCCTGTTGCGGCTCGGAGCGTCGAGGCGGCAGCTACGGCGCTCCGCTCCGCGCAAAAGCCGGTGCTGATCGCCGGCAATGGTGTGCGCATCGCGCAAGCTTACGATCAGCTGCGCCAGCTCGCCGAGACAGCCGGCCTGCCGGTGGCGACAACGGCCGCAGGCAAGGGCTGCTTCGCCGAAACCCATCCGCTGGCGCTCGGCGTGTTCGGCACCTTCGGCACGGCAGCGGCCAATGCCACGATCGCCGAAGCCGATCTCGTTCTCGTCATCGGCTCGAAGCTGTCGCCGAGCGACACGGCGTGGGAGAACCGAGCACTGCTCGACCCGACGCGCCAGACCTTTGTGCAGATCGACATCGAGCCGCGCAACGCCTCGTGGAACTACCCGGCCGAGCATGTGCTGATCGGCGACGCCGCGATCACTCTCGACCAGCTGATCGAGGCGGTGGGCTCGCGCGGGACAGATCGCCGGCAACAGGCCGAGCGGCGCGTCGCCGCCCATCGCGAGCGGCACGGCTATTTTAACGACCGCGCCTATTTCGCCGACGGCCGGCCGATCCTGCCGCAGCGGGCGATCGGCGAACTGATGCGCAATCTCCCCGAGGATGCGATCGTCACCTGCGACGCCGGCGAAAACCGCATTATGATGACGCATTTCTACCAGACCAAGCGGCACGAGGGGTTTCTGCAGGCCGCCGGCTCGGGGCCGATGGGCTTCGGCATCCCTGCGGCGCTGGGCGCCAAGCTCGTGCATCCCGACCGGCCGGTCGTCGCGGTCGTCGGCGACGGCGGCTTCGCAATGACGATGAACGGGCTGATGACGGCGCTCGAGCAGGACATTCCGATCGTTACCGTCGTGTTCAACAACAACGCGCTCGGCTGGGTCTTGCACGGCTCGGGCCCGTTTGCCGCCGAGTTCAGAGATTTCGACCACGCCGCCATCGCGCGCGCGATGGGCTGCCGCGGCACGCGGGTCGAGGATCCAGCGGCATTGGCCCCGGCGCTGCGCGAAGCGCTCGCCGCGCGCGCTCCGACCGTCATCGATGTGCGGACCTCGCTCGAGGTCACCTTTGCCGACATCACCTCGCAACTGGCGAAAGACGCGTCGCCGCGGCGGCGCTAGGGGGAGGAAATGATCTACAGTCGGCAAACCCGGCGGGAATTCCTCGGGACCGCTGCCGCAGTCGCCGCCGCTGTCTCGCTGCGTGCGAGGAACGGGCACGCCGCCGCGGCGCCATTGCATACTCAGATCGACAGGGCGCTGCGCCAAGCGACTGAGCACAAGGACGTGCCGGGCGTCGTCGCGATGGCCGCCAACGACAAGGGGATCATCTACGAGGGCGCGTTCGGGACCCGTGATCTCGCCCGGGGTCCCGACATGACGCTCGACACGATCTTTCGGCTCGCGTCGATGACCAAGGCGGTGACTTCGGTCGCCGCAATGCAGCTCGTCGAGCAGGGCAAATTGCAACTGGAGCAGCCGATCGGCAATGTGCTGCCCGAACTCTCCGCGCCACAGGTGCTGGACGGGTTCGACGATGCCGGAGCGCCGCGGCTGCGGCCGACCAAACGGCCGATCACATTGCATCACCTGCTGACCCACACGGCGGGTTTTGGCTACGAGTTCGACAACGCCGATTTGGTTCGCTATGTGAAGGCTACCAACACCCCTCCAACCTCCACGGGTAAGCTCGCGGCGCTGCGGCTGCCGCTCGCCTTCGACCCGGGTGAGCGCTGGCAATACGGGATCAATATCGACTGGGTCGGCCGCGCCGTCGAGGCGGTCAGCGGGCTGCCGCTCGAGATCTATTTCCGCCAGCACATCTTCGCGCCGCTGGGCATGTCCGACACCGATTACTTGATATCCGACGCGCAGCGGTCGCGGCTTGTCAGTGTGCATCAACGCCACGAGGACGGAACCTTGGAGCCGACCGAGCCAAAGGACCCGCTATGGCGCGAGTTCTGGAGCGGCGGCGGCGGCCTCTACTCGACCGGTCGGGATTATCTCGTGTTTCTGCAGATGCTGATGCATCAGGGCCGCTTCAATGGCGCCCAGCTGCTGCGGCCGCAGACGGTGGCGCTGATGGGGCAAAATCAGATCGGCGACATCAGTGCCGGCCTGTGGAAGACGACCAACCCGCAGCTCACAAACGACTTGAACCTGTTCCCCGGAATTCCGTGCAAGTGGGGTCTCGGGTACATGATCAACACGCTGCCGGGGCCCAATGGCCGCAGCGCCGGCAGCGTCACCTGGGGCGGAATTTTCAACACCTATTACTGGCTCGACCCGCGCAAGCGGATCGCCGGCGTGTTTCTCTCTCAGATCTTGCCGTTTGCCGACGACAAGGCTGTCGCCCTTTACGGCACCTTCGAGCGCGGCGTCTACGGCGTGTTCAAGACGGCGTGAGCGGACCCACCCTACTGCGCGGCCGCCAGCGGCTCGACGGTTCTGGGCGGCGCGGGCAGCGCCTCCGTCGAAGGGACCGGACGCTGCTCCAAACGGTCGCTGATCACGTCCCAGATCTGCCGCAGGCGCTGAACATGCAGGTCGTCGCGGATGATCGCGACCAACGCGTCGAGTTCGGTCGCGAGATCGAGGGCCAGCTGGCTGCTGCCGCGCACCACCGGCTGGTGTGGTTTGACGGCGGAGACTGCGGCGGACGCATCGGTCTCGCTCGACGACTGCGAGGTGTCGCCGACCAGGGCGGCCATTAGGCGTCTGCGCAACGCGGGACTATCCAACGCCCTCTCCAGGTCGAATATCGTGCGAATGCTGAGTTGCCGCAGACGGAGTGTTCGCCCCGAGCCCACTGCCAGGATCAGCTGCGCCTGCGCCACCCAATCGATGACCTCATAGAGACCGTAGGGGGTTTCGACAAAAATCTGGATCGGGTTGATCGTCGCCAGGTTCTGCACGTCTTCGATCTCGAACTCGCCGAGGCGCAGTTTCATGAACGCATCGATCCCGAGGATCATGTCGAGCGGATATTCTTCCTGCAGGGCTTGGCTATCGGGGCTGACGCGCCGCAGCCGCAGCCACGGGAATTTGGCGATCACCGCGTCGAGGCACAGGGTCGGAAAGAAGCCGACCAAAAACGCGATGATGACCATCGCATGCGGTCCGAGTGCGGCGAGGATTTGGCTCTGCCAGATTGCCGCCGTTGTGAAGACGGCGAGCATCATATGACCGACCGATTGGAAGAACGATATCGGCGCGAGGTCGAAATTGGAAATCCGCCGGATCAAGTATTGGATCGTCCAGATATAGCCGCCGATAAAAGTATAGCTCAGCGCGCCGAGAAACGGGCGATCGACGCCGCCGAGATCGGTCGGAACGCTTATCGGAAACGCAAAGTAGTTCGGTCGCGGCATGACCTCCGGCATGAATGCCATACGAAAGCCGAGCGCGGTGAGGACAATGTAGATCGAGACAGGCAATAAATAATACAGAACGCTGTGCGGGTTGTCGCTCCGATCGCGACTGGGATCGGATTCCGGATCGTATTTGTATTTGACGAGCTCGAAGGACGGGATGATCAATGGCTGCCCGTTGGGCAGACGCGCGAAGCTGAACAGCCGCTCGAGGTCGCGGACAATTTCGCGTCTGAAGGCGCGGATGTTGTTGCGGCCGACGAAGATGCCGAACGGCACGACGCAGCTCAGGACGAGCAATGCCGTCCAGCGCAGCACCTCACCTAAAACATCCATCCCGCTCTCCGTCGGTATCCCGATGCGTCCGGTCGGTCTGGTGAAAACTCCGCGACATTGCCCAACAATCTTAATTTCTTTTGGTTAAAAACGCCATCGGTTGACGCCCTGAAGGTTCATGCAACCAGAAACTGCTCAAATTTGATGCATTCCTGATGCGCGCGATGCCGTCTTGTTGATCATACAGCCTTCCCGGTAGATAGCGCCGGCCGGCTCCGCCCTGACGCATCGGGGAATGTTTTGCTCGATCAACCGACCATCCGGGAACATCCGCCACGTGAACTGACGGCCGCGGCGCGTACCACGCGGCGGCTGGTGATGACAGCAGTCCTGTTGGCGATCTTCATGGTCGCTACCGACAGCTACATCGTCGCCACGGCGATGCCGACAATCGTCGCCGATCTCGGCGGGTTTCGCCTGTTCAGCTGGGTGTTCGGAGCCTATCTCCTCGCCCAGGCGGTGACGATCCCGATCTATGGGCGGCTTGCCGACCTCTACGGCCGCAAGCGGGTGTTCTTCGCCGGAACCGGCATCTTTCTGCTCGGCTCGCTGTTATGCGGATTCGCCTGGGGCATGGTGCCCCTGGTGCTGTTTCGGGCTCTCGAAGGCATCGGCGCCGGCGCCATTCAGCCGATCGCGACGACGATCGTCGGCGACATTTATACCCCGGTCGAGCGCGCGCGGATGCAAGGCTACGTTTCGGGGATGTTCGGGGTGGCCGCGATCATCGGCCCGACGCTCGGCGCCTTTGCCGTCGAGCACATCAGCTGGTCGCTGGTGTTCTGGGTCAATCTGCCGATTGGAGCCGCGGCACTGATCATGTTCGGCCTCTACCTGCACGAACACCGCGAGCCGCGCCGGCACCGCGTCGATTATCTCGGGTCGGCTCTCCTGATGCTCGGCATCGGCGCGCCGATGCTCGCGCTGGTGCTGATCGGCAACATCGGCAGCGTGGCGGTCGCGGGGCTGATGGCCTGCGGCGCGATCGCTATTACGGCGCTGGTGGCGCATGAGAGACAGGCAGTCGAGCCGATGCTGCCGTTGCGCCTCTGGCGCAACCGTGTGGTCGCGGTCGGCTGTCTCGCCGGCTTCTTCAACGGCGCACTGATGATGGCGATTTCGGGCTTTCTGCCGACCTATGTCCAGGGAGCGATGGGCCGCGATGCGATCGCGTCCGGCGTTGTTCTGGCCGCCTCCTCGGTCAGTTGGGCCTTTGCCAGCATGGCTGCGGGCCGCCTGATGATCCGCACCTCGTACCGATTGGCGGCTACCATCGGCGGCGTCTTTCTGGTGGTCGGCGGGCTCGTGCTGATCACGCTGGAACCCACGAGCGGATTGCTTTGGGCCGGAACCGGCGCGTTTTTGCTCGGCGTCGGGATGGGGTTTTGCAATACCGCCTTTATCGTCTCGATCCAGGCCAGTGTCGGCTGGAGCGAGCGGAGCACCGCCACCTCCACGACGATGTTCATGCGTATCGTCGGCAATTCGCTCGGCGCCGCGATCTTTGGCGCGATCCTCAATTTCGGGGTCTACTCGCGGGTGCCCGATGCCGGCGATGCCGTCAACCGCCTGATGTCGCCCGCGGCCCGGCAGAGCCTCGGCGCCGCCGAGATTGCCCGCCTGGCCGACGCGGTCGGTTCCTCGCTGCACGTCGTGTATCTGATCGCCGCGCTGGTTGCGATCGTCAGCCTGATCCTGGCATTAGCGCTGCCGGCGCGCCTCAGCCCGACCCGCCCACTCGCCGAGCGGTCGTGACCACCGGCGCGACACCCTGCTCCCGAATTTTCGCGGGTCTTCTTATTCGCCAGGTTTTCGCAGATTGCCGACCGGATCGTACTGGCGAACCTGTAGCGAGCCGAGAGCATAGTCGATGTCCTCGGCTCGCATTGGGGCCGTGTCGGTCCGGCAGATGCTCGCGTGAAGCATATAGATGTAGCCGCCCGACCATTTTGGTCCGGCCCTTTGAACTGCGGCGCAATTGTGCGGCCCATCGGAGAATTCGATCGACTTGTCTTCGCCGTCACCAACCAGATTGTGCCAATTGGTGCCGCGCCGCGTCACCTGGTTCATGTCGCGAAAATCTTCCTGATCGTATCCGGTGTTCCCGTTGACGTAGCAAAACTGTGATGTTTGATGCCCGATAGCGGTGAGCTTGTAGGGATCGAAGATCAACGTATCCGCCTCGATCGACAAATTGCCGGCGCTATAGGTCACAACGTCGAGCGCCAGGTCACAATTATCGCCACCCTTCGGGTTGACGAGTTGTTGTGTCTGGGCTGGGATCAGCCGATACCCTTGCAGGCATCTGCCCCCTGCGGCGGAAGCGATGCGGGTCGCAGTACACGGGACCTCGCGGAATTTATCCTCTTCGACGCGATAGCGCCCATTGTAAGGGTTTCGCTGGTAGGCCTTTCCGGGATCGCGCAGATAAGGCGGTTCCACCGCCGGAGCGGGCGCGGTGACGGTGACGTTCGGCAGCGACAGCTGCTGGGTCTCTTGCGCACAGGCGCCGGCCGCCGAGAATATGATCGCCATCGCCGCGGCTGCGCCCGTCAGTCCCGAAGTGTCACTCATGAGCGGTTCGCCAACTGCTCGCAAATTGTCAGCCAGACCATATTGGCGCATCTGGCGTGAATCGAGCGCAAGGTCTTCGAAAATCAGCAGCGTAGCCCCATTTCATCCGCAGCTAGAGCTGGAGATATGACATGATCGAACGCAGGCCATTCGCCGCGTTGGGCGGAGCCGATCACGATTGGCTGAGGACCAAACACCATTTTTCGTTCGCCGATTATTATGACCCGAAGCGCATGGGTTGGGGAGCGTTGCGGGTCTGGAACGACGACGAGATCGCGCCCGGGACGGGTTTTCCGCCGCACCCGCATGCCGACATGGAGATCATTACCTATGTGCGGCAGGGCGCGATCACCCATCGGGACAGCCTCGGTAACGAAGGCCGCACCGAGGCGGGCGATGTGCAGGTGATGAGCGCCGGCACCGGGATCCGCCACTCGGAATACAATTTAGAGCCGGAGACCACAAAGATCTTTCAGATCTGGATCCAGCCCTCCAGCCGCGGCGGCAAGCCCGGCTGGGGCGCCAAGCCGTTTCCAAAGCAGGACCGCTCCGGCCGCTTCGTCGCGCTGGCCAGCGGCGCCGAGCAAGACGCTGCGGATGCGCTGACGATCCGGGCCGATGCCCGCGTGCTTGGTGCAACGTTGAAAGCCGGCGAGACGGCAGAGTATCTGTCGGCGGAGGGGCGCCGCGCCTATCTCGTCCCAGTGCTCGGTTCGATCGAGGTCAATGGCGTACATATCGGCGCGCGCGACGGCGCCGCGGTCGAGAACGAGCGGCTGCTGCGGGTCACCGCAATCGACGACGCGGAGATCATTCTGGTCGACGTGACCTGAAAATCGGCGATGTCATACTTAACAAACCCACTAAACGAATAGTGGATCGCGTCACTCGGTGATTTCGATGCGCGCCTCCTCGGGATCGAGGGGTTCAAACCGCTCTTTCAGCACTTCGAACGTGTTTCGGACGATCAGAAGGCTGCCTTGAAGGTCGGCGTTGCGCTTTTCGATTCGCCGCCACGCCTCATCCTCGGGCAGGCTAAGCCGGTTAAAGACGCGCCTGAGCACCAATCGCTAAAATTTTTTCCCGTGTAGCGTCCCGTTCCCGCCGCGTCCAAAAACCGAAGTCTAAGACCACATTGAGACCGAGTTCGAGGCATCTGGGCCAGATTTCTTCCATCTGTTCGTATACTCTCCGACAATAATCTGCGAAGTGCTCGATGGGTGGATCATTGCCATAAAAGCGCACCATCCATTCATCGTGCGAAAAGCGGATCGCCGGGATATTGCGTTCAAGCCGCCGAGCGAAAGTCGTCTTGCCCGCACCAAGGTAGCCATGAATCAAATGAGCAGTAGGCACAAAGCCGCTTCTCCACTTAGCAGACGATGGGGGGCACGGAGGTTTTAGCCGCTCGGCAATCTCTGTGTACTGCATGCCTCCGGGTTGAAAATAATGGCGCGCTTCGCGTCCTTTGCGTTGAGACGTTCCTGGTGGGGTTTTAGCGCGGCTAAAAGTTCGGAATTTTTCCTACCAGCAAAGGTCGGCCAATTTGTCAATGGTGTTGTCATTCTTTGCCCCCATGACTTTTATGCATATACGGTAGAGATAATTGAGCGCGATCGGGTCGACCTTGATCAGCTCGCACCAACTCGTCTTCGTCCCTTCGTACCGCTCACCTCCCGCCCACTTCTCGGCTCTTGAAGTGTGCCGTCACTGTCGCGGGATCATAAACGACCACCGCCACCGCCGGTAGCCTGTGGGCCACGGGCAGCAATTGGCCTTGCTGTCACCATGGGTGGCTACGACAGGCCGCGGCGGCTGGCGAACGGCCCCTTCTTGATCTCGACCTCGACGCCGGGGGCGATCCGGTCGTTCCGCGCCGGCTCGACGCGGGTCAGTTGCAGACTGGCGTGGCGCAGCCAAATGACACAGGCACAGTCCGAGCATTACGGCAATGCCGTGGAGCAACAGCGGGAGGAAAATCCAAACGTTGTCGGGCATTAGGGCAGTTTTGTACATTGTATCCTCCTTGCGAAGATTGCAGTGGTTGCTGTGACAAACCAGAAATTGGAGCAGGAAACGTTTCTGTCAAATCGAATAATTCTTATGTTACGTTTTAACGAACTAATACGCAGGGAAACAGGTGTCCGTTTTCAGCGAGCTTGGGGCGTGGATGTTCACCTTCGCCCGCCTGGCGGTCATAGAACGGCCCCCTGGCGGGCTCCGCAGCAGCTCCTGCGCGAGGTCGGAACCCATGGGTTCTAAAACGAGACTGGCGGCCCCAGGAGAGAGTATCGCCGTCTCAGCCGAGACGGCGCCGTTGGGATCCGGGCTTGTCGTTCCCTGCTCGCCGGATATTCACTGGACGAGCACCGCGCCTTCACCGACCAGCTTGCCCACTCGACCTATGGCCGCTACGCCCTCGGGTGCACCCCGCAGCCGCCGCGATGACCGACTGGACGAACCGCCCGAACGTGGAGCGGACCTCCGGCAAGCTGTCGCGTGCCTGGCGCGTTCGAGGAACCCGAATCCCGGTTCAAGCGATCATCGACAACGCCGAGGCGGGATGCAGCGCCGAGGAGATCGCCGGCCCGGACATCTTCGCCGCCTACGGGGGCGGCGGCCTTCATCTCGCCGGCGAGTGTTTGGTAGG
>Ga0182032_10000917_pt1 | contig 12740 bp, 12 predicted proteins | sample tim00Cox00000000_FD_125970 | JGI IMG/M metagenome (GOLD analysis project Ga0182032, IMG submission 125970) | Lab enrichment of tropical soil microbial communities from Luquillo Experimental Forest, Puerto Rico - timezero.00C.oxic.00.000.000 | ecosystem: Environmental > Terrestrial > Soil >... | reverse complement strand
TTTCGAAAGGTTGGAAGAAGATTTTTAACTCTCTGGGCGACTTCAACCGCATTTGCGCCCGCCTGCCGATAAACCGCCAGCACCACCTCAGCCGATGCCTCGCCATAGTCCCGAGCCCAGAAATCGCGGTTTATTCGCTCGTCTTCCACAGACTGCACGACTTTGGCGACGTCTTTCAAGTAAACCGGTTGGCCGTTTGGTCGACCAATTATGACATTTTCGTATTCCCGGGGTGTCGCCCTTTGCCCGTCTGCAAATAAAAGATAGGTCCGTTTTGCGCCATCCAATTGCCCCGCGCCAAGATAAGCCGTGCTCTGGCCAACGGCGTTTGTGACATCGGTCATCGTCATTTGCAGTGACGAGAGTTTGTTGACATCTACCTTGATTCGAATCGCCCGCCTGGCACCGTAGACGCTGACCTGGCTAACTCCGTTGACAATCGCGATCTGCTGCCCAAGCTCTGTATTGCCGTAATCGTACAGATCACCTTCAGGCAAGGTGTCACTCGTGAGCGCGATATAGTAGATCGGTTGATCATTCGGATTAGTCTTTTGGAATGAAGGAGGCTGCGGTAAATCCTGAGGCAGAAAGCCCTGGGCGCGCGAGATGGCTGCCTGCACGTCGGTTGCGGCATCCCCCAGACTTTTGTCGAGCGAGAATTGCAGGACCAGAGTCGTCTGGCCGGTTTGACTTGTGGATGTGGCCAGATCAAGTCCGGGAATTTGTAGAAACTGCTTCTCGAGCGGCGTTGCCACCGTATTTGCCATGGTCTCGGGACTGGCTCCCGGATAGGTGACCTGCACTTGGATCACCGGATAGTCGACGGCCGGAAGGTCATTGACCGGCAATTGCCTGAACGCCTGTACGCCAAACAGACTGACGCTGATCGTCAGCAAGAGTGTCATGATCGGACGCCGGATACAAAGCTCAGAGATGTTCATAAAACCGACATCTGCCTGAACCGGGCCTCGTGTACACTAGTTCGGTTTTTCGCCGGCAGACCGCGATTCTTTTCCATTATTTGCACTAAGCTCCGGTTCGGGCCGCACCGTCTGCGTCGCCGAACGATACGGCATCGGATTGACCTTCATCCCGTTCCCGAGCGCTAATTGCCCCTCGACCACAACGGTATCGCCGGCGCCTGCCCCCTCCGAAATAACAACCAGTTCGCGATATCTTGGACCCTGCTTGACCTGGCGTTGTTCAGCGGTGTTATCCGGTTTAACGGCGAAAATGTAATCCCCTTTGCCACCTATCTGGACAGTTTGATTCGGCACGACCAGCGCACCTTTCAAGACCTGGAGTGTGAGCGAAACATTGACATACTGGCCCGGCCACAAATAACGGTCAGGATTGGGAATCGTCGCGCGAAGGAAGACCGTGCCCGCTTGGGTCGAAACACTGTTATCCAGGAAACTGAGCGTTCCTTCCTTGATAACTTCGGGCTTTGAAGGCGTTGCCACCTCGACACGAAGTCGGCCGCGCGACATATTTTCGCGCAGGCGCGCCAGGTCGTTCTCGGAAACCGTGAAGTCAATATAAACCAGATCCAACCGCTGGATGTTCACCAAAACCGCTCCACCCGTGCCGACGTAATTCCCCGGATCGACCAAGCGGCGGCCAGTCCTTCCGTCCAAGGGCGATCTCACCGAGCTGTATTCAAGGTTCAGCTTTGCCAGGTCAATGGCTGCCTGGTCTCTTACAACCGCGCCTTGAAAATTTTCCACCTGAGCGCGGTCATGATCGATCTGTTGCGCCGACACAAAACGCTGCTGACCGATCTGCTCATCACGTTGAAGGTCTCTTTGATCCATTTCCAGTTGCGCCTGGTCAGACTTGAGCTGTCCCTGTGATTGCTCCAGGTCAGCCTGAAATGGGCGTGGATCGATGACAAAAAGCAAATCCCCCTTTTTCACTTCCTGACCCTCAACGAAGTGAACCTCAGTCACCCGCCCGCTCACTTGGGGTCGTATGTCCACAGTTTCGGGCGATGAAATCCGGCCAAATTCGTGAAGTTGAACCGGCACATCCATTGTCTGGACACGGGTCACAAGAACGTTTTTTGGCGGCATTGATCGGGCGACCTCGGTCTTTGGGCCGCAGCCGGTTAGAGCCGCCGAAAAAAAGGCCACTATCAACGCAGATTTTCGCATCGGCTTTGAAGCATTTAGAAAAGGCAGCTTAGCCCCGATTCGTGCCTTTTGCACCACGACCATTGCGTTTTGCCCGTGCCAGGCGTTGGGAAAAACCCATCGGTTAATGACCAAAGTTCTCACGTTGCCTACGGCAAAGTTAATCTGAGGAAAGATGCGCGTAAGGATTTTAGCGACATTCATGCCAAGTTAAGCGCCAAACCGAATGCCCGCCTGTTGAACCTCCTGATACGGCAGCAGCCAGACGAGGGACTCATCGTGGAGGTCAACGACATCAATCCGGTTGCCGAATGGGTCCCGGAAAGCGCACCGAAATCCCGAGATCAATTTCAACCCGTACTTCTCTGTGATTTTCTCTCTGACTTGAGCGAGTTGCTCTTCGTCCCGAACAATTAGACCGAAATGCCAGCTCCCCGGCGAGCGAAGTTGGTCAACCTGCCTCATGGCGAGGAACTGGTGATTGCCGAGTTGAAAAAAGGCGTTCCCTTCGCCACTGGACTTTAGAGCCAAGTTGAACACGTCTTGATAGAACGCTTGCGCCTTTGCGAGATCGTCGACTTCGATAGCGACATGGTTGCAGCCATAGACCTGAACATTCATCCCCTATAATAACGCTGATTATCATCGGTACGAAGCTCTGCTGAGCCGCCGCCGAAAGTCCTGAAAATGCTGCTCGTCCGGCAACAATGCGCCACACATTTCAATCAGCAATTCGGAGCTGAAATCTTGCGTTCCTGCTACGAACTTCGATTTTACTGCCAAATGCTGCGCTCATCGCGCTTGGCGTGATCACTTCCTTAATGGGCCCTTTTGACAGGATTTCTCCAGCGCGCAGAAGAAGAGCCTTCTTGAAGCAGGGCAAGATTTCCTCCACGTGATGGGTCACAAAAACGAGATTGGGTGTCTTACGCCGAACAGCAAGCCGGCTTACAAATTCAAGAAAGCGCTCCCGGGCCACCGGGTCCAAGCCGGCACAGGGTTCATCGAGGATCAGAATTCTGTATTTCGACATCATTGCGCGGCCGATCAAGACTCGCTGACGCTCTCCCTGAGATAAATATGCCCAGGGCCTGTCCCTAAGTTCCAGGCCTTCCACCTTGCGCAGATTTCCAAGCGCTTCCCGACGCAACTCCCCGCCCGGCGCGCGCCACAGATTGAGTTCGGCGTTGCGCCCGCTCGCGACCACCTCAAGCGCGGTCTGATGATCCTCGATCCAGTGGCGGATGCTGGAACTCACCAAACCCACCTGCTTTCGAAGTTCGCGCCAATCCGAGTGCCCGTATTGGTTTCCCAGCACGTGGATCGTTCCGGACGAGGGTGTCACATAGCCGGTCACACAACTGAGCAGGGTTGTCTTACCCGAGCCGTTGGCTCCCAGGATAACCCAATGCTCTGCCGGTTCGACAATCCATGAAATACCTCGCAGAATCTCTGCACCCCCGCGCACGACTCGAAGGTCACGAATTGAAATGATGGCCATGAGTCTCAATGTTCTTGCCTACGGATCACAGGTCCCGTATCCGGCGCCCTCCTGATCGGCGTTTCAAATGAATCTACAATCCAGGACCAAAGCCTGCTTGAGTAAACGCATGTATCTTGGCCGCGCTATTTCGACCGCGCCGAACATCCGCAGATGGGCCGTCACATATTGGGTGTCGAGAAGACGGTAACCTCGCAGGCTCAATCGATTCACCAATTCAACCAGAGCAACCTTGGATGCATCGGTGACCGTGTGAAACATCGATTCGCCAAAAAATGCTCCATGCACGCTGACGCCATAGAGTCCTCCCACCAATTTTTCGTCCCTCCAAGCTTCGACGGAGTGCGCGAAACCAAGTTGATGAAGATTGATATAACTTGCGACAATCTTTTCGCTGATCCACGTCTCGGTGCGTTCGCTGCACGCCCGTATCACCTTCTCAAAAGCTGTATTCAAACGGATCTGAAACTTGCGCTTCTTCAGGACTCGCCGTAGTCCGTGAGGCACGTGAAAACCATCAAGGGGGATAATTCCGCGCGGATCAGGTGAGAACCAGGCAATCTCCCCATTCTGCATCGCCATTGGGAAAATGCCGGTGCAGTAGGCCTCCAGAAGGAGAGAGGCCGGAATAATTTTCGATCTTCCTCTCTCACGCGCCGGGACAAAAATCATATCGCAGAATCCTAGCGAGGCCGCGCCTCAGACCGGCGAGATCTAAGGATCTCAAGGTCGCTTTGGTAGCAGCACCGATGGGTGAAGCGGCCTCGCTCTTGCGGGACCGACATTTTGTTAAGGGTTTGGACCATTGCCCGCACATAATCATCATACTGTTTTGGCCGGTGGATACGCATGTCCATTTTTAAGTGTTGCCCGGAAACCAGCACCCCTAGGTTTTCCGGTCCCGCTTATAGAATCCTTGAAAAGCAAACCACCTCATCATCCATGTACGAACACGGAAAAATTGACTCATCCGCAACCAGTTTTGCTCTTCAAGGATTCTAGTGGGCTCTATGGCAAAAAGTATCAAATTCTTTGTTAGTTCCGACCTTTCTGCCATAGTTTTTTTGCCCAAATGAGTAGCGACGAAGCGTTTCACGGTTCAAAAGTCGTCATCCTTGATTTCGGCTCTCAGTACACTCAGGTCATCGCCCGGCGCGTCCGCGAAAGTCGTGTCTACTCCGAGATACTGCCCTTCCATTCGTCTTGCAAAGAGATCCGCGCAACTGGGGCCCGAGGGATCATCCTTTCCGGTGGGCCCGCAAGTGTCCTGTCACCTGAAGCCCCGCAGATTGATCCCGGAATTTTCAAACTGGGAGTTCCCGTCCTTGGAATTTGCTACGGCGTGCAATTGATGGCGTACCACCTGGGCGGGATCGTCGAGTACTCCGATCGCAGAGAATATGGAGCGGGTACGTTAACACCGTCCGGGAGCAGTCCCCTGTTCGAGGGCTTGCCCGGCAAGCTCCAAGTCTGGAACAGTCACGGCGATAAGTTGACGCGGCTTCCGTCGGGCTTCGAGTCGATCGGTCACACTGAAAATTCGGCCTACGCAGCGATACAACATCGCCAGGACTTGTTGTTTGGACTTCAGTTTCATCCCGAAGTCGCTCATACGCCGTTAGGGAAAGAGATTCTCGAGAATTTTCTCTATCGGGCTTGCGGCTGTTCTCCCGATTGGACGATGGGATCGTTTATCGAACAAACATGCCGCGAAATCCAAAATAAGGTGGGCAATGATAAGGTGGTACTCGGGTTGTCCGGAGGAGTTGATTCCTCGGTTGCGGCCGCAATCATTCATCGCGCAATCGGCGATCAACTGACTTGTATTTTTGTCAACAACGGTCTATTGAGGGCCCGCGAACCGGAAACTGTTCAAAAGATATTTCGCAGCCATTTTCGCATTCAGCTCAAGTACGTCGACGCCTCAGAGCGGTTTTTGACACTGCTCGCCGGCATCACCGATCCGGAGAAGAAACGCAAAGTGATCGGGGCGGAGTTCATCCGTGTCTTCGAAGAAGCAACAAAGGAACTAAAGTCCGAAAATACCGGTCTGGGCCGCTACCGTTTTCTAGCGCAAGGAACATTGTATCCGGATGTTATTGAGAGTGTCCCGATTTCCGGAAATCCGGCCGCGCTGATCAAGAGTCATCATAATGTCGGCGGATTGCCAGAAACGATGGACTTTGAACTGCTCGAACCGCTTCGTCAGCTTTTTAAGGACGAGGTTCGGCAGGTAGGTCTCGAACTCGAGTTACCGCGCGAAATCGTATTTCGCCAGCCTTTCCCCGGTCCCGGTCTTGCGGTGCGAATCATTGGCGATATCACCAAGGAGCGCCTTACTATATTGCGACAGGCGGACGAAATCGTCGTCAGCGAGATGAAGGCGACCGACTGGTACTACAAAGTCTGGCAATCATTCGCCGTTCTTCTGCCGGTCCGCTCGGTAGGTGTAATGGGCGATCAGCGCACCTACGAAAACAGTATCGCGCTTCGCATCGTGGAGAGCCAAGACGGAATGACTGCCGATTGGGTGCGCATTCCATACGAAATTCTGGCGCGTATTTCCAATCGAATCATCAACGAGGTTGGTGGCATCAATAGAGTCTGCTTCGATATATCCAGCAAACCGCCGAGCACGATCGAATGGGAATAGTCATGCGCCGAGCAATCTATCCTGGCAGCTTCGACCCGGTGACAAATGGACATCTAGATGTCATCCAGCGAGCAAGCCGATTGTTCGACGAGTTGATTGTCGCGGTTGCATTTAACGACCAGAAACAAAAATCGACCCTTTTTTCGACCGATGAAAGGATCGAATTGCTGCGCCAAAGCTGCGATGATATTCCAAACGCGCGAATGGCGAAGTTTGATGGACTTCTCGTTGATTTCGCAAAGCAACATGGCGCCGGCGCGATAGTGCGAGGACTTCGAGCAATATCGGACTTCGAATTCGAATTTCAGATGGCGCTGATGAATCGCAAAATGGAGCCGTCGCTTGAAACCATTTTCATGATGCCAAAAGAGGAATACACGTACATCAGCTCGCGTATTGTAAAAGAAATTGCGCGATTGGGTGGCAACGTCGAATCGTTTGTGCCACACTGGGTTGCTCGTGCGTTGGCAAATAAGTTTCCCTGCAAGCGCTCGGGCGAATAGACCCGTAACCGAGGAGGCTAGCGCGACATTCGGTCAAAGCGGCGAAGTGCATCCTGCCGTTACGGAAACCATCACGAGGGGAGGAGGTAAAAACCATGAAACTACATCTCAAGCAGATTCCTGCGGAAGGGATTCACCTCGAAGGCAAAGAAGGCCACGACATTCTGGAGCTTGAGGATGATCAGGTCCAACCGATCGGAACGGTTGGATACTCGCTCGATATTGGAGTTTCGGGATCGAGCCTGTTCGCAACCGGCGAAATAGGAATGCACTTTGAACTTGTTTGCGTCAGTTGTCTGAAGCGGTTCGTTTATCCGGTGCATATACCCAAATTTGCCGCTCAAATCGAGTTAACCGGAGCCGAATTGGTCGACTTGACGCCCTTGCTCCGAGAGGATATCCTGCTGGCTCTTCCCGCCCATCCGCATTGCGACTGGGATCGGAAGACCGTGTGTGTCGGGCCGCGGTTGAAATATCAAAAGATCGAAAAGGAATCCAATTGGCCTAATGCATGGGACGTCCTCAATGATCTGAAGCTGAAGCGAAGAAATTGAGCTAAAATGGGAGTACCAAAAAGAAGAACTTCAAAGATGCGCTTACGCACACGAAAGGCGGCAAACCGATGGCATGCGGCACAATTGACAAAATGCCCGCAGTGTGGCAGTCACGTACGCGCCCACATCGCGTGCCCGTCTTGCGGCTACTACCGTGGCCGTCAGGTGTTGACTATCGAAGTTGCCTGAACCTTTGAACTGCGCCTTGCAAAGTTATTCCGAATCGATGCATAGACCGCGGTCCGCCGCGGTGCGCAGGGCCTGAACCTGCGACTGCTACGTTCCCTCCGTAGCCACGCTCAACCGCTCAGACCCGGCACCAATTTCCTGTTGATCGAGCGTCCTTCTTGCGTTAAGCAGCCTTCCTGCGAACACTATTCGGCTAAATGCCCGAGCGAGCGGTATGAGGATCGCCTTAGACGCAATGGGGGGTGATTACGCTCCCAAAAACACTATCGAAGGAGCCGTCCTGGCGCTCAAAGAGTACAGCCGCATTGAGAAGCTTTATTTGGTCGGCGATGCCGCAACTGCCGAAAACGAGCTAAAAAGACTCAATTTCTCAGATCCTCGGGTCGAAATTTGCCACGCTTCGCAGGTGGTCTCAATGAAGGAATCTGCCGCAAAGGCTGTTCGCCACAAGAAGGACGCATCGATCTGCCGCGCAGTCGATCTGGTAAAGAACGGGTCAGCCGATGCGGTCGTATCGGCTGGGCACACCGGAGCTGCTGTTGCTGCCTCCGTACTGAAGCTTCGCACGTTGAAGGGGATCGAACGTCCCGCCGTTGCCTGTCTTCTTCCGACCGAGAGCAAAGTTTTTGTGCTCATTGACGCCGGAGCAAACCCGGATTCAAATCCGCAGAATCTTGTCCAGTTTGCAATCATGGGTTCGGTCTTTTCGGCTCAAGCCCTCGGTTACAGCAATCCTTCTGTTGCTTTGATGTCGATCGGTGAGGAGGACACCAAAGGCAACGACGTTACCAAGGAAGCCTTCAAGCTGCTTAAGACCAGCGCCCTCAATTTCCGAGGCAACATTGAAGGGCACGATCTGTTCGAGGATCCCGCCGAAGTGGTAGTGTGCGACGGGTTCACCGGGAACGTCGTCCTCAAAACGTCGGAGGCGATCGCTCACGCTATCTTTTCCTGGCTGAAGCACGAATTATTCAAGAATTCGATCCGCAAACTCGGTGCAAAGCTCGCAGAGGGCGCCTTCAAATCGATCCGCAAGAAGACTAACTACGAGGAGTACGGAGGAATGCCATTACTTGGCGTAAACGGTGTCTGCATAATAGCTCACGGAGCAAGCTCGCCTTTGGCTATTAAGAATGCTGTTCGGGCCGCCACGGAATCAATCAAACAGCAGATAAACCCGCAAATTCTTCGGGAAGTTCAACGTTATAATGAAAAGTCCGCCCTCGCAACCACGCCGGTTCCGTAAGCCCCATAGGACCGTCTCGATCATCGGCACGGGGAGCTATGTTCCGGAGCGCGTACTGACCAACCGGGATCTCGAGAAGATGGTTGAAACATCTGACGAGTGGATCCGAACCCGCACCGGCATCAGCGAGAGGCGAATTGCCGGACCGGACGAGACAACCAGTGACATGTCAACGAAAGCCGCGCTCGCAGCAATGCAGCAGGCTGAGGTTGCACCCGAAGAAATCGACCTGATCATAGTCGCAACCGTCACCCCAGATATGTTTTTTCCAGCCACGGCGTGCTGGGTTCAGAAAAAAATCGGCGCCATTCGCGCCGCCTGCTTTGACGTTTCGGCCGCTTGCTCCGGGTTTCTCTACGCGATGGAAATCGCCCAACAATTTATTTCCACCCATGTTTATAATACCGTCCTTATCATCGGGGCAGATAAGCTAAGCTCCATTGTGAACTGGTCGGATAGAAACACCTGCGTTCTGTTCGGAGATGGCGCCGGGGCGGCGATCCTTCGCAACCGCGCTGACTCGCACGGCGTGATAGCCACTCACATGGGAAGCGACGGCGAATTTACTGACATTTTGTTTATGCCGGGCGGTGGCAGCCGGTTCCCCACGACTCCGGAAAATATTCTTCAGAATCTTAATACAATTAAGATGCTAGGAAAGGAGACCTACAAACAGGCAGTGACAGCCATGTCCAACGCCGCCGACCGCGCTCTTGAGGCCGCAGGTTTGAAATATGACGATATCGCCTGCGTAATTCCTCACCAGGCGAATATGCGCATCATCGAGGCGATCGCCCATCGGATGAACTTGCCGATCGAAAAGTTTTACGTGAACCTGGAGAAGTACGGAAACACTTCCGCAGCGGCAGTAGCCATTGCGCTCGACGAGGCGCACCGCGCCGGTCGTTTTCGGATAGGCGACTATATTCTGCTAGTAGTCTTCGGCGGAGGTCTGACCTGGGCAAGCTCCGTGATTCAATGGTAGCACAACTCCCTGGCAGCCAGTCCCTTACCGCCATAGGTTTAGCCGGGGAGATCGGATCGGCGCGTTAATATGCTGATTGATACTCACGCACATCTTGATTTCCCCGCATTTGCTTTGGATCTGGACGAAGTCATCCAGCGGGCGATCGATGCCGGTGTAGATCGGATCGTCACCATAGGAACAACCCGGGAATCCAGTCGCAAGTCAGTTCAGTTGGCAGAGCGCTACCAGGGTATCTATGCCTCGATCGGTGTTCACCCAAGCGCCGCTTCAGAGGAGCGCGGTGATTTCATCCGGGAATTTCGCGAACTCGCACGACATCCCAAGGTTGTGGCCGTGGGCGAAACGGGGCTCGACTTTTATCGACTGCCAAGTAACGCTGCCGCGGTCGAGTCCGAGAAAGCCACGCAAAGAGCCACCTTCGCAGAGCACCTGGAGCTCGCCGTGGCGTGCAAGAAGAGGCTCGTGGTTCACCAGCGCGATTCGTGGAAGGAAACTTTGGAAATTCTCGGCGAATATGCAGGACAGATTCGGGCCGTCCTTCACTGTTTTAATGGTTCACCAGCTCACGCACGGCAAGCTTTAGAACTTGGCTTTTTCGTTTCGTTCACGGGGATCGTGACTTTCAAGAACGCAAACCTGGTTCGCGCGGCTGCTGCTATCGTTCCCCAGGATAGAATCATGGTCGAGACAGATGCTCCCTACCTGGCGCCTCTACCCTACCGGGGCAAAAGGTGCGAACCGGCTTTTGTGAAAGAAACCAACGCTTTCATCGCCGGCTTACGAGGGCTCAAACCCGAGGCTTTTGCCGCGCAAACAACGCTTAACGCGGAAAGCTTCTTTGGGCTGGAATCATTGAAAAGCAAAACTGGTCGCGGATGAGTCGAGTTTTTTCTGTATCCGCATATCAATTCAAGGTCATGGCTATTCTCGGCGGGCAGCTCGGAGATCTGCCCCTACCATCTCCCCGAACCTGCCCGAATCTGAGTCGTCCGGCTCTCTTCTGCACAAAATCGCGTGCTTGAAAATCGGCGGGGCCCGTCCCGTCGAGTTGGGAGACTTGACGTCGTGGTTGAAATGCCGCTTTCCGGCAATCATCCCCAGCGCGGTGCGCTTGAACAAGCGGCTTTAAATTACCCGGTTGCGAAGAGCTTGAGCCCCGAGATTGAAGTTCCCGTTTCCTTCTCGTGGCGGGATGATTTGTGAAAAAGCTGCTTGAAAGACAGCCAAACCTGCCGTAGGCGGTAGACGTATTTAGAGTCTTTTTCGTTCGGGGAACTGTCAGCTACCGTAACCGTTGGCATTCAGTCCAGTAAACGGACGTGCCTGCTCGAGGAGGCTTAATTTAGAACTGAAGATATGTCCGTTAAACTGTACGTTGGTAACCTTTCTTTTGCGACCACTGAGCTCGACCTTCAGGATTTGTTTGCTCAAGTCGGAACTGTTTTAGACGTCAAAATAATTCAAGACAAATTCACCGGGAAGTCCCGCGGATTCGGCTTCGTCACCATGGAAAACCCAGAGGACGCTAATAATGCAATTAGCCGGTTCAATGGATTCTCTCTCGATAATCGTCCTTTAACCGTGAATGAGGCGCGTCCGCCGGAAGCGCGCCAGGAACGCTTCTACGACAGTGAACCATCTCGAGGGGGTGGCCACAAGGACTCCCGCCGGGCAGGCGGCAGGGATTTCCGTCGTAATCGCTAAACCTGTAAACAAGAATCATGCATCAATGGCGGTCAGAACTTTGACCGCCATTATCATTTTTGGGTGGACCCCGAACTTTCCGGGGGCACCTGGGCGCCGCGCCGACGGGCCAGTTCGCGATCAGCCCATTGCACGTCCTCAAACGAAGCACGGCGTCGCTGATACTTTCGGAAAAGTACTTCTCTGAAGCGTTGTAAGTCCTCAAGCGCGGGCTCGTCGTAATACTCCCAGCGATCCTGGTCCCCACGCCTCGATTGGAAGCGCCACACTCCTTGATTTTTAATGACGCGAATTTCGCGCTTCATTCCATTGGCGCTTCGATCCATCCAGGCATGCCGATTGTGCATAGTGACAAACTTTAGTTTGCAGCGATCTGACGTCCACGCTAATTCCTTTCCTCTTGAGCGCCGGTCTAAAGATTCTCATCTATCTGCTCGCGACAGTTCTCCTCGGCGCAACGCTTGCTCCCTGGGTCTTTTGGGTAGGCCAATATGCTTCAAAATTCAAATTCCTTGGCTTTCTGGCCACCACCGATTTTCGGCGTTTCTTTAATCGCTCCGTCCTAATCGCCGCGCTTTTTTTACTGCTTCCTGCTTTCCAGTGGATCGGAGCGAAGAGGTTCACCAATCTTGGCCTGGCGAGAAACCCTGCTCGACTGGAGCATCTCGTAGGCGGGTTCCTGGTGTCGTCCGGAACGATAATGGTCTTGGGCGGGCTGTTGTTGGTATCGGGCGGCATGGCACTCAAGAGCCCCATTCCATGGCATTCGCTGCTTCAGGTCGCCCTCACGGCGGTCTCCGTTGCATTTATAGAGGAAATTCTCTTTCGTGGAGCGTTCCTCGGTTTGCTTCGCCAGTCATTCGCGCCGGTTCCGGCAGCCGTTTTTACATCGGCTCTCTTTTCAATCGTCCATTTCCTTAAACCCGCTCCAGAAGAAATGAGTGCTGTCCATTGGTATTCGGGATTTGAAATTTTGCCTCATGCGTTTTGGCAATTCTCGGAACCTTTTCTTTTCATTGGAGGATTCGTAACGATCGGAATACTTGGCTTGATGCTGGCTCACGCTAGGATGCGGACTTCGTCCCTATGGCTCGCCATTGGTATTCATTCAGGGGTAGTCTTCGGCAAGATGGGCCTCAACAAACTGACAATGCGGCTCCAAGACCTGACCCCCTGGTTCGGCGGCGATGTCACCGTGGGCATCGGATCGATTGCCGCGCTGCTCTTTTTGTGGTTTATGATCTGGTTCATCTTTCTCCGTGGCCAACCT
>Ga0182032_10000915_pt1 | contig 12747 bp, 16 predicted proteins | sample tim00Cox00000000_FD_125970 | JGI IMG/M metagenome (GOLD analysis project Ga0182032, IMG submission 125970) | Lab enrichment of tropical soil microbial communities from Luquillo Experimental Forest, Puerto Rico - timezero.00C.oxic.00.000.000 | ecosystem: Environmental > Terrestrial > Soil >... | reverse complement strand
TGACCGTGTTGATGGACAGCACCGCCGTCGCGGCGGTCAACGCCATACCGTTCCTTTGTGACGCGGCACCGGGCGTCATCACCCCGATTGACTTGCCTATCACCGGATCCCACGGCGCTCTGACGCCTTGAGGGCTAGCGCTGATCGAACGCGACCTTGATGGCGCCGCTTTCGGCCTGGTTGGCGATCGCCAGGAAGGCCTCGCGCCACTGCGCGAGCCGGAAGGTGTGGGTAAGCATGGGGCGCAAGTCCACCCGGCCATCGGTGGCCAGGTCGAGGTAGTGGGCGATGGCGTGCTTGCGCCGGCCTTCGACGTCCTCGAACCCGAAGGCATTGCTGCCCACCCAACTGATCTCCTTGAAATACAACGGACTCCACTCCCACCGGCCGGGCGCGTGGACGCCAGCCTTCACCAGCGTCCCCCGCGCGCGCAGGACCCGGACCCCGACCTCGAAGGTCTCCGGCTTGCCGACGGTGTCGTAGACGACGTCAACGGACCCGGGGTACGCCATAGGCAGTCCGAGCAACGGCTGCCGCAACCGGCCGCCACCCCACGCCACCAGCTCCTCGATGACGGCCAGCCGCGGTTCGTGTGCCAGCACCAATGCAGCCCCGAATCGGCGGGCCAGCTCGGCCTGGGCGTCGAACCGCGCCACCACCGCGACGGCCACGTCGGGGTAGAGCGCCCGCAGGATGGTGACCGCGCACAGCCCCAGCGAGCCGGCCCCGTACACCAGGACCCGGCCCGAGCGGGGCGGCGGGTGGCGGGTGATCGCGTGCAGGGACACCGAAAACGGATCGGCGAACACGGCCAGCTCGTCGGGCACGGAATCGGGGACCGCGAACAGCATGCTGTGATGCGCCGGCATCAGTTCGGCGTATCCGCCCGTCACGTCGGCCGACACCCCGGTGTGGATGCCGGGCTTGATGTTGCCGTCCGTGAAGCTCCAGCACAGGCTGTAGTCGCCGCTCTCGCACGCCGGGCACGGCGGCTCGATTCCCCGCGGCCCGCACGACAGCCACGGGTTGAGCACGACGCGCTGCCCGACCTCCAACCCACGGGCCCGGGGCCCCACGGCCACCACGTCGGCGACCACCTCGTGGCCCATAACCTGGGGGAAAGAGCAGAAGGCGGACATGGCGTTGTCGGCGTCGTCCGCGCCGAAATCCATCAGGATCTGCTTGGAGTCCGATCCGCAGATGCCGGTCAGCCGCGGCCGCGTGATCACCCAATCCTGGTGGGGCAGTTGCGGATCCGGCACCTGCCGCAGGGCGGTCGGGGTGCGGGACAGGTTCTGGGTCAGCGCGTTCGCGTCGTCAGAAACCGCGTAAGGCTCCGGGGGCACGCCATAGACCAGCGCCCTCATCGCGGCGCCATCCCCGCCACCCCGGCGATGAACGCATCGAGGTCGGCGTTCTTAGCGTCCACGACCGCCTTCATGTCTGGCACGTAGTGCTCGAATGTGTCGCTGCCCAGGGCCTCGATGATCTCTTCGGCCACCTCGTCGGCGGCCACCTTGGGCCCCTGGTACAGGGGCTCCTCGCTACCCGGCTGGTCCCAGATCTCGGTGTCCACCGGGCCGGGCTCGATGAGCTTCACCGAGATCCCGCTGCCGTGCAGGTCCACGGCCATCGCCTCGCTCCAGCCGCACAGCGCGAACTTGCTTGCGCAGTAGGCGGTTTCGTGAATGATGCCGAGCCGGCCGCCGACGCTCGACACGTTGACGATCAAGCCCGATCCGCGCGCCAGCATCCGCGGCAACAGGGCCAGCGTAAGCCGCATCGGGGCGAAGAAGTTGACCCGCATGACGTCCTCGACCTCGTCCGGCTCCAGGGCGGCGACGGGCCGCCGCTTCGGGATGGCCGCGTTGTTGACCAGCACGTCGATGCCGCCGAGAACATCCCATGCGCGCAGCGCCACGTCACACAGCGCCGAGGTGTCGGCCAGGTCGGCCACCCACATCGCCGATCCCGGCGAGGTCCGCCGACAGTCGGCCAGCACCTCGGCCAGGCGATCCCGCCGGCGGGCGATCAGCCCCACCACCGCTTGCCGCCTCGCCAGCTGTCGAGCCAGAGCCGCGCCCAAGCCTGACGAGGCACCCGTGATGAGCACCCGTTTATCCGCCGCCGCGTACGCCATCACTCAAGGTTGCCGCGAAACGGAATAGGCGTACAGTGGTTGAAGCTTGTTATATTGGCTAAATATTAGCCTGACTACATCCGATAGGGGCAAGACATGACTTCCACCAGGTATGAGGGAGACACCTGGGACCTGGCATCCAGCGTCGGCGCGACCGCGACGATGGTGGCGGCGGCCCGCGCGGTGGCGACCCGCGCCGATCGTCCGCTGATCAACGACCCATACGCCGAGCCGCTGGTCCGCGCGGTCGGCGTCGACCTCCTCACCCGGCTGGCCACCGGCGAAGTGGACCCGAACGACCTGAACGACGTGCACGACGGAGCGACCGGGTCCGCCGGCGCCATGTCCCGCATGGCCGACAACATGGCGGTGCGCACCAAGTTCTTCGACGAGTTCTTTTTGGACGCGACGAAGGCGGGCATCAAGCAGGTCGTGATCCTGGCCTCGGGGCTGGATTCCCGCGCTTACCGCCTGCGGTGGCCGGCCGGAACCGTCGTCTACGAGGTCGACCAGCCGCAGGTCATCGAATTCAAAACCCGCACGCTGGCCGAGCTGGGCGCCGCGCCGACCGCCGAGCGCCGGGTGGTGGCCATCGACCTGCGCGACGACTGGCCCGCCGCCTTGCGCGCCGCCGGATTCGACCCGACCCAGCCGAGCGCCTGGAGCGCCGAGGGCCTCCTCGGCTACCTGCCCCCGGACGCGCAGGACCGCCTGCTGGACACCATCACCGAACTCAGCGCACCGGGCAGCCGGCTCGCCACCGAAAGCGCGCCCAACCTGCCGCCCGGCGACGAGGACAAGATGAAGGAGCGCATGCAGACGATCTCCGAGCGCTGGCGCGCACACGGTTTCGACCTCGACATGGCGGGGCTCGTCTACCTCGGAGGGCGCAACGAGGCGGCTCCCTACCTGAGCGACCGTGGCTGGGCGCTGAACGGCGCCAGCATCCGGGAGCTGTTCGACGCCAACGGACTTCCGCCGCTCGAGGATGACGACATGCGCATGGGTGACTTGCTCTACGTCAGCGGCACCCATGAGTAAGGGACGCACCGACGGCGACACCTGGGGACCGGCATCCAGCGTGGGAGCGACCGCGACCATGGTCGCGGCATCCCGTGCGCTGGCGTCGCAGGGACCCGACGCGCTGCTCGACGATCCGCTGGCCGATCCGCTGGTCCGCGCCGTGGGACTGGACCCCTTCGTCCGCATCATCGACGGCGAGATCGACTTCGAGGATGACCCGCTGCTGAATCGCAAGGCGAGGACCGAGCAGATCGCAGTGCGCACCAGGTTCTTCGACGACTTCTTCACCGGCGCCGCCGAAGACGGTGTGCGGCAGGCCGTGATCCTGGCTTCCGGTCTCGACACCAGGGCCTACCGGTTGCGGTGGCCGGCGGGCACGGTGGTCTATGAGATCGACCAGCCACAGGTCATTGCGTTCAAGACCAACACGCTGGCCGGCCTCGGCGCCGCCCCGACCGCCGATCGCCGTGCGATCGCCATCGACCTGCGAGACGACTGGCCCGCGGCGTTGCGGGAGGCCGGATTTGACGTCGCGCAGCCGACGGCATGGAGCGCGGAAGGGCTGCTGCCCTACCTGCCGCCCGAGGCTCAGGACCGATTGTTCGACCACATCAGCGCGCTCAGCGCGCCCGGCAGCCGGCTGGCTACCGAGCACGTGCCCGACCCGAACGCGTTTTCCGATGAGCGCATGCAGCGGATCAGCGAGCGTTGGCGGCGCGCCGGGTTCGACCTCGACGCGGCCGACCTGTTCTATCGGGGCGAGCGCAGCGTCGTCGTCGACTACCTGACCGGCCACGGCTGGCGGGTGACGCCGCATCCCGCCAGGGAGTTGTACGCCCGCAACGGGTTTGAATTCCCCGAGGACGAGATGGCGGCCACCTTCGGCGACATGAGCTATGTCGCCGCAATCCTCGGGTAGCGCCCTGGCTAGGGTTTCCCCATGACACGCGCCCACGACGACGAATGGGATCTGGCCTCCAGCGTGGGCGTGACCGCGACGATGGTAGCGGCCGGGCGCGCGATTGCGACGAGGGATCCCAATGGCCTGATCAACGATCCGTTCGCGGAGCCGCTGGTGCGCGCGGTCGGGGTGGATTTCTTCACCAAGATGATGGACGGCGAGCTCGACCTCGAAGCGATCGAGAACATGACGCCGGTGCGCATGCAGGCGATGACCGACGGAATGGCGGTGCGTACCAAGTACTTCGACGACTACTTCGTCCAAAACATGGGGCGCACGGGCACCGGGGTGCGGCAAGCGGTGATCCTGGCATCTGGACTGGACGCGCGCGCCTACCGGTTGCCGTGGCCGGACGGCACGGTCGTCTATGAACTCGATCAGCCGCAGGTCATCGAGTTCAAGACAACCACTCTGGCCGGTATCGGCGCCGAACCCACCGCCACCCGCCGAACCGTGCCCGTCGACTTGCGTCAAGACTGGCCAGCGGCATTGAAGGCGGCGGGACTGGATCCCGCGGCACCGACCGCGTGGTTGGCCGAGGGCCTGCTGATCTACCTGCCGCCGGAGGCCCAAGACCGGTTGTTCGACAACATCACCGCGCTCAGCGTGCCCGGTAGCACCATCGCCACCGAATTCGTTCCCGGCATCATCGATTTCGACGCCGACCGGGTTCGGGAGATGTCCGGGGCCTTCCGCGACCACGGCATCGACATCGACATGGCGTCGCTGGTCTATGCCGGCGACCGCAACCACGTCGTCGACTACCTGGGCACCAAGGGGTGGGATGTCGAGGGAGTGACGCGGACGGAACTGTTCGAGCGCCACGGCATCGAGGTGCCCGCCCCGGAACACGACGATCCGCTGGGCGAGATCATCTTCATCAGCGGCAGGCTTGCCGGCTGAGGGCCGGTTACAGGCGCGGGTTGCCCAGCCACAGCACGCTGGCGCCGCTCAGCGTGTGCTCGATGTTGTCCAGGATCCCCGCAATCGAGCGGCCCAGCAGGGCCCCCACCGCATCCGGCAGCGACGCGGCGGCCGGTTGCGACGAGGCGCGCGGCCGCACCATGTCCAGCAGCGAGGAGCTCGGATAGCTGGCGATGCGGATGTCGGCGTCCTCGTCCAGGCCGGCCAGGATCTTGGCTCGACGCACCGCGGTGCGAAAACCGCCGAGTTCGTCGACCAGGCCCCGCGCCAGCGCATCGGCGCCGGTCCAGACCCGTCCCCGGGCGACGTCATCCACGGCTTCGGTACTCAACTTGCGGCCGTCGGCGGCCCGTTCCACGAAGTCGGTGTAGAACAGGTCCGCCTCGGCCTCTCGACGGGCCCGCTGCTCCGGCGTGAACGGCGCGTCGATCGACCAGGCATCGGCATTGGCGTTGGTGCGCACGGTGTCCGACCCGACTCCCAGCCGGCCCTTCAGATCACGAACCACCAGCTTTCCCGTGATCACACCGATCGAGCCGGTGATCGTGCCCGGATTGGCCACGATCGCGTCGGCGGCCATCGAGACGTAGTAGCCGCCCGAGGCGGCGACCCCACCCATCGACGCCACCACCGGCTTGCCGCGTTCGCGGGCCCTTTGCACCTCACGCCAGATGGTCTCCGATGCGGTGACCGAACCTCCGGGGCTGTCCACCCGCAGCACGATCGCCGACACCGCATCGTCGGCAGCGGCCGCCCGCAACGCGGCCGCGATGGTGTCACCGCCGACGGGCGACGGGCCGAGCGGCAGGAATTGGGGGCCACCGCGCCCGTTGACGATCGCGCCGTCGAGGGTGATCACGGCGATCGTCGGCTTGGACCGGCGGCCGGGAACCGATGGCACGGGTGGGGCCAGTCGCGACCGGGCCGCGCCGGCGTAGCGCGCCAAGTAGAGCCGGGGAGGGGCGTCAACGTCCGGATCCGAAACATCCTCCACACCAACCATTTCCGCTATACGGGCATAGGCTTCGTCGCGGAATCCGATCCGGTCCACCAGGCCGGAGGCCACCGCGTCATCGCGCAGTAGCGGGGCCTGGTCCGCCCACTTGTCGAGCGCACCCGGATCGACCTTGCGCGACTCGGCGACCGCCTGCCACACCTGTTCTTGCAGGCTTTCCAGCATCCGGGTCACGGCCTCGCGGTGGGCGTCGGTGAAGCCACCCTCGGTGAAAAGGTTTGCCGCCGACTTGTATTCGCCGCGCGCGACGAACTGGGCTTCGATGCCCGCCTTGTCGAGCGCGTCGCGCAGGAACATCGCGTTGCTGGCGAAGCCGATCAGCCCGAGGCTTCCCGAGGGCTGCATCCAGACCTCGCCGAAGGCCGAAGCCAGGTAATACGACATCGTGCCCGGATACGTCTCGGCCCAGGCCAGCGACGGTTTGACGGCGCTGAAGGCCGCGATGGCCTCGCGCAGCTCCTGGACGGCCGCCGGCGGCGACGCCCGAAGCTGCACGTGAGCGATCAGCCCGGCGACCCGCGGGTCCTCGGCGGCACGGTGGATCGCGGCGACGGTGTCGCGCAGCACCATGGGTCGGCCGCCGGTGATGATCGCCAGCGGGTCGAAGCCCGTCGTCTCCGGCGGCACGGAGCGCAGGTCGAACTCCAGCACGCAGCCGTTGGGCACGCCGTGGTGGCGGGCGGTATCGACGCGGTTGACCAGGCCGCGCACGTCATCGACGCCGGGAAGAGAGGGCAGAAAACCAAACATGTTCGCAGCCTACCGATCGGCCACCGTACGGTTGACGGGTGAGGTTCTCCATCGCCATCCCCCAACTCGACTCCGATACCTTCGACACCCCCGGCCTTCGCTCCTACCTTGCCCGCGCCGAGGAGCTCGGGTTCGAGGGAGGCTGGGTGCTCGAGCAGACCGTCGGCGAAGCACCGCTGCTGGCACCGCTGGAGCTGCTGGCGTATTGCGCCGCGTGCACCGAGCGACTGCGCCTGGGGGTCGCCGTGCTGGTGTCCTCGTTGCACGATCCGCTTCAGTTGGCCTCGTCCGTGACGGCGGTCGACCGGCTCAGCCACGGACGGCTGGACGTCGGCGTGGGAGCCGGCGGCGGCTTCCGGAGCTTCGCCGCCTTCGGCGTCGAGAAGGCCACCTACATCTCGTATTTCACCGAGGGCCTGGAACTCATGAAGGCGGCCTGGTCCGACGAACCCAGGGTGACGTTCCACGGCCGGTTCCGTGACGTCGACGGCCTTCCCGTCCAGCCCAAGCCGGTGCAGCGGCCGCATCCGCCGATCTGGTTCGGCGGCCTCGCTCCCAAGGCTCTGGCCCGGGCGGTGCGACACGGTGACTCGTTTTTGGGCGCGGGCTCGTCGACCACCGAAGCGTTCGCCGGAGCCGTCACCGTTGTGCGCCGTGAACTCGACGAACAGCAAAAGGATCCCGCACACTTCACCATTGGCAAGCGAGTCTATCTGACGATCGACGACGACGCGGCGCGGGCCCGCGAGCGGGTGCTCGGCGGGCTGCGGCGAATCTACGGCGAAATGCCCGGCATCGACTCGGTTCCGGTGTCGGGCACACCCGACGATGTCGCCCGCGGACTACGCGAGGTGATCGACGCCGGGGCGCAGATGCTGCTGCTCAATCCCGTGGGCGCCGACGTCAACGAGAACCGTGAGCAGATGGAACGCCTTGCCGCAGAGGTGATTCCGCAGCTGGGTTAGGCTAGGTCCATGGTTCTCAAGGTCACCGTCTCGCCGGATTCGGTTGGCGGCAGCGTCGACGAGGGTTACGGCAAGGTCGCCGACGCATTTCGCGCCAACTTCACCGGCGGGCGTGAAATCGGCGCCGCGCTCGCCGTCTACCGCGGCGGCGTCAAAGTCGTCGACCTGTGGGGTGGCTACCGTAACGGCCTCACCAAGGAGCCGTGGCAGCGCGACACGATGGTTAACATGTTTTCGACAACGAAAGGCGTTGCGGCCCTTGTTGTCGCGGCGGCGGTGTCGCGGGGGCTGTTCGCCTACGACGCGAGAGTGGCCGACTACTGGCCCGAATTCGCCGAAGCCGGCAAGGGCGACGTAACCGTCCGACAAGTGCTGGGCCATCAGGCCGGGCTGTGCGCTCTGAAACCGGCACCGACCGTGCACGATGTCGCCGACCAGGCCAGGCTGTCGGCGATCCTCGCCGCCCAGAAGCCGGCGTGGCCACCGGGCACCCGGCACGGGTATCACGCAATCACGCTCGGCTGGTACGAATCCGAACTCATACGCCGCACCGATCCCAACGGCCGCTCACTGGGCCGGTTCCTCGCCGATGAGCTCGCCGGACCGCTGGGGCTGGATCTGCATATCGGACTGCCGGAGTCGGTGCCGCGCGAGCGAGTGGCGCATACGCATAACTCGGCACGCGCGGAGTCCCTGCTGCACCTCGGCGTCATGCCGCCCGGCTTCGTCGCCGCGTCGTTGAACCCGGTCGGTCTAACCGCTCGCACCGTCTCCATTCCGCGTGACGCCATCGCCTGGGACGGCGACTACAACCGTGACGACGTGCGCGCCGTTGAGATTCCGTCGGCGAACGGGATAGGAACGGCCGCTGCGGTCGCGCAGCTTTACGGCGCCGCTGCCACCGGGAACCCTGCGCTGGGTCTGTCAGCAACCGTCCTCGACGAGCTCGCGGCGCCGTCCACCCCACCAAGCGGCGGGTTGCGGGACAAGGTTATGCACGTCGACGTGGCGTATTCACTGGGATTATGCAAGCCGGTGCCACATTTTCGGTTCGGCTCTTCCGACAAGGCTTTCGGCACACCGGGTTTCGGCGGGTCGTTCGGATTCGCCGACCCGGACACCGGGACCGGGTTCGCCTATACAATGAACCGGCTGGGCTTTCACCTGTGGAGCGATCCGCGGGAAATCGCGCTGCGTCAGGCGCTATTCCGTGACGTGCTCGGCGCGCGCCCACAGACATAGCGAGCGCTCGCGAGCCCTACAGTTCAGTCGCCGTGCCGCCGGCTCCGGTGATCTTCTCGCGGGCGCTGCCGCTGAACTTGTGCGCGGACACCTCGACCTTGACGGTCAGCTCACCGTCGCCGAGGACCTTGACCAAAGAGTTCTTGCGGACCGCGCCCTTGGCCACCAGGTCGTCCACCCCGACGGCACCGCCGTTGGGGAACAGCCGGTTGATGTCGCCGACGTTGACGATCTCGTATTCGGTGCGGAACCGATTCCGGAACCCCTTGAGCTTGGGCAGCCGCATGTGAATCGGCATCTGCCCGCCCTCGAACCTCACCGGCACCTGCTTGCGCGCCCCGGTGCCCTTGGTGCCACGGCCGGCGGTCTTGCCCTTGGAACCGTCACCGCGACCCACACGGGTGCGCGGGGTTTTCGACCCACGCGCGGGCTTTAAATCGTGCAGCTTGAGTGTCATTGCGTTTTCCCTCCGGGAGGATTACCTCCAGTTTCGGTGGGCTCAACCTCGACCAGGTGGCTCACGACCGCGATCAGCCCGCGGGTCTGTGGGTTGTCCTCGCGGATCACCGAATGGCGAATCCGTCGCAGACCCAGGGTGCGCAGGCTCTGGCGCTGTTTCCAGCGGGCTCCGATCGTGCTGCGCACCTGGGTGATCTTCAGCTGACTCATGGCTGTGCCGTTCCCTCCCGGACCGCGGCCCCCGCGGGCAGGCTGGCGACCGCTTCATGCTCGCGTCGCGCCTTCAGCATCCCGGCCGGGGCGACGTCCTCGATCGGCAGGCCGCGGCGAGCCGCCACCTCCTCGGGCCGCTGCAGGAGCTTGAGCGCGGCGACGGTGGCGTGCACCACGTTGATCGCGTTGTCACTGCCCAGCGACTTGGCCAGGATGTCGTGCACCCCAGCGCATTCCAGCACCGCGCGGGCCGCACCGCCGGCGATCACACCGGTGCCCGGACTGGCGGGGCGCAACAGCACCACGCCGGCGGCCGCCTCACCCTGCACCGGGTGCGTGACGGTGCCGCCGATCAACGGAACCCGGAAGAAGCCCTTGCGCGCCTCCTCCACACCCTTGGCGATCGCGGCCGGCACCTCCTTGGCCTTGCCGTAGCCGACACCGACCATGCCGTTGCCGTCACCCACGATGACCAAGGCGGTGAAGCTGAATCGCCGACCACCCTTGACCACCTTGGAGACGCGGTTGATCGCTACGACCCGTTCCAGGTAGTTGCTCTTCTCGCCGTCGCGGTCGCGACCCCGGCCACTGTCGCGCCGGCCGCGGCTATCGCGGCTATCGCGGCTATCGCGGTTGTCACCGCGCGCGTCGCGGCTATCGCCGCGGGCCTCGGGGCCGCCAGCCGACTGCTCCGCCATTATGCGGTCCTTCCAGTTGTCATCAGAAATTCAGTCCGTTCTCGCGCGCGGCGTCGGCCAGCGCCGCGATCCGTCCGCCGTAGGTGTATCCGCCGCGGTCGAACACCACGCTGTCAATGCCAGCGGCCTTGGCGCGCTCGGCGATCAATTGGCCCACCCGCACGCTGCGGGCTTTCTTGTCGCCCTCCAGGCCGCGCACGTCGGCCTCGATAGACGACGCGGCGGCCACCGTGGTGCCGTTCTCGTCATTGACCAGTTGCACGTGAATGTGCCGCGCGGACCGGTGCACCACCAGCCGCGGGCGTTGCGGGGTGCCCGCGATCTTCTTGCGCAGCCGCGCGTGCCTACGCAGCCGAGAGACCCGGCGAGTGGCGGATACGCTCTGCCCCAACGGCTTTCGCGCGGTGGTGTCAGCCTTTGATTGCGCCATGACTACTTACCTGTCTTTCCGACCTTGCGGCGGATCTGCTCGCCCTCGTAGCGCACGCCCTTGCCCTTGTAAGGGTCCGGGCGGCGCAGGCGGCGGATGTTCGCCGAGATCTGACCGACCTTCTGCTTGTCGATCCCGGTGATGGTGAACTTCGTCGCCGACTGCACCGCGAACGTGATGCCCTCGGGGGCCTCGATCACCACGGGGTGGCTGTATCCCAGCGCGAACTCCAGATTGGAGCCCTTGAGCTGGACGCGGTAGCCGACCCCGAAAATCTCCATCTTGGTGGTGTAACCCTCCGTCACACCGGTGACCAGATTGGACACCAGGGTGCGCGACAGCCCGTGCAGCGAGCGGTTGTGCCGCTCGTCGTCGGGACGGGTGACCACAATGGCACCGTCCTCGTTGCGCGCCACCGTAATCGGCTCGGCGACAGTCAGATTCAGGGTGCCCTTGGGCCCCTTCACCGAGACGTTCTGGCCCTCGATCGTTACGTCGACTCCGGCGGGAACCGGAACCGGCTGCTTACCAATGCGCGACATGGCTTTTCCTCAACCCCTCACCACACGTATGCGAGGACTTCGCCGCCCACGCCCTGTCTGGCTGCCTGACGGTCGGTGAGCAGGCCCGAGGATGTCGAGATGATCGCCACGCCCAGGCCGCCGAGCACGCGCGGCAGGTTGGTGGATTTCGCGTACACCCGGAGCCCCGGCTTGGACACCCGGCGCAGGCCGGCGATGCTGCGCTCGCGGCTCGGCCCGTACTTGAGCTGGACGACCAGCGCCTTGCCGACCCGAGCGTCTTCGGTCCGGTAGTCGCTGATGTACCCCTCGTTCTTGAGGATTTCGGCGATGTTGGCCTTGAGCTTGGAGTGCGGCAGGCTCACCTCGTCGTGATACGCCGAGTTGGCGTTGCGCAGACGTGTCAAGAAGTCCGCGATCGGGTCCGTCATCGTCATAGTGTTTTAGTCCTGTGTCCCGTCACCAGCTGCTCTTCTGCACACCGGGCAGCTCACCCGCGTGGGCCATCTCGCGCAGGCAGATCCTGCACAGGCCGAACTTGCGGTAGACCGCACGCGGGCGTCCACACTTGCTGCACCGTGTGTAGGCGCGAACCGCGAAGCGTGGTTTGCGGTTCGCCTTGTTGATCAGTGCCTTTTTTGCCATCTACTTAGTTCTCCTTGAACGGAAAGCCGAGGGCCCGCAACAGCGCTCGCCCTTCGTCGTCGGTCGTCGCCGAGGTGACGACGTTGATGTCCATGCCCCGGACCCGGTCGATCTTGTCCACGTCGATCTCGTGGAACACCGACTGCTCGGCCAGTCCGAACGTGTAGTTGCCGATGCCGTCGAACTGCTTAGGGGAGAGCCCGCGGAAGTCGCGAATACGCGGCAGCGCGATCGACGTGAGCCGGTCGAGGAACTCCCACATCCGGTCGCCGCGCAGGGTCACCCGGACGCCGATGGGCATGCCCTCGCGGAGCTTGAACTGGGCGATGGACTTCCGCGCCTTGCGGATTTCGGGCCGCTGCCCGGTGATCAGCGCCAGATCGTTGACCGCGCCGTTGATGAGCTTGGCGTCGCGGGCCGCCTCGCCGACGCCCATGTTGACGACGACCTTGGTCACGGTCGGGATCTGCATGACGTTGCCGTAGCCGAACTGCTTGAACAACTCATCCCGAATCTCGTTGCGGTAGCGCTCCTTCAGGCGCGGCTGAACCTTCTCTGCAGTAGTCATCAGACGTCCTTGCCGTTGCGCTTGGAGATGCGGACCCGCTTGCCGGTCTCGTCGTCTACCCGGTAGCCGATTCGCGTGGGCTTGCCGTCCGAGTCGACGACCATCACGTTGGAGACGTGAATCGGGGCTTCCTGGGTGACGATTCCGCCCGAGCGAGCTCCGCGCTGAGTGGTGGAAACGGGGGTGTGCTTCT